>Ga0315912_10004362_pt1 | contig 13453 bp, 11 predicted proteins | sample VfabasoilMG_FD_204469 | JGI IMG/M metagenome (GOLD analysis project Ga0315912, IMG submission 204469) | Garden soil microbial communities collected in Santa Monica, California, United States - V. faba soil | ecosystem: Environmental > Terrestrial > Soil > Garden | place: USA: California... | reverse complement strand
CCGAGCAACGCGAGTGCCGTTGCCAGAACGAGCCAAGAGCGTGACATCACGAAAGGATCTCCCACGGCGCACAGTGAAGGCCGTGCGTCCTCTTTGCGAAATAAGGACTTAGGCCCATAGGAATCGTCAGTCCCACTGCACGACGTCCTCGTCGGTGGCGACGACCTCGCCGCCGCAGCGAGGGCATGGCTCGCCGAACTCCCAGGGTTTCACATCGCGCCCGGAGCACCGCGGGCACCGGGCCTCGATCGGCTGCATCTCCACGCCGCCGCGGCGCTCGCCCACCTTGACGTCGCGAAGGATGCGGCACGTTGGGCACCAGATCGTTTGCAACTCGACGACGAAGCCGCTGGACGAGCCTCCGCCGACGGAGGCCCGCAACTTGCACTTCGCACAACGGTATCGCCTCGTGACGCCCAGGCGGACGGTGCCCCTCGAGTGCCGACGTGAGGCACAGTCTACTGCGAAGCGAGCGCTACGGCGTGGAATCGACGGACGCGCCGATCGCGATGCTGCGCAATTGCACCGCATCGCCGGGCAACGCCTCGCTGCCGGACGGGTAGCCGCTTTCGCTCGCGAAGAACGCGACGATGCTCGCGTACGTCGCGGGCGTGAGGCCGCCGGCGTTCGCGGGCGGCATCGCGAACGCCATGTCGGAATACACGTCGCCGAGCGTGCCCTCTCCCCACTTCGCGGCGAAGCTCGAGCCCGTGTAGTTCACGGCTTGATGACACGCGGCGCACTCCTGCGCGAACAACGCCTTGCCTTGCGCGGCTTGGCTCGCCGTGAACACGCCGTCGGCGAGCGAGCGTGCGGGCCGGTCGCTGCGAGTCGGCCGCGGCACTTCCCGCGGCCGGTCGTCGGGCAAAGCGAACACCCATATGACACCGGAGCCCTGCGGCACGTCGACGCCCACGAGCCGGCCGAGCGTCGTCGTCGGTGCGGCCCGGCCCCCCGAAGCCACGGCGACGTATTGCGTGCCGTCGATCTCGTAGCTGACGGGGGCACCCGAGACATCGCCGTTCAACCGCGTCTGCCAGAGCAACTCGCCGTTCTCGGCGTCGAGCGCGAAGAACTGCCGATCCGCCGTGCCGCCGAACACGAGGCCGCCGGCCGTCGCGAGCGCGGACGCCGTCATCGGCGCGCCGCTCGGCGGACGATAGACCCAAGCGCGCTCGCCCTTCACGGGATCGAACGCGACGAACTCGCCGACATAGTCGTAGCCCGGTGCGAGCGACGCCGTGTACGTGACGCCCGTGAGCCCCTGGCCAGGCCGGAATACCGGCGTCACGACCTGCGCGTTCATGCACGAGTTGTTGACGCCCAAGTAGTAGAAGCCCGTCAGCGGGCTGTAGCTCGGCGACTGTAGGTTCCGCGCACCGTGGATGTGCGGGCAGATCTCGAACACCTTGCCCGAGTCGACGTCGGCGGGGTTGGGCTGCGCGCGCGGATCGAAGATCGGCCGCCCCGCGTCGGTCCAACCCGTGATCGTGTTGTCGTAGGCCGTGCGAAACGCGCGCAAGAACTCGCCCGTCGTGCGATCGAGCACGACGCCCCAACCGATCTTGCCCGTCGTGATCAGCGCCTTGCGCAGCACGCCGTCCACGCGCAAATCGACGAGCATCCCTTCGTAGCCCGAGCGGTCCCATTGATCGCCCGGCACGAGCTGGAAGTGCCAACGGATCTTGCCCGTGTCCGCTTCGAGCGCGAGCAACGTGTTCGAGTACAGCGAATCGCCGGGTCCGCGCGACGCCGTCGTCCACGGCGTCGGCTGACCCGTCGAGAAGTACACGAGGCCGAGCTCTGCGTCGTAGCTCGCCGTGTTCCAAGCCGCGCCGCCGAGCGGCGGCCAGTTTGCGTTCTCGGTCCACGTCTCGAAGCCGGGCTCGCCTTTGCGCGGCACCGTATAGAAAGTCCACACGCGTGCGCCGGTCGCGGCGTCGTAAGCCTCGAACTTGCCGCGCGCCGCGAAGTCGCCTCCCGTCGTGCCGATGAACACTTTGCCGTCGGCAATCAGCGGCGGGTGCGCGTGGCCTTCGCCCGTCTTGTAGTCGCCGGTCTGCGTTTCCCAGAGCTTCGCACCCGTGCGCGCGTCGAGCGCCACCAAAAAGCTGTCGGCCGTGCCGAAATAGATCGTGTCGCCGTAGATCGATACGCCGCGATGGCGCGGGTACGCCTCCGACGATGCGATGTCCGGCGGATACGTGCGCAGGTACGTCCAGACGAGCTCGCCCGTCACGGCATCGAACGCGACGACGCGGCCGCTGCCCTCCGACACGTACATGAGCCCGTTCGCGACGATCGGCGTCGCAACCCAGCGGCTGTTGTCGCGCATCGTGTACGCCCACACCGGGCGCAGCTCGCGGACGTTGCGGCGACTGATCTCTCTGAGTGGGCTGAACGCCGTCACGTCGTACGTGCGCCGGTAGCCGAGCCAATCGCCGGGCTCGGGTGCGAGCAAGCGCTCGGCTGTGATCGGCTGCCAATCCGCGCTCTGCGCCTGCGCACCTGGCGTCGAGACGGCGAGCAGCGTAAACACGATCACCGAGACTCGGCTGCTGGACGACGGCATTTGACGGCTCGCGCGGCAAGTCGGAGCGCTCATGGTATTTTGGTTTCGGACACCCACTCAACGTGTCGTGCCAAGGAGGCGACGTGACGACGCAACCTCGGCCGCAGGATGCGGTTTGGCCGGCCGGCGCCGTGTTCACGGTCGGGCACTCGACCCTGCCGATCGAGCGCTTCTTGGCCGTGCTCGCCGCGTACGGCATCGAGCAGCTCGCGGACGTGCGCACCGTGCCGCGGTCGCGCCGCAACCCGCAGTTCAACGCCGACGCGCTGCGCACGTCTCTCGAGACGGCCGGTATCGCCTACGTCCCGCTCCGCGAGCTCGGCGGGCTGCGCGTACCAAAGCCGGATTCGCCGAACTCGGGCTGGCGCAACGAGAGCTTCCGCGGCTATGCGGACTACATGCAGACGAACGAGTTCGGCAAAGGCCTCGAGCGCCTGATCGGCCTCGCAGGCGGGCGGCGCACGGCGATCATGTGCGCGGAAGCCGCGCCGTCGAACTGCCACCGCTCGCTCGTCGCCGACGCGCTCGCGGCGCGCGCCGTCGAGGCCGTCGAGATCCTGAGCGAGACGAGCTACCGCGGCCACGTTCTGACGCCGTTCGCGCGCGTCAGCGGCACGGCCGTCACCTATCCGCCGCCGCAAGAGCGCCTGTTCTGAAACGTCACTCGAAGACGGCGATCGTTCGTTCGACGACCCAGAAAGCGGCGATGGAGCCGACGCCGTACGCGACCGCGCGCGGCCAGAGCGCCGGAACACGCACGGCCGTGAGCCGCACGAGCCACGCGAAACCGAAGACGGCGGCGATGAAGACGAGCTGACCGATCTCGACGCCGACGTTGAAGAACAAGAGCGCGAGCGGCACGGCCTGCTGCGGCATGCCGACCTCGCTCAGGGCGCCCGCGAAGCCGAAGCCGTGCAGCAAGCCGAACGCGAACGCGACGACCCACGGGAACCGCCGTGCGAGATTCGCAGACTCGTCGGCGGCAGCCCCGCGCGCGGGCCGGCGCGCGAGCTCGGACGCAAGGAACAAGATGCTGAGCGCGATGACGGCTTCGACCGGAGCCGAGGGCACGTGGATGAACCCAAGCGTCGCAGCGCCGAGCGTGATGCTGTGCGCGAGCGTGAACGCCGTGACGGTGGCTACGAGCCGCCCGACGCCGTTCACGATCAGGAGCAGTGCGAGCACGAACAACAAGTGGTCGATACCGAGCAGAATGTGCTCGACGCCGAGCACGGTATAGGTCCGCACGGTTTCGAGTGCGCTCGGCCGCTCAGGGATCGTGACGACAGGCGCATCCGGCGTCAGACGCTGGTTCGACGCCGTGCCGTCGAGATAGTCGACGCGCAGCAGCACGTCCGTCTGTGTTTGCTCGAGCCCGCTCACGGTGAATGTTCTTCCCGCGAGCCCGTCGGGGCACGACAGCGCCGCGTGCTGGAACCGGACGTCGTCGACGACGTACGTGCGCACGCTCTCGGTCAGCGAGCAGCCGTCCGGCACCTTCGGCTCGAGCACGGCCGCGAGACCGCCGGAGATCGAGACTTTCCATTGCACGTCGAAGACGCCGGCCGCCGTCTCCGTGAGCCCGAAATACGCCGGGCTCAGCCGGTGCGCGAATGCCGGCACGGCGAAAACGACCGCGGCGACGAGAGCTGCGCACGACCGAGCGCGCGTCACTCGGCAGCCTCCGGCGCGCCGCGTTCGACGACGACGTCGTAGCGCGCGCGCATTTCGCGATACGCGCGCTCGTTGGCCTCTCGCCGCCGCTGCGCGCCGTATTCTTCGGCGACGCGTGCTGCGATCTCGTCGTAGGACGGCAGACGCGCGGCGCTGCGGCTCCGCAACCGCACGACGTGCAAGCCGAAGTCGGAAGCGTACGGCCCCGCCCACTCGCCCGGCTCGGCGCTGAACAAGGCGTCCGCGAGCTGCTCGCCGAACAGCACCGCGACTTGTTCGCGTGGCGCGTCGTCGTACGACTCACGCAGCGGCGTGCGATCGCCGACCTCCGAGCGCTCGCGCCCCGCGCGCAACGCCGAGAGACCCGCGGCCGCATCGGCCTCGAGCGAGTCGCCGCGCTGGCCCGGGCTGAAGAACACCTGGTCGAAGCTCACGAGCGCGGGAATCGTGAAGACGTCGGGCGAGGTTTCGTAGAACTTGCGCAGGTCTTCGTCGGAGCTCGGCTCGGGGTCCGCGAGGTCTTGCGTCAAATAGCCCATCTTCTCGATGAGCCGCCGGCGGACCTCGTCGTCGTTGACGTCGAGCCCGAGCGCCAGGGCTTCGCGATAGAGCACCTCGTCGCGCACGGTCGGCTCGAGCAGTGCGTCGAGCTCCTCGGCCGTCGGCTCGCGGCCCTGCAGCGCTGCGGCTGCAGCGCGCACCTGCTCGACCTGCTCGGCTGACACGACGATTTGCTCGCGGCCTCCCGTGATCGGGTTGCCGCGCATGGCCGCGATGACGAACAGCACGGCGCCTACAACCAAGAAGTGAACGAGCGGGTCTTTGATGAGCTTCGACATCGGTTCGGCCGGCGACGAAAACGGCCAGGATTATGGCCGCGCGCGGCGGAAGCTCACAAGCGAGGCGGCCTTGGACGAGGCGCGCGAAAAAAAAAGAGTCCCGGCCAAGGGGGGAGGGAATATGGCCGGGACTCTACAAAAAACTGACTGGACTCGCTAAGAGAAGCTCAGGGCCACAAACCGTTGTGCATCGCCTCGGCGCACGAGCAGCAGCGCCGTTTCATCCTTCTCGCGCGCGGCATTCAGCGCCGTCACGGCGTCGGCGGCATTCGTCACGGGTTTCTGATTCACGCGCGTGATGACGTCGCCGGGGCGAATGCCCTTCTCGGCCGCCGGGCTGTCCGGCTGCACGGCCGCGACGACGGCGCCGGTCACGTCGCTCGGCAACCCGAGCTGCGCGCGATCGGTGTCCGAGAGCGCGCGCAGCGACAAGCCGAGCGCGGCACCGCCGTGCACGGGCCCGCCGCCGCTCTGATTCTCGGCGACGGCTTGGTCGTTCTGCGCTTCGCCGAGCTCGACCGTGAGATCGCGGCTGTGCCCGTCGCGCCACACCGTGACCTTCGCGCCCGTGTTCGGCGTCGCAGAGGCAACCGCGCGGCTCAACGTACGCGGCGAGTCGATCTCCTTGCCGTTGAAGCGCGTGATCACATCGCCGGACTGCACGCCTCCGTGCGCAGCGGGGCCATCGCCGACGACCTCGGTCACCAGCGCGCCGTCCGTGCCACTCAAGCGCAGCGACTTCGCGAGCTCGTCGTCGAGATCTTGGATCTGCACGCCGAGCCAACCGCGCTCGACGCTGCCATTCTCACGCAGATCCGCGACGATGTCCTTGGCTTGGTTGGCCGGAATCGCGAACCCGATGCCGACGTTGCCGCCGTTCGGCGAGAAGATCGCCGTGTTCACACCGACGACCTGCCCGGCCACGTTGAACACGGGGCCGCCCGAGTTGCCGAAGTTGATCGGCGCATCGAGCTGCAGGTAATCGTCGTACGGGCCGGACTGAATGTCGCGGCCGCGAGCCGAAATGATGCCGGCCGTCGCCGTGCCGCCGAGGCCGAACGGATTGCCGATCGCGACGACCCAGTCGCCGACGCGCGCGGTATCGGAATCGCCGAACGCGACGTAAGGCAAAGTTGCACCCGCGTCGATCTTGATGACGGCGAGATCCGTGCGCGTATCGTTGCCGACGAGCTTCGCGTCGAACTTGCGCCCGTCCTGCAGCGTCACCGTAATTTCATCGGCGCCGCCCGCGACGTGATTGTTCGTGACGATGTAGCCGCTCGCGTCGACCAAGAACCCCGAGCCTTGCCCTTCCATGCGCCGCGGCTGCATTTGCCGAGGGTCGCCGTCGAAGAAGCGCTCGAAGAACTCGAACGGGAACTGCTGCTGGTCGCCGCCGCGCGGCCCCTGCCCCTCGAACTGGAACGAGGTCGGCGCCGCTTGCTCGGTCTTCGTGACCGCGATATTCACCACGGCCGGGCTCACGCTCTCGATGACCTCGGCAAACGAGGCCCCCGGCGCGGCCGCCGTGCGCGGCGCTGCGGGCTGCGCGCCCAAGCTGCCGGTCACGTTCAATATCGAAAAAGTCAGTACACCCGCACCGACGGCTCCAGCGAGCCAACCGAAACGTGCGGAATTCGTCTTCCACTGCGCGGTCATCGCTGCACTCCTAAAAAGCGTTGTTGGACTCATGGGTGCAAACGATAGGACTGCCGGGCTTACGTCAATCTCAACGGTTTCCTACGGATTGTTAATGAAGGCCGCGGAACCTCATGAATCGTTAAGTTCTCGTTCAGCTCGCCGCGCCTAGTCTTCGCCCATGGTCCAACCGTTCATGTTCGAAGGAGAACGCCATGAGTAGGTCAATCGTCCGTAAGCTGGCCGCCCTGAGCCTGGCGGCGGGTTTGACGGCTGCATCGGGCGCGAGTTTCGCGGCTGCGGCAGCGCGCGAGGAAGTCATTACGCCGGCTTTCGAGCAGGTCGAGAGCATCCCGATGATGACGCGCCCGCACAGCTGGAGCGTCATCGACGACGACACGGTCGTCGTCTGGGCGACGCCGTTCGACCCGTATCTCGTCGAGCTCGCGTTCAAGAGCCACGATTTGAGGTTCGCGCAGGTCATCGGCATTACGCAGTTCGGCAGCCGCGTCTACGCGAAATTCGATGCGGTCAAGGTCGGCGGCTTCCGCTACCCTATCGACAGCATCTATAAGATGTCGCGCGAAGAGGCCCGCAATCTCGTGCGCGGCGCCGGAGCGTAAAGCGCAGGTCTCGGCCTTCCCTCCCCTAGGCCGAGACCCGCCATACGCTCGGGCTGCTTCGCGCAACGAGCGTATGGTGGTGACAGGTGCGAATTCTCGTCATCGAGGACGACAAGGAAGTCGCCTCGTTCATCCGTAACGGACTCACGCAGGCCGGCTGCAACGTCGACCACGCCGCGAACGGCAGAGACGGCCTGTTCCTGGCTACTACGGAAAGTTACGACGCGCTCGTCGTGGACCGAATGCTGCCCGGCATCGACGGGCTCACCGTGATTCGCACGCTGCGCGCTTCCGCGAACACGACACCCGTCTTGATCTTGAGCGCGCTCGGCGAGGTCGACGATCGCGTCAAGGGACTCAAAGCCGGCGGCGACGACTACCTCGTCAAACCGTTCGCATTCAGCGAGCTGCTCGCGCGGCTGGAAGCGCTCGCACGCCGCGCCAAAAGCGGCGTCGACGCTCCGGCAACCGTGCTCAAATGCGCGGATCTCGAGATGGACCTGCTGCGCCGCGAAGTGCGCCGCACCGGCAAACCGATCGACTTACAGCCCCGCGAGTTCCAGTTGCTCGAGTTCCTGTTGCGGCACGTCGGGCAAGTCGTGACGCGCACGATGCTGCTCGAAGGCGTGTGGGACTACCACTTCGACCCGCAGACCAACGTCATCGACGTGCACATCAGCCGCTTGCGCTCGAAGATCGACAAAGGTTTCGAGCGCCCGCTGCTGCACACGGTGCGCGGCGCGGGCTATCGGCTCGACGGCTGACCGCCCATGCGCCTGCCGCGCCTGTTCCGCACGAACGTCTTCCGACTCACGCTCGCCTACATGGCGCTGTTCGCGCTGTCGGTAGGCGCGCTGTCGGCGTTCGTCTACTCCGCCACGCTCGGCTATCTCGACACGCAGACGAACGCGATCATCCAGGCCGAGATCAACGGCCTCTACGAGCAGTACGAGCGCTCGAGCTTGGGCGGCCTGCGCGACGTGATCGAAGAGCGCATCGCACGCGACGGCGAAGGACGCTCGTACTACTTGCTTGCGGACCCGATCGGCCGGCGAGTCGCCGGCAACGTGCAGGCTTGGCCGATCGGCATCGACGACGCGCGCGGCCAGTGGGTCGATTTCGTCGAGAGCGAAAGCGGCACTCCGGTGCGCGCGATGCCGCTGCGCATCGGTCCTGGCTTTCGACTCCTCGTGGGGCGCGACATTCGCGAGCTGACGGCGATCCGCCAGCTGCTGCGTAGCGTTTCACTCTACGGCATCACGTTGACGCTCGCGCTCGCGCTCGTCGGCGGAGTGTTGCTCGCCTTGAGCGCGGAGCGCCGCCTCGCGGAGATCAATCGAACGACGCGCCAGATCATGGCGGGGGATCTAACGCGACGCGCACCGCTCAAAGGCAGCGACGACGAGCACGACGAGCTCGCGCAGAACATCAACGCGATGCTCGACCAGATCGAGAACCTGCTCGCCGGCATGCGGCACGTCGGCGACAGCGTCGCGCACGATCTTCGCGGGCCCATCACGCGGCTGCGCAATCGCCTCGAGACCGTCGCGGGCGCCGAGACGCCGAGCCGCGAGGATCTCGCGGAATGCGTCGTGCAGCTCGATCAGGTGCTAGCGACGTTCAATGCGCTGCTACGCATCGCGCGCGTCGAGTCCGGCGCCTACCGCAGTGCGTTCACGACCGTCGACTTGAAGCCGATCGTGCGCGACGTCTGCGAGCTCTATCAGGCTGCGGCGGAGGAGCAGCACGTCGTGCTGCACGGCAGCGCGCCGGAGTCCGTCGAGGTGTACGGCGACCGCGAGTTGCTCGCTCAGGTGCTCACGAATCTCGTCGACAACGCCGTCAAGTACACGCCGCCGGGCGGCACGGTGCGCATCGAGCTCGCGCGAGCGGGCGACCGCGCGCTTCTGCGCGTCTACGATTCGGGCCCCGGCATTCCGGCCGAGGATCGCAGCCGCGTGCTGCAGCGTTTCACGCGGCTCGATCGCGCGCGCTCCCAACCCGGTAACGGCTTAGGTCTCGCGCTCGTCAACGCCGTCACGCTCCAACACCACGGCCGGCTCACGCTCGGCGACAACGCGCCGGGGCTCGTCGTCACGCTCGAGTTGCCCGCGCTCTCCCCGCCGCGCGTGCTCGCGGCGGCCCCGGCCTCGTGACCGAGGGCAGCGCGAAATCTACAAATCCTTCAGCGTCAGCGGCACGGTCGCGTCGGCCCAAGCGCGCGTAAACTGCTGCTCGACGAGCTGTGCTTCACTCGCGCGCCCCTGCGCGAGCAGCGCCTGCCAAAGGCCGTAGAGCAAACGCCCGTCGCGCGGCCGCGTCGTGAGAGCTCCACGAAAGATCTGTTCCGCGCCGAGCGGATTGCCGGCGCGCAGCAACGCGGAGCCTAAGCTCTGGCGCACCGTGTAGAACCATGGCGGCGGCTCGTCGTATTGCAGCATCTCTTCCAAGCTGACGGCGCTACGCCACGCCATGATCTCCGCGGCGCTGTCCCCATCCGCCCCGGCAATCTGCGCATCGAGCGTGGCGCCGGCCAGCGCGAGCATCGGGCCGGCCTTGTTGTTCCCGAGGTACTGCGCCTCGGGCGGAACCGCGGCGCGCTCGCGCTCGAAGCGGCGACGCTCGGCCGCCGCGTCGCGCGTCTTGCCCTGCCCCGCGAGCGCCATCGCGCGCGCGTAGCGCCAGAACGCGTGGCTGAACAACCGTTCCTTCTTGGGCTCGGGCGTCGCGAGCAGCGTGTCCCAACGGTGGAAACGCAGGTCGACCATCAGCGGATAGAGGCGGAACCCTTCGAGCATCTGCATCTCGAGGTCGCCGTCGCCAACATTGCCGACCATCTCGACGGCGGCTTGCTTCGCTTCCTCGTAGCGGCCCTGCTGCGCGCGCCCGTACGCGATGAAGTGAATGTTGTGCGTCCAGTACATCAAGGGATAGACGCCCGTCGCGCCCGTGCGCTCGATGAACGCGCGGTCGGCCGCCGACGCGACGACGTTCGCCTCCGCGGCGAGATCGAAGTCGCCCGTCTGCAAGAAAATGTGCCCCGGCATGTGCACGAGGTGACCCGCGCCCGGCGTCAGCGTCATGAGCCGCGTCGCGCTCGGAATCGCGCGCTCGAGATTGCGCGACGCCTCGACGGCGTGGATGTAGAAATGATTTGCGCCGGGATGGTTCGGATCGCGCTTCAACACCGACTCGAGCACCGCGACGAGCTCGAGCGTGCCGGGCGCAGGCTCGCCTTCGAAGGTCCAAAGCTGCCACGGGCGCAGCATCATTAGACTCTCGGCGAACATCGTGGCCGCATCGACGTCGTCGGGATACTTCTGCACCATCGCTCGCATCGCGTCGCTGTACTCGCGGTGAAATGCGAGCCAATCGGATGCGGGCTCCGGCGACGGGTAGCGCTTCGCAAGCGCGGCGATGTAGTCGCGCTCGCGCGGGCTGCCGTTCGCGGCGCGCTGTTGCGCGCTCTGCACGGCGGCGAACGTGGCTTGCGCGCGCGCAGCGTCGACGGCCACGTCGTTGTAGTTGGGCCCGATCGAGAGTGCGATGCCCCAGTACGGCATCGGCGCCTGCGGGTCGAGCTCGGCCGCGCGGCGGAAATAGCGCGCGGCCTCGTCGTGATTGAAGCCGTACAGAAGGCGGATGCCTTGGTCGAAATACGTTTGCGCTTCGGCATTCGCCGTCGTGATCTGGAAGTGATAGTCGCCGAGGCCGGGATGCAGCTCGGTCGCGGCGGCCGGTAACGGCTGATGAGCGGCGTGTTGCGCGGCGGCGGGTAGCGTGAACGCGAACGCGCAGATGCCCGCCAGCATCGCGGCTCGGGGGGTTGGTGTTTTCATGCGCGGAATATTGCCCCGAAACGCCACGGCTGTCAGTCCCCGCACGAAGCGCTTGTCGCCACATTCGCCAGATTTGACGGCTTGTCCCTGCGGCGGGGCACCCGGCACCATCTCTGCTAACCAGAGCTACCGAGCCCGTCCGGTGCCACAGAAGCGCGCAACGCTCGTCCGGGTCGAGCACATCACCCGGGCGATCCTGCTACTCCGCGGTCAGCGCGTCATCCTTGATGCCGAGCTTGCCGCACTCTACGGAGTCACCACCAAGCGTCTCAACGAGCAAGTAAAACGCAATGCTGCGCGATTCCCGGAGGACTTTTTGTTCCGGCTCAAGCACACCGAGCTCGAAGCAGTGAACCGGTCGCATTTTGCGACCGGTTCGCGGAAACACCGCGATCCGCGCTTTCCACGGTTCGCCCCGACCAACTAGCGGCCGGCACGAAGCTCGAGGCGTTGCGCATGGCCCGCGCCGTTCAACGGGTTCGTGCTCTTCAAATACCTTCGATGAGCACCAGGTGTACGGCCGAGTCGTCGTCGAGGCTCGTCCACGCGACGAGCAAATCGTCGCCGACGGCTGCGATCTGCGGAACGTCGACGGGCTGCACCGCGTCGCTGTGCGCGATGACACGCGGGTCGCCGAGCGTGCCGTCGGCCGCGACGGTGCGTAGCACGAGATCGGTGCCGCCCGCGGAAGCCGCGCGCCACCACGTGACCTTCGCCGTTCCGTCGGGTGCAAGCACGAGGCCGACTTGGCCGAACGAGCCTGCGCCGTCGAGGTCGAGCGCCGGAGCGAACGTCGCTGCGCCGTCTTCGGACCGCGCGAAGCGCACGCGCGGCACGTTGCCCGCGGCAGTGAACCACGCGACCGCAACGCGGCTGGCGTCCGCCGCGACGGCCGGGCCGTTCACGGGGCAGCCTTCGATGTGCCAATTCTCACCGCCGACCGCGACTGGATCGGCCCAAGCTGCGCCCACGTAGCGGCGCACGACGACGTCGCGGATTTCTTCGGGAGTTCTGTCGCGATACGCGACGACGGGCCCCGAGCTGGTCATGGCGCGATCGGGCTGGCAGCAATCGCAGACGAGCTCGTCGACGATCTCGCGCGCGGTGACGGCGCCCGAGTAATCGAGCTGCGCGAGGCGCAAGCTCGTGCCGAGCAGCTTGTCGGGCTCGTCGAACGAAAACTCGGCGAGCTGCCGGCCGTCGAGCCAGAACGCGCCGATCGCGCCGTTCCACGCGAACAGATCGACGAACCCGTGCTCGGCCTCCGCGCTGTCGTCGTTGAGCTGCACGGGTGCGCTCCACGTGATGCCCGCGTCGTTCGAGACGACGGTTGCGATGTGATACGGCCCCGCCGCTTCGGGCGCGAGCTTCAGCCAGTGCGCGGCCCAGACTTGATCCGTGATCGGCTGCACGGACGGCATGTCGGCCCAGTTCACCATGAGGTCTTCGCCGCGCGTGACTTCGCGCGGCGCCGAGAACGCGCCGCCAGCGAACGTCGCGTAGCGGAACGCGTAGCTGTCCCCGGCGGGCTCGAGCCAGCTCAACACGACCGTGCCGTCCGCGCCCGTCGCGAGCCGCGGCTGCGCGCTGCCGGCGCTGCCCGGAAATTCCACGGCACCGACGCGCAGCGCCGGCGCCGTGTCGGCCGGCGGACCCGAACAGCCCGCAACGACTTGGGCCGCGGCGGCGACGACGACGAGGCGCAACGACATTTTCATTCGACCAACCAATCGGGCCGCGAGCGAAGCCGCACGCGTGCACCGGTCACCGGGTGAGAGAACGACAGCCCCGCCGAGTGCAGCAAATAGCCGCCGGCGCCCGGCGGCACGTCGCTCTTCGGCACACCGCCCGCGCCGAAGAGCGGGTCGCCGACGATCGGCGCGCCGGCCGCCGCGAGGTGAATACGGATCTGATCCGGCCGCCCCGTGATCGGCTGCGCGGCGACGAGCGCGCGCTCGCCGACGCGGCGCAGCACGCGCACGCGCGTCAGCGACGCCTTGCCGTGCGCGGCCGCGGCGTGAATCGAGAGCGGCCCGTGCTGCATTCGCGCAATCGGTTGCCGCGCGGCGAACGACAACGGCAGGCGTGCGCCCTCGACCCATGCGAGATACGTCTTGCCGAGCGTGAGCTCGCGCAATTGCCGGCCCAACGAGGAGCGGCCGAGCGCCGTCTTGCCGAACGCGATCAACCCGGACGTGCCGCGCCCGAGCCGGTGCGCGGGCGCTGCTTCGCGGCGCGACTCGTCGCTCGAGCGCACGAGCGACAAGA
>Ga0315912_10004361_pt1 | contig 13458 bp, 11 predicted proteins | sample VfabasoilMG_FD_204469 | JGI IMG/M metagenome (GOLD analysis project Ga0315912, IMG submission 204469) | Garden soil microbial communities collected in Santa Monica, California, United States - V. faba soil | ecosystem: Environmental > Terrestrial > Soil > Garden | place: USA: California... | reverse complement strand
AATTTGCGGCCTTTGATGCGGCCGGCACTCAGGCTTTGTTGCGCGCTTCGGCTGACGCTCTTGCTCACCGCCACGTACGAGAAGTAATCGTGGATTTCGATTTTGCCGACGTCGCTCGCGTCGAGGCCACCCGCTTCGCCGGTCAGTGCGCCCAAGATATCGCCGGGGCGCACTTTGTCTTTGCGGCCGCCGGAGATGCGCAGGGTGGCCATTTTTGCGTCTCTTTCCAGGCGGCTCGCGAGCGCGGCTTTCTCTCCGCGCGGCACGGCTTCACGCTCGGTGACGGTCAGCTTTTGGCCGGTGAATTGTTCGATGCCCAGCACTTTGCCGCTCTCGCGCGAGGTCTGGAGCGAGATCGCTAGGCCCACTTTGCCGGCGCGCCCCGTGCGCCCGATGCGGTGTACGTACACCTCGGGTTGTGACGGCAGATCGAAGTTCACCACCAGGTCCAAATCCGCAATGTCGATGCCGCGCGCAGCGACGTCCGTGGCGACCAGCACGCGCGTGCTCGCATTGCGAAACTTCGCCATCACGCGATCGCGATCGTATTGCTCGAGATCCCCGTGCAAGCTGTCCGCGCTGACGCCGGCTTCGGCGAGGACCTTGGCGATTTCTGCGACGGTGACTTTGAGATTGGCGAAGACCAACGCCGATTCATGCGGGTGAGTCGCGAGCACCCAGCGCAGGGCGCCGATCTTTTGCTCGGTCTCGGCGGGCACGAGCAATTGGCGAATTTCGGTGGCTTGCTCGGGCTCGGCCTCGACCTTGACGAACACCGGATCTTTTTGGTGCTTCTCGCACAGCTCGGCGATCGAGCTCGGATAGGTGGCAGAGAAGAACACGGTTTGCCGATCCTTGGGCAGAGCGCGCAGAATTTGCTCCATGTCTTCTTGAAAGCCCATGTCCAGCATGCGGTCTGCTTCGTCCAGCACCACCGTGCCGACGCGGTGCACGCGCAGGCTGCGCCGTCGCAAATGGTCGAGCACGCGGCCCGGCGTGCCCACCGCGATGTGCGCGCCCTTTTCGAGCGCAGCGCGTTGCCTGCCCAGCGCTTCGCCCCCCGAAAGCACCAGCACCGACAGCCCCGCGTGGCGACGACCCAAGCGTCGGATTTCACGCGCCACTTGCGCGCTCAACTCGCGTGTCGGACACAGAATGAGCGCGGCGATCTCGCGCGTTTCCAGGCGCAACCGCTCCAAAATGGGCAGCGCGAAGGCCGCGGTCTTACCGCTGCCCGTGCGCGATTGCCCGACCAGGTCCTTGCCTTCCAGCAGCACTGGCACGGTTTGCGCCTGAATCGGCGTCATTTTCTGAAAGCCGAGCTCGGCCACCACCGCAAGCAAGTTCGGGGACAGCGAAAGTTCGGCAAAATCGGTGGTCATGAGCGGCGCAGCATAGCAGGCGAAAGCGGGCGTCGTGCTCCAAGAGCGCGGCCGCCGCCGGATTCGCTCTGGCAATACCATGTTAGCCTGCGCAGATGCGGTGGTTGGCGGAACCAAATCCCGTTCGGGGAAACGTGGGGTGTCTGGTGGGTGTGCTCGGCTGTTGGCTGCTCGTTGCGTGCAACGGTGGCTCGAACCAAAGTGCCGCTGCAGGAGGTGCCGGGAACGCGAGCGCAACCGGGGGAAATAGCGCGGGTGGAACGATCGCGGGAGGACCGAGTTCAATGGGTGGCACCGCGGAACGCGGTGGGCGAAGCAACGGCGGAGACGCGCCGACCATCACAGGCGGAAACAGCGGCGGCAAAGCAACGTCTGGCGGCTTAGCCGGCGACGACGGATCGGACGGCGGCGATAGCGGTCACCCGAGCGGGGGCACCTCGGCGGGTGGTATCGGCGGCGGTGCGACGGCGGGCAGCGGCGTTGGCGGCGCACTGAACCCCGCTTGTTTCGAACCTACGAAGGCCGGCGGCGCACGCAGTTGTGAAGGGCTCGGTAAAACCTGCGGCGCAGGGTCCAACCAGAGCTGCTGCGATTCACGCCTGGTGCCGGGCGGCACCTTCAATCGCATCAACGACAAGCGTTACCCGGCGACGGTCAGCGATTTTCGATTCGATACCTTTGAAGTCACGGTGGGACGCTTCAAGAAGTTCGTGGATTGCTATCCGGCGAGTCGTCCGAGCACAGGCAGCGGAAAGAATCCGAACAACCCGGAGGACAACGGCTGGGACGAAGCGTGGAACGAGTTCTTACCGGCGGACTCGCGCACGCTGAAAGAGCGCTTGAACTGCAGCCAAAGCCAAACCTTCACCAAGAACGACGATCGCTTGCCCATGACCTGCCTCGATTGGTACGTGGCGCAGGCCTTTTGCATTTGGGATGGTGGTCGTTTGCCGACAGAGGCGGAATGGAACTACGCGGCGGCCGGCGGAGACGAACAGAGGATCTTTCCGTGGTCGAACCCGAGCACGGACGAGACCATCGATGAACAGCACGCGGCCCTGAAGCTACCGCATGTCCCCGTAGGCTCGAAGTCTCCGCTCGGGGATGGTCGCTGGGGCCACGCGGATCTCGCGGGCAGCATCAGCGAATGGACGCTCGATTGCGGCTACAGCACGGTCATCTATCAGGTGCCCTGTCTCGACTGCGCGAACTTCGTGCCCAACGTCAACGGCCGCGTCCAGCGCGGCGGGGGCGCGTCAGCGAGCACCGTGTACGCCCGCACCATCACCGTGACCAATGGGCACCCCGATTACCCGAGCGTCATCACCGGAGTCCGGTGTGCGCGCGCGCCGTGACCAGCAAAGTTCACCTTTCGGCGTGCGAGCTGAAGCTGAGCTGACGCGCTGCGAAGGCTTCGTCGCTCATGCCTTCGGCTCGCTCGAAGAGGGACGCGAAGCGCTCGGCCAGCGCGCTGATGGTCAAGCTCGGATTCACGGCCAGATTGCCGGGCACGACGCTGCCGTCGCACACGTACAAGCCTGGGTAGCCGAAGACCTCGTGGCGCTCGTCGATCACGCCGGAAGCTGCGTCGTGACCGATGCAGCAACCGCCGAGGATGTGCGCCGTCGCGGGCGTGCGCAGCAGCACTTCCGACATCACGTTCTGCGCCTCGCCCTGCAGTTCCTCGGCCAAGATTTCGGCGGCCTGCTGCGCGACCGGCAAGTAGCTCGGGACCGTTTGAGCACTGCCCGTATCCTTCAGCCCGCGGCCGAACAGCGAACGCCCCAGGCGTAGCTTCAAATGCTGATCGACCGATTGCATGACCAGTAAGATCACCGTGCTGCGCGCCCAATCCCGCACTCGCCACAGTTTCAGGATGCGCGGTAGGTGCAAAAGCACGCGCAGTAGCATCTTCAAGGGGCGCGTGAACGCCGAGCCATCCGGGGTGAGCGGCACGCCCAATAGGCGCATTGCACCCGAACCGCTCGGGTAGCGCACGGCTTCGATCTTGGTCAGTGAATTCGGATGAAACGCGGCGCCGATGGCGATCCCGCGCGAGAGCTCGCGATGCGCATCGAAGCTGGTGGCGCCGAGTAGACTCTCGCCGTTGGTGCGCACGAAATCACCCAGGCGTGGAGAGAGCGCGGTCAACGTCCGGTACTGATCGCGATTTCTGAGCAGTAGCTCGATGGTGCCCAGCACCCCCGCGGCGAGGATGACGCGCTTGGCACGCAGGCGCGGCCCGCTGCCTCCGAAAAAAGACGTCGAACGCTCGGTCTCGACTTCGTATCCGCCGCCGGCCGCCGGCGAAATGCGCGTCACCTTGAGTTCCGGAAATACCTTGCTGCCCCATTTCTCGGCAAAATATAGGTAATTCTTGTCGAGCGTGTTCTTGGCTCCGAAGCGACAGCCGACCATGCAGCCGCCGCACAGGTTGCAGCCGGTGCGGGCCGGCCCTGCGCCGTCGAAATAGGGATCGGGCACCGTGACGTTGGGCTTTCCGAAAAACACGCCGACTTCCGTGGCGTGAAAGGTATCTGCGCTGCCCATGCGCTCGCTGACGCGCTGGAGCGTGCGCTCGCCCTCCATCAGCGCGCGGTTTTCGGTGACGCCGAGCATGCGCCGCGCGGTCTCGAAGTGTGGGCCGAGCTCTTCTTCCCACGCGACGGCGCGGCTCCAAGCGGGGTCAGCGAAGACGCTCGCTTGCGGGCGCATCAAAGTGTTGGCGTACACCAAGCTTCCACCCCCGACGCCCGCGCCGTGCAGCACCATCACCCCCTTGAGCAGGGTGATGTTCTGAATCCCAAAGCACCCGAGCCGCGGCGCCCACAGGTATTTAGGCGCGTTCCAGTTGCTCTTCGGAAAATCCGCGGCCTGCCAGCGTTTCCCGGCCTCGACCACGGCCACTCGGTAGCCTTTTTGCGAAAGGCGCATGGCGCTCACGCTGCCGCCAAAGCCACTGCCGACGATCACGAAATCGAATACCTCGCTGGCGGGGACTTGAGCCGACACTGTGTTCAGTCTGTTGCGTTGAATCCAGCCTGGCAAGCCAGCCTGGCAAGCCGTGTGTAGGTGGCTTGCGGCTCGCTGCGCCGGTCAGCCGCGCGCTGCGGCCGCCCGCCGGCCAGTGGCGCAGGAATTGAGCGAATTCGAGCGATCTCGCGACGAAGCACTTTTCTTTGTAGGGAGGGCTCGAGGGTCAGCGTCGGATTCAATGAAGGAGTTGGACAGGAATGAAAAAGATCAATAGTCGCGTTGCCCTTGGCATTTCGGTGTTTGCGCTCGGCGCCTGCCTGAGTTCGCTCGCGCTGGCCGACACGGGCAAGAGCCAAGAAAGTGCGCGCCCTCAATGTTCCGGCGAGCACGGCGGCAAGCACTCCAAAGGCGATCGCAAAAAGCACGCGGCCGAGCGCTTCAAGAAGGCCGACAAGAACGCCGATGGCTTTCTGACTCAGGCCGAAGTGGGAGACAAGCGCTGGGCGCGCATTCAAGTCGCCGACTCGAACAAGGACGGCAAGGTCTCGCAAGCCGAACTTGCCCAAGCCCGCACGGACGGCAAACTCGGTCACAAGAAGCACGACAAATCCCCCGCGTGAGCCGCGCGACTAGCCGGCGGGCGCGCTTGCTCGCTCGAGAATGACGCCGATCGCGCTCAGCGCTCGGCGTCTAGATCTGGAACAGCGTCTGACCGCGAGGTGCACCCCGTCGGGAATCGCGAAGCGCGTCGACGCAGGCCCACGATCGCCCAATCTCAACATTTCGCCTGACGGCTCGCGCTCGTTCCGCTACGATTTTCTCGCACATGGCGCGCAGAAATCGTCGTTGGTCGGGCTTCCGCTTTGGGCTCTTTTCTCTCGCCAGCGTTGGCTTGGCGCCCGCGTCGCTGTTCGCCGCGCCGCGCGTGCCGACGCATGTGGCTTGCGTGGGTGACAGCATCACCTACGGTTACGGCGCGTCCAATCAGGCCACGAAGAGCTATCCAGCAAACCTGCAAACCTTGTTCGGCGCGGGCGTCCAGGTCAAAAATTTCGGCCACAATGGCGCGACCATGCTGTCGGCGCCCTTCGGCGATTTGCCGTACGTGGACCAAGCGGAGTACAGCGCTGCTGGCAACTTCGTGAGTGGCGCGGGTGCAACCGCGGTGGTGTCCGTGATCATCATGCTCGGCGCCAATGATTCGAAGAATTTCAATTGGGCGCCGAGCGGCAAGCCCAAGAACGATCAGCAATTTCTCAAAGACTACCGCGCGATGGTCGAGCACTTCAGCGCGCTCACACCCAAGCCGCTGGTGTTCCTGGCCCTGCCGCTCGCGACTGGCAATAATCCGTGCTGTTCGATCGACGGCGCCGTGATTCACGATCAGATCTTGCCGCTGATCAAACAGCTGGCTCTCGAAAAAGATCTGCCGACGATTGATCTCAACACGCCGACCACGGGGCATCCGGAATACTTTGGCGACGGTGTCCATCCGACCGACGCTGGGTACGCGCTCGTCGCCGGACTGATGCACGATGGTCTATTGGTCGATCGAAGTGCGGGCGGAGCGGGCGCAGGTGGCGCGAGTGCGGGCGGGGCGGGTGGCAACGGCGTTGCTGGTGCCGCTGTGGGAATTGCGGGCAGTACTGGCAGCGGTGGCGCCGGCAGCGCTGGAAACTCGGCCACTTCCGCCGCTGGCAGCTCGGGGAGTCCCCACGCAGGTGCCGGCTCGCTCGACGCCGCGGGTGCGCCCGCGGGCGGCGCTGCGCAAAGCGGCGGAGTCAGCGGTGACAGCGCGGGTGGCAAAGCGAGCCTTCCGTCGCGTTCCGAGACGAAGGGGTGCGCGCTCTCGGCTGCGCGTTCCGGGGTTTTCGCGCCGTTCTCCCTCGGCTTGTTTGGGCTCGCCTGGCTCGCGCGGCGGCGCCGCTTCGGGCGGTCTACTGGCAGCGGCGCTTGATGTGCTACACGGTCGGCCACGACCATGATTAGTGACGCCCTCCGCACTCGGATCTCTTCCCTCGTCGCGCAGAACCCCGTGGTTTTGTTCATGAAGGGCACGCGTCGCGCGCCGCAGTGCGGCTTCTCGGCTCAAGTCGTACAAATTTTGGACGAACTCTTGCCCGAGTACGAAGCGGTCGACGTGCTGAGCTCTGCGGAGCTGCGTGACGGCATCAAGGAGTTCAGCCAGTGGCCGACCATCCCGCAGCTGTTCATCAATGGCGAGTTCGTTGGCGGTTGCGACATCGTGCGCGCTTTGCAGCAATCGGGTGAGCTCGCCCAATTGCTGTCGAAGCCCGGCACGCCTCCACCGCTGCCGACGATCCACATCACGGATGGCGCGCTGAAGGCATTTCGTGCCGCGCTGGTCGACAGTGACGCCCAAGGCGAAGCCTTGCACCTCAAGATCGATGGCAGCTTTCAGAACGATCTGTATTTCGCTGCGCGCGAGCCCGGCACACTCGAACTCAATGTTCAGGGCTTGACCTTGTTCATCGATCCAGCGAGCGCGCGCCGCGCAGACGGCATGAGCATCGATTTCGTCGATGGCGCGAACGCCGGCTTCAAGATCGAGAACCCGAATCAACCTCCGAGCGTGAAACAGCTTTCGCCGGCCGAGGCGAAGGAGCTACTCGAGCAGGGCAAGATCACCCTGTTCGACGTGCGCCCGGAGCATGAGCGAGCGCTTGCGAGCTTGCCGCAGGCTCGGGCTCTGGACGAGGCCGGGCAAGAGTACCTGTTTTCGCTCGACCGCAACGCGCCGGTCGCTTTTTTGTGCCACCACGGTATGCGCAGCCAAAACGCCGCCCAGCAACTCCTGGGCGAAGGTTTTCGCAATGTTTACAACGTGCGCGGTGGTATTCACGCTTGGTCGGAAACAGTCGACCGCAGCGTGCCGCAATATTGATTGATTCGCAAGCAGGCGCATTCAGAGGCTACATGTCATCGCACCCCACGAATTTCCAAGGCTCCGTCATCGATGCCTTGAAGCAAGCCATCGAATCCGCCATTCCCGGGGCCGAGGCCACGGTCGCCGGCGGTGGCGGTCATTTCACGATCGAGGTCGTGTCCACGGTGTTCGCCGGTAAGGGCATGCTGGAGAGCCAACGCCTGGTGTACAGCGCGATCGCGCATCTGATGAAGGGCGATGCGCCGCCGGTGCATGCCGTCGACAGCTTGAAGACCCGCACGCCGCAGGCAGGCTGACACGCGCGTTTCGGGAGCAGACCCGGGGGCGCGCATGCACTCGATTGATTTTCACGCGCATCACTCGCCTCAGGGCGCGTATGCCACGTTCACTTGTGGGCGCTTCGGAGCCGGCGGTGGTCCGAGCATCGAAGGCGTGCAGCCGGCGAGTATGGATCTCGTCATCGGCTACGCGGATGGCGGCACGGACGACATGCACGCGTTGCCGTTCTTCCGCGGCGCTGGCATTGCCGATTTTTCCGACTTTGCTACGGACGCCGCAACTCCGCCGCGCAATCGCCGCCTGCTCTTGGCCGAACCCAAGCGAAACTATCAGCGCTCGGTGGACACTTGGAGCGCGGGGGATTTCAGCTTTTCGATCTACACGCCAGTCACGCCGTTGCCCGATCCCGATGCGCTGGGCGAGGCCGCGTTGGCTCCCGCGTTGCTGCCCGCGGTAGCCGCGCGTCTCACGCTCACCAATCCGAGCGCGGTGGCGCGCCGTTTGGTATTCGCGATCACGGTCGGTCGACCCTGCCGTTTGCTCAATGACGACGTGCCCGGTGCCAAGGCGGTGGCCTGGGGCACGGACTTCGCCATCGCCGCGCGTGACGTACCGGGGCTCGAGGCCTGGGTTGCCTTCAGCGAGCTCGAATACCTGACCTCGAACCGCAGCCATTTGCTCGGAAAAACCTGCGGTTTTGCGCTCGAGGTGCCGCCCGGCGAAACGCGCAGCCTGGATTTGTCGTTCGGCTTTTGCCGCACCGGCGTGGTCACGACCGGCCTTCCCTGTCGCTACTTCTACACGCGCTTCTATCCGACGTTGGCCCGCGTGCTCGCGGCTGGCGTCGAGCAGCACACGCGCCTGCGCAACCTGGCCGAAGCGCAAGCCGCCGAGCTCGAACAGCACATCCCAGACGAACATCAGCGTTTCTTGCTTTCGCACGCGGAGCGCAGCTATTGGGGCAACACCCAGCTGCTCGAGCACGAAGAGCGCCCGCTGTGGGTCGTGCTCGAAGGCGAGTACGCGATGATCAACACGCTCGATCTGAGCGTCGATATGCTGTTCTACGAAGCTCGTCGCAATCCGTGGACCCTGCGTAATTTGTTGGATCAATTCGCCAGGCGTCACTCGTACGTGGATCGCTTGAATCGACCGGCGAGCAACGCACACGGCATGGAAGTCGGGCACATCCGCGACCCCCTGCTGGTGAGCGCGCTGATTTTGCCGCCAGAAGCGGCGGATTTACCGGGCGGGATCAGCTTCTGTCACGACATGGGCGTGGCCGGGCAGTTCTCGCCGCCCGGCACGTCGAGCTACGAGCTTTCAGGGGTGATCGGTTGCTTCAGTTTCATGACCGCGGAGCAGCTGGTCAATTGGATCCTGATCGCCGCGACTTATGTGCAGGTCACCGCTGACGATGCCTGGCTGATGCAAAAGCTACCGCTCTTGCAGAGTTGCCTGTCGTCGTTGCAAAACCGCGACGATCCAGAGCCAACGCTGCGCAACGGCTTGGTCAGCCTCGACTCGGCGCGCTGCGCTGGAGCGTTCGAGATCACCACTTACGACAGCTTGGATTCGAGTCTCGGCCAAGCGCGCAACAGCCTGTACTTGGCGAGCAAAACTTGGGCTGCCTGGCACGCCCTGCGTTTGCTGTTCGAGCGCGCCGGCCTCGCGGAACTCGCGCAGCTTGCCTCCAACTCTGCCACTCAGTTGGAGCAGACCGTGCTGGCGTGGTTCGATCCGGCGCTCGGCTATCTGCCGGCTCTGCGCCACGGCTGTTCGAGCGCGATTCTGTCCGCGGTCGAAGGCTTGGTCTTTCCGTTGTTCTGGGGCGAGCGCGACCTGCTCGACCGAGCTGGGGTTCATGCCGCATTTTTGGCTCAATTGGAGCGCCATTTGCGGGCAGTGCTCGCGCCCGGGTTGTGTCTGTTTGCGGACGGCGGTTGGAAACTCTCCAGCACTTCCGACAACAGTTGGCCGAGCAAGATCTTCATCTGCCAACACGTGGCGGAACGCGTGTTCGGCCTGCGTCCGGAACGCGAGAGTCACGCGGCGCACGCTTCGTGGCAGCAGCTCGGTTGCGCCGATTGGGCCATGACCGACCAGTGCTTCGCCGGCGTCGGCAAGGGCTCGAAGTACTATCCGCGCGGCGTCACCGCCTGGCTCTGGCTCGAGCCGCGCGCGGGCGACTGACTCGGGGTTTCAATCCAAGCCGGCCAAACGCCGCGCCAGCGCTTCGACGCGCAGCATCGCGTTCAGGTTGCTGGTGCGGTGTGCGTGATCCATGGCCGCGAACAAGTGCGTTTGCTCGCGCAGCAAGCGCTCCGGCTCACGCTCGAGCAAGCTCACGTAGTGCTCGAACACCAGCTCCGGATCGAGCGTGGTGCGCTTCCGCACTGCATGGCGCACCACGGCGTGCAGGGCATAGCGGTCTGCCACCGGCTCTTGCACCAGATTCCAAGTTTTGAGAGGGGTCAGCGCTGCCGGCAAATCAGTGCGGATTTTGGCAAGCTTTGCCAGTGAGCCAAGATCCACATGATCACCTTCGATGTGGGAAAGGACACCCAAGATGCGCCGGCTCTGGGCGGACAGCCTGTGCCAGGCCCAGGCCACCAAGCAGGCGATCTCCGGCAAGTCGTCCTCGTGATCGATGACGCGTACGCGCGTGACGCCGCGCTGCGTGAGAAACGCGCCGAGCTCTGCCACCGTGGCCGCTCGTGAGCCCACGATGCCGTCGGCAATGTCGAGCGCGAGCGGATTCCAGCGCAGCATGCGCGTCAAGCGCGCCACGCGTGGAAAGGCACTGCGCCCCGCCGTGACCATCGGCGCGGTCACGGGGAAAATCAGCACTCCTGCCAGCAAACAACGCCGCGCGGTGATCACGAACGTGACCGGTGCGTCCGCGAACGCATCCAGCAAGTGCGCCATCGCGCGGTCGTCCTCGTGATTGTCGAGCACAATCACGCGCGGCCCTGTGCGTGCGAAGAAGTCGTTCAGCCTCGGCACGCGTTCGTCGCCACCGGCCAGCCCGAAGCGCAGCGCGAGCATCTCGGTCAGCGTGTAAAAGTCCCAAGAGCCGACCCGGAACCACGAAGCACGCCCTTCGAAAAAGCGCGCCATGCGGTGCGCCACTGCCGCCGCCAACATCGACTTGCCACTTCCACCCGCACCCACCAGCGCTAGCCGCGTTGGTGCCGCGGTTTCGATGGTCGTGGTGAGCGTCAGCAGTTCGGTCGCGCGGCCTTTGAGACCACGTGGCGGAGGCGGAAGATCGAGCGGCGGCATGGAGGGGGACGAGCGTACACGCTTGCCGAGAGGCGGACCCTTCCGATGACAGTTCGTTCATGTTTGCGCCGGCAGGGCGGGGCAGCGCCTGAAAATCGAGTTTGAATTCGAACTCGATTTTCGAGTCATGGAGGCGTGATTCGAGTAGAACGCGACGCGGTGCGAGCTACCGGCGCGCCCAGCCGCTCGCGAGCTGTGACGACTCGGTCCGACGACAGTGCTGTCGTGTGCGCAGTCGCAGTTCGTGCTATCGCCCGTTCGAGTTGCCACAAGGCAGGCGAAACACGCACTGTTCTCGCGCTCGCAGTCGCGCTGTCTTTGTGCGTTATCGCGGTAGTTGGCGGAATCCGTACGTATGCGGATCGGCAAAAATTCTGACCCGAATTGGCGAGTCGCTGAATCTGATTCTCGGATCGAGCCGCATTCGAGGCAGCGAACTCAGTGTGAAGGTTTCGTACGCGTGTCGCTGCGCGCCACGATCGCAAAATCGTCAAACGTATTTTTTTTTCACAACAATGCCCCGCGAAAATCTGATCGCATTTGTGGTACGCGGGCACCACAAGGCTACGTGGTCGAGAACCATTAACTCAGCAGCGCGGACCCTGCCGCCAAAACTGCAATCTTCAAGCCTGCGCAGACGAATTAGCGCTCGTCGGGCGATGGGCTAATAAAAGGAAGCTCATGATTACTTCGAAGCAACGCTCTCTCCTTGGTTTGGCGGCAATTATAGCGATCGTCTCGACTCAAGCTTGCGGCAGTAGCGACGACCCGGTTACTGGGAATCCGTCGGCTGGTGCGCCAGCAGCAGGCGCTCATTCAGCAGGCGCGGGGAACGTCGCCGGCGCTCCCGCTGGCGGCGCAGCACCCGTTGCCGGCGCTCCCGCTGGCGGCGCAGCACCCGTTGCCGGCGCTCCCGCTGGCGGCGCAGCACCCGTTGCTGGCGCTGGTGGTGCCCCCACGGGTAGCGGTGGTGCCTCCGGCGGCTCTGGCGGCAAAGCGGGTGGCGGCAGCGCGGGCGGCCCGGTGGCAGGCTCTGGTGGCGGTGGCAGCACGGCAACCTACGCGGCCGTCAAAGCGATCTTCACCAAGAGCTGCGCAACCGGCATGTGCCATGACTCCGCGTCCGGACACTCGAACTTCAAGGACGGCGAGCTGTACACCACGCTGACCACGGCGCTGCCGACGACCACGCGTCAGGGATGCAAGGGCAGCACGTTGGTCACTCCGGGTGATGCCAGCAGCTTCTTGATCAAGCTGGTTACCGGCCCGGGCAAGAGCACCTGCAAGAACAGCGGCGCTGATGCGATGATCAGCCGCATGCCGAATGGCTGCGGCACTGCGCCCGCCCCGGCGTGCCTGACGGCGGCCGAAATCAAGACCCTCACGGATTGGGTCACGGCCAACGCTCCGCACTGAGCACGCTCTGCTCCTGAAGTACGCGGCGGCAACTCGATCGAGGTGCCGCCGCGCTTTTCATTTCGCGGGCGCGCGGGCGCGCTTCATCGCTGCAAGTTCAGCCGCGCGCAGCCTGAGCTTGCCCGAGATGCAGCAGCGCCGCCGCCACAGTCGTCGCTAGCGCGCACAGCGCCTCGCCGCCCTGTTCGTAAACGAGGTAGTCGCGCGCGATCACGTCGTAGCCTGCCAGGTGACGCACGTGTCGCAGGGAGCCACCTTCCAGCAACGGAAGCGTCGCGATCAGCGAACTCTTCGCGTGCTCGTCGAAGGGGGCACCAAAGCGCGCGAGTACGGCATGCAGCGCGCCCCGCGGTAGGGGCCACGCGCCTGCGTCGGAAACGATCTCGAGCTCGGTCTCGGTCTCGCGCAAGAAGACCGACGACAGGGCGCCGTTCGGTGCTGAAAACTCGTGGATCTTGAACATGGCCGTGCCCAGAGCCTACCTTTTGGCCGCACACCCTTCGGGTTGATATTGCGGCCACTGCCAAGTGCAGCGGCACGCCCGGCTGGCGGTAATTCGTGCATAACTGCCACACTTTCCCTGCAAAATCATGGGCTTCCCCATACTAAGGGCTGCGCCCGAATCCGGTATGGATGTATGTTTCCTGCCATGAGCAGTGACACGTACCACGAGCCGCTCGAACTCCTGTCGGAAGACACCAAGAACACGCACCGCGCGATTGTCTCGCTCATGGAAGAGCTCGAGGCGATTGACTGGTACCAACAGCGAGCCGAGGCCTGCAGCGATCCCGAGCTGAGTGCCGTGCTGACTCACAACAAGAACGAAGAAGTCGAGCACGCGATGATGACGCTCGAGTGGCTCCGTCGCAAGAGCCCAGTCTTCAACGCCAACATTGCAACCTACCTGAACTCGAGTGGGCCGATCACGGAAGTGGAAGCCGCCAGTAACGGCTCCGCCAAATCCGAAACGTCGTCCAGCACCTCCGAGTCGCTCGGGATCGGTAGTCTGAAAGGAAACAAGTGATGGATCTGCTGAAGCGCCAGAAAGCTCCGATTGTCAGCGAGGCTTGGGAGCAAATCGACGACGAGGCGCGGCGCGTCTTGAAGCTGCACTTGGCGGGGCGCAAATTGGTTGATTTTTCCGGACCGCATGGCTGGCAACTCGGCGCGGTGAACACGGGGCGGCTGAAGCACATCGAGCGCGGCCCCATC
>Ga0315912_10004360_pt1 | contig 13458 bp, 14 predicted proteins | sample VfabasoilMG_FD_204469 | JGI IMG/M metagenome (GOLD analysis project Ga0315912, IMG submission 204469) | Garden soil microbial communities collected in Santa Monica, California, United States - V. faba soil | ecosystem: Environmental > Terrestrial > Soil > Garden | place: USA: California... | reverse complement strand
ATTCGCGCCGCAGCCCGACGTGGTGTCGGATTCGCCGCATTTCGTCGAGACCCAGAGATCCCTGAGCGGCCGCTCCTCGCGTCGAAGCTCGCTCGCCCACTGCACGAATTCCTTGGCCTTCTTCGAGGCCCGCATGATCGTGTCGTGGTCGCCGTGCTGCTCGATGCCGAAGTACGCGACGGGCTTGCCGGTGGTCGCGATCGCGTCGGCCACCTTCTTCGCCCACTGGTCCTCGATGCATATGACCACCACGGCCGAGACATTCGGGTTCTGGCCGGTGCCGATGAGCGTGCGGAAGTGCAGCTCGAGGTCCGCGCCGAACTGGAGGCGCCCGTAGGGATGCGGAATCGCCAGCGTGCCCTTGATGTTGTTCGCGACGGCTTCCGCCGCGGCGTTGGAGAGGTCGTCCACGGGCAGTATCAGCACGTGGTTGCGCACGCCCACGCGCCCGTTCTCGCGCTTGTAGCCCCAGAAGCTCGCCTTGCCGAGATCCATGAGTGTCCCTTTACCAGCGCTTCGTGCGCAGGTTCTGCACGTGAGTGTGTTCGCCCACCTTGATCGGGGCAATGGTCTTGCCGATGTCGACGCCGTACTTGATCACCGTGGCGCCGTTCTCGAGCGGTTTGATGGCGAGCTTGTGGCCGATCGGGATATCGGACATGGCCTTGATATGGATTTCCTTGTCCTGGTCCATGATCCAGCCGTTCAGCGTGTCGCCGGCCTTCACGCCCTCCACCACCACTACGCCCACGGAATCGTGCTCGTCGTGCACGACGAAATGGATGGTCATCGCGTCCTCCTGCATCCGGTTCACCGGAGCCTTCGATCCTATGCGCGGCGCCGCCCGGGCATCAACTAGATGAGTTGGATGTTAGCCTTGGCTCATGTCCTCGCGCCCCGCCCGCCGCCCCCTCTCCGCCCTCGCGTCCTCGGACCGGCCGCTCTACGACCAGGTGCGCCAGCGGCTGATCGAGGGGATTTCGGCGGGCGAATGGGGCGCGGGCGAGGCGATCCCCACGGAAATGGATCTCGCGCGAAGCTTCGGCGTCGCCATCGGGACGATTCGGAAGGCCGTGGACAGCCTGGTTGCAGAACGCGCGCTGGTGCGCCACCAGGGCAAGGGCACCTACGTCACCGCGCACGACGGCGGGCGGCTCCTGTATCACTTCTTCCATATCGTGCCGCGCGAAGGCCCGCGCGCCTATCCGGAATCGCGCACGGTCGGCTTCCGGCGCGACCGCGCCGAGGCGCACGCCGCGGCCGCCCTCGGCATCGCGCCGAACGACAAGGTGATCCGCATCCGCAACGTGCTTTCGCTGGAGGGATCGCCGGTGCTGGTGGACGACATCACGCTCGCCGCCGAGCTCTTTCCCGGGCTTTCCGAGAAGCTCTACGTCTCGCGCGAAAACACGATCTACCACCTCTACCAAAGCCGGTACGGCATCAACGTGCTCCGCACCGACGAGCGGCTGCGCTCGATCCTCGCCGCGGGCGATGTCGCGCACCTGCTGGGCGTCGCCGCGGGTGCGCCGCTCCTCGAGATCCGCCGGATCGCGCTCACCTTCCGCGACCGCCCCGTGGAGTTGCGCATCTCCCGCGTGAATACCGCGCGCCACGACTACTGCAACACGCTCGGGAAGGGCGCGGCGCTCTAGTCGAGGTTTCGCCCGTTCGGATGTAGGAAAACGGGAATGCAACTTGAACGGCGCGCAGGGGTCTGCCGAACAAGGAGATTACGGCCATGCAACTAGGAAACCAGCGCTCGAGCGGCAACGTCGAGGACCGGCGCGGGATGGGTCCGGTCGCGATCGGGGGCGGCCTCGGCATCGGCGGGGTGATCCTCGCGATCATCGCCTCGTTCATGGGGATCGACCCGTCGGTGGTGCTCGACACGGTGCAGCAGAGGGAGCCGCCGCGTGAGCAGCAGGCGGCACCCCAGAAATCCGGTCCGCCGGACGACATGCAGGTGTTCGTCTCGAAAGTCCTCGGCAGCACCGAGGACGTCTGGCAGGCGACCTTCCGGCAGATGAATCGCCCGTACCAGGATCCGAAGCTCGTGCTCTTCACGGGCGCGACGCGCTCGGCGTGCGGCGTGGGCCAGGCGGCGATGGGGCCCTTCTATTGCCCGAACGACGAGAAGGTGTACATCGATCTCGCCTTCTATCGGGACCTTCGCGACCGGTTCCGCGCGCCCGGCGACTTCGCGCAGGCGTATGTGATCGCCCACGAAGTCGGCCACCACGTGCAGAACCACCTCGGCATCATGCGCAAGCTCCAGTCGCTGCAGGGGCAGGTCTCGCGCCAGGAATTCAACCGCGCTTCGGTGCGCGTCGAGCTCCAGGCCGACTGCTTCGCCGGCATCTGGGCCCATCACGCCGGCAACAAGAGCCTCCTCGACCCGGGCGACCTCGAGGAAGGGCTCGCCGCCGCTTCGGCGATCGGCGACGATCGCCTGCAGAAGCAGTCGCAGGGTTACGTCGTGCCGGAGTCGTTCACGCACGGCTCGTCGCAGCAGCGCGTGCGCTGGTTCAAGCGCGGCATGGAGTCGGGCCGCATGCAGGACTGCGACACCTTCGCCGCCCGAGACCTCTAGAAAGAGAAAGGGCCGGTTGCCCGGCCCTTTTCGTTACTTCGCCTCTTCGGTCGCCGCGGCGCCCTCTTCGATCGGCGGCAGCACCTCGCGATCGACACCCTCCAGCTTCTCGCGGATGCGGGCACCCTTGCCCGTGCGGCCGCGCAGGTAGTAGAGCTTCGCGCGGCGGACATCGCCCTTGCGTTTCACCTCGATCGAGGCGACGGCGGGCGAATAGGTCTGGAACGTGCGCTCGACACCCTCGCCGCTGGAAATCTTGCGGACGATGAACGACGAGTTGAGGCCGCGATTGCGCTTGGCGATCACGACGCCCTCGTAGGCCTGCTCGCGCTTCTTGTCGCCTTCGACGACCTGCACCTTGACGATCACCGTGTCGCCCGGGGCGAACACCGGGATCTTGCGGTTCAAGCGAGCGATTTCTTCCTGTTCGAGCTTCTGGATGAGATCCATCTTCGATTCCTTTCGGTTCCGGCCTTCCGGCCTTTCGGGTAGAGCCGTCATCACGGGTGCCCGAGGTTTATTGGTCGTTACTGTTGCTGCTGCGATGCCTGCTCCTCGCGAAGATACTCCTCGAGGAGCTGCCGGTCTTCCCGCGAGAGCGACTTCTCGTCCACGAGGTCGGGCCGGCGAATCCACGTTCGTCCGAGCGCCTGCTTGCGGCGCCACCGGGCGATCGCCGCGTGGTTGCCCGACAACAGCACTTCGGGAACCCGCGCTTCCTTCCATTCTTCCGGCCGCGTGTAATGCGGCCAGTCCAGCAATCCCTCCGAGAACGAATCCTGCACCGCGCTCTCGGCATCGTTGAGGCTCCCCGGAAGGCGCCTCACCAGGCAATCGACCAGCACCATCGCGGGCAACTCCCCGCCCGAGGTGACGTAGTCGCCGATCGACAGCTCGAGGTCCACCGACCTTGCGACGAGCCGCTCGTCGATCCCCTCGTACCGCCCCGCGACGAGCACCAGGCCCGCCTCGGTCGAAAGCTTCTTCACCACCGACTCGGTGAGCCGCTCGCCCTGCGGCGACATCAGCACCACCTTCGGCAGGTCGATTCCGGCCGCACGTTGTGCTGTTCGCGCCGCGTCGATCGCCGCCTGCAGCGGGTCGGGAAGCATCACCATCCCCGGTCCGCCGCCGTAGGGCCGGTCATCGACCCTGCGGTAGTTGTCCGTCGTGAAATCCCGCGGATCCCACGTAATCAGCTCGAAGCGTTTCTCCTCGAGCGCCCTGCGCGTGATGCCGTGGCGGGTCACCGCCTCGAACATCGCCGGAAAGATCGTGACGACGTCGAAACGCATCACGCGTCGTAGTCCGGCTTCCAGTCGACCGTGATCCGCTTCGCATCGCGATCGACCGCCTTCACGTATTGCGGCACGAACGGGATGAGCCGCTCGCGCTTCACGCTGGATCCTGTCCCCGAGGGGGGCTGCCCCCGGACGACGAGCACGCTGGTCTCGCCGCTTTCGAAGAGGCCTTCGACGTTGCCGAGAGCCTCCCCGCCTTCGTTCACCACCTCCAGGCCGACCAGGTCGACCCAGTAGAGCGTTCCTTCCTCCGGCTCGCCGAGATCGCCCCGGGTCACCGCGACATCGCAACCGCGAAACAGGAATGCCGCGTCGCGGTCGCTGCAGCCTTCGAGCCGCGCCACCGGCCCCTTCGAGTGCACCTCGAATTCGGCGATGGCCATCTCCTTCCATCCCTCCCGCGTCTGCACGATCCAGCGCGCGAATTCGCCGAGGGATGCGGGGCGCTCGGTGAAGGCCTGGACCTTCACCCAGCCCTGGACGCCGAAGGGGCCGAGGATGCGCCCCACGACGACACGCGCATCGTCCCCTTCGCGGGAACGCGCGCTTGCGGGCTGCTTACTTGGAGGCTTGCGCCGCGCTGCCGGCGACGTCTTTCTTGCCACGCTTGATCAGCTTCTTCACCGCGTCCGAGGGCTGCGCGCCCTGCGACACCCAATGGGCGACCCGGTCCATCGCGAGGCGGTACTTCGGCTCGCTCTCGGAGGCCTTGGGGTTGTAGAAACCGATGCGCTCGATGAAGCGCCCGTCGCGCGGCATGCGGGAATCGGCGACGACGATGTTGTAGAACGGGCGGTTCCTGGCACCGCCTCGCGCCATTCTTATGACGACCATTATGGCTCCTGTCCCGTTGATAACGGGCAACGATTGATGAGTTGAACCGGTAACGAAAAATCAGGTAAGCCCGCAATTATAAAGCATATTGCGGGCCAAAGCACCTCCTGCCTCCTAGAACCTGAACTGCCCCGTCCGCGAGATCACCGCGAGCTCCACGTAGTTGCTGCCGTGGCGCTTCTCCGGCCCGAAATTCACCGTGTAGCCCCCGGCGTCGTAGCCGCTCACGCTGGCGAGCCCCCGATAGAGGGTATCGCGGGTCACGTCGCCCTTGCCGCCGCGCTTCATGGCCTCGACCAGGACCTTCGCGGCGATGCACGACTCGAGGTTCGTGTAGTTGAGCTCCTTCACCCCGGCGCTCTTCATCGCGTCGCCGCATTCCTTGATGACCGGCACCGTCGTCTTCGAGGGAGGCGGCACCACGCCCGCGACCGAGACACCGTAGGCATTCGGGCCAGCGGCCTTGGCGAGCTGGCTGGGGCCCACGAACGACAGCGAGGTCATGTTGTACGGCTTCTTCGCGTCCTTCAGGCCCTTCAGCACCTGCGAGGTCGCGCCGTAGAGCGTCGTCGCGACGATCACGTGCGGATCGCTCGCCACGATCGCGTCGATGGCGGCCTTGTCCACGTCCTTGTTCCGCTGGAGCTTGACGCTGGTCGCCTTCTTCCCGGCGGTCTTCATGATCCGCTCGACCGTCGCGAAGTTCTGGTTGCCGATCTCGTCGTCGTAGTGGATGACCGTGATCTTCTCGGCGCCGAGCGCGTTCCAGTGCTCGAGGATCTTCACCAGCTCGTCCGAGTACGAGGCCCGCATCACGAACACCATGTTGTTCTGCTTGTGGATCGCGTCGGCCCCGGTGAAGGGCGCGAAGAACGGGACCTTCTTCTCCTTCACGACCGGCATCGCGTCGAGCGACAGCGTCGCCGATGCAAAGCCGAAGAGCGCGACCGCCTGCTGCTCGTTCACGAGCTTCACCGCGTTCGCGCCGGCGGTCTTGCGATCGTTCTTGTCGTCGAGCGAGACGAGCTCGATCTTCTTCCCGTTGATGCCGCCCGCGTCGTTCACCTTCTTGAAGTACGCGAGGGCGCCGTCGCGGATGTCCTTGCCGATCTCGGCGTTGGATCCCGTGAGGGGCGCGGACTGGCCGACGACGATGTTGTTGCCGGCGGCGAGCGCGGCGAGCGGCAGGGACATCGCGACGGCGGCAAGGGTGCGCATGGCGGGTTTCATTCTTTCTCGATCCTGTGAGCGGAAAAGCGGCGACCCCAAATATACGCCTGCGGATTGCCCCCGTTGAACCCCTGGATGGGGCAAAGCTACGTGTGTAACGCTAGCCCCGGAATACGCCCCACGAGGCGCGGAAGGGGCGGAGCTCGGCGAGGTATTCGTCGAGGCTCACGAGGCCCACGCAAGGCCGGGCGCCGGGGTCGATGCCTTCGCCTCGGGCGAGCTTTTTCGCGAGGCTCGCCGCGCCCATGCACGGGATGTTCGCGCCCTCGTGCCCCTCGGCGACGAGCTCCCACGTGATTGAGCGCTCGCTTCCATCCCCGCCACGGCCTGAAAGGCGCACGAACATGGCGCTGCGCGCCGAACCGAGGCGCTCGAGCCCCCGCGCCATCCCGGCGAGCACGGCCGTTTGGGGAGCCAGGCTCGGGATGAGCCTCAAGCGAACCAATCCGGCGAGGCCCCAGAGCCCGAGATGGACGAACCCCGGCTGCAGGCCGGCGCCGAACCGAACCGTCCGCACTTCCGGATAGCGGGAAGGAAAGAGCGCGAGGTCAGGGACGTCGCAATCGCAGAGCCAGCGCGCGAAGTCGACGTGCCGGAATCGATGGCGGCGCAATCCCTGCCAACCGAAGCGCGAGGGCCCGATGGGCTTTCCGCAGTATCCGAGGACCGCCTCGACCGTCGCGGTCCCCGGAATGCGGGAAGACGTGCAGATTCCGATGTCGATCGACTCGAGGCTCGCGAATTCGCCGGCGTAACGGTCCACGACGGCCGACGAAAGCGCGGGGACCGAGCTCGCCCCGGTCACCACGACGACCCCTTTCTCCCGCGCCTCGGCATCGAGCGCCCCGATGCCGCAGACGAAGTCGCGGCCATCCGCGATGTCCGCGTAGTGCGCGCCGGCCGCGATCGCGGCGCGGGCGACTCGATAGTCCTGTCCCTGGAAGGGGCCCGCGGTCGAGATCACCATTCCAGCGCCCAGGTCCGCCAGGCGTGTCCGGAGGGCCGGATCGTCGGCGTCGATGCGCGCGAAGTCGGCCTCGAGCGTCGAAGCCGCCGCGCGGGCCTTTCCTTCATCGCGCCCCGCGATCACGACTTCGATTCCCTCGACCGCCGAAAGCGCCCGGGCGATCAGCCGGCCGAAGTTGCCGTACCCGCCGAGGATCACCGCCCTCACGCGGGCGCGAGCCGGCCGCGGTAGTGCACGAGGAGGCCGGCGAGCGGCACCGAGACGCGCACGTCGAAGCGGTATGACCCGTCCCGGAGCGACTCGGAGGCCTCGATCGCGGCGCGCGCGAAAGCTGGAACCGGAACGCCGAGCACGCGCATCCCGACGAGCTCCCACCGGATCCGCTCGGGCTCGGCCGCGAGGTTCCACGAAAAGGTCGCCGGGCCGACGCGCTCGTCGAACCCGTTGGAACGACCGCGCAGCGTGGAAGTGAAGAGGTAGCCGCCGAAATCGCGCTGCCACAGCTCGCCGCCGGGAAACGGGCTGATGGTCACGGCGATCGGGGTGCGCCCACCCGCTGGGGGCAATCCGGCGATCGCTGCGAGCACGCGCGAAAGCGCGCCCTCACCCCGGATCACCTCGCAATGGCCGGCGAAGCGAGGCGTCTCCCCGGTGTGCATGGCGCGCAGGACCGGATGCAGCTCGTCGAAGGCAGGCCCGAGCAGCCGGCGGAAGAGCGGCTCGCGATTCATCGCGACGACTTTACCGGGTCCATCACGAACCGTGATGGAGACCATCCGCTCTTTGCGATGTCCTTCGCGCGTGGGCCCGATCAAACTGGGGACACAAAGGAATCGCCCATGACACCCGTTGAATTCCTCTCGGCGCTCGGCGCCATCATCGTCATCGACCTCGTGCTCGCGGGAGACAACGCGATCGTCATCGCGCTCGCCGCGCGCAACCTTCCGGAGCACCTGCGCCGCCGGGCGATCATCTGGGGCACCGGGGGCGCGGTTCTCGTCCGCAGCGCGCTCACCCTCGTGGTGGTGTGGCTGCTGAAGCTGCCGGGCCTGCTCTTCATCGGGGGCGCGGCCCTCGTCTGGATCGCGTACCGGTTGCTCGTTCCCGACGATGACGAAGGGGGCGAGGGCGAGCACGCCGCGGCCGCGAGCTTCTGGGGGGCGATGCGCACCATCGTCATCGCCGACGCCCTGATGGGCCTCGACAACGTCCTGGGCGTCGCGGGCGCCGCCCAGGGGAGCTACGTTCTCGTGGTCCTGGGCCTGCTCATCAGCATCCCGATCATGGTCTGGGGCAGCACGCTCATCCTCGGCTGGGTCGAGCGCTACCCGGGATTCGTCTACTTCGGCGCGGGCGTCCTCGCGGTCACGGCCGGCAAGATGATGCTCTCGGAGCCGATGGTGGCCGAGCAGGTGCCGCCGGGCCTCGCCGAATCGCTCCTCATCGCGCTGCTGACCGCCGTCGTCCTGTGGGCCGGATTCGTGCGCAACCATCGCCGCCTGGAGTCGCGCATCCATGCGCGCCTCGCCGCCTTCGCGGGCAAGAAGCTTTCCGAAGTCTCTGCCGATCATCCAGACGAAGAAGGAGGAGCAAAAATGGTCAAGGTTCTCGTGCCCATCGGCGGTCCGGGCTCGCAGGTCGCTGTACGGCACGTGCTCGCCGAGATCATGAAGGGCACCGAAATGGAGATCCACCTGCTCAACGTGCAACCGCCCTTCTCGCGCCACGTGGCGCAGTTCGCGAGCCGCAAGAACCTGGCGGATTTCCACCGCGAGCAGGGCGAGAAGGCCCTCGCCTCCGCGCGCGAGCTCCTCGACAACCACAAGGTTCCCTACGCGGTTCACGTTTCCCTGGGCGGACGCGCCGAAGTGATCGTGGACACCGCGAAGCGCCTGCGTTGCCACCACATCGTGATGAGCACGGCGCGCAAGAACTCCATCACGCGGATGCTCGAGGACTCGGTGACGAACAAGGTGCTCGAGCTGACCCCCGTGCCGGTCGAAGTGATCGCGGGCGAGCACGTCTCGCGGCTCGAGCGCTACGGCGTGCCCGTCGGTGTCGGCACGGCGCTCGCCGCGCTCGTCATCGCCGCCCTCGACTAAGCGGGCTCCTTCCTCGCGAATTCGAGGAACGCGCGCGCGGCGGGTCCCGGGGCCTTGCCGAGGGGGTACACGAGGCAGAGGTACCCCTCGAGCGGAAAGCCTTCGACATCGAGCGGCGCTATCCCGGAACGCCCGCCCGCGAAGGGCGGAAGGAACCCGATCCCGGCTCCGGCCCGCACCGCTTCCTCCACCGCTTCGTTCGAAGGGAGCTCGAGCCGGATGCGCGGCTCGATCCCGCGTCCCCGAAACAGCTCTTCGACCAATTGCCGCGTTCCCGAGCCGCGTTCGCGCATGACGAGCGGCTCGGAGGCGAGGCTCACGAGCGGAATCGACGGAGCGCGCGCGAGCGGATGGTTGCCAGCCGCGACGACGCCGAGCGGGTGCGGCTTGATCCGCTGGCTCACCACGCCGTCGCGTGGAGGGTGAACGAAGAGGAAGAGATCGTCGTCGCCGCGGCCCATGCGTTCGAGCAGGTCCTGGCGGTTGCGGATGTTGAGCGCCACTTCGAGGTGCGGATAGTCGCGCGCGAATCGCGCGATGAGCTGCGAAGCGATGCGCGCGCCATTCGTGCTCGCCGCGAGCGAGAAGCGGCCGGTGTCGAGGGACCGCAGGCGGGCGAGCGTTTCATCGAGACGGGAGAGCGTGCCGAGCACCTCGACGCACGCCGCCTGCAGGCATCGTCCCGCTTCCGTGGGATTCATCCGCTTGCCGACCTGCTCGAAGAGCGGCACGCCAAGCGCATGGGAGAGCTTCTTGATCTGGGCGGAGACCGTGGGCTGCGCGAGATGCAGCTCGCGGGCAGCGTGGGTGTAGCAACCGTGGCGGGCGCTCGCCTCGAAGACGGCGAGCTGCGAGAGACGACCGTGTCGTAAATAGCGCCGGACGCGCGAAGGGGCCATGACCTTGCCTTTCGTTCAGGCAAAGGTCTCGCTCGCATCCATTTTGGAATGCCCGCGTGACCGGGGCGTCGGCCCGGATTGACGATCACACGGCGGGGCGGGATGCCCCGTGGGAGCTACTCCCCAGTGCAGGTGCCGCTATCTAAGCATCGACCCGCACGGAACGCAAGTTGTTCCCGAAACGGCCTCAGCGCATCCCCGGGAGCATTCCCTTCAGGTTGCGCATCATCTTCTGCAGGTTGCCTCCGCGCATCATCTTCATCATCTTCTGCATCTGCTCGAACTGGGTGAGGAGCCGGTTTACTTCCTGCACCTGCACGCCCGCGCCCGCGGCGATGCGCTGCTTCCGCTTGGCCTTGATGAGCTCGGGCTTGCGCCGCTCGAGCGGCGTCATCGAATCGATGATCCCCTGCGTGCGCTTCAACGCCTTTTCCTGGAGTTGGGGCGAGGCGCTCGCCATCTGGGTGAGCTGCGCGGGCAGCTTGTCCATGAGCGAGGACATGCCGCCCATGTTCTTCATTTGCTGGATCTGCGTGCGGAAGTCCTCCAGGTCGAAGTCCTTGCCCTTCTTGATTTTCTCGGCGAGCTTCTGCGCTTCCTTCTCGTCGACCTTCGCGCGCGCTTCCTCGACGAGCGAGACGATGTCGCCCATGCCCAGGATGCGGGACGCGATGCGATCGGGGTGGAAAGCCTCGAGGCCGTCCATCTTCTCGGAGACGCCGACGAACTTGATCGGCGCGCCCGTGACGTGCCGCACCGAGAGGGCCGCGCCGCCGCGCGCGTCGCCGTCGAGCTTCGTGAGCACGATGCCCGTGAGCGGAAGCGCCTCCTTGAAGGCCTTCGCGACGTTCACGGCATCCTGGCCCTGCATCGAGTCCACCACGAAGAGCGTCTCGATCGGCTTCACGGCGCCATGGATCGCGCGCACCTCGGCCATCATCGCTTCGTCGATGGCCAGCCGCCCCGCGGTGTCGACGATGAGCACGTCGTAGAAGTGCTTTCGCGACCAGTCGAGGGCGTTCGCCGCGATCTCCACCGGCTTCTGCGTGGGATCGGACGGATAGAGGTCGACGCCGAGGTTCTTCGCGAGCGTCGCGAGCTGGTCGATGGCCGCGGGACGGTAGACGTCCGTCGACACCATCAGCACTTTCTTCTTCGTGGTGTTCTTGAGGAGCCGCGCGAGCTTGCCCGCGCTCGTCGTCTTTCCGGAGCCCTGGAGGCCCGCGAGGAGCACGACGGCCGGCGGCTGCGTGGCGAGATTGAGCGACTCGTTCGCGCCGCCCATGAGCTTCACCAGCTCTTCGTGGACGACGCCCACGAGCGCCTGGCCCGGCGTGAGGCTGCCGACGACCTCCTGGCCGAGCGCCTTCTCCTTGACCCGGCCGACGAATTCCTTGACGACCGGGAGGCCCGCGTCGGCATCGAGGAGCGCGAGGCGAACCTCGCGGAGCATGTCCTGGATGTTCTCGTCGGTGAGCCGCGCGTGGCCGCGCAGGGTCTTCACGACGGAGGAGAGGCGTTGGGTCAGGGCGTCGAGCATGGGGAAAGGGTAAACTGGAAAGCGTCCAACGAGACGGCACCGAAATGCCTGATTTGCTTTTGTATTTTAGCACCGGCCTCGCCTGGCTCGTGCTCTCCGGCCTGGCCTGGCGGGCCGCCCGGCCGGCCCTCGCGGCCGGTCCGGTGGCCGACGTCCCGGAGGTCCGGATCGATGCCGTCCTCGTCCCGATCGCCCTCGTCCTGCACGGCATGCTGGTCTACAAGGGCCTCGTGACCGAGCAGGGGCTCGACCTGGGGGTGGCCAACGCCATCTCCCTCATCGTGTGGCTGACCGTCCTGATCTACTGGCTCGCCGGGCTTGCGTTCCAGGGGCTCTCGTCGATCCTCGGGCTCATGGCGCCGGTCGCGTTGCTCGCCGTGCTGTTCCAGGCGGCCATCCCGACGCACCACTACGTCACTTACACCGCGAGCCCGCTTTTCACGGCGCACTTCGCCATCGCGATGCTCGCCTACAGCCTCTTCATCGTCGCCACGGTGCACGCGGTCGTGATGCTCGCGGAGGAGAAGTGGCTGCATCGCGGCGTCATGCCGCCTTTCCTGAAGAGCCTGCCGCCGCTCATGGAGATGGAAGCGCTGCTCTTCCGCATCCTTCTCGCGGCGTTCGTGCTCCTCACGCTCACGGTCGTGAGCGGCGTCTTCTTCTCCGAGCAGCTCTTTAACAAGCCCCTCACCTTCACGCACAAGACGATCTTCGGAATCCTTTCCTGGCTCGTCTTCGGCGGCCTCCTGGCCGGCCACCATCTTCGCGGCTGGCGTGGCCGCACCGCCGTGATGTGGACCCTCACCGGATTCGTCCTGCTGATGCTCGCCTACGTCGGTAGCAAGGTCGTGCTCGAGCTCGTGCTGAAGCGTTGACTGACGATATTCCACTAAGCTGGCTGTTCGTCGCGCTGGCGACGCTGCTCGCGTGCTCGGGATTCTTTTCGGGCTCCGAGACGTGCCTGATGGCGGTGAACCGCTATCGCCTGAAGCACCTGGTGCGAGAGGGCAGCACGGGCGCCCGCCTCACGGTCGCGCTCCTCGACCGCACCGACGAGCTCCTCGCGTTCATCCTCGCGGGCAACACCGTCATCAATGCCGTCACCACGATCCTGGTCGCGGAGATCGCCCGCCGCCTCCTCGGCACGGGCGAGTACGTGCTCGCGATCGCGACCGCCGCGGCGAGCTTCTTCATCCTCGTCTTCGCCGAGATCCTGCCGAAGGTCCTGGGCGCGACGTATGCGGAGCACCTCGCGATCGTGGCGTCCTACGCCCTCACGCCCCTCATCCGCATCACGCGGCCGCTCATGTGGGTGATCAACGTGATCGTGAAGGGCATCGTGACCGTGCTGCGGATCAAGCCCAGGGGCGGAGGCGGCGCGCAGCAGCTCAGCATGGCGGAGCTGCGCACGCTGGTCCTCGAGGGCGGCAAGTTCATCCCCAAGAAGCACCAGTCGATCTTCCTCAACCTCTTCGAGCTCGAGGACATGACGGTCGACGACACGATGACCCCGCGCCTGCAGATCGAGAAGATCGACCTCGAGGACGACATCGACGACATCCGCTCGCACCTCTCCACGGCGCACCACACGCGCCTCGTGGTCTGCGAGGGGGACCTGAGCAACGTGGTCGGGATCCTGCACGTGCGCAAGGTGCTCAACGTCACGCGCCACGACCAGATCGACGTCGCGGGGCTGCGCCAGATCATGCGCGATCCGTACTTCGTGCCGCAGGGAACGCCGCTGCTCACGCAGCTGCAGAATTTCCAGGAGAACCAGCGCCACATGGGGCTCGTGGTGGACGAGTACGGCGAGATCCTCGGGCTCGTCACCATGAAAGACATCCTCGAGGAGATCGTCGGCGAGTTCACGAGCCAGGCGATCGGCAGCAGCGCCCTCTTCCACCGCGAGGCCGACGGCAGCGTGATCGCCGACGGCTTCTGTTCGCTGCGCGTCCTCAACCGCAAGGCGGGGTTCGAATTCCCGCTCGAGGG
>Ga0315912_10004359_pt1 | contig 13461 bp, 12 predicted proteins | sample VfabasoilMG_FD_204469 | JGI IMG/M metagenome (GOLD analysis project Ga0315912, IMG submission 204469) | Garden soil microbial communities collected in Santa Monica, California, United States - V. faba soil | ecosystem: Environmental > Terrestrial > Soil > Garden | place: USA: California... | reverse complement strand
GTCAGCCTGGAGGAAGCGCTGGCTTTCTTCGCCCAGCCTCGCCGTCGCGGCGCCCGCAAAGCCGTCGAGCCACTGAAGGAGCTCGGCGAAGATCCGGTCAGCAAGAAGACGATCACCCTGCGCGAAGGCCGCTTCGGCCTCTACGTGACCGACGGCGAAACCAACGCGTCCCTGCGCAAGGAAGACGATCCGGGGAGTCTGACGCCCGAACGCGCCCAGGAGCTACTCCAGATCCGGCGTGAGACGGCGCCGCAGAAGCCGGCCAAGAAGGCCCGTTCCTCCGGCAAGGCCGCGGCGAAAGCCGGTGGCAAGAGCGCCAGCAAGGCCAGCAAGAAGAAGCCGAGCAGCGCGCCCAAGGCCAAAAAGGGCGCCGCCAAGCCGAAGGCGCGGCCCACCAAGACGCGCGGGCCCGACGGACCGAGCGCTGGGCTCGAATCCTGATCGAGCAGGCCTGATCACGCAGGCCTGATCAGGGGGGGCCCTCAAGTGGCGCGGCGGTCGTGCCCGCGCTCCTTCAAATAGGCCCGCGGCGACTGCCCTCGCAGGGCGCGGAACACGCGATGAAACTGCGCGGCACTGCCGAAACCGGCCGCGAGAGCCGCGTCGAGCAGGTTGTCGCCCCGCTCGTCGACCAGCACGTCGAAGCGCTCCAGCCGTAGCCGGTTTCTGTACTCGACCAGGGAAAGGCCCATTTCGGTCTTGAACACACGGGCGAGCCGACTCAAGGAAAGGCCGAGCGCACTCGCGAGCTCCTTGCCGCCGAGCGAGGGATCTTTCGCCAACAGGCGCAGCGTGCCGACGACGACCGGATGCGCTGGCGTCATCAGCCCATTCTGTCCCGCTCGACCGGGCCCGGGCTTCTTGTAGTCGATGAGCACGCCGAGCATCGACGCCAAGAGGGCAAAGCGTGCTTGAGAATCGAGGCGCATGGGTACGCCCTCGATGCCGCCGTCGTTGAACAGCATGCCGAGTCGGCCGCGCGCCGAGCGGATTGGTGTGCACACCACCCAGCCGGTTCCCACCACGCGCGTCTCGCGCGCTTCCTGCACGACGATGGGGCAGTTGTCGATGACCGTGAAGTGACCGCCGCCTTGCTCGGCGCGCTCGAAAGCCTCGCGATCGCTGGCCCCGAGCTCGTACATCACATGGTGCTCATCGACCGTGCGCCGTTCGAGGTCGGTCCCCCAGGTCCCGAGCATGAGGTTTCTCTGCTCGTCGAGCAGGAACAGCGCCACGCGCTGAAGGCCCATCACCTCGCGCGCGAGCTCCACCGCGCGCTTGAACACCTGGTCCACGTCGTCTTGAACCAAGAGCTCGCCGAACGCGCGCAGGATCGAGTCGAACTCGTCCTTCGGCGAAGGGCGAATCGACGGGCGGGGCGGGTTGGATCCGAGAATGACCCCCCAATCGACGCGGCGCCTGCTCAGTTCTGGCACGAGCGGAGACTAGCACGCCTGGCCGTGCGCCCGGCGTTCGTGAAAGCGGCAAATAGCGCAGGAATCGCGCGCACTCAGCTTCACACTTCGCCCCATTGGGCACGTCGCCGCTCGCGAGCAACGCGTCAGCAGACGCCCGCACCCCACACCACACTGGGCCACAAATGAGCGCCTTCGTGCCGGCAAATGAGTCGATGCCAAAGCCAATGCGTGTCACGGATCCAAACCTGCGGGCTTCCATGCCCGTAGCTATGGAGATCCGGTCGGAGTGCTTTCTTTCAGCAAGACTAGAGCCCGCACAGGAGTGCGGCGCGCGCTTTCTGTTGGAATGCACAGCCGCGGGGTGGCCTACCCAGCATGCGGGAACTGGGGGCACTTCGCGGCCGGATCTGGTAGTCGGGCCGGCGACGCGGGATTCGAGAGCCCACGGACGCCAGAGGGTGCTGTCGAGAGCACCGCGTCGCCGCGCCCGGGCCACAGGGGAACTGCGAAGCGCGCTGGGACGCTGACGCTAGGGCTCGCCGCCTTGGCGCTAGGCTGTGCGCCGCCGGCCGTTCCGGCGGGTACCGGAGGAATGCCGGGCACGGGCGGCGCTGGCTCGGGCGGCGCCGTTGGTTCGGGCGGCGCCGTTGGTTCGGGCGGCGCCATTGGCTCCGGCGGCATCGTTGGCTCGGGCGGCACGCTGAGCGGGTCGGGAGGGGCGAGCGGAGGCAGCGCGAGCGGCGGATCGAGCTCGGGCGGGGCTGCGAGCGGCGGAGCAGGCAGCGGAGGCGCTGCGAGCGGTGGGACCGGTGGAGCCGATCCGAACTTCCACCTGTTCCTACTCTTTGGTCAGTCGAACATGGCGGGAGCGCCGACGCCGCAGGCCTCCGACAAGGTCGAGAACCCGAACATCGAGGTGCTCGGCTTCGAAGACTGCCCCAACTTGACGCGCAACTACAACGAGTGGGACGTGGCCAGCGCGCCGCTGCACAGCTGCTACGGCGGCGTCGGTCCTGGTGACACTTTCTCGAAGGCGGTAGCGGCAGCCTATCCCGAGGCCAGGATTGGCCTCATTCCGTGCGGGATCCCCGGGGTCGACATCGACATGTTCCGCAAGGGCGTCGTCTCGTCTCGTCGGGGTGAGTTCACCATTCCGCCCGACAATCACTGGTCCGGCGCGTACGAGTGGATGATCGAGCGTGCAGAGCTCGCTCAGCAGGAAGGCGTGATTCGCGGCATCCTCTTCCATCAGGGGGAGTCCAACCCTGGCCAGCAGGATTGGGACGACAAGGTGAAGGAGATCGTGGATGACCTGCGCGCCGATCTGAATCTCGGCAGCGTGCCCTTCTTGGCAGGCGAGATGCTCCAGAGCTGCCAGTGCGTCAATCACAATGCCATCATCGCGAACCTGCCGGGCATGATCGACGAGGCGTACGTGATTTCGTCGGCGGGGCTGAATGGCCAAGACGAGTACCATTTCGACCTGGCCGGTCAGCACACGCTCGGCGATCGCTACGCCGAGCAGTTCCTCCAGGTCTTCCAGCCCTGATCGAGGCTGGCGCGGCTAGTCCGCGCCGTCCCGCCAGCGGCTGAGCCGGCGTGGGTAGTTCCCGCCTTCTGCGGAGCGCGCGACGACGCGGAGCAGCTTTTCGGTGAAAGAGCGCAGCCAATCGGGGATGTCGCGACCGACGTCGAACACCACTCGTCCGCTCGCCTCGATGATGGCCACCCCGTGCGCATCGGGCGCCCGGTCGCCTGCTGCCGCGCTCCCTTCACCCGGGCCGATGAACCAGCGCACCTCGTAGCGAGCCCCCCCGCCCTCGGCCGAAAGGAGCCTGAGCTCCGTTCGTGCGCCAAACTTGGTGGGTGCCGGATCGGCGACGGCACCGCGCAGGTTCGGGGGCGTCGTCATCGGACGAGCAGGGCCTCGAGCTCGACGCCGGCGCCCTTGAGCGCGTTTTGCTGGATCGCCGTCAGGGCCGAGATCCCGGTGAGCCCGAGGTCGATCATGCGATCGACGTCGGCGCGCGGGACCGCCCTGCCCTCGGCGGTGCCTTGCACCTCGACCAGCTCGCCGCGAGCCGTGGCCACCAGATTGAGATCGACGCGGGCGACGCTGTCCTCGGCGTAGCAGAGGTCCAGAGCGAGCGCTCCGTCCACGTGCCCAACGCTGACTGCTGCGACCTGATCGACCAGCGCCGGTACCTTGAGGTCCCCCCGCGCCGAGAGCCTGGAAAGGGCGAGGCAAAGGGCAACGAAGCCGCCCGTGACCGAGGCCGTGCGCGTGCCACCGTCGGCCTCGAGCACGTCGCAGTCGATCGTGATCGAGCGTTCACCCAGTCGATCCAGGTCGATCGTCGCCCGCAATGCGCGGCCGATCAGGCGCTCGATCTCCTTGGTGCGGCCGCTCACCGAGCGCTCGCGGCCGTCACGCCGTTCACGCTTCACCGGCCCCGAGCGGGGGTGCATCTGGTACTCGGCCGTGATCCAGCCGCGACCCTTGCCCTCCATCCACGGCGGCACGCTGTTATCCACCGACGCCGTGCAGAGCACGACCGTCTTGCCGGCTCGATAGAGCGCGCTGCCTTCCGCCAGGGAGTGGAATCCGCATTGGATCTGCACTGGGCGCACGCTCTTGGGATCCAGTCCCTGCCTTCGGTCGGGCTTCATGGGCGCCTGTGTAACACGCGCGGGCGCTTTCGCGGCACCGCCAACAAAGGCCTGCTAGAACGGGGCCATGGCGGCCAGCGGCCTATCGCTCACCGTGAGTGAGCTCTTCGTTTCGGTGCAGGGCGAAGGACCCAGCACGGGCAAGGCGGCGGCGTTCGTGCGCCTGGGGCACTGCAATCTGACCTGCAGCTACTGCGACACGGCGTACACCTGGGACTTCGCGCGCTACGACGAGAACGAGGAGCTCCGCGCCATCCCGGCGGCCGACATCGTCCGCTTCCTGTGCGAGTCAGCGCCCGGCCGGGCCATTTTCACGGGCGGTGAGCCGCTCATCCAGCAGAAGGTGCTTGGGGCGCTGCTCGCGGAGGTCGACCAAGAGAGCACTGCCCGAGCCAGCACAGCGCGGGACCCGCGCCCGTGGGCGGAGAGCGGCGGGCGCTTGCTGGTCGAGGTGGAGACGAACGGCACCATCCGGCCGACGTCCGCGCTGGCCGAGCGCGTCGACCAGTGGAACGTCTCGCCCAAGCTCGCCTCGAGCGGCGAGCCTGCCAATCGTCGCCTGCGCGAAAGCACGCTCGAATGGTTCGCCGCGGAGGCGCGGGCCTACTTCAAGTTCGTGGTCGGCAGCCGAGCCGACGCCGACGAGGCGATGGCCTTGGCTCGGCGCCTCGGCCTGGCCGAGGAGCGCGTCTTTTTCATGCCGATGGCGAAGGATCGCGCGGAGCTCGAGGCGCGCGAGCCAGGCGTCCTCGCCCTAGCGCAGGAGCTCGGGGTCCGTTCGACAACCCGCTTGCACCTCAAGCTCTGGGACGGTGCGCGGGGGCACTAGCAGGGTACTTTTTTCAGCACCCTGCTTGGGGCCTCTTCAGTGCTCGACGCCCCAAACCACGAGCGCGTGATCGAGGCGCTCGTCCGGCTCTCGACTCTCGACCGTCGGCTTCTGGAGCAGGTCGGGACCGAGTCGATCCTCCAGCGCATCCCACATGGCTCTGAGGAGCGGCAGCTCGCGCTCGCGTCTATCGTCGAGACAGCTCGGATCGAGCCGGAGGTCGCAGAGCCTCGGTGCATGGCCGTCGCGCCCAATCAAGAGGAGCGGCCCGCGCAGAGCCGAGTAAGCGCCGTCGCGGTAGGCGATCTGCAGGCGGCGACCAGCCTTGGCCGGGGCGTGCGCGTCCCCCAAATCGATGGCAGCCGGGAGCTTGGTCACCAGCTCTACGCCGAGGCTCATGGCGAGCGTGTGCGTGAGGTCGGTGGTCGTGTAGACGCCCGGGATGGCTTGCGCCGCGAGCTGCCCACCGGGATGACGCAGAAGGAGCAGGCTGCGCAGGTATTCCTCGGTGAGCTCAGCGTGATCCTCGTAGGGCACGTGCGGCCGTTCGCCGGCGGGTACGTCGCCCATGACTACGATCAGGGTTCCGTCGTCGGGGAACGTCGAGGAAAGCCAGGTGAAGAAGCGCGAGAGGCGTGCGTCGAGATCCAGGAGCGCGGTGCGCCTCAGACTTTCCAAACGCAGCCAGTCCTCCTCCGGCATCTGCCGCCGAGCGGCGGGGCGGCGCGCTCGAATCTCCGCGAGCTGAATCGCTGCACGCCGGGCGTCCAGATCGCCGCCGTATTCCTTGGGTGGCAGGCCGCGTGCCCGATCGCGGTCGATGTCGAACGGCGGATGACCCGCCCGCAAGTGCACCACCGACAGCAGTGGGCCCGTGTGCGCCTGATGCCCGGCCAGCCAGGCTTGCGCCTCGTCGATCGGATCGGTCGCGGCTCGGTCCTCGGTCGGCGAGATCGACACGTACCGTTCGAAGCCCCGATTCAAGCCGAAGCCCTCGAAAGAAAGCGGCACGCCCGTGAAGAATCCTGCGTCCCCGCCGCTGGCGGCCAGGGTCTCCGCCAAGGTGGGCCTGCTCAAGGGCAGGCGATCGGTGTCCTCGGCCATTCTGTGCTGCCACGGCTCGAGCCCCGTCAAGAGCGATGCGACCACGCCGAGCGTGCTGGTGGTCGGGTTTCGGTACTCCGGGTAGAAGGCGGCGCTGCGGGAGAAGGCGGCGAGCGACGGCAGGCCGAACTGGGCCAGACTGGCGGGCCTGTGCTCGCGCAAGAGGCCCGCCAGCACGATCACGATGGCGCGCTTGGCCCGCGGCACCGTCGCCATGGGCAGCTCGGCGAGCACGAGCTCGGGATCCGCGAATGCGAGGCGAGCGCCAGAGGTGACGTCGACTGCGTGGAGCTCGAGCGTGGCGGCCCGCCCGGCGTACGGAGCAAGATCGAGCTCGAGTGGATGCCATCGGGGCACCTCCTCGCTCTTCTCGATGCGATGGCTGGCGAGGACGGTGCGCTGTCCCCCGGCAATGACGGAGAGCTCGGCGCTGGCCGAGCCCGCACCCCAGAGGCCGATCGCGGTCTTCAGGCGAGCCCCTTCGGGGATCCAGAGAGGGAAGCGCAGCGCTCCGCCCGAACGCAAGACGACTGCCGGCCGCTGGTCGCCCCCGATCTCGACCTCACGCACCACGTCCTTACGCGCGGGCGGCAGGTCCGCGGGGTCGGTTCCGTCCGAGCCCAGGCGCAGCCAGCTGACATCCAGGCTGCGCGGCAGATCGGCCCGGCCTGGCAGCTGGAAGCTGATGCGATGCGGTCCGGGTGCGAGCAGCAGGCTCGGGATCTTGCTCAGCGTCACCTCGGGCTCCGGTCCGGCGCGCAGCGTGGTCACGCGGCGCTCGTCGATGGAGACGACGGCGCGGTCGGTCCCCCCGGCTCGCACCAGCGCCGAGATGCTGCTGACGGCGAGCGGAGTCCCCAGCCAGAAGGAGAAGCTGGCGTGTCTCTGATCGAGCCGCGCGTAGGTGGCACCAGCATGAGTGACGCGGGGCCACGGAGCTTCGGGGGCGAGCGAGAAGTCGCCGCCCGTTTCGCTGCCCTCTTCGCCCAGCTCGAGCACCAGGCCGCCGTGGTCGAGCTCGGCGCGCTCGGTCTGATCGAGCAAGCGCACGCTGGGACGCTCGGCGGGCAGCGTGCGCACGCTCGGTCCAAGGGCGACGACCGCCTTGGCTTTCTCCACCTCTGCGCGCTCGCGGCAGCCGGTCAGGCTTGGTGCCAGGAGGCAGAGCCCAAGCAGGCAGGTCACGCGCGCGAGCAGGCCCGTCATGCGCCCGCGCAGAGAGGCCCGCCCGCTACTTGCGCTGGAAGAGCGCGCGCGTGGTCTTGCCGAGCTGGACCTCCGCCGTGCCTTGGCGCTCGGAGCCCTCTTTTCGAATGCTGACCTCATGCGCGCCAGGACTGACCGGGACGCGCCGTAGAGGGCCGCGCCCGGTGAAGACGCCATCGACATAGACCAGCTCGTCCTCGGAGGTCACCACCTCGAGTAGACCCTTGCCCGGCCAGGCCATCCCGGGCGGCAGTGGAACGACCTCGCTCACCATGGGGGGAGGTGGCCCCACGGGAGCCCCGGGGACCGGTGCGGCTGAGACGGCGGCTGCCTCGGTCCTTGTACTGGGCTGGTCCAGCTCCCCCAGGTCGGGGATCGCAGGGGTCGTGCTGGAGAGCTCGACGCCGCCCTTGCCCAAGAGGTGCCGGCTGCCGATGAACATGCAGAGGGCCGCGGCGAGGGCGAGGGAGGGGCCGGCGCTCTTCTTGACCCAGCCGAGGCTCGCGCGCCGGGGCACCCGGGCCTTTGTGGCGCCGTCCGTCACTCGGGGCTCGGTCTCCCCGTCGGCTCTGGGCTCGAGGCGTTCGAAGCGCTCGAGGCGCTCGCGCAAGGCGTCGCTCATCTGCGCGGCAAGCAAGCGGCCGGAGTCGAAGCCTCGGCCGCCCAGCTCGGAGGCGGTGCCCTTGGCTGCGCGGAGCAGGGTGCCGGCCTTGCGCAGCAGCGGCGCCGCATGGCTCGGCTCGGGCCCGGTCTCTCCCTCTGCGTCCCCATCGTCGAAGCCGCTCGTGGGCAGGTCTTCCGGCGGCGCCGCACCCTGGGACGAAAGGTCGCTGGCCGAGTCGGCCGTGGCTCGGCTTCGGCCTACGGAGTCCGCGAAGCGGGTGGAAGGACGAGGGCTCGGCCTCTGCAGAGCGCCGGCAGCGGGAAACTGCAGTCGGCGCACCTTCGGCTGTTCCGAGTGCGAGCGGAGCTCCGGCGCCTCGGGCTCGCTGCAGGCAGGCTCGGCTGGCGCGCCCGCGGGCGAGGCTTGGTGAGGCGCGCCTGGGTCAGTTGGGGCCGACTCGGGGTTCTGTTCGGCGAAGGCGGCGAGGAGGGGCCTTGGAGGGCCCTGCGAGCGACCGGCGGCCGCGTGGGGCATGAGTGGGGTGCCTGCGCCGCTCGGTGCCGGCACCCGGCCTACGGGCGCAGGATCGGGGCTGACGGGATCCGCGTCCAGGTTGGCTCCGGCCGCTTCGAGCTCGGCCCAGTCCAGGTCCAGACGGCCGAGGTTCGGAGCTTCGGGGGGAGCGTCCTCGATTTCGAACGAAAAGCCGCGTGCGCCTTGCTCTTGATGCAACCGTCCTCCGGATCGGCCCTAGCGGGGGCTCGACCTTCGATGTGCGGTACCACGCAGCACGCGGCTGGGGCCAAATTTTGGCCGCTTGCTCGCGGTCAGGCCGCGAGATGCCCACGAAAGACGCGCCGGGCCGGCCCGGTGAGCGTCACCACGCGATCGGGCCCCACGAGCAGCTCGAGCGTGCCGCCAGGCAATCGAACCTCGATGGGCGCACTGGGCTCCACCAGCCCGAGCAGCACGGCCGCCGCGGCGGTCGCCGCGGCACCCGTGCCGCAGGCCAGCGTGCGGCCGACCCCCCGCTCCCAGACTGCGAGCTCGATCTGCTGCGGGCCGACCACCGATGCCACTTCCACGTTCGTTCCGCCCGGGATGCGGGCGGACAGGCTGGCGCCGAGCGCGTCGAGCTCGCTGGGCGCAATGCGCGGCGCAAATACGATGGCGTGCGGGTTACCCATCGAGATGCGGACGAAGGTGGCGTCGCCGCGCCCATCCGCAGTGTGCAGGGGATGGACGATCTCGCCTTCTTCGCTGGCGTGGCCCAGGTTGGTGGTGACCAGCGCCGTTGTTGTGCCGGTTCGCTTGAGCTGGCAGAGCTTCGGGCCGGCGTCGGTCGAAACGACGAAGTCACTCTCCTCACCCGCCTCACTGAGGGCCAGCGCGGCACAGCGCAGCCCGTTGCCACACATCTCCGGCCGCGAGCCGTCGGCGTTGATCACCGTCATGCGCGCCCGGGTTCCCTCGCCGGGACTGAGCAGGAGCACGCCGTCGGCACCGATGCCGAAGTGCCGATCGCACAGCGCCATCGCCCGCTCGGGCGAGAGCGCCTCGGGCGACGGGACCTTCAGCACGATGAAATCGTTGCCGGTGGCTTCGTATTTCTCGAACTCTCGTTTCTCGAACTCGGGCGCCATGACTCCATCTCGCTGCCCAGACCGGCCGGATCGCCCTGCCGGATCGCGCGGCCGGATTCGCCCGGCCGGATCGCGCGGCCGGATCACCCGGCCAGATCGCCCGGCCAGATCGCGGGGCCGGCTCAAGCTAATCCCGGGGGAGCGCCCGGTCGAGGCCCTCTCGCTATGCCTTGGCGGCGAGAAAGGTGCGGGTGTACCCTGGTCGTCATGGGCAGGTTCGGTTCGGGGCGCTTCGGCGCTGGCCTCTTGGGTGCGGGCGGCATCGCGGCTTTGCTCGTGCTGAGCTCCTCCGCAGCTGCTGAGCCTCCGGCCGCCAGCCAGTCCCCCGCCGCCGGTCCAAGTCCACCGCCCTCTGGTGCGGCGGCCCCCACCACGAAGCCTCCTTCCACTTCTGCCTCCACGGCACCCGCCGGCACGGAAGCCCCGCCCCCCGCGGCGGTCCGACGTGACCCGAAGGGCAAGACTGGCATCTCGCCCGCCATGGAAGCCGTAGTGCGCGGCGATGCGGCCTTCCTGGCTCGCGACTTCGCCTCCGCAGCCGGCGCCTACCAAGAGGCGATCAAGTTCGAGCCGCAGAAGCCGCTCGGGCACCTGCGCATGGCCGCTCTGCATCTGATTCAGGGTGAGCTCGATCAGGCGAGCGTCGTCCTGGCCACGGCAGAACGATTCGCGGGCGGTGATGCCCTTGCCAACGTGCAGACGCTGGCGCTCAAGGCAATGCTGCAGGAGCGGCGCGGCGCGCTGTCGGACGCAACCCTGGCCTGGAGCGCGTACGCGCTGCTCGGTCGCGCTGGCGGACCGGCTCTCGGGGATGCCCTGCTTCAGCAGGCCGTCGTGACCACTGCCGCCCAGCGCAAGACTGCGATCACGCAGGCGACCGAGCGTCAGGCTGCGTACGCCAAAGTACGCGAGCGCATCGAGAAGGGCCTGGCCGAGGCGGAGCCGTCCGCCACTTCGCCCATGACACCGACGCCGACGACGTCGACGCCGACAACCCCGGCGCCAACGACCGCGGGCAGCCCAAAGTAAGGCTCGAGCCTGTCAGCCGTCGTCGTCCGGATCGCCTTGGCTGGTCCGCCCGAGCGCACTCCGCGCTACTTCCGCCGAGAATCCCTGGCGCGCCAAGCTGGCCATGGCCTTCTGTCTTTGCCCTGGGTCCGACAGGTCGTAGCGCTCGGCGAGGCGGCGCTTCTTGGCGTAGCTCTGCGCGGCCGCAAGGTCGTCCCCGCCTTCGGCCGCCACTGCTTTGAGGGCGTCTTCGATCCCCTCGCGCTGGATGCCGCGACGCGACAGCTTTTGTTGCACCTTTGCGGCCGACGCTCCGCGGTTGCGGGCACCGCGGACGAAGTGCTCGGCGAAGCGGCGATCGTCGATGACCCCAGACGCCTCGAGACGATCCAGCACCGCGTCGATCGGAGCCGGATCCGGACTTTCGGCCCCAGCGTCCGCCTCCGCACCCTTCGACGCGCTGCTCTTGCGCAAGAGGAGCTGGCGCAGCTGCTCCTTGGTGCGATCGCGACGATCGAGCTCACCGAGCGCGAGCTGCATCAGGTCCAGCGGCCGCCGAGGAGGCATCGCCGTGCCTTCAGCCCGCGCCGCTCTTGCGCAGCTCGTTCAGGACGAGCTTGCTCACGGCCTTGAGCGTCTCGAACACTCCCGTGCCGTCGCGAGCGTTGGCTTCGTAGTCCGGCACACCCCTGGGATTGAGCTCCGCGCGGAGCTCGTCCAGTGGCACGACGTTCGGTAGGTCGCGCTTGTTGTACTGGATGACGAACGGAACCTTCTCGATGTCGTAGCCCTGCTCGGCCAGGTTGTCGCGCAGGTTGTCCATGCTCTCCTGGTTCGCTTCCAGCCGTTCCATCTGCGAGTCGGCCACGAAGATGACGCCATCCACGCCCTTCAGGATGAGCTTGCGGCTGGCATCGTAGAAGACTTGGCCTGGCACCGTGTACAGGTGAAAGCGCGTCTTGAAGCCCCGAATCTCACCCAATGAAAGCGGCAGGAAGTCGAAGAAGAGCGTGCGCTCGGTCTCCGTGGCCAAGCTGATCATCTTGCCCTTGGCTTCTGGATTGGTGCGCTCGTAGATGAACTGGAGGTTCGTCGTTTTGCCGCAGAGACCAGGACCGTAGTAGACGATCTTGCAGTTGATCTCCCGAGCCATGTAGTTGATGAAGCTCACGGTTCGAGTCCCTCTCAGTCGTTGAACAGGCTGTCGATGTCGTCGTCCGTGATCTCGCCGAACGGAGAGGCCGCCCCCGGTTCCTGCACCTTGTTCACCAGATCTTCGAAGATCTTGCTCAGCTCTTCGGTCGCCTTGCGCACGCGGAGGCGCACGAGGCCCAGGCTCGACTTGGTGTCGAAGATGACCACGAGGATCACCCGGTTGCCGACCAGCTGGATGTGGATGTTCTGGTTTTCGCCCTCGTGGAACTGGGTCGCGAACTCGTTCTCCCGCAGGAGCTTCGCGATGCCACCAGTTGCGGCGATGTTGCCGGCCGTCAGCGATGCCAGGGACGTCGTGTCGATCTCTTCGACGTCGCCGCTCGCGGCGATGAGCTGGCCGTTCTTGTCGACGATGAAGACGACTTTGGCATTCGCCTCCTTCACCAGGCGGTCCACGACCGCCTGGATCTGGTGGAATTCCTCCTCGTACATCACCATCTGCGGGTTCACCATGTCTGCCTCCGCGTGGGGCCCTCAGCACCCCTGTGTCCGCACCTGGCCCGGCAGGCGCGGGTCGGGGGGCGGACCAGAGTGGCTGACGACTCCGGGTCTGGTGCCGGAGCGTTTCACCGGCACAGAGCTAGCTTTTAATATGACGGCGCGCGCCTCAGCAAGCCTTCGGCGCCGCGGCAGTGGGATCATTTCCGAAAAGGACTTTGGCCCCCTCGGCCGAGCCGCTAAGGAGAACGCAGCGTCCATGACCCGTCCACGAGCCTGTCCGCGAGCCCGTCCGCGAGCCCCTCTACGAGCCCGTCGGCGAGTATTGGCTCTGCTCCTGCTGGCATTTCAGTTGTGCGTGCTTCTGCTCGGACGTGTGCCAAGCGCGGCCGCTGCGTCGCCGGTCGAGACGCCGGAGGAGCGGCTCGTGTCCGCCCAGCTCGAGTTTCAACGTGCGACGGGCCTCTCTGGCTACGTCGCCCTACGCCGGGCTTGGCAGGCGTGGGAGGACGCCGACCCGCGCAAGGTGGAGGAAGCGCTGCGCTTGGCAGCGGAGGACACCAAGCGACCGGAGGCACTCCGCGCTTACGCGCGGGTGCTCACGGCGTACGCCCGGGTGCGTCGCGGAGATCGCGTGACGGCCGAGAAAACCTTTCGCGAGCTCGGCTTCGTGACGAGCTGGATGATTGTTGGGCCCTTCGACAACGAGGGCAAGAGCGGCTTCGAGCAGGAGTTCGAGCCCGATCAGCAGGCCGGCGCTCCGCTCGTGCCGGGCCAGGCCTTCTCGGGCAAGGAGCGACCAGTGCGCTGGCGCCTGGTGCCGGAGGTGTTCCGGTACGGTTGGATCGACTTCGGCTCCATGCTCCGGCCGGAAATGAACGTGTGCGCGTTCGCCACGAGCTTCGTGGATGGGGGCGAGCGCTCGCGGCCGATTACGCTTTGGGCGGGCGCTCGCGGTGCGGTGCGTGTGCTTTGGAACGGCCAGGTCGCCATGGAGGACGCCGCCTACCGCGAGTTCGACGTGGACCGCCTCTCCGCAACCGTGACGTTACGCCCCGGGATCAACCGCCTCACGGTGAAGGCCTGCGGCGACGAGTCGGCGCCGCTCTTTGCCTTGAGGTTGGCAGACGAAAAAGGCCGGCCGGACCCGGAGCTCCGCGCCGTCGCCGACATCGAGCGCAGCCAGCGTGCGGAGGAAAACGTCAAGAGTGCGCTGGCTGAGAAGAAGGCATTGCCCCGCCATCCTGCCGCGCTCGTGGGCCCGATTGCGCTCGTCGAGCGCATCGCGAAAAACAAGAACGCGCGTGCTGCCGACTTGGAGCTTGC
>Ga0315912_10004358_pt1 | contig 13462 bp, 10 predicted proteins | sample VfabasoilMG_FD_204469 | JGI IMG/M metagenome (GOLD analysis project Ga0315912, IMG submission 204469) | Garden soil microbial communities collected in Santa Monica, California, United States - V. faba soil | ecosystem: Environmental > Terrestrial > Soil > Garden | place: USA: California... | reverse complement strand
ACGGCACGTATACGAGCTTCCAGGTGGTGGACGTACAAAGCCAGGCCACGGCGTTCGAAGGGCCGCTCACGCCGATCCACGATTTTACCGAGTGGAGCGGCGGCCCCATGTACTACGTGGCGGACTTTTCGGATCTCGACAGCGCCGGCAACTATGCCCTGCACAGCACGGGCGCACCGTCCGAGACGTTCGCGGTGCAAGATCAGCTGCTGTTTGGCACCACGATCCGGGCGGTGCTGCAGTATTTCCGCGCCATGCGCGCCAGTGAGAGCGACAGCACGATCTGGGAGAGCGACGCGGCGGTGCCGATCTACGGCCGCCCCGGCAGCCGCGACGTGCGCGGCGGCTGGTACGACGCCTCCGGCGATGTCTCCAAGTACCTGACCCACCTGAGCTACGCGAATTTCCTCAATCCGCAGCAGACCCCGCTGGTCGTCTGGGCGCTCGCCTGGGTCCTCGATAGCGCGCCCGCCCTGCTCGACACTCGCGGGCTGCGCCGGGACGTGCAGGCGGAGGCGCTCTGGGGTGCGGATTTCCTGGTGCGCATGCAGGACGAGACGGGCTTTTTCTATGCCTCGGTCTTCGACAGCTGGACGGGCAAGCCGAGCGATCGCAAGTTGACTGCCTTCTCCGGCATCGACGGCAAGCTGAACGCCAACTATCGCGCCGCCTTTCGCGAGGGCGGCGGGCTCGCGATCGCGGCGTTGGCGCGGGCCGCGCACTGGAAGCAGGACAGCCCCTCCTTCTCGGCGGCGCGCTACCTCGACGCTGCCGAGCGCGGCTTTGCGCATTTGCTCGAACACAACCAGGAGTACGTCGACGACGGCCAGGAGAACGTGATCGACGACTATGCGGCCCTCCTGGCCGCGAGCGAGCTGTACGCCACCACGAGGAAGGTGCCCTATCTCGAGGCCGCGCGCGGCCGGGCCCAACGGCTCGTGAGCCGCCTGCACCCGAGCGGCTACTTCATCGCGGACGGCAAGAGCCGCCCGTTCTGGCATGCCTCCGACGCAGGACTGCCGGTGGTGGCGCTCGTGCGCTATCTGGAGGTCGAGACCGGCAGCGAGCAAAAGGCAGCCACCGTGGCCGCGATCGGCCAGCATCTCGATCACCTGGTGCGCGTCAACCAGGCCGTACCCAACCCGTACGGCTACGCGCGCCAGCAGGTCAGCGCCGACAGTTCCGCCTTCTTCATCCCGCACGACAACGAGTCGCGCTACTGGTGGCAGGGAGAAAACGCGCGCCTCGCCTCTCTCAGCGCCGCGGCCTTGCTCGGCGGTGCCGTGGCGCGGCCCACGCCGGGGCAGCGGCTCGGCGTCTCTCACGAGCTCGGCAGCTTCGCGCTCGATCAGCTCGATTGGGTGCTCGGCAAGAACCCGTTCGACACCTGCATGCTCGCCGGCTTCGGTCGCAACAACCCTGCCCCGTACTCCAACAGCAAGCCCGAGAGCGGCACGGTCGTCGGCGGCATCGCCAACGGCATCACCAGCAGCGAGCGCACCGGCACCGGCATCCAGTGGGACACCAACGCGGGCCGCAACGCCTGGCAGCGCTGGCGCTGGATCGAACAGTGGTTGCCCCACGACGCCTGGTACCTGATCGCCATCACCGCGCTGACCAACGCCGAGGGCCCCGGCCCCGCCCCGCCCTCACCTCCCGTCTCCCGATCCGCCAAGCCGCCCACCAAAGCCAAGCCACCGGCCAAGCCGTCCGCCAAGACCAAGGCGCCCGTCAAGTCGACCACCAAGCGCGCCGCCGAGACACCGCCCGTCTCGGACGCAGGCAACCTCGGGCTCTGATCGAGCTCCAGCGCCGACACCGCACGCCGCCCGCTGCCCCATCCTGCCCCCCAAGGACCCAATCCTGCTCGTCGGCGCCCGCCTCAGCTGGATCGTGGGTTGAGCCGAACCTGCACCGCGCGACTCCGTCGCAAACCTCGGCGCCCCGACCGCCACCGACCGCCCAACGGCCAACGGCGCCCAACGACCGCCTAGCGACCAACGGCGCCCAACGACCGCCTAGCGACCAACGGCGCCCAACGACCGCCCAACGACCAACGGCGCCCAGCGACCGCCCAACGACCAACGGCGCCTAGCGACCGCCTGGCGACCGCCCAACGACCAGTGACGGCCTAGCGTCACACCTCGAACCGCTATGCGCGCTCCACATCGGCGCTCGACCCACACGACCACGTGACCATCCGGGCCATGCGAGCCATGCGAGCCATCCGACCGATGTACCCCACCCTGGCGCGGCCAACTCCGCCCAGGAGATATCTGCCCTTTCAAAAGACTCCACACCTCGCACCGCTATGCGCACTCCACATCGGCGCTCGATCCACACGACCACGTGACCCTCCGGGCCATGCGAGCCCTCCGAGCCATGCGACCAATGTACCCCACCCTAGCGCGGCCAACTCCGCCCAGGAGATATCTGCCCTTTCAAAAGACTCCACACCTCGCACCGCTATGCGCACTCCACTCGGCGCTCGACCCGCACGACCACGTGACCACACGACCACGTGACCCTCCGGGCCCTCCGAGCCCTCCGACCGATGTACCCCACCCTGGCGCGACCAACTCAAGCCAACAGCTATCTGCCCTTTCAAGACTCCAACATCGGCTGCGACGAGGTCCTTCACGATGGCGAGCGACGTGAAGTCGAAGGCGCATGTCGTTCCTCGTCATCACATCGAGGTTGGCGCCCGGTAGATTGGTGCTAGATCAAAGTCGCGGAGGGGGCGATGCAACAGCACGCAAGGCGGCGGGCGATAGCACAGGGAGCATTCCGGTTCCGCACCTGGGGCGGTGTGCGGGCGGGGGCAGGTCAAAAGCCGAAGCGGGCGCGGGCAGGCGTTTCTCATCGGCGGCGGCCGATGCACGCGGGGCGTCACCCGTTGCACATTACGCTGCGCGTGCAGCAAGATGTGGCTGCGCTGCGCGCGCACGAGTTGTTTCTCGAGGTGCGCCGGGCGCTGGCTGCCGGGCGCGACCGTTTTGGTTTTCGATTGATCCATTTCAGTGTGCAGCGGGATCATCTGCACCTACTCGCCGAAGCCGCAGACCGGCGTGCGCTATCACGAGGCCTGCAAGGTTTGTCGATCCGCGTGGCGAAAGCCGTCAATCGGCGGCTGCATCGCCGCGGCAAAGTGTTTGCCGATCGATATCACTCCCGCGCGCTGAAGACACCGCGCGCCGCGCGTTGGGCCCTCCGTTACGTCTTGCTCAACGTGCGCAAGCATGAGCCCCGCGCCGTGCCCTGCGGATTTGTCGATGGCTGTTCGTCCGCGGCATGGTTCGATGGTTTCGCGCGACCAGCGGAACTCGTTCTTGGCGCGCGTGAATGCCGCAAACAGTTCCGGATTCGGCACGGACTGGACGCACCCGTCGTCGCTGCGCGCACGTGGCTGCTGACTGTGGGGCAATGCCGCGCGCCACCGTTCGACGTGGACGATGTGCCTGGCGCCGCGCGCCGCCTCGCGCACACGTGTCACCGGCGAAGGGCGCTCGAACGCGGCGCCAACGATCGGACGCACTCGAGCGAATAGCACGCGCCGTGCGTACCACACGCCGACGTCGACCCACGCGCCGGCCCCACATCCACAACACCGGCGCCGCCCCGACGCCGTCCACCCCGCCCGGCGCCGTCCACGACGCCCCGGCGCCGCACACCCACGCGCCCGCGCGCCAACGTCCACGCCGTCCCGGCGCCGTACGGGGACGTCCACCCCGCCGCGCGACGACGTCGACGCCCCGCGACGACATCCGCCGGCGACGCCCGCCCTCGCGCGCCAACGTCCACGCCGCCCCGGCGCCGCACACCCACGCGCCCGCGCGCCAACGTCCGCGCCGTCCCGGCGCCGTACGGCGACGTCCACCCCGCCGCGCGACGACGTCGACTTCCGTCCCGGCGACGTACGGCACCGCAACGCCGCCCCATGGCGGCGTCACGGTACCGACCGCGCGTGAACTGGCCGTGGTCCATCGCCGAGGCGTGGTTTGCCCCCGCGAGCCGACAGGGGTGACCCAACGTTGGGTCGTCGGTTTGGCTCGCGACCCCGTTCAGCCGCGACCCACGTTGGGTCGTTGGTTTGGGTCGTGACCGCACGCTGCCCCGAGGGGACGGCAGGAGTCGCGGGGAGGAGGTCCGGCCCCCCTGATCCCGTTCGTTCGAGTCGGCGTGGGTGCACGGACGAGGCGGAGGATTTCGCGGGCCGGGCAGGGGTGGGAGTTTTTTCGAAAATCTTCGTGGCGGATGTCGAGCGCGGGGGTCCTGCTTTGACGGGATGGTAGAGCGCGGTGCTGACCGGGGTTAAACTCGGGCGGGCCGGCTCCCTACCCTCACCAGGAGAATGACGATGAAATTTCTGTGTGTGTATCGGCCCGGGACGCCGGAGAACGACACGCCGCCCTTGAGCGCGCAGGACCAGGCGGCGATGGGCACGCTGATCGGGGACATGGCCAAGGCCGGTGTGCTGCTCGCGACGGAGGGCTGTCTGCCGAGTTCAAAGGGCGTGCGCCTGCGGCTGGATGCCGGCAAGTTCACGGTGACGGACGGTCCGTTTCCGGAGACCAAGGAACTGATCGCCGGCTTCTGCCTGATTCAGGTCAAGTCCAAGGCCGAGGCGGTCGAGTGGGGCAAGCGCTTCCTGTCGGTGGTAAAAACCGGCGAGAGCGAGATCCGCCAGATCTGCGAGCAACCCTAGTTTTGGTGACGCCCAACCCCCGACACATCCGTGCCTTCGCGGACGCCGCCGAGTTCGAGCGCTGGCTGGCGGCGCATCACGACGGCGAGTCCGAGCTCTGGCTGAAGCTGCACAAGCAGGGCTCCGGGCTCGCCAGCGTGACCTACAAGGAAGCGCTGGAGGTGGCGCTGTGTTGGGGGTGGATCGACGGACTGAAAAAATCCCACGACGAGCGCTCGTTCCTGCAGCGCTTCACACCGCGCCAGGCCAAGAGCATCTGGAGCCAGATCAACCAGGAACATGTCGCGCGGTTGTCCGCTGCCGGCCGCATGCAACCGGCGGGTATGGCGCAGGTGCACGCGGCGCAGGCCGATGGTCGCTGGCAGCGTGCCTACGCGCCGATCCGCAGCAAGTCGCTGCCACCGGAACTGCTGGCGGCCATCGAGGCAGAGCCCCAGGCGCTCGCCACCTGGGCGACCCTCGACAGCAGGAATCGCTTCGCGCTCGGGTTTCGCGTCGGCAACCTGAAGACGCCGGCCGCTCGCGAGCGCAAGATCGCCGAGTATGTGGCGATGCTGGCACGCGGTGAGACACTGCATCCGATGGCGCCAGCACGCACCGGAAAAGCAGCGACGCCCCGCGCCGCAAAAACTACCGCACGGAGCGTCGAAAAGGCAGCGACGCCGCGCACGGATGTGAAGAAGCGCGCACGTCGCACGCCCGCGTGAGCGGCCAGCGCGCACTGTGCCCGCCGCGACCCACATTGGGTCGTGGGTTTGGGCCGGACCTCCACCGTCCGACAGCGCTCGTCCCCTCGGGGCGCCGCGCGGCATCAGACGATCAGGCACGCATCTCCAAACTCGTGCCCGAGGTAACCCCAGCGCTGCGCCTGGGCGTGCGCGCGATCCAGCAGCGCGCGCGGCGCAAAGGTCTGGAGCAGAGCGTAGTGGCTTTCGGTCGGGTCGTGCATGCCGGTGAGCAACGCTCCGGTGACCTGGCGCCGGTAGCCGGGCCCGATGTGCAGCGTGGTGCTGCCCTCGCCGGCCGTAAGCTGGCCTCCATTCTGTAAGGCGTTGCCCTCGAGCGCACGCACCACCGTCGTGCCGACCGCCACCACGCGCCGGCCTGCGCGCCGCGCTGCGAGCAGCGCGCTGGCGCTGCGCTCCGGAATGCTGAAGCGTTCGGCCAGCGGCAGCGCCGCATCCAGCGCAGGATCGCCGGTCGCTGACAGGCCGGCGGCGTGCGTGATGGGGAGGATCTCGACTCCGCGCGCCCGGAGCGCCAGCAACCGCGCTGCATCCAGCGGATACCCGGCGGAGGGCGCCTCCACCGCCCAGGGCCGCGCCGCGTAGCTGGTCTGCGCGTCCCAGAGCGGGAGCGGCGCCCCGAGATACGAATATTGCACGGGGCGTCCCACGCGATACAGCGCCGACCAGAAGCGCGCGCCCTCGGCGTCAAAGCGCACGCGCAACAGGCGCGGGCTCGGTTCGAGCAACTCCTCGACACGCGCCGTGAGCGCACCAAACGCGAGGCGGGCGCCGCGCTCCAGCCGTGGCGGCGCCGGCCGTCGTTCGGTGGGCGTGCGCCAGTCCCCCGCGCCAAACAGCACCGCGCGCCAGCTGCCATCCGGCTCTTGGCCGAGCAAGCGCAACTCGATCGGCGAGCCCGGCGCTTCCTCCTCTTGCGCTTCGCCCTCCTGCACGCGGCCGTGCAGAGACGCCGGCAGTGTCGCTGCGTCGTTGACCACCAGCACGTCACCGGGCCCGATCAACTGGGGCAGCTCGCTCGCCCGTCGATCGGCGAAAGCTTCTCGTGCCACGTCCAGATGCAACAATCGCGCGTTCGCGCGCCGCTCCCGCGCCGGGGTCATAGCGCCTCCAGACGTGCCGCTTCCAGGCGCTGGCCGGAGGGCAGCGGCGTGTCACGCCCCAGCCAGCGTACGATGCGCGCCGCGACGTCCGCCGGCCGCGCCAACGTGGTCGGGTCCGCGTCAGGTAGCGCGGCCCGGTGCATCTCGGTATCCATCTCGCCCGGATCGAGCGAGACGAAGCTCACGCCGCTGCCCTCCAGCTCCGCCGCCCAGATCCGCCCCAGGTGGTCGAGCGCCGCCTTGGATACGCCGTACGCACCCCAGCCCGGGTACGCCGAGGTGGCCGCGTCCGAGCTCACCTGCACGACGAGCCCCGAGCCGCGCACGAGCATGTTGCCCAGCACGGCCTTGCTGAGCCGAAACGGGCCGAGCAGGTTCACCTCCAGCACGCGCGAGAAGTCCTCACACGTGCTGTCCAGGAGCAGCGGCAGCGGCGTGGGCCCGAGCGTACTCGCGTTGTGGATCAGGACATCGATCGGCCCGACCAGCGCGGCCGCAGCGCCCGCGATCGGATACACGTCGGATTTCTCCCCGACGTCCGCCGCGAGCCCGTGCGCCGTGAGGCCCTGCGCCCGGAGCTGGCCGGCAGCGCGCTCGATGGCCGCGGCATCCCGCGCCACACCCACCACCCGAGCACCGGCCCGGGCCAGCTCCCCGAAGAGCGCCCAGCCCAGGCCGCGGCTGGCGCCCGTGATCAATACGGATTTGTCTTTGACTGACATGCTAGCGATCCTCCTGCCCCTCAGCCTAAGCCGGCGCTGCCCGTATACTGGCGCCGCTGCCCATGCATTGGCAGAATGCCCATCCGATGAACACGGACCTGGCGGACCGGCTCGGGCGCAACATCCGCGCCCTGCGTGAAACTCGCGGCGCCACGCAGGCGGAGCTGGCCAAGCTAGCCGGGGTGCCGCGCGCGACCTGGGGCAATCTGGAATCGGGGGCGGGCAACCCCACGCTGCAGGTGCTGTATCGCGTGGCCCAGGCGCTGCAGGTCTCGCTCGAAGAGCTGCTGGCGGCGCCGCGGGCCAGCGCGCGCCATTACCCGGCGGCCAGCCTCACCACCAAACAGCGCGGCCCGGTCAGCGTGCGCAAGCTCTTGCCCGACCCCCTGCCGGGCATGGAGTTCGACCGCATGGAGCTGCCGCCGGGCGCTCGCCTGATCGGCATTCCGCATACCGCGGGCACGCGCGAATACCTGGCGTGCGAGTCCGGTCAGCTCGTGCTCATCGCCAGTGGCGAGCGCTTCCTGCTCGAGCCGGGCGACGTCGTGGTCTTCCGCGGCGACCAGCGCCATTCCTACGACAACCCCGGCAAGAAGCTCGCGGTCGGCTACTCCGCGGTACTGCTGGCGCCGATCTCGGGCTGAGATCGGCGGCGAGCGTCGCGCACGCGGAACCCGTCGCGCACGCGGAACCCGTCGCGCTCAGCTCAGCGCGACCCACATTGGGTCGTGGGTTTGGGCCGGACCTCCGCCGTCCGACAGCGTTCGTCCCCTCGGGACGCCGCGCGTCTCGCGCCGCTTACGGTACCGCGCGTTGCATGTGCGAGAGGTGGGCGCGCACCGTGTCGAGAAAGCCCGCCGGAAAGTGCAGCGTGCTGTGCTCCGTGCGGCCGAGGAAGCCGGCCGTCGCGCGTGCGGAGAGCAGCTGCGGTTCGTACTTCAAGAATCGCTGCAGCGAGGGGCCGCGCTCGGCGACGGGCCACTCCGAGGCGCTCACCGCGTGACGCCCGGCGCCGACGTTCCACGCCGCCTTGGGCCAGGTGCTGCCCGGCGGCAGCTCGCGCAGCACCGTGACGTGCGGCGAGATCTCCGCGGGCTCGCGCAGCCGGCGACCGATCCAGTGCGCGACGTCGACGGTGACGGCATTGCCCACCAGCTTCCACCGGTGACCCGACTTGGACGCGCGCAACGCCGGCAGCGTCCAGTCCGCGTCGAAGCCCTGCAGGCGTTCTGCGTCGCGGATGTCCGGCTTGACGATGCGCCCGTCCGGCAAGACGATGGCGGGCGGCGACGGAATGCCGATCGTGGAGCCGCCCTTGAGCGTTGGCACCCCATCTTCGGCCCAACCGAGGCCGCGGATGCCCTCGGTCCAGTAAAAGCCGCAGGCTCGCGGGGCCCCGCCTTTGCTCTTGGAGCGTGACGCCGGGGCTGCGCCCGCCTCGTCGGCAAACAGCACCGTGCGCGGATCCTCCTCCAGCGACGCCAACAAGTACACGCGCAGCCGGCGTTGCGGCAGACCAAAGGCTTGCGAATTGACCACGCGATAGGCCCAGCGATAGCCGAGGGCCTCGAGCTCGCTCAGGATCAGCTCCAGGGCCTCGCCCTTGCCGAGCTGCAACATGAACGGCACGTTCTCGATCAGCAGCCACGGCGTGCGGCGCGCGCGCAGCAGGCGAAAGACCTCCTGCACCAAGCCCGAGCGTGCGCCCGAGATGCCGGCAGTGCGGCCCGCCTGGCTCAAGTCCTGGCAGGGAAAGCCTGCCGTGAGAAGATCGATGCTCTTGGGCAAGCGCGGCAGGGCACGCACGTCCGCGTGCAGCGGGACGCCGGCAAAGTGCTCCTCGAGCACGGCCGCAGCGCCGCCGTCGAGCTCGCAGAGCAACCCGGAGCCGTGCCCGGCGCGCCGCAAGCCGAGCTCGATGCCGCCAATGCCGGCGAACAGACCGGCAACCACCAACGCCTTCTTACCCATGATCGCAGCTACCCATGCTGGCTGCGATGCTTGACGGCGCTGGCGGCCACGGGCCAAGTTTCTCGCGTCAGCCGTGCAGCGCGCGCTCGGAGGCGTCGGCGTGCTCCTGGATCAGCTGGGCGAAGGCGCGCTGCAGCTCGACCTTGCGCCGCATCCAGGCGGCGAACGCGCTCTGGTCCCAGCGCGCGGGATCGTGCGGGGCGGCGGGCAGCGTCGCGAGACTACGCATGGTGCGTGCCGCATGTGTGGCCGCGTGCGCGATGGCGCGGTAGTCCGCCGCCACCTCGAGCATGCCCGCGTGTTCACGGCGGGCCGCCTCGCTCTCCGTGCCGACCCACTCGGCGTGCTTGTCGAGATTTTCTGCCACGTGGGCAAACAGCTCCGCCAGCCGTTCCGGCACCAGCGCCGACTCCGCCAACTCTTCACCGCAACTTTGCATGGACGAACTAACGCACGTTGCGGGACGATTGTGACAGGCGCTACTGGCGCGTGACCTGCGGCACCCGCGTGCCGCGTGTCCGGAAAGCAGGGGCATCGGCGTCCCCGCGCAGCTCACCGCGGGGGCATCGGCGTCCCCGCGATATCGACTGGCGCAATCTCATACAGCGATGGTTTGTCGTCGAACGCGACTTGACGACCTGGCTCTCGTCATTCAGAGTGCAGTTCGGCTCGTTTTCGGATGAGCCAGAGTTTCGGAAGGAGGATGCTCGAATGAAAATTTTCACGTTGCACCACGGTTTTCGTTCCCCTTCCGACGGCTCGACCTTTACCGGTGCCACTGGTACGGCCGCGTCTCGGTAGGTAGGCGTCTCTCTCGATCGGCTTACAAAAGGCCGTTCGGATGAAGGTTCGTCTCTCCGGTCACATCGACCGGCACTGAGTATACGTGCTCTTGGTAGAGCGCTTGGGACAGCTCCGCGGAGCGAGCTCGAGCGCGCTCGGCAATGCTGCAGCTCTGCGTGCGGCGGCCAACCGAAGCGAACGGCTCACTGCCCCGCGCTGACTGCGCGGCGACCGGCAGACCTCCGCATCCGAGCTCCACCGGGCGAAGCAGACGCAACCGACGACAACCTCGCGGGCGGCTGCTCTCTCGTCCATCACGGCGTGAGCGCTGAGTGCCTGAAGGTTGCGTCGAGATGTGCCTCGGCATCGCTCGAGGTGCATCCCGCGGCGAATCTGGAGCTGCGCCCTTCCCGGCGTTCTTCACACGACGCCGTTCACGCTCGCTAGCGCCGCGTGCGCGAGCTGGCCTCCGCGGCAGTTACGCCGCGGGACACCACCCCCGCGCGCGCACACCACCTCTCAGAATGGATCTCTCTTGCTCTACTATCTACATGACGTCGCACCGGCACACCGCCGGCGCGACCTACGACGACGGATGCAGCGTTTTACCGGGGGTCCGAGGGGGCCCCCCGTTGGTCTGCCGCTCTCTCGGGCGGTATCACTCCCACGCCGGGATCCGGGCGCTCCGTCGCTGCTTTTGGGCACCTGGGCGCTGGCCGCGTCTCGGCAGTTACTTTCCCAAACGGGAGGGATCCGGGCGCTCCGCCGCTTTCTGGGGAGATAACACGTGCTCCGCGCCCCCCGTGTCACACGCCTTCGTCGAGCCCGTCTCGTAGCCGCGCTTGAACCAGGTCATGCGCTGCTCGGACGAGCCGTGTGTCCAGCTCTCCGGGGTCACGCGACCCTGCGCTTTCTTTTGCAAGGTGTCGTCGCCCACCGCGGCCGCTGCGCGCAGCCCTTCCTCCACGTCACCCGCCTGCAAGAGCTCGCGCTGCTGGGTCGAATGCGCCCAGATGCCGGCAAAGCAGTCTGCTTGCAGCTCTTGCTGGATCGAGACCTCGTTTTCACGGTCGGTGCCCTGGGCGAGCGAGCGCGCACGCTCCATCGTGCCGAGCAGGTTTTGCACGTGGTGGCCCACCTCGTGCGCGATCACGTAGGCTTGCGCAAAGTCTCCGGGCGCGCCGAAGCGCCGGGCGAGCTCGCGGTAGAAGTCGAGGTCGATGTACACGCGGCGATCCCGCGGGCAATAAAAAGGACCCGTCTGCGTCGTCCCCGTACCGCAGCCAGACGCCGTGGCGCCGCTGAACAGCACCAGCTTGGCGCGCGAATACTGGGCGCCATTTCTGGCAAAAATCTCCTGCCAGGTCTTCTGCACGTCATCCAACACGAAGCCGACGAATTGTGCCGGCTCGTCCGCAGCGCCAGGGTCTTGCCCCGCCGGAGTTACCCCGCGCTGGTTCGAGCGGTCTTCCGCCGAAGGCGCCGGACCGGCACCCGACGAATCCTCGCCGGGGGACGCCGACATGAAATAGCCGACCGCCAGCACGACGCCGCCGATCAGCAGCCCCTTGAAGCCGAAGCGCGAGAAGAGCCAGAACAGAATACCCGCCCCGCCCACCCCCGCACCCGCGGGGCCGCCCTCGCCGCGCCGATCGATGACGTCTTCACTCTTGTGACCGCGATCCCAAAGCATGGCTGGCCTCCACTACCTTCTTGCGAGCAGCGCTACCGGAATGGCTCTGCCCGAACAGGCAGAGTCTTCTGGAACGGGTAAAGCTTGGCACGGCGGTTCCACCGGCCTGGAGAAATTCGCCCCGGCGCGCCCCGTGCCAAAGCTGCGTGCCCGGCCTGGGTGCCACGCTCGAGGAGCGCCTCACAGGCCGATCATGCGCCAGAATGTCTCGATCTGGTCGCGCGTGCCGCGGCCTTCATGTTCGGAGTTGAGCAGGATCTTCTCGCCGTTCACCCGCACGTAATCGTTGGCGTAGAGCGAGGCGTCCCCACCCGTAGCGGACAGGCTGAGCTCATCCGCCCGCGTCTCGGAACGGCCGGTCACGACCGTGACGCTGTTGCCGGCGACCCGGCTCGCCCAGTCCCCATCGGTGCTCAGCTCCAGGCGCTGGCTCGCCTGCACCTCCAGCTCGGCGCAGTGGAGCGCCAGCTTGCCCGGCGCCGCCAACGTCAGATCCGCCGTCGCAAAGTCGAGCACGCAGCCCTCGGCCGTGCAGCGCACCGTGAGCTCGACCCGCCCCGACGCACTCGACACGCGCAGGGTGCTCGCTGCAGCGTCCAGCGAGACGCTGTGCCCCGAGCGGAGCTCCCAACCGCTCGTGCGCTCCGTGTCTGCTTGCCGTTGTTTCTCGGTTGCCATGTTCACTCCTCCTCGGCAGCGCTGGGCGGCCATTGCTCGCGCGACAGGGCCTGCCCCCCCACGCTGACGTCACACTGTTCCAGGATGTCATCGATCGGATCGCCGTCGGAGAGATCCGCCGCCAGATCCTCGGGCACACGAAAGCGCGTGGAGTGCAGCAGGTAAAATCGCCGCGCATCGGCGTCGATCGCCAGCGTGTGCAGGCAGTGCCCGAATTCGGCCAGCACCTCACCCTCGACTCGCGCGCGCACTTCGGGCCGCCCTTTGGGCAGAGCAAACGCCTGCGCGCCGTCGGGACTGAAGCCAAGCAGGCGCACCACCTCGTCGCCGCTGAGGAACGGAAACACCATCTCCGGCGCCGCTTCACTCGTCATGCGGCCGTTGGCAAAGCGGGCTTCCGGATCGCGCAGCTGCGACTCGGAGATCAGCCCGAGCGCAAACTCCGCGAGCACGGCGCCCGGCTGCGGCGGCGGAGGTAGATGATAGGGCTGCCCGCCACAGTGCACGACGCGCGGAAACCACAGCGAGTGATACCAGCCAAAGCCCGCCGGCAGCGGCCGCCGCCACCACTCCTTCGGATCGCGCACGAGCAGAGACTCCGGCGTCAGGCGCTGGGGCGCCTGCTCCAGGAGCGGCAGCGCGAGCCCGTCGAGCAGTTGCGGCGTATCCGCGATCAGATAGCCGAGCCCACACGGGTTGCGCGGATACGCGCCGGGAAACAGCTCCAGCGTCGGCTTGCCGAGAAACGCGGGCGTATCCTGCACGCCCTTCGGCAAGACCATCGGGTCGATGCCGCCGTAGGCATTCCACCAGGAAACGTCCACGCGATCGATCCGCTCCGGCAGCGAGAAGCCGATCCTGCCATTGCCCCGCTGCTCCACGAAGCGAGGCCCCATGGCGACAATCCGGCGCTGCGCGTCGCCCACGCTGACGCCGACGTCAAACTCGCGCACGAGCGCTCCGCCTGGCGCATGCGCGTGCCCTGTGACGATCACGTCCGTGGCGAGCTTGAGCGGCCACACGTCACGCCCCTGCGTCAACATCCGCCCGTTGCGATCGTC
>Ga0315912_10004357_pt1 | contig 13464 bp, 8 predicted proteins | sample VfabasoilMG_FD_204469 | JGI IMG/M metagenome (GOLD analysis project Ga0315912, IMG submission 204469) | Garden soil microbial communities collected in Santa Monica, California, United States - V. faba soil | ecosystem: Environmental > Terrestrial > Soil > Garden | place: USA: California... | reverse complement strand
CAAAAAGCAGGGCGTCGTGCGCGCGGCCGCTACGCCCGAGAAATCGTGCGAGCTCATAGGCAATCTGCGCGATCCAAGGCGCATGTCCGCGCTGTCGTACTTTGGCGAGCGCCTCGCGAAACTCGGCTTCGGCGCGGCCGGCGTCCCCCAGCGCGGCATCGAGCAGCGCGAGCAAGCGCAAGACTGGACCCTCGTAGGTGACCGGCACGTGGCCGCTCGCGAGCTCTCGATCTCGCATGGACTCGAGGGCGAGCCGGAGCCGCCGCCTTTGCAGATCGCTGCCGGCGAGCGCATAGGCTTCCGCCAGGGGCGCCGCAAACGCCGCTTCGGCTTCCAAGCGCGCCACGCGAGGTTCGAGGCGGCCGAGTTCGAGGGCTGTACGTTGCGCGTCTTCGAGGCGCGCCGAGCCGGCGGCGCGGAGAATGCCTGGGATCAAGGCGGGCTCGGCGGAACCATGCCCGGGAAGGTCGACGAGCAGTGCCTCGAGCTCCCCGTCGGAGTGCCGCAGGAAAGCACACTGTCCGCGGTGGACAGGTAACGACAATGCCAGGGCGGGGTCGTCGACGAGCTCCCGGATGGCTTCCGCCTCTACCAGGTAGCGCTCGGATTCGGCGAAGCGACCGCTCAGGCAGGCTCGCATCGACGCGAACAGGAGTGGGGCAAAGCGCTGTCGCGGATGGCCGAGCTCGGCCGAGAGCTCGAGCATGTGTTCCACTTCGCTGTCGAAGGCCGCAAACTCGCCGAGCTCGGTGTACTCCATCGCCAGGCGTGCCCGCGCCCGCAGCACCTTCGCGCACTCGCCCAGCTCCGTGGCGCGTTCGAGCAATTCGCGAGCGTCCGCCATGCGCTCTGCCTGCGGTGCATAGGAGATGAGGGCTGAACCCGCCCAGACGAGCACGTCCGTCAGCACTCGCGGGTCACCGAGCTCACGCGCCCGCCGGATCGCCGCCCGAGCCATGGCCATGGGCGGCTGCGGATCGGCGGCAGGTTGCAATGCTGCCGCGAGGCGCGCTTGCACGCGACACTCGAGCGCCGGCTGAGCGCTGCCCAGCCCTGCCAGCGCCTCCTGGAGCGCCGCCGAGAGCTCCCGGTCGACGATCGCGGGACGCAATTCGCGGCCCAGCAGGAGCGCTGCTCGTGCCAGCAAGACAGCGTCGTTCGTGCTGCGTGCGCGCCGCAGGAGCTGCGCGCAGATGACGCGCCCCTGTGCTGCACAGCCCGTCTCGAACGCGAGCTCGCCGAGGTGCAACAGCGCCTCGGCGTCGCTGCGCGGCGTCAGCACGCCGCTCTCTTGCAGCTCCCACAAGCGGAACGAGAGTGCGTAGGCGCGATCCAGCGCACCCTGCTTTTCCAGCATCCCTGCGGCACGCTCCACCAGCCCCACTGCGTGCGCTCGACTGCCAGCTAGTGCACCCTCGAGGGCGTGCCGGGCGCGCTCCACCAGGATTTCCTGCCCGACCTCTCGCTCGGCACCTAGCTCCGCGAGCGCCTGTTCCGCGCGCACGTGTAGCTCGGCGCGCTGGCGAGCGCCGAGAGTGCCTTCCACCACCTCGCGCACGATGCCGTGGCTGAACGCGAAGTGTCCCGCCCCCACTGCGAGCAGCAGCCCCGCTTGCTGTGCGGGTGCGAGCAGCTCCACGAATTGTGCAACGTTGGCTTCGAGCAACCGCGCTGCGATGGAGACGAGGAACTCACGCCCCAGCACGGCGCCTGCCGCGAGTGCCGCGCGCGATTCCGCGCCCACACCGTCGAGCCGCTCCTGGATGGCGTGGCGCAGGGACTCCGGCAGCACGTGCCCGAGTGGCTCGCCGGGCACACCCCGCAGGGCGCGCGCGCATTCGACCACAAACAGCGGATTGCCCTCGGTCCGGGCGCGGAGCTCACGGATGGCGCTGGCGGAGAGGCGCTGCCCCGCGTGACGCGCGGCTAGCTCGGCGACGTCGGCCGCCCCGAGCGGAGCGAGGTCGAGGCTCGATCCCGCCCGCGCCATGCGCTGCAGCCGTTGCATGGCGCGAGCTGTCAGCCGCGTGTCCCGTGGCCTCGCCGTGACCACGATCAGAGCGGCCACGCCAATCAGAGGCTGCGCCAGGAACGCGAGCAGGTCGAGAGTCAGCAGATCCGCTGCGTGTACGTCGTCCACGATCCACACGATCGGGCGCAGCCGCGACTCGCGCGCCAGTGCCGTCAGCACCTGTTCCCAGAGTGCGAACGCAGCCGTTTCGTCACGCCCGCGCCAGTGATCCTCAGTCAGGCCGAGCTGCCGCAGGCATGGCCAAAGTGGGAAGTAGGGCGGAGCCTCCCCGAACTCCCAGGCCTTGCCCCACGCGACTCGCACGCCGCCTGCGCTCGCCTCGACGCCAAAGGCCGTCGCCAGCGCCGTCTTGCCGATCCCCGCCTCGCCCTGCAAGACGGCGAGCCCGCCTCGGCCCGCGCGCGCCTGTGCCAGGGCTTTTCGCAAGGCCGTCATCTCGGCTTCACGGCCGCAGAGCGTCGGTTCATCCGTGAGCACGATGGCGGCGAGTCTAGCTCCCGCTGGCACGTTTTCGAAGCGCGACGAACGATTGTTCAGGCGCAGTGAACGCCTCTAGGGAAGCTGGCGTCGCGAGACGGCGCCGCGCGAAGTCCGAAAAGGAATCCATGCCAAATCTACGAGTCGGGGGCGCCGTCGATGTGCTGCTGGACTGGCTCGGCCGCCGTTGGCTGCCGTGCGTCGTGGGGTTGCTGACCGCATGTGCCGCGGCCGCCCCTGCTCCGGGGCCTGCGCCCCCGCCGGCGACCCATCACCAAGCGCTCGAGCCAGGCCCGCACCCTTCGTCGCCGGAGGCTGGGACGGGACCTGATCTCGCGTTCGTGAACGCGAAGATCTTCACGTCCGACCCGGCACAGCCGTGGGCTCGAGCGCTCGCCATCGTCGGTGACCGCATCGGCGCCGTCGGCAGTGACGCGGATGTCCGGCGTACGCTCACTGCGCGGACGCGGGTCATCGATCTCGCTGGCAAGCTCGTCATCCCCGGAATCAATGATGCGCATTTGCACGAACCGCGCGTCTGGAGCCGGGTCGACATCGACACGCGCGGCCTCACGTCTGTGGCTGCCGTCGTCGAGCGCGTCGTCCGCGAAGCCGCCCGACACCCCGAGGGCACGTGGCTGCGCGCGGGGGATCTACCCGCTAGCTTTGCCGACGACCCGGCCCTGGTGCGGAGCGAGCTCGATCGCAAGCTTCCGCGGCACCCGGCCCTGTTCGTGTTGCTCGGCGATCACGCGGCATGCCTGAACGGCGCGGCCCTCCGGACCTGGCACATCGACGAGGGCTCGCGGCCTCTGCACGGCCGTCAGGGCCGCAGCGAGGCCGGCAAACTCGACGGTTGGCTGTACGAGTACGCCCTCTGGAGCCACTACCCTGCCATGGCCGAAGCCGAGAGCGACGACGCTGTCGCGGCGGCGGCCGAGCGCTTCGCGCAGCGCGCCGTGCGCTTCGGCATCACCAGCGTGCAGACGATGCCAACGCACATCCCGTCGGAACGCCTTGCCCGCGTGTTGTCCGCCCGCGCCACTCCTTTGCGTTGGCGATTGATCCGCTTTCCCCAGGCGGGGATCCAGGCCCTGGACGCCTCCGTGCCGACGCCGCCGCTCGCGGATCGCGTTCGGCTCGACGGCATCAAATACATCCTGGATGGGACACCCATCGAACGGGGTGCGGGGCTGCTCGGGGGGTACCACGACCGCCCTCGGCAGAGCGGCCACCTGGACTTCAGCGACGCCGAGCTCGCCAGCATTTTCGAGCGCTCCCGGCAATCCGGCGTGCCGCTCTTGTTGCATGTTTCTGGCGATGCCCCCGTCGAGCAGGCGTTGAGAATCATGCAGCGACAGGGGGGGCTTGAGGCTTGGAGCACGCGCCGCGTCCGCTTCGAACATGGCGACGGGGTGTCGGCGTTTCTCGACCAACTAGAGCGCGCCAGGATCGTCGTGGTGCAAAATCCGCTGCACTTTGCGCTGCCTCCGGGGGTCGCGGAGCGCTTCAGCGCCGAGCAGCGCGCAGCTCTCCTGCCGTTGAGGTCGCTGCTCGGTCGTGGCATTGCGGTCGCTCTGGGCTCGGACGCGGAGCTCAACCCCTTTCTCGGCATCTTGCTGGCGTCCGTGCATCCCGCCAATCCGGGCGAAGCGATCTCGCGAGAGCAGGCGCTCGTGGCCTATACGCGCGGTTCTGCCTACGCCGAGTTTGCCGAGACGGTGAAAGGCACACTGGCTCCAGGAATGCTGGCTGACCTCGCCGTACTTTCGCAGGACATCTTCGAGGTTTCGAATGAGCAACTGCCGGCCACCACGAGTGTACTCACGCTGGTGGGCGGTCGGGTCGAGTACTCGGCCGTAGCCACGGAAGGAGGACTATCGGTCTCGAGCCAGGGCGATTAGTATCCTGCGGATGCGCGGCGTTGCCCTGTGTCTATGGTTGGCGGTTGCATCGAGCGCCGCGGGTTGCAGCCACTCCAGCTCCGGCGTGGCAGCTCCCCAGAGCGAGGCGCAGGTGGGTGCTGCTTCCGCACCCGGGCCCGATGGGCGCCTGCCGGATGACGTGGAGCCCGTCTCCTATCGTCTGGAGCTCGAAATCGTGCCCTCGCGCACGACGTTCTCCGGTCACGCCCATATCGAGCTCGAGGTGCGGCGGCCCGTGTCCGCGATCTACCTGCACGCCAAGGAGCTGGCGCTCAGCCACGTGATGGTGTCGACGGATGGAGCAACGCCGCGTGCCGCCGAGCCGCAGGTACTCGGCGAGGGTGGGCTCGTCCGGCTGCAACTCGGGGAGGCGCTGCCCGTCGGGCACGCCGCCGTGGATATCGACTATCAGGCGAGCTTTGATCAGCGCCTGCGCGGCCTGTATCGCGTCGAAAGTGCGGGGCACCCCTATGTCTTCAGCCAATTTGAGGCCATCTCCGCCCGGCAAGCGTTTCCGTGTTTCGACGAGCCGCGTTACAAGACGAGTTTCCAGATCAGCGTGCGCGTACCCAGCGACGCCACGGCCGTCAGCAACACGAGCATGGCAGCAACACGGCCGCTCGCGGACGGCCTCCGCCAGGTTGATTTCGCGCCGACGGCCCCGCTGCCGACGTATCTGGTCGCGCTCGCCGTGGGTCCGTTCGATGTGGTCGCGGCGCCGCCGGGCGCGCTCGAGAACGGCGTGCCCCTGCGTGGCGTGAGCGCGCTCGGTCGCGGCGCCGATCTGGCATTCATCCTGTCGGAAACCCCTAGTTTGCTCGCCGCGCTCGAGGACTACACGGGCATCCGCTACCCGTACGAGAAGCTCGACCTGATCGCCGTGCCGGACTTCGCCTATGGCGCCATGGAAAACGCCGGTGCCATCACCTTCCGGGACTCTCTGTTGTTGTTGGGTCGAGACGCGCCGGAGGGGCAGCGCCGGTCCGCGATCGGGGTGACCGCACACGAGCTCTCGCACATGTGGTTCGGCGATCTGGTGACCATGCCGTGGTGGGACGACGTGTGGCTCAATGAGGCATTCGCGACCTGGATCACGCGGCGAGTGGTGGCTGAGTTGCACCCCGAATTTCACATGGACTTCAATCGCGTCCTGGATGTGGATGGCGCGATGCGGCTCGACAGCCTGGCGAGTGCGCGCCAGATCCGGCAACCCATCCTGAGCGAACACGACATCGAGAACGCCTTCGACGGCATCACCTACGTCAAGGGTGGTGCGGTGCTCGACACCTTCGAAAGTTATCTCGGCCCGGAGCGCTTCCGGGAGGGGATCCGCAATTATCTGAATGCGCACCGCTTCGGCTCCGCCACAGCGCGCGACTTGCTCTCGGCGCTGGACGCGGCCGCACAGGTGCCGGTGGCTGCGGCGTTCTCCACGTTCCTGGACCAGCCGGGTTTGCCGCGCGTCTCGGCGGAGCTGCGCTGCGACGGGTCGGGGCCGCCGCGCTTGCGCCTCGCGCAGAGCCGCTACCTGCCGCTGGGTTCGAAAGCCAAGACGGACCAGAGCTGGCAGATCCCGGTCTGCGTGCGCTACGGGCGGGCTGCCCAAGACGCAGGGCCGAGCGGCGAGCGCAGCAGCAAACTGTGCAGCTTGCTGAGCGAAGCAGAGCTAGAGCTACCGCTACCGGCGAGCGCATGCCCGAGCTTCGTGCTGCCGAACGCCGATGCCCGGGGCTACTACCTCTGGTCGCTCGGCGAGCGTGACCTCGACGCCTTGCTCGAGCACCTGGGCGAGCTGGGGGTCGCCGAGCGTCTGTCCTCGCTCTTCAATGCGGATGCGGCGGCGCGCTCCGGGGAGCTCTCGATCGAGCGCCTGCTGCAACTGGCGCTCGAGGTCGGCAAGGGAGAGGAGCAAGCGTCCGTCCAGGCCGCGCTCGGCGTGATCGAGTCGCTGCGCGATCCCTTGCTCGATGATGCCGCGCTGCCCGGCTATCGGTCGCTGGTCGTGGGCCTGGTGCAACGGCGCGCCCACGCGCTCGGGCTGTTCCCCAGGCGCGGCTCGGAGGAGAGCGGAGAGACCAAGTTGCTGCGCCCGTTGCTGTTTGGTGCGCTGGCGCTCGAAGGCCGAGACCCCGGCGCGCTCAAAGAGCTGGCGCGGCTCGGGCGCGCGCGCCTGGGCCTGGGGCAGGACGCTCGCCTCGCCGACCTACCGAGCGAGTTGCACGAGCTCGCGCTTGCCGCCGCCGTGATGACCGACGGCGCCCCGGCGCTGGCACGAGCCAGCCGGGCGCTCGCGGATTCGAACGACGGTCTGGAGCGCAGGCGCCTGCTCCGAGCCCTGGGAGCCAATCAAGAGCCCGGCCTCACGCCGACGCTGCTCGAGCTGGTGCTCACCCCGGGAGCGCTGCGGACGAACGAGGTATTGTCGCTCTTGTTCATGCAGATGGAGCGGCGTGAAACGCGGGCGGCGGCCTATCGCTGGCTCGTCGAGCACATCCTTGCCGTCGTGGAGCGGGTGGGAAAGGACAACGCGGGGGATTTGCCCGAGCTGGCGAGCAGCTTCTGCACTGCCACCGAGGCCGCTGCCGCACGCGCCTTCTTCGAGCCGCGGGTGCAGGCGTGGACGGGCGGCCCGCATAACTTGCAGCAAAGCCTGGAGGCGATCGACCTCTGCCTTGCGTTTGCTGCGCGCCACGCTAGCTCAGCCCGCAGCTACTTCACGGGGTTGAAGGGCAAGTAGCACCCGGGATGGCGGCGCTCCGCTGGGATTGCTAGGCTGGCCGGGATGCCGGAGCTTTCGAACGCGCAGCTCAGCGCTCTACTGGGCGCCTGGTCGCTCGGGCAGCTCGTGTCGGTCAGCAAAGCGGAGGGGGGCGCCACGAATCTGGTGTATCGGGTCGAGGCGAGTTCGGGCGTGACCTTTCTGCGCGTCTATCGGCGCGCGGATCGGCACACTGCGCTGCGCGAGCACGCGCTGATCGAACATGTGCGCGCGCGCGGCATTCCGGCACCCGCAGCGATCGCGTCCAGCGCCGGCGAGACGGTGGTGCAAGGCGCTGGGCAGCTGTGCGCGCTCTACCAGCCTGCTCGTGGGCTGCAAATCGGCGCGCTCGACGTGCAGAGAGAGCAGGCCCGGGCCGCGGGAGAGGTGCTGGCGAGGCTGCACCAGTCGACGCGGACGCTCGCGGACGTGGGATATGTGCGCTGGAGCCTGGCGTGGGATGGGCCGGCGTGGGTCGAACGCCTCGTCCAGGTCGAGCGGGCGCTGCTCGCTCTTGGGGTCGCGGACGCCACAGACGAGTGGGCCCTGCAGCGCCTGCGCGAACAGCGGCTTTGGTTAGCAGAGCCGGAGTGTGCGCACGCCTATGTCCCGAGGTTTCCGGCGCAGGTCACGCACGGAGATTACCAGCCCGCCAATTGGTTCTTCGAGGGCGGCGCGTTCAGCAGCATCATCGACTGGGAGCAGGGGGCGTTCATGCCTCGCGCCTACGAGGTGGCTCGCGCGGCGGGGTTCTTGTTCGCCGGCGGGTCGGCGTTTGCGCCGGCGTTCGTGGCTGCCTACGTGGCCGCGAGCGGGATCGGACCGGCCGAGCTGGGGGATGGCGCGCGCGCCTGGGCGTGTTTCAGCGACCATCACGTCTGGGCGCTGGAAGAGGCGTATCTGCACGGCAACCGAGCGGCGCGGCGCTACATTCCGCAGCGGCCGTTCCGCCCCTTCCTGTCCGTCTGGAGCGAGCTCACCGCCCAGACCTGACGACTCTGGCGTTGCGCTCGCGCCCTCGAAGATCCAACGTGGGGCGCTCGAGAAGGTCAGTGAGGCTAGGCGGGCTTGCCGCCGGCCTCGCTGAGCAGCTGGCGGTTGCCGGTCTGGTACGACGGGCTCAGGATCAGCTTCTCGATCTTCCAGACGCCGCCGAAGCTGCGGTGCAGCGTGAACACGTAGTGGCCCGCGATGGTCCAGTCCGGACCGCTCTTGGCCCGCGACGCGAGGTGGTACGCCTGGAAGTGGCACTCGGCGTGTGCGGTCTTGCGTTTGACCTCGACCTCGATGGGGCCCAGCAGATGATGGGTGGCGTCGAGCGGGGAGAGCAGGCTCTGCCAGCCCTTCAACACGAGATCCTCCGCGCTCTCTTTTTGCACGTCCCCGCCGAACAGGGCCGTATAGTCCGTCTCGACCTCATCCGCGAAGAGTGCGGCCAGTTCTTTCCAGCGGCGCGCGTCCAGGTAGTGCGCCACGCGCGTGACGACGGCCTGAACCGCCAAGACTTCCACGACATCCTGGGACATGTGAAGACCTCCGAGTGAGAACAGTGGCATGCCCCAAATTGGGGATCCCGTCCATCTGTCCCGGCTCGGTCCGGCCGACGCTGGGCGAATGGTTCCGCTCTCAGAGTTGCAGCAAGAGGGCGAGCGACGCTCCGAGCTGCAGCCCCGAGGCCGCTGCCGCCGTGCGGCCGTCGTCGGTGCCCTCGAGCGCGAGCAGCGGTGCGCCCAGAGTGCCCCCGAGCTCGAGCCAGAGCGGGCCCGTGATCGGAACGGACGCCGCGAGCAGCGCCTGCGCATACAGCGCCACGCCGACATACCGAGATGCCTCCGTATCCGCATCCGAAGCAGCGCCCTGCAGCTCGATGCCGGCTCCCTGCAGGCCAGCGCCCGCCGCCAGCCCCCAGCCGTGCAAGGGTAGGCGGTAGCGCACGTTTGTTGCCACGCTGAGCGCGCGAGACTCGACACTTCCGTGCGGCGCGCTCACCTCGACACCCGTGCGGATACCAGGGGCGAGCTGCAGCGCCCAGCGTGCGCCGAGCGGCAAGAGGAGCGCAACATCCGCGCCCCACAGGGTCAGGCCGCCCCGGAAGTTCTCCAGCGCCGCACGCACGCCGAGGCTGGCGCCGCCGGCGACCGGAGCTGATGCCTCGCGACCGCCAGCAGCAGCGGGCACATCCTCGAGTGCGGCGGGGACGCCGGAGGGGGTCACTTCCGGCGCGGCCGTGATAGGCACGGCATCGTCGTTGCCGTCCAGCTCTGCCCAGCCCGCGCGCAACAGCTCGTCCGCGACCAGCGCAACCGCGAAGGCACGGCTGTCCATGGGCACCTGCGCTAGATCCACCTGGCGATCCAGCCGCGCTTCGCCGCTCTGACCTCGCAGCTGGACGCGCACGGCGACGAGCTGAGGCGTCACGCTGTCCACCTCGAGCTCGGCGCCCCCGGCGGCGGAGGCCTGGCCCGTCCAATCCGCCCTGGGACATACGCGGACGTTGCTGCGCGCTAGACCGGCCTCGAGATCCGCGAGCACCGAGCGCTCGAACACGACGCTCTGCGTGCCGCTGAAGCGCACGCCCACCGAGCGCCCTTCGGCATCTTCCGCAGCGCAAGCGGCGGACGCACGTGCTGAGCACAAAAGTCCGAGTGCCGCGGCAGTGAGCGCCCACGCCGTCCGCCGCGGTGCCGCTCGCCGTGAGCTCGCTCTGGCCGCGCTGGGGCTTCGTTCCTGCTGCCTCACGATGCTCTCCCCCCGCTCGCCGATGGCCGGTCGCGCGCCACTCACGGCGCCGCGGGGAGCTGGACCTCGACGAAGCGATTTTCGCTCCCCGTGGCGCTCTCTCCCAGCTGACCGCGATCATTCTTGCCCACGCAACGGATGGCCCCCTCCGTGCTCACCACGCAGGTGGTAAAGGTGCCGACGCCCGCGCGTGCCACCCCCGTCGCCACCAGGGTCTTGGGATGAACGTTGAGGGTCTGCTCCGGGTCCTCCGGATCGGGCGGGTTCTCCATCGCGAGCTGCCCTTCGTGGTTTCTCCCCCAGCACCAGAGCCGAGCCTCGTCATCGAGCCCGCAGGTGTGGAACATGTTCGTGCCGACGGCCGCCCATTGTTCGTCACCCACCCGGGTCGGCACGTCCAGCTGCACGTTTTCGACACCGAACGGGTTCCCCGAGTCGCTCATCCAGCCCATGTTGAAGCCCCAGCACCAGAGCGAGCGGTCTGTCTTGAGGCCACACGTGTAGTTCTGGGCCGCGTCCACGCTTTGCCAGTCCAGATCGACACCGACGCGCACGGGCTGCCGAACCTGTCCCTCATCCGAGGGCACCCCGAGCTGACGCCCGGTATTGCGCCCCCAGCACCAGAGCGAACCATCGTTGCGCAACGCACAGGTGTGGCCCTGGCCGGTATCCACGAGGCGCCACGACGCGGAGCCCTCGGCTCCCCCCTCGGGTAGGGACACCCGTTCGGGTGTCACGGCGTCGGCCTCTCGCGACTCGGCTCCCGGGTAATAGTCGCCGCGCCCGATCTGACCTTCGTTGCCGTCTCCCCAGCACCACAGCTCCGAATTGTCCAGGATCGCACAGCTGGTATGAAAGCCACTCGCGAGCTGCAGGACGGGCGCAGGCAACGGCACGAGGGCGGGGCCGATCACGGCATCGCGGTGCCCCTGACCGAGCTCGCCCCGTTCGTTCCCGCCCCAACAATGGACGGCGTTGCCGAGGTCCAGGGCGCAGGTATGCGAGTCGCCGGTGACGATGCTCTGCCATGGGCCACCGGGCACCGCCGTGGGCCCCCGCCGCGTGTCGTCGGTGGCGCCGCCGAGCTGGCCGGAGGCGTTGTCGCCCCAGCAGAAGGCAGTGCCGTTGCTCACCGCGCAGGTGTGCACCTCATTGGCGCTGATCGCTTCCACGTTGCGTGGCGGTGCCGGCTCCAGCGTCGAGACTTCCTCCTCGGGGTCCGGCACGGAGCTGAGCACGGCCCCTCGATCCGTGCAGGCCGCGGCACTCAGCAGCAGCAGCAATGTCCAAGGGCGATGGTCCATGGTCATTTCTCGGTGCACGCGCTGGCCACCGAGACCACGTGCGTTCCGGTGGGGTACGCTTCCAGGTACTGCTCGCGCGCCGCCCGACATCGGGGGCCATCTTTCAAGATTTCGAACGCCCGCACCAGCCTCGCCGTCGCGTCCTCGCGCAGCCCGGCGTCGCTGACGACCCGGATGGCGAGCGTGAGCGCGCTCACCGCCCCCGGCACGTCCTGGAACTGATCCATGCGCAGCCGGCCGAGTTCGAAGGCGGCCAGCCCGACGCGCGCGTCGGACGGATACTCTCGGAGCAACTGCTCATAGGCCTGCGCGGCGCCTGCCAGGTCCCCGGCGCGGCGCGCGGCATTGCCCCGATCGAGCAAGGAGCGAGCCCCCGTCTCGGCATGCCGGCGTGGTTCCGCCCCGCGCTCACGGCTGCCGGGGCTCGAGGCTGCGGGCGACCCGTGGGCGCGCGGCGCGGCGGCACTCGCGTCTCCTGCGGCGAGCTCCCGAGGCGGAACTGAAGGCTCGGGGACGTTCGAACGAGGCCCTTGCACTGGGTCGGGGGGCACTGAGTCGGATGACACTGAGTCGGATGACGTTGAGTCGGATGACGTTGAGTCGGATGATGTTGGGTCGGGGGGCGCTGGGGCAGCCGGCGCCTCGAGCCGCACGGACCAACGTTGCCCGGCGCCGAGCAGCGCCTCCGAGGCCTCCCCGCCGGCGCGGCGAATCTCCACCTGGCCGCTCTGCACCTCTACCGCCAGCTCGTTGCGCTCTCGAGACAGATCCACGCTAAAGCGGGTGCCCTTCACCAGCACCTGATGACCCGCCGCATGGACGGAAAAGCTGCGCTCGGGTCGGGGGGTCACGTCACACTGCACGCGCCCGAGCTCGAGCGCGAGCTCCACCTGTCGGGGGGATGGCTCGCGAACGCCCAGCGACGTTTTCGGAGCGAGCGTGAGCGCCGAGCCATCCTGCAGCCGCACGGTGGCCTCTCCGGCCGCTGTTTCCAGCTTTGCCCAGCCGGCTTGGAAGGGCCGTTGCGCTACTTTCAGCCCCACGGCGAAGGCCAGCGCCCCGCACAGTGCCAGCAAGGCCAGCCGCGGCAACGCCCAGCGCCGCGCGGGCCGCACGGGAGCCTCCAGCCGCTCGCGGACCCCCCGCCACAGCCGATCGGCGCGCGCGGACGACGTGTCGACCACGACGTATTCGGAGAGGCGCGGGCCGGGTGTCGTCATGGCTCGTGCACCCCCGGCCGAGCTCGCCCGAGCCTGGCTTCGGCCGCGGCGAGGCGGCGTTTGACGGTCGCCAGACTCAGATCCATCTGGGTGGCGATCTCGGTCAGCTCCAGGCCCTCCACGCGACGCAGCACGAGCGCCACGCGTTGCTCGGCAGGCAAGCGCTCCAGCAGGCCATAGACGGCGCGCAGCTCCTGCACCACGTCCGCGGGCGCGCCACGCGCGATCAGCGTATCCGGATCGATCGGCGCGCGCGTGCGCATGCCCAGCCGCACCAGCAGCTGTTGCCGGCGCAGGTGTTTGCTCACGCGATGCACCACGATGCTGCGCAGCCAGGCAGCAAAGGCCTGTGGATTGTCCAGCCGATCGAGCCGTTCAAAGGCCTCCACGAAGGCATCCTGCACGACGTCTTCGGCCTCCCCCTGGCGGCCCAGAATGCGTTGCGACAGCCCGATGGCCACGGGCATGTACCGGCGGAACAGGGCTTCTCGAGCGGAGGTGTCCCCCGCGCGTGCGGCCACGACCAGAGCAGCGTCACTCTGGGTGACCCCAGACTGGCTGTTGATGCGGGCGGGCTCGGCCACGCCGGAGATATAGTCATGAATGCCGAGGCCTTTCCGGCAAGATTCGCCGCTGTCGAGTGACGGAGGGCGACCGACTGGGAAATGATGCGGGGGCCCATCAGTCGGCCTGGATTGTTCGCAAAGCTGTAGAATTCCGCGGGCCTGGGATGGGGCGCTCGATGCACGGTCTCGGGGCAGCTACGTCTCGCGCCCGCTACTGACCTTGGACCCGCGGCGACATTGCGACGGCTCAAGAGACTTCCGTAGGAAAGTCGGCAGAGCTGAGGCCGAGAGCTAGCCCTCGACCGCTGCGTCGTCTGCCAGGAGCTCCAGAATGCGCGCCAACGAGCTGCTGGTACGGCGCAACACGCCCAGGCTCAGCTCCGCGCCCACGCGATTGGCCCAGGCGCGCTGGGCCGTTGCAATGCTGGCGAGCGTGCTCTGAC
>Ga0315912_10004356_pt1 | contig 13466 bp, 5 predicted proteins | sample VfabasoilMG_FD_204469 | JGI IMG/M metagenome (GOLD analysis project Ga0315912, IMG submission 204469) | Garden soil microbial communities collected in Santa Monica, California, United States - V. faba soil | ecosystem: Environmental > Terrestrial > Soil > Garden | place: USA: California... | reverse complement strand
GTCGGTATCCTGGACGACGACAGCGCGGTGGCGCAACGCGCCGCGGCCTTCATCGCCGCCGAAGCCCGCGCCGCGGTGCAACAACGCGGGCTGTTCAGCTTTGCCGTCAGTGGTGGGCGCACGCCATGGCAGATGCTGCGTGCGCTGGCGGGCGAGGACATGCCCTGGCATGCGGTGCATCTGTTCCAGGTGGACGAACGCATTGCGCCGGCCGGTGACGCCGCGCGCAACCTGACGCACATCCGCGAAAGCCTGCTCGCCCGCGCGCCACTGCCGGCGGCGAACCTGCATGCGATGCCGGTCGAATCACCGCAGCTCGATGGCGCCGCAACGCAGTATCAGAACACGCTGCGAGCCGTCGCCGGCGCGCCCGCCGTGCTCGACCTGGTGCACCTGGGCCTGGGCGCCGACGGCCACACCGCATCGCTGGTGCCGGGTGACGCGGCGCTGCAGGTCGTCGATGCCGATGTGGTGTTGACGGCGCCGTACATGGGCCACCGGCGCATGACGCTGAGCTACCCGATGCTGAATCGCGCGCGCCGCATCCTGTGGCTGGCCACGGGCAGCGAAAAGCGCGAGATGCTGGCGCGCTTGCTCGCCGCCGACACCTCGATTCCGGCGGGGCGCGTCGAACAACGGTACGCGATCGTATTGACCGATCGTCAGGCCTCGGGCCCGGTGTGAGCCCGCCGCGGGCGCATCACCGAGCACTCGCGCGCAGCGGGTCGGTGCACAGGTCGGCACCGTCGCGTGGCAGCGGGCCCTGCGTCAGTCGCTCGATCGGCAGCAGGATCGGCGAGGCGATCAGCCGTAACACCGACTCCACCACGTCGCTCTGCGTGAAGCCGAAGCGCTGGTCGGTCAGTGTCCCGGTGACGCGCAGCGGCGTCTGCAGCCGAAACAGGGCGAAGCCCTTCGCGCGCGGGCGATAGACAAACGCGAGTTCTTCGTTCGCCAGATTGGCGTGACCGGCGCCCCGAATGCGCAGCGTTGTCGTGTCGATCAAGATCTTGTCGTCGCTCAGCGTGCCGTTCTTCAGGTCGAACCTGCCGACGATGCAGTTGACTTGGGCTTTTTCGCCCGGATCGATCAACGGCAGCAGCGCCAGCAGCATGTTCACCGACCAGAGGTTGAATACGCCGCTGCGCAGATCCGTCGGCCAGACGGCGAAATCCAGTTTGCCGTCGGCGTTTTGCATGATCGCGTCCAGCGACGGTGCCGTGCCCGCCAGCGTCAGGTTGAGGCTGAACAGGCCTCGCAAGTCGTCCGCCCGGCGCAGGCGGCGCGCGATGATGCCGTAATCGAAACGCTCGACATGGGCAGCCACGGCAAAGTCGAGCTCGGATTCCTTCAAGTCGTAGGTCATCGACAGCCCCAGGCTTCCCCCAGGGAGGTTGACCACGGCAGGGTCGAGTTGCAGGCGCCCATCCCTGAGCTGAAAATGCAGCGCGCCGTCGGCCAGCCGGTCGGTGCCGGAGAGCACTTCTTTGGCCTTGACATCGATGTCCGCGTCGAAGCGGCGCAGGAAAGCGGCACTCAGCAGCCTGTCGGTGCGCCCGGCCAGCCGGCTTGCCGCGACACGCAGGCCGTCCCCACGGCTGGGCGGCGCCGGCGTTTCGGCCAGCCGCCGCGGCAACGGGAAATCGTCGAGTTGAATGCTGGGTGCGGACACCTGCACATCCAGATGCGGCCGTGGCCCGCTGATGTCGAGCCTGCCGCTGCCGCCGAGCCGGCTCTTTCCCACCGCCATGAGCAGCCCCTGCACTTCATAGCCGGTGGGCGACATGCGGATCGGCCCGCGCAGCGACCACGGGCCCCACGGCGGCAACTCCACCCGAGCCAGCGAGCTGAGCGTGTCGAGCCGCTCGCCGCTGATCTCGAACACCAGCTGCCCGTCCCGCCCGAGCGGCAGTGCCACCTCGCCTTCGAGTGTCAGCCGCGCGCCTGCCGCCTGCGCCGCCATGGCAAAGGGCAGGCGCGAGGCATCGCGCGTGAAGTCGGCCAGCGTGCCACTGCTCAGGTCGATCTTCACCGGGGTCTGGTCGAGCTTGCCGTCGAGCCGGACGCGGACGGGCTCGCCCGCCGCCGCGCCGATGCTCGCCTCGTTGACGCCGATCTCGGCGACGGCGCGCTGCGCCGGCCCCAGCACGGTGAGGCTGCCGCCGACGAAGCGTGCCTCGACGGCAGAGTGCTCGAGCAGCTCGCGCAGGCTGTTGCCGCGGCCCCGCAGCTTGACATGCAGCGCGTCCGCGCGGCCATCGATATCCTCGGCCACACCCAGCCCACGCAGCAGCACGCCGAGGTCGATGGCGCCGGTGGAAAGGTCGAGGCTCGCCAGGGGCCGCTCGCCGCGCGGATCGAACTCGACGAGCGCCGTGAACGGCGCCCCCGCCACCTGGCCCGTCACAGTTGATGGCCACAGACGGCCCTCGCGAGTGCGGGCCACGAAGCCGAGGTCGACGAGCTCGGTGCGACCGAGCAACACGTGTTGCAGATGGAGTTCCACGTCGGCATCCGCCAGGTCGGTGGCGGCGTAGAAGATCGGCGCGTCGATGCGCGCGTCGACGCTGCTGCCGGCGCGCAGCGTAGACAGCTCCTGCAGATCGAGCCGCGGGCCGCGTACCGAGGCCTGGATGAGCGGTCTGCCATCGGACAGCGTGCGACGGGCGTCGATCGCCAGCGCACTGCGGCCGAGCTGAAGCGTCGTCCGGTCGAGATGCCACGCGTCCTCTGCCCTGCGCAAGCGACCGCGCAGCGCCACCGCAAGAGTCGACTCCGGCGAGACGCCCAGCCAGCGCGCCAGATCACCCGAGCGGTTGGCTTGAAAATCGAAGTTCAGCGCCGTCTCGCGCGCGCTCTCGGCTGGGTTGAGCGTGGCCTCGAGGCGCAGCGTCGCCTGGGCCAGTTCAAGTTCGATCGGCACGGCACGCTCGCGCAGCATGTCGGGCAAGGTGCCGGCGCGGATCCAAAGGTTCGCGCGCTCACCGAGCAGCGACCCGCGCGCCCGGCCGCGCAGGCGTTCGCCGCGACGTAAGGCGAGTTCCAGCGTGTCGAGCGCGAAGGCGAGGGGGCGTGCGCCGGCGGCGTTGCCGTAGCGCATCTTCGCGGCCGCGACCGACAGCGAAAGCTCCAGATCGCGCACCAGCGATCCCAGCGTGTCGCCGCGGCCACCGATGCGCAGATCGACGCGCCCGAGCCTGCCCTCGATGCCCGTGGCCTCTTCCGCCGGATCTCGCACCAGGTCCCCGAGTGCGACGTTGTCGGCGGCGAGTTGGAGTGCAAGGGTCGGGGTCGGCGTCGCCGTCGCCAGCTGCAGGCTGCCGGAAAGCGGCACGCTGGCGACCGTCGCGCGCATCGGCACACGCAGGCCTTGATCGTCGGCGCGCCACTCGAAGCTTGCGTCGCGAATGTCCAGGGGCAGGCCGAGCCACCGGCCGACGCGCAGATCCACCTCGACATCGACCGGCCAAGGCCCGCGCAGCGAAAGAGTCTGCCGCGCGAGTTCGTCGTAGCCGAGCGTCTTGCCCCGAGGGCTCTGATCGGCCGCAAGGAACAGGCGCAGGTCGAGCGTAGGGACCTCGAGGCGTCCGCTGAGGCGAGGCCGGACGCCACCCAAGGCCAGCGCGAGCTGCCCCGACAGCTCGGATTCGCCCAGCCTGCCGCGGAAGGACTTGAGTTCGACGGCATCCACCGCGGCGGCGACCGTGCCCTGCAGCGCGGCGGCAGCCCCATGCGGTAGTTTCGCGCCCACCAGCTGGCCCACTGTGGCCAGATCCTCGGCATGGGCGGTGAAGCCGAAGCCCGCCGTGCCGCTGCGCGTGTCGACGCTGCCATTGGCATGCAGCCCCGCGCCGCGAGTATCGAGATCGAGCGTGAACGGCCAGGGCTGCGAGTCGTCCTGAAGCAGTTGCCACGGCCCGCCCTCGAGCTTGAGGGAATAGGCCAACTGTTCGTCCACGCGGCCATGCCCTGCCAGGCGCAGCCGGTCGTTCCGCCCCGCACTGCCGGACAGTTCGTCCAGACTGGCGAAGCGGTGCACCGCCGAGCGCGCGTCGTGGTAGTGAACGGCAAGATGGTGCAGCGTGAACGGCCCGATGTCGATCGCGGCCGGCGCGGGCGCCGGCTCGCTGCGCGCTGCCAGTGTCCAGTTGCCGCGCCCGTCGGCGACCCGTTCGAGCCGCAGCACCACGTGGCTGGCCTCGATGCCGCGCAGCCGCCACCGGCCGCGCAGGGCGTCGAACACATCGATCCGTGCGCTGGCTTCGCCGATGGTCAGGAACTCCTGCGCGCTGAACCCGGGTGGGTTCATGATGCGCACGCCGCCGGTGCGCAGCACCAGTTCGCGTCCCAGCCTCAGCTCAAGAGCACGCTGCAGGAGCACCGGGCGCCCGAGCGCAGCGGAAACCCGTTGCGCCACGGTGTCGCGCCAGCGTGAGGCGTCGATCGACACGCCGAACACCACGGCGGCGGCGATGGCGGCCATCAGGACACCGGCTGCGGCCAGCGGCAGCCCGACGAGCGCCGCGATCACGACGGCAAAGCGGCGTCGGCGAATCGTCAAGGCGGAGGCTCGCGACACTGACACAGCGCGCGCTCAGCAAAGTCTCGCAACTTCAATGGCCCCATTCATCGCATCCCGAAGGCACGAGTACGCCACAACTCCAGTGGCCGCCCAGCGGAAGCGCCGGGCGGCAAACGCCGCTCCGTAGAATTTTCTTTCGACGCATCGCCCATCCGTTGTCAAATGCGAGCCACATTGCCGCGGGGAAGACGCAGTTGATTTCAACACAAACGTTTTCCGGAGCTTCGCCGTTGCAGCCCTGGTGATGACACGGGAGGCCCTGCATGAGCAGCATCGACGACCTGGACCAACTGTCCATCAACACCATCCGCACGCTGTCCATCGACGCGGTGCAGGCCGCCAACTCCGGGCACCCGGGCACGCCGATGGCACTGGCGCCGCTGGTCTACACGCTGTGGAACCGGGTCATGCGCTTCGACCCGGCCGATCCGATCTGGCCGAACCGCGACCGCTTCGTGCTGTCCAACGGCCATGCGTCGATGCTGCTGTGGTCGGTGCTCTTCTTGAGCGGCGTGCGCGCGGTGAATGCCGACTACGAAGCCTTGGGCGCGCCGGCCGTGACCTTGGACGACATCAAGCGCTTCCGCCAGCTCGGCAGCAAGGCGCCGGGCCACCCGGAATACCACTGGGTGTCGGGCGTGGAAACCACCACCGGCCCGCTCGGCCAGGGCATTGCCACCAGCGTGGGCATGGCGATGGCGCAACGCTGGCTGGCGAAGCACTTCAACCGGCCTGACTTCGAAGTCTTCGGCCACGATGTCTATGCGGTGTGCGGCGACGGCTGCCTGATGGAAGGCATCGGCTCCGAAGCTGCGTCGCTGGCGGGCCATCTGCAGCTCGAGCGCCTGTGCTGGATCTACGACAACAACCACATCACCATCGAAGGCAGCACGCAGCTCGCCTTTACCGAGGACGTGGCGACGCGCTTCCTGGCCTATGGCTGGAATGTGCTGCGCGTCGGCGATGCCAACGACCTGCAGCGCATCGAGGATGCGCTCGCCGTGTTCAAGAAGACGGTGGGCCGGCCGACACTGATTATCCTGGACAGCCACATCGGCTGGGGTTCACCGCACCGCCAGGACAGCGCTGCCGCGCACGGCGAGCCGCTGGGCGACGAAGAAGTGCGCCTGACCAAACGCGCCTACGGCTGGCCCGAGGACGCCAGGTTTCTGGTGCCCGACGGCGTGCAGGAGCATTTCAAGGCCGGCATCGGCGCGCGCGGCGAAGCGGCGCACCAGGCCTGGAAGAAGCTATTCGCCACCTACCGTCTGAAGTACCCCGAGCTCGCCAGCCAGATCGAGCAGATGCAGCGCCGCGAACTGCCCGCCGGCTGGGACAAGCAGCTGCCGCAGTTCGAGCCCGATGCCAAGGGCCTGGCCGGGCGCGACGCCTCGGGCCAGGTACTCAACGTGCTGGCGCAGACCATTCCGTGGTTCATCGGCGGCTCGGCCGACCTGGGGCCCTCGAACAAGACCACCTTGAAGTACCCCGGCGCGGGCGACTTCCAGGCCGGCAGCCCCGACGGCAAGAACCTGCACTACGGCATCCGCGAGCATGCGATGGCCGCGGCGGTGAACGGCATGGCGCTGAGCAAGCTGCGGCCCTTCGGCGCCACCTTCTTCATCTTCAGCGACTACGCGCGTGCGGCCATCCGCCTGTCGGCGCTGATGGAGTTGCCGACGCTGTTTGTCTTCACGCACGACGCGATGGGCGACGGCGAGGATGGCCCCACGCACCAGCCGATCGAACAACTGGCCTCGCTGCGCGCGATGCCCGGCTTGACGGTGCTGCGCCCCGGCGATGCGAACGAGGTGGTCGAGGCCTACCGCGCCGTGCTGCCGTTCCGGCACCGGCCCGCGGTGCTGGTGCTGTCGCGCCAGCCGCTGCCCACGCTGGACCGCAGCCGCCTGGCGCCGGCCTCGGGCGTGGCCCGGGGCGCCTATGTGCTGGCCGATGCGCCCGGCGGCCAGCCCGAGCTGATCCTCATCGCCACGGGCAGCGAGCTCGGCCTGGCAGTGGACGCGCATGATCAGCTGGTCGCGGCCGGCGTGGCCTCGCGCGTGGTGTCGATGCCCTCGTGGGACCTGTTCGAGCAGCAGACGCCAGAATACCGCGCCAGCGTGCTGCCGCCGAGGGTGAGGGCACGGCTGGCGATCGAGCAGGCCTCCACCTTCGGCTGGGAACGTTATGTCGGCACGGCTGGCCAAGTGATCGGCATGCACACCTTCGGCGCCTCGGCGCCATTGAAGGCGCTGCAGCAGGAATTCGGCTTCAGCGTGGCGCATGTGGTGGCCACGGCGCGTTCACTGATCGCTTGATGGCAGACTGAGCCATGGAACTCGACCCCGTCCTGCTGTCGCGCATCCAGTTTGCATTCGTCGTCAGCTTTCACATCATTTTCCCGGCCTTCACCATCGGTCTGGCGGCCTGGCTGGCCACGCTGGAAGGCATGCATCTGGCCACCGGCCGGCCGATCTACCGGCGCGTCTTCGAGTTCTGGATGAAGGTGTTCGCGGTGTCCTTCGGCATGGGCGTGGTCACCGGCATCGTCATGGCCTTCCAGTTCGGCACCAACTGGGGCGTACTGGCCGAGAAGATGGGGTCGATCCAGGGTCCGCTGCTCGGCTACGAGGGTTTCACCGCCTTCATGCTGGAGGCCACCTTCTTCGGCGTGATGCTGCTCGGCCGCGAGCGCGTGTCGCCGCGCTTCTACCTGTTCGCCTGCTGCATGGTGGCGCTGGGCACGATGTTCTCGTCCTTCTGGATCATGGCCAACAACAGCTGGATGCAGGTGCCGGTGGGTCATGCCATCGTCGACGGCCGCGTCGAGCCCACCGACTGGTGGGCCATCGTCGCCGGAGCGGTGATGCTGGTGCGCTGGCCGCACATGCTGCTGGGCGCCTTCCTGACCACCGGCATGTGCATCATCGCCACCGGCGCCTGGTATGTGCTGCGCGACATCCACCGCGCCGAGGCGCGGCTGATGCTGAACTGGGGCCTGGGCCTGGTGGCGGTGCTGATCCCGCTGCAGCTCTTCGTCGGCCACCTCACCGGCGACTACGTGCACCAGCACCAGCCGGCCAAGTTCGCGGCCATCGAGGCGCGCTGGCACAGCGAGCAGCCGGCGCGCGAGGTGCTGATCGCCTGGCCCGACGAGGCCAACGAACGCAACCTGTTCGAGCTGAGCGTGCCACGGCTCGGCAGCTTCATCGCCAGCGGCACATGGGACTCGCGCGAAGTCGGCCTGACCGACTTTGCCAGGGAGGACCGCCCGCCGGTGCTGATCCCCTTCTTCGCCTTCCGCATCATGGTGGGCATGGGGCTGGTGATGCTGGCCATCTCGTGGTTCGGCTGCTGGCTGCGCTGGCGCGGCCGGCTCGAACGGCCGCGCTGGTTCATGTGGTGCGCGTTCCTGTGCTTTCCCAGCGGCTTCGTCGCCGTGCTCAGCGGCTGGTTCACCGCCGAGGTCGGCCGCCAGCCCTGGGTGGTGTACGGGCTGCTGCGCACGCGTGATGCAGTCACGCCCTCGCTCAGCGGCGGCGACGTGCTGATCTCGCTGACCGGCTATGTGGGGGTATACGCGGTGCTGATGACCTTTGGCATGCGCTACATCTACAAGCTGCTGCGCCGCGGCCCCGCGGGGGCGACGCCGCCGCCGCCCGATGCCACCGCCAGGCGGCCGATGGCGCTGGCCGGGGAGCCAGAATGAGCAGCACCTTGCAGCCCTCGAACCTGGCGCTGTTCTGGGCCGGCGTCATCGCCGTGGCGATCCTGGTCTACGTGGTGCTGGACGGCTTCGACCTCGGTGTCGGCATCCTCTTCGGCTTCACGCGCGACGAGGCGCAGCGCGAGCAGATGATGGGCTCGATCGCACCCTTCTGGGACGGCAACGAGACTTGGCTGGTGGTCATCGGCGCCAGCTTGTATGCGGCCTTCCCGGCGGTATATGCGGTGTTCCTCGGCGCCTTCTACATCCCGGTGCTGCTGCTGCTGTTCGGGCTGATCTTCCGCGGCGTGGCCTTCGAGTTCCGCCTGCACAGCCATCGCCTGCGCAAGCTGTGGGACTTCGGCTTCTTCGCCGGCTCCACCGTCGCCGCCTTCGTGCAGGGCGCGGCCGTGGGCGCGATGATGCGCGGCATCCCGGTGGCCGAGCGGCAGTTCGACGGCGGTTCCTTCGACTGGCTGGCGCCCTTTCCGCTGCTCACCGGGCTGGGCCTGGTGCTGGGTTATGCGCTGCTCGGCGCCGCCTGGCTGGTGATGAAGGCCGAAGGCCCGCTGCGCGAGCTGGCGCTGCGCCGCATCCCCTGGCTGGCCGGCGGCATGCTGGGGGTGCTGGCGCTGGCCTTCTGGTTGACGCTGGACCACAGCGCGCTGGCGCGCAGCCATCTGGGCGAGCGGCCCTGGGGCCTGGTGTTCCCGCTGATCGGCCTGCTCGCGCTGGTGGGCGTGCTGCTGGGCACGCGCCGCAAGCACGATGTGCTGCCCTTCGCGCTGACCGTGCTGTTCTTCTTGTCGGCCTTCATGACGCTGGGCGTGATGTACTGGCCGTACATGGTGCCCTATGCCATCACCGTGGCCGATGCCGCCGCGGCCGAGGCCTCGCTGAGCTTCCTGTTCTGGGGCGCGGGGCTGTTCGTGCTGCCGGTGATTGCGATCTACACCCTCGCGGTGTACTGGATCTTCCGCGGCAAGACGCACGTGGGCCACTGATGGGCGCGCGGCGCGACCTGCTCGCCGGACTGTCGCTGGCCTCGATGAGCATTCCGCAGGTGCTGGGCTACACGCGCATCGCCGGCATGCCGCTGGTCACCGGGCTGTACACGGCGCTGCTGCCGGTGCTGGCCTTTGCCTTGTTCGGCGCGTCGCGGCGGATGGTGGTGGCGGCCGATTCGGCCACCGCCGCCATCTTTGCCGGCGCGCTGCGCGCCATGGCCGAGCCGATGTCGGCGCACTACGTGCAGCTCGCCGGCATGGTGGCGCTGCTCAGTGCGGCCTTGCTGCTGCTGGCGCGGCTGTTCCAGCTCGGCTTCCTGGCCGACTTCCTGTCGCGCACGGTGCTGGTGGGTTTTCTCAGCGGCGTCGGGCTGCAGGTCGGCATTGCCATGCTCGGCGACATGCTCGGGCTGGCCATCGCCTCGCACGCGCCGCTGCAGCAGCTGCTGGAGCTGGCCCGTCAGCTGCCGCAGCTCGACGCGGCGGAGACGACGCTGTCGGTGGCCGTGCTGGTGTGCATGGCGGCCGGCGCTCGCTTCGCACCGCGCGCGCCAGTGGGCCTGGCGCTGGTGATCGGCAGCATCGCCGCCAGCGCTGCCTTCGGCTTCGAGCAGCGCGGCGTCGCGGTGATCGGCGCGCTGCCCGGCGGACTGCCGCCGCTGGCTTTCCCCATGCTCGACTGGCGCGAGGTGCTGGCGCTGCTGCCGGTGGCTGGGTCCTGCGTGGTGATGATCATTGCGCAAAGTGCCGCCACCTCACGCAGCTTTGCGTTGCGCCACGGCGAGACGGTGGACGCCAATCGCGACCTGCTCGGCCTGTCGGCGGCGAATGCCGCGGCCGCCTGCAGCGGCGCCTTCGTCGTCAACGGCAGCCCCACGCAGACGGCCATGGCCGACCAGGCCGGCGCGCGCAGCCAGCTGGCGCAACTGGTCTTTGCCGCCGTGAGCCTGAGCGTGCTGCTGTGGCTGACCGGCGCGCTGCAACATCTGCCGCGCTGCGTGCTGGCGGCGCTGGTCTTCACCATCGCGCTGCGCATGATCGACCTGCAAGGCCTGCGCGACATCCGCCGCGAAAGCCGCGGCGAATACCGGCTGGCGCTGCTCACGGCGCTGACTGTGGTCGCCGTCGGCGTCGAGGTCGGCATCCTGCTGGCCATCACGCTGTCGCTGCTGCGCCATGTGCAGCACAGCTACCGCCCGCACACCGGCGTGCTGGTGCGCGGCCCCGGCGGCGAATGGCAGGTCGAGCCCTGCCGTCCTGGCGTGCTGACCGAGCCGGGTCTGCTGGTCTACCGCTTCGGCGCCGACCTGTTCTATGCCAACGAACGGCGCTTCGTCGACGAGCTGCGCGCACTGGTCGACGGCGCATCGCCGCCGCTGCACGGCTTGGTGGTCGATGCTTCGGCGGTGTCGGACCTGGACTATTCGGCGGCGCAGTCGCTGCGCCAGCTGATCGCCGAGCTGCAACAGCGCCGCATCGTGCTGGCTTTCGGCCGCGTCTCGCCGGCGCTGCTGTCCGACATGCAGCGCCACGGCATTGCGGCCGTGCTGGGCGCCGGGCACCTGCACGCGTCGCTGCACGAGGCAATGGCCGACGCGCGTCGCGGTGGGAGCGACGCGTGAAGCCCACCACTGCCGAAGACCAGCGCCTGGACGACGCGCGCGAGCGCGGCGTGCCCTGGCGCCGCTGGGGCCCCTATGTGAGCGAGCGCCAATGGGGCACGGTGCGCGAGGACTACAGCGCCGACGGCGACGCCTGGAACTACCTGACGCACGATCAGTCGCGCTCGCGCGCCTACCGCTGGGGCGAGGACGGCATCGCCGGCATCAGCGACGACGCGCAGCGCCTGTGTTTTGCGCTGACGCTGTGGAACGGCGTGGACCCGATCCTGAAGGAGCGGCTGTTCGGCCTGACCGGCACCGAAGGCAACCATGGCGAGGACGTGAAGGAGTACTACTTCTACCTCGACAACCTGCCCAGCCACGCGTACATGAAGTTCCTGTACAAGTACCCGCAGCAGGCCTTCCCCTACGAGCAGCTGCTGCGGGAGAACCGGCGCCGCAGCCGGCTGGAGCCGGAGTACGAACTGCTGGACACCGGCATCTTCGACGAGAACCGCTACTTCGACGTCTTCATCGAATATGCCAAGGCCGGGCCCGAGGACCTGCTGGTGCGCATCAGCGCCCACAACCGCGGGCCCTCCCCCGCGCCGCTGCAGCTGCTGCCCACGCTGTGGTTCAGGAACGACTGGTCGTGGACGCCGGGCCATGCGCGGCCCTCGATCTGCATCGATGCGGCGCGCCCCGATGTGCTGGCCGCCACGCATGCCGAGCTGGCGCCGTACTGGCTGCACTTCGACGCGCCCGAGGAAGTGCTGTTCACCGAGAACGAGAGCAACCGCGCGCGGCTGTGGGGCGATCCGGCCGGCGGCTTTGCCAAGGACGGCTTCCACGACTACCTGGTCAAGGGCCGCGCCGACGCGGTGAACCGCGCCGACAGCGGCAGCAAGGCCGCGCCGCGCTACCGGCGCGAGCTCGCGCCTGGCGAGGCCTGGGTGATCAAGCTGCGCCTCAGCGCCGGCGGCACGCTCAATCGGCCGCTGGGCGCGGACTTCGATGCGCTGTTCGCGCAGCGCATCGCCGAGGCCGAGGCCTTCTACCGACGGATCACACCCTTCGAGATGCCGGAGGACCTGCGCAACGTGCAGCGCCAGGCCTTCGCCGGGCTGCTGTGGAGCAAGCAGTATTACCACTACTTCGTCGAACGCTGGCTCGACGGCGACCCGGCCACGCCGCCACCGCCGGCCGAGCGCCGCCAGGGCCGCAACCACGGCTGGTGGCACCTGGACGCGGCCGATGTGCTGTCCATGCCCGACAAGTGGGAGTACCCGTGGTTCGCCTCGTGGGACATGGCTTTCCACTGCGTGGCCTTCGCGCTGATCGACCCCGACTTCGCCAAGCAGCAGCTGACGCTGCTGACCCGCGAGTGGTACATGCACCCCAACGGCCAGATCCCGGCCTACGAATGGAATTTCGGCGATGTCAACCCGCCGGTGCACGCCTGGGCGGCGATCCGCATCTGCCAGATCGAGCAGAAGATGACCGGGCGCATGGACCACCTGTTCCTGGCGCGCATCTTCCAGAAGCTGCTGATCAACTTCACCTGGTGGGTAAACCGCAAGGACGAAGAGGGCAACAACCTGTTCGAGGGCGGCTTCCTCGGGCTGGACAACGTCAGCGCCTTCGACCGCAGCGCGGCGCTGCCCTCGGGCGGGCGGCTGGAGCAGGCCGACGGCACCAGCTGGATGGCGATGTACTGCCTGAACATGCTGGTCATCGCGATGGAGCTGGCCAGCCACGACCCAGCCTACGAGGACGTGGCCACCAAGTTCTTCGAGCACTTCGTCTACATCGGCGCGGCCGTCAACCGCGCGGGCGAGCACGGCACCGGCCTGTGGAGCGAGGACCAGGGCTACTACTTCGACCTGCTGAAGATGCCCGACGGCCGCAGCTGCCGCATCGACGCCTTCACCATCGCCGGGCTGATCCCGCTGTTTGCCATTGCGGTCGGCGACCCGGAATCGTTCCGCGGTTTTCGCGACTTTCGCGAACGCTTTGCCTGGTTCGCGCAGAACCGGCCCGAGCTGCTGGGCAACCTGGCCGACATCCGGCATCGCGGCGTGAACCAGCGCATTCGCCTGGCGCTGGTCGATTCGCACAAGCTGGAGCGCATGCTGGAGCATGTGCTGAACCCGGCCGGGCTGCTGTCACCCAACGGCGTGCGCTCGGTGTCGCGCCGCCATGCCACGCATCCGTTCTCGCTGCAGCTCGAGGGCCGCGAGTTCACGCTCGACTACGAGCCGGCCGAGGCCACCAGCAGCATGTTCGGCGGCAACTCCAACTGGCGCGGGCCGGTGTGGTTCCCGCTGAACTTCCTGCTGATCGAAGCGCTGCAGAAGCACGACTACTTTCTCGGCGACGCCTTCCAGGTGCCTTGCGGCGAAGCGGGCGAGACGGCCTCGCTGTGGCAGGTGGCCGCCGACCTGTCGCAGCGACTGATCGAGCTGTTCACGCGCGGCGCCGACGGCCGCCGCCCGGTGCACGGCCGCTATCAGAAGTTCCAGACCGACCCGCACTGGAAGGACCTGATCCTGTTCTACGAATACTTCGAC
>Ga0315912_10004355_pt1 | contig 13469 bp, 8 predicted proteins | sample VfabasoilMG_FD_204469 | JGI IMG/M metagenome (GOLD analysis project Ga0315912, IMG submission 204469) | Garden soil microbial communities collected in Santa Monica, California, United States - V. faba soil | ecosystem: Environmental > Terrestrial > Soil > Garden | place: USA: California... | reverse complement strand
ACCGCCGAGGCGCTCGCGCAGCTTTTCGGCTCGCGCCCCAGCAAGATCGCCGAAGGCAAGTCGGTCTATCGCGTGCAGGGCGACGTGAAGGTGGATGGACAGGCCGCGACGCTCGACACGAAGGTCACGCCCAAGTCCGAGATCGTGACGCTCAAGAACGCGGAGATCGTGTTCGTGTCCGGGCAGCAAGCCTACATCCAACGGGGTGACAGCCGCGTGGCGCTCGAGTCGCCCTCGGAAGGCGTATTCGCGCAGAGCCTGCGCCTCGTGACCGGCGCGCTCCTCTCCGTCTTCCCGCGCGGCACGCCGATGCAGCTCAAGACCAAGACGGCGACGGTCGGCATCCGCGGCACGGGGGTCTATCTCGAGGCCGATCCCGAGCAAACGTATTTCTGCACTTGCTATGGCGTCGCCGACGTCACGGCGAACGACGATCCGGAAAGCAAGGACACGGTGGTCGCGCAGCACCACGACCGTCCCCTCTACATCCTCTCGGGCCAGTCGAAGGGCCGCAACATCCGCAAGGCCGGCTTCGTGAACCACACCGACCAGGAGCTGATGCTGATCGAGACGCTCGTAGGCCGGAAGCCCCCGTTCGTTTTCCCCAAGGACGATTACACAGGTCCTCGCCGGGACTACTGACCGAACGACGAGCACCAAGGAAAAAGCCGGGGAATCCCCGGCTTTTTTGTTCTTGCCGCGGCCGCCTTACTGGTACGGAGCCCCGTTGAGAATCCAGTTCACGAACAAGTCGTAGTTCGCGCGCGCCGGGTCGCCCGGCGGCACGGATGTGTCGAAGCCCGTGAGCTGCAGGCCGCCGTGGTGGTTGCCGGAGGGCTTGCGCAGGATCGCGCTCGCGGCGAGCTCGGTGAAGTTCACGCGGCCGCGAACGTCGGTGTACAGCCAGAGCTCGTCGGTGGCGTCGATCGAGCCGTCGCCGTTGCGGTCGGTGTCGGCCCAGTACACCGGCGGACGCGGCAGCTGGCCGGTCGGCGAGTGGCAGAGGACGCACTGTCCCTGGATCACCGGCTTGATGTTCGCAAACTTCACGGCCGAGGGTGCGGGAGAAACGGTTGACGACACGACGACGCGGATCTGTGCGGGCGGGCTTTGCAACGAGCCGTTGCTCGCGACGAGCTGGACCACGTACGTTCCCGCCGCGCTCGCGTTGAGGGTCGCCTGCGCCGTGTTGGCGTTGGCGATGGACCCGCCCGCCGGACCGGAGACGAGCGTCCACGCATAGCCGTTCGAATAGAGGCTGTTGCGGCCATCGAGGGGGATCGCGCCCGGCGGGGCGACGCGCTCGGGGCCGGGATCGGCGATCGGGCGGCCGGGCATGAGCACGTTGCCGCTCGCATCCTTCACCTGGTGGCCCTGCTCCTGGAGGAAGTTGGCGAGCGTGCTCGCCGTCGTGGTGCCCCAGAAGCGGTCGTAGATCAGGCGAACGAGCGGCATGTTGCCGCGGTCGATGATGTGCGCCTTGATGCGGTCGGAGAAGCTCACGAACTTCTCGTAGCTGGTGAAGTCCTGGTCCGACTGCCCGGTCACCCCGCGCATTACGTGGCAGGCCCGGCACGATGTGGCGATCACCGTGCGATAAAGCGTCGACTGGCCAGCGCGTTGCCACGACTCGGGGACGTACTCGTCCTTGAAGGTCGGATTGGGCAGGCCGTTGCCGCCATACGCGGCCTTGATGAGCGCGGCCGCCGTGCCTTGCCATTCGCTCGGGCCCGCCTCGCGGCGGCAGGCATCCTCGGGCGACGTGTCCGCGGCCGTCTTCGGATACGAGCACAGGACCCACGTGTTGATCTTCTTGACCTTCGCTTCCTGCTCGGCGCGCGTCCAGCCCGGCCGGTCCGACCAGGCGAGGGCATCGGCTTCGAGCGGGTGGAAGTGCGCCTGCACGTCGCCGCGCGCCTGCGAGACGCCGTTGGCGATGATCGGGAAATGGCGCCGCCCCTGGGCGTCGGGCGGCGTCAGCGGATCGCCGCGACCGCCGTGGCAGCTGATGCAGATGCCGGGCATCGCCTTCACGCCGCGGCCGTCGATGCTCACCTCGAGCTGGCGCTCGCCGGTCGAGCCGTTGAAGTTGTAGAACTTGAGGAACGGCACGCCGCCATTCGGACCCGGGCTGAACTCGATTCCGTTGGAGTAGGGCAGCCAACGCGTGTCGCGCACGATCGCCGCTTCGAGGTTCGCGGTGTTGAATGCGTAGTCCGCGGCGAGCTTCACCGCGTAGTTCTCGACGAAGAACGCGATGGTCCCGTCGGCGTTGCGGCGCACGGTCATGCGGCGGCCCGTGCCCAGGTCGCGGATGTCGCCGAAGATCACGTCCACCTGCTCGCCCGTGCCGCTGTCGAAACCGTTCTTCGCCTTGTATTTCGCCGCGGTGTCGCGCTCGTTCAGCGGATCGATGTCGCGGTAATACGCTTCGGCGTATTCGCGCCCTGTCGTCTGGATCGACCCGTCCGCCTGCTTCTGCGGATTCGGGAAGATGAGGAAGCTGTTCGGGTCGGAGAGCGTCACGACCGGCGGGGGCGGCGGCGTGTTCGCGCTGGAATCGCCCGAGGGGCTGCCGCCTCCGCAAGCGGAGAGCAGCAGCGGGGCGGTGAGCGCGAGCGCGGTGAAGATCGGTTTCGTTTTCATGCGGTCTCTAGAAACGCATCAGGTACGTGATCGAGTACTGGTTGACGTCGTAGCGGAACGGCCCCTGGACGTTGAACGTCGGCTTGGTGGTCGGCGTGGATTGCGCGCGCCGCCACGAGATGTCGATCGCATCGCGCGGCCCGAGCGGGCGGTTGTAGCCGAGGGTGCCGATCCAGGTCTTCGCTTCGAAGCGATAGGCGAAATAGCCCGGCGGGAAGGCGTCGTCGGCCGTGAACACTTCGGCGACGTCGATGCTCTCGAGCGAGAAGCGGGCGCTCGAGGCGACGTCCCCGCGGCGATACTCGCCCGTGAGGTACAAGGCGCCGTTCACGCCGCCCAGCGCGTAGTCGAGGTTCACCCGCGCGCCGTACTCCTCCATGTCGAAGACGGCGCTGCGGCCCCAGCGCTTCGTGCCCGTGAGGGCGGCGAACGCGTCGATGCGGTCCGTGAGCGCCTGGCGCGCGGTGAGCGAGAGCGACGCCTTGTAGCCCCGGCGAATGACCGAGTCGTAGTAATCGCCCGTGCCGCGCAATTGCAGGCCGAAGGTCGTCGCGTCGAAGTCCCCCGAGGTCCGGTATTGCAGCTCGGCGCTGCCGCCGCCGGAGAAGCGCGAGAGGCCCGTGTAGCGGTAGAACTCCTCGCCCGTCACGAAGAGGTTGCCCACCACGCGCGTGTTCGGGTTGAGGCGGAAGATCCGGCCCTTCGAGACGCCGAAGTTGAAGATGCGATCGGCGAGGATGTCCCGATCCTCGCGCGCGCGGTTCACGTTGTCGTCGTACGTGAACGTCGCATCGAAGCGCACGGGATCCTCGAACGGCGTCGAGGGCGCGAACCACGTCGGTCCCATGCGGTCGAGGTCTTGCGTGAACTGGATGCGGAACATCTGGTCCACGTCGGCGCGAGACGCCCGGCGCGTCTGGTAGTCGAGCCCGATCTTCATGCCGCGGCCGAGGTTGAAGTCGCTGCCGATGCCGAGGAGGAGGGCGTTGCGGCGCGTGCCGAACGGCGTGACCGTGTATTGCGTCCCGAACTGGTCGGCGTACGAGATGCTGGCCGTGCGGTCGCCCTCGAACTCGTGCGAGTACTCGAGCCGCGCCCGCGGCGTCACCGAGCCGAAGCGCGTGTCGTGCTGGGACTCCGCCCGCAAGCCGAGCACGCCCTGGAAGGTGGTGATCGACTCGGGGTGGTAGACGATCGCGCCCGCGCCGCCGCCCGTTTCCGTCGCCTGCTTGAGGCGCGTGCGGGCGTAGTCGAGGCGACCGTAGGGAGAGAGCAGCAGGCTGTCGATGCGGTACTCGTACCCGGCCGCGATCGAGCCGAACCACTGCTCGCCGCGGCGGGACGCCTTGGCGAACTCGCTCATCATCGGCACGAAGCGGTTCGAGTCCATGTCGAGCGAGGCGTAGCCGAGGAGGCCATCCACGAAGGTGTTGCGGCTCGGCTGGAAGCTGCCATACGCGGCGAACGAGGCGCCATCGGTCGTGTTCTTCGAGCCGTCGGGGCCGAGCGTCGCTTCGTCGCGCGCGTAGCCCACGCCGAAGCCCACCACCGTGCGCGGATTCACGCGCTTGTCCACGCCCGCGCTCACGCCGTCGCTGCGGAAGCGGATGGGCCCGTTCACGTCGAGGTTTCCGAAGCCGATCGTGCCCGCCGCCCAGATGCTCCAGCCGCCGATGGTCGTCGCGCCATTGCCCGTCGCGGCCGCCACGTTGAGCGATTGCGAAGCGGCAAGGCTCATGAGCGAATTGGCGAGCGCGTTCGACAGTGCGTCGGTCGTCGCGCTGGGCAGGGCCCCGGTGATCCCGGAGCCGCCCGCCGAGGCCACCCGCACGGGCTCAGGACGCGTCGGCAGGGTCGCCTGCGGCAACGGCAGGGCCGGTGCGGCGGCAGCGCGCGATCCCGTTTCCGGAGCCGGTTCGCGGTTGTGCAGCGATTGCAGGCGCTGCTGGAAGTTGGAGATCTGCGCGCGGCCCATCCTCTGGGCCGTCGTGCCCTGCGCGTCGATGAGGCCCGTGACCGTCGGGTTCTTCGTCGGGTCCGGCCGGCCGATGATCGTGACCGTGATCGTCGCGGGCGGCGAGTCGCCGGCATTGCCGAAGGCGACATAGCGGAACGTATCCGTGCCGAAGAAGTCGCGGCTCGGCGCGTAGGTGACCTTCGTGCCGCTCACGGTTGCGGTGCCGTGCGCGGGCTGCGTGGTGATCGCGACGCCGGTGATCCCGGAACCGCTGATGAACGGCTGGAGGTCGATCGTGCCGGAACCGTTCAGCGCGACCGCCATCGTCGTCGCCGCCGCGACGGGCGGTGCGGTCTGGACGGTGAGGCTGACCGTGGCGGGTGCCGACGTGCCGCCGGGGCCGGTGGCCGCGAACGCGAAGCTGTCCGCTCCGGTGTAGTTGTTGGCCGGGCGATAGGTCGCGATGTTGCCGCTCAGGGTGACGGTGCCGTGCGCGGGCTGCGTCGTGATCGAGAGTCCCGTGGAGGCTCCGCTCACCGAGCCGGAGAGATCGATGGGCACGGCCGTGTTGAACGGCACGCTGACCTCACGCGACGAAACGGTGGGCGGTCCCGGAGGCGCCACGGTGATCGTGAGGATCTGCGTGGGCGAAATGCCGCCGAGTCCCAGGCCCGCGAACGCGAGGGTATCGGTGCCGAAGAAGCCCGGCTTCGGCGTGTACGTGATCACCGTCCCGTTCACCGTCGCCGTGCCGTTGATGGGCTCCGTGATGATGATCGCGCGGATGAAGGAGCCGGTCAGGGCCTGGCCGATGTTGATGACGGTGCTCGTGTTGAAGGCCGTCGTCACCGCCAGCGGCGTGGATCCGGGCGGTGGCGGCGGAATGACGCTCACGGTCACCGTGGACGTGTTGGAGTTGCCGCCCGGTCCCGTCGCCCGATAGGTGAACGAGTCGTTGCCGACGAAGCCCGGGTTCGGCGTGTAGTTGATCGTGGCGCCTGCGCCTGCGCTCGCGCTGCCGTTCGTCGGCGGCGTCACGACCGAGACGCTGGTGTAGACGCCGGTGATCGAACCCGAGAGGTCGATGGCCGTGGAACTTCCCGCGTTGACCGCAACGCTGCGATTCGCGGTGACCGGCGGCGGCGGATTCACCGTGACGGTGACCGTGGCCGGCGTCGACGTGCCTCCCGCGCCCGTGGCCGTGTACTCGAACGTGTCCGTGCCGAAGAAGCCCACGTTGGGCGTATAGGTGATGGTGTTCGTGCTGGTCACCATCGCCGTGCCGTTCGTGGCCGGCGAGAAGACCGCGACGCTCGTGAAGGCGCCCGTGATCCCCGAGGTGAGGTTGATCGGGATCGCCGTGTTGAAGGGTGTCGTGGCGCTCACGGGAGCGGTGAGCGGCGCGGCGGTGACCGTGATGGTGACCGTGGCTGGCGTGGAGGTGCCGCCCGGACCGGTGGCGGTGTACTGGAATGTGTCGATGCCGCTGAAGTTCGTATTGGGCGTGTAGTCCACCGTCGTTCCGCCGACCACGACGGCCCCGCCGTTCGCGGGCGGGGTGGAGATCGTGATGGGCGGCGTGAAGATTCCGGAGACGTTCGCCGTGAGGCTCACGTTCGTCGTCGTGTTGGCCTGGACCGTCTGCGACTTGGCCGTGACGTTCGGCGCCGGCGGCGCCCCGACGTTGATCGTGACCGTCGCGGTGCCCGAGTTCGCGCAGGGCCCGACGACGTGGTAGGTGAACGTGACCGTGCTCGCGTATTGCGTGGAGCTCGCCGTGTACGTGGCGTTGAGGCCGGATGGGGACACCGAGCCCACGCTGGGCTGGGAGTCGATGACGATGCTCAAGGCCGGTCCCCCGCTGAGCGTGAGCGGGATCGCCGTGGCGCCCGTGCTGTAGGCAATGTTCGACGTGGACGCGTTTGCGACGGGCGCAGCGGGCGCGGTGATGGGAATCGATACCGTGCGCGTCGTCGTCGTGGCGCCGGTGCCCGTTCCCTGGAACGTGAAGCTGCCGTTGTTGCAGTTGTTGGCCGTGTGGGTGTAGTTGACGGCGAGTGTGGTGAGGTTCACCGCGCCCACGGTTCCGTTGGTGGCCCCGCCCGTGTTGATTCCCGTGATGACCGTGGAGCCATGGGACAGGTCCGTGCCGATGTTGGCGAGCGTGACCGAGGTGCTTCCGTGGTAGGCGAGCGAGGGCTGCGTCTGCGTGGTGCTGAAGGTGGTGGCGAGGTACGCCACGATCTGCGCGCGCTGCGTGGCCGTGACCGGCTCGGCCCCATCGGCCCCCTCGACCGTCGTCGACGCATACCGGCCCATCCAGCCGCCGGCGTTGATCGCGATCGCCCGGTTGAGCACGCTCACGGCGCCCGCGGCGTTGCGGCGAAGGGTGTCGGGCGGGTCCAAGTGGCACCCGCTGCAACCGAAGGTGGTCGTATAGAGCGTCTGGCCCTGGGCGGCCGCGTCCAGCGGCAACAGGACCGCGACGGACGCCAGAAGGGCTACGAAGAACGCATGCGCACGGCTGGGCATTTGCTGTGCGCCTCCCTGGCGCCTCATTGTTGGTCCGCCTGCAGCGGTAAATGCTAGTTTAGGGGGGGCTGACCGTCAACATAATCGTCAAATTTCAATGACTTCCTCAAGGGACTTGTTCACAGAATCGGGGGAGGCCCACACCCCCCTGGCCGAGCGCTTGCGCCCCAAAGGCGTGGACGAAATGGTCGGCCAGAGGCACTTGTTGGGGGAAGGGAAGCCGCTTTGGGTGGCTTTGCGGTCCGGGAAGCCCCATTCGATGATCCTTTGGGGCCCCCCGGGGGTCGGGAAAACCACCCTGGCGCGGCTCATGGCCCAGGCGTTCAACTCGGAGTTCATCGCCATCTCGGCGGTGCTGGCTGGGGTGAAGGACATCCGGGAGGCCGTGGAGCGGGCGCGGCTCTCGCGGGAGCAGTTCGGGCGCTCGACGATCATCTTCGTGGACGAGGTCCACCGCTTCAACAAGGCGCAGCAGGACGCATTCCTGCCGCACGTGGAATCGGGGCTCCTCACCTTCATTGGCGCGACGACCGAGAACCCGTCGTTCGAGGTGATCGGCGCGCTGCTTTCGAGGGCGCAGGTGTACGTGCTCGAGAGCCTGAAGACCGAGGACCTCGAAAGCCTCATATCGCGGGGCTTCGAGGCCGAGAAGGTGGACGCCACCTCGGAGGCTGCGAAGCGCATCGCCGAGTTCGCCGATGGCGACGGCCGGCGCGCGCTGAACCTGGTCGAGCAGGTGGCGGGAGCTGCGCGCGTGGAGGGGAGGCACGGGGCGGACGTCGATTTCGTGAACGCCGTCGCGCAGCGCGCCGGGCGGCGCTTCGACAAGGGCGGCGAGAACTTCTACGACCAGATCTCGGCGCTGCACAAGAGCGTTCGGGGGAGCGACCCCGATGCGGCGCTCTACTGGCTCGTGCGCATGCTCGACGGCGGCGTGGACCCGCGCTACGTCGCCCGCCGGATGATCCGCATGGCGAGCGAGGACATCGGCCTCGCGGACCCGCGCGCGCTCGAGGTGGCCCTGAACGCGGCGGAGGTCTACGAGCGGCTCGGCACTCCGGAGGGGGAGCTCGCGCTCGCCGAGTGCGTGGTTTTCCTCGCGGTCGCTGCGAAGTCCAATGCGGTCTACGCGGCATACAACGAAGCGCGCGCGTTCGTCGCGGAAGACGGCACGCGCCCGGTGCCGCTTCACATCCGCAACGCGCCCACGCGGCTCATGAAGGACCTCGGGTACGGGAAGGACTACCGCTACGCGCACGACGAGGAAGACGCGTATGCGGCCGGGGAGAACTACCTTCCCGAAGGCATGGAGCGTCCGAATTGGTACCGACCCACCGATCGTGGGCTGGAATCGAAGATAAGGGAGAAACTCGAATACCTGCGTTCGAAGGACGTCGAGGGCAAGAAGCTAAAATGAAGCCATGCTCGATATCCAACTGCTCAGAAAAGACCTCCCCGCGGTCGTCGCCGGCCTGAAGCGGCGCGGCTTCGACTTTCCCGAAACCGAATTCCGCGCGCTCGAGGACGACCGCAAGAAGGTGCAGTCGCGCACCGAGGAGCTGCAGGCGAAGGTGAACTCGCTCTCGAAGCAGGTCGGCATGCTCAAGGGCAAGGGCGAGGACGCGTCCGCCGTGATGGCGGAGGTCTCTGGAATGAAGGACGAGCTCAAGGGGAACGAAGGGCGGCTTGGAGAGATCCAGGAGCGCCTGAACGCCTTCCTGCGAGTGATCCCGAACATCCCGCGCGCGGAAGTGCCCGACGGCAAGTCGGCGGACGAGAACGTCGAGGTGCGCCGCTGGGGCGAGCCCCGCAAGTTCGGCTTCGCGCCGAAGGACCACGTCGACGTGGGCGCGCGGCTCGGCCTCGATTTCGACACGGCCGCGAAGCTCTCGGGCGCGCGCTTCCCGATGATGAAGGGGCCGGTCGCGCGCCTCAACCGCGCGCTCGCGCAGTTCATGCTCGACATCCATACGCGCGAGCACGGCTATACCGAGACGTACGTCCCTTACATGGTGACGGCGGCGTGCGCGGACAGCTGCTCGAGCCTCGCCAAGTTCGCCGAGGACCTCTTCAAGATCGACGGCCGCGACCTGTACCTCATCCCGACCTCGGAATACGCGGTGACGAACTTCGTGCGCGAGGAGATCCTCGACGCGAAGGCGCTGCCGCAGAAGTACGCGTGCCACAGCCCGTGCTTCCGTTCGGAAGCCGGCAGCTACGGCAAGGACACGCGCGGGATGATCCGCAATCACCAGTTCGACAAGGTCGAGATGGTGAGGATCGTGCATCCGGACAAGTCGCCCGAGGAGCACGAGGCGCTCACGCAGAACGCCGAGACCATCCTCCAGCGACTCGAGCTTCCGTACCGGGTGATGCTGCTCTGCGCCGGCGACACCGGGTTCGCGAGCGCGAAGACGTACGACCTCGAAGTCTGGCTCCCCGGGCAGAACGCCTTCCGCGAAATCTCCTCGTGCTCCAACTTCGAAGCCTTCCAGGCTCGGCGCATGCAGGCGCGCTTCAAGGACGAGAAGGGCAAGATCGCGCCGGTGCACACGATCAACGGCTCCGGCCTTGCCGTCGGCCGCACGGTCGTCGCGATCCTCGAGAACGGCCAGAACGCCGACGGGTCGGTCACCGTTCCGAAAGCGCTCGTGCCGTACATGGGCGGCGTCGAGGTGCTCGAGCCTTGACGCGCTTCGTCGTCGTCCGCCACGGCGAAACGCAGTGGAACCTCGAGGCGCGCATCCAGGGTCACGGCGATAGCGCGCTCACCGCGAAAGGCGTTGCCCAGGCCGAGGCGATTGCACGGCGACTGAGCGGGCAGGCGCTGGATGCGATCGTCGCGAGCGACCTCGGGCGCGCGATGGGCACGGCGGCCCGGATCGGCGCGGTCGTCAACCAGCCGGTGATTCCGGATCCGCGTTTCCGCGAGCGCAACTTCGGTTGCTGCGAAGGCATCACCTACACCGAGCTCCACGAGCGCTATCCGGACGCTTTCGGACGGCACCTGCAGGATACGAACCCCGATTTCCGCGTGCCGGACGCCGAAACGCGCCGCGAGTTCTACGCGCGCATCGCCGATGCTTTCGAGGCGCTTGCGCGGGAGCGCGCGGGCCAGGACGTCCTCGTCGTCTGCCACGGCGGCGTCCTGGCATCGCTCTATCGCCACATCCACGGCATCCCGGCGGAGACGCTCACCACGGTGGACATTCCCAACGCCGCCTACAACCGGGTCGTGCGCGAATCAGCCGGCTGGACGATCGAGGCGTGGGCCGAGAGGGATCACCTCGAAGAAATCGGTGGCGAGAGGGCCGCTTCGCGCGGCTCCATCCTCGCGAGGATGTCGTAGTAGTTGCGCACGTTGTCCACGAACTGCAGCGCTTCGAATCCGCGCGCGTAGCCGTGCTTGAGGGTCTGGTACGACTCCGGTTCGGTGAGCTTGCCGATGACCTGGCGAACGTCCTGCCACTTGTCCGGATTCAATCCGGCGCGCTGCGCCAGCACTCTCGCGTCCTCCATGTGGCCCACGCCGAGGTTGTATGCGGCGAGTGCGAGGAATGTCCGGTCGGGCTCCCCGATTCGAGGCGGCAGCTGCTCCTTCAATAGGGCGACGTAGCGCGCGCCGCCAAGGACGCTGTCGCGCGGATCGAGGCGATTCTTCACCTGGAGACGCGTCGCCGTTTCCTCGGTCAGCATCATGATCCCGCGCACGCCCGTCGGAGACACCGCCGCGGCGTCCCAGTGCGACTCCTGGTACGCGATCGCGGCGACGAGCCGCCAGTCGATGCCGCTCACCTGCTCGCCTTCCTCGAAGTGCGGCCGCAGCGTTGGCAACTGCTTCTGGATGAGGTCGAGGAGCTTCACCGAATCGCCGGGGCTGATGCGCGCGGCGTGCCCGTAGTAGCGATCGACGAGGCGCTTGAGCGTCCCGTCCTTCGCGATCCGGTCGAAGAAGGGTTTCGCGGCATCGACGATCCGCTTCTTTTCCACGGTCCCCACGAGCCAGGCGTAGTCCACGGGCTTGCCGAGCGCGAAGGCGATGTCGAGCTGGGGGAAGAACTTGCGCGCGAGCGTGAAGCGGTTGGATTCGACCACGGCATAGTCGAGGGTTCCGTTCGCCACGCGCTCGAGGAGGTCGGTGATCTCCGTGCCCGGCGGCAGGCGCTCGATCGGGACGTTGATCTTGAGCGGCTCCGAAAGCAGGTAATCGGCGACCGATTCCTCGATCACGCCGACGCGCTTTCCGGCGATGTCCGCGAGCGCCTTCGGCTTCGGATCGGCGGAGCGCCACACGACCTGGTGCTGCGTCGTGAAGTACGGCGGTCCCCAGACGAGGCCGCCGGGAAAATCGAAATGGCGCGCGAGGGCAGCCGCGGCCACGTGGGCCTGTCCGGCGCGCAGCGCCTTGTCGATCTTCGCGGGACTGTCCGTGACGACGAACGTGGCCTTCGCGTTCAGCTCGCGCGCGAAAAGGTTCGCGAGGTCGTATTCGAAGCCCGAAGGAAGGCCCTGCGCATCCTCGAAGTAGGTCGCCGGGCCGTTCACGGTGAGCACCACCAGCTCGCCCGATTGTGCGACGGGAGGAACCGGCTTCGGTGCCTCCGTGCATCCGATGGCCAGGCAAGCGAGCAACAAAAGGACCCGCCGCGCTGTCATGAGGTGAAGTCTACGTGAAATGCGATAATGCGAACCCAAGAAGAACGCCGCATGCCGAAGATCTTCGCCATCATTCCCGCCGCCGGACAGGGCACGCGCATGGGCGAGGCGGTCCCCAAGCAGTACATTCCGATCGCCGGCCAGCCGATGATGTTCCATTCCATCACGGCGCTCGCGGCGATCTCGCGCATCGAGCGCGTGTACGTCGTGCTTTCGCCGCTCGACCGGCACTGGGGCCAGCACGACTGGAGTGTGCTGCCGGACAAGATCGAGGCGATCTTCGCAGGCGGCGCACGCCGTTCGGAGAGCGTCATGAACGCGCTCTTCACCCTCGAGAAGCAGATTTCGAAGGACGACTGGATCCTCGTGCACGACGCCGCGCGCCCGTGTCTCTCGCGAGAGCTCATCGAGCAGTTCCTCGACGAAGTGGGCGAGGACCCGGTGGGCGGCCTTCTCGCGATTCCGGTTGCCGATACGATCAAGAGCGCCGACGAAAACCAGCGTGTCGCGGCGACGGTGCCGCGGCTCAACCTCTGGCGTGCGCAAACGCCGCAGATGTTCCGCTACGAGCTCCTGCGCAAGGGGCTCCAGGCGAAACCGGACGCGACCGACGAGTCGCAGGCGGTCGAGTCGATCGGCTACAACGCCCCGCGCCTCGTCCAGGGCGACGAGCTCAACATCAAGGTGACGTTCACTGCAGACCTCGTCCTCGCGGAGATGATCATGCAGCTTCGAAAGCGCTCGCAAGCATGAGGATCGGGCAAGGGTTCGACGTCCATGCGCTCGTCCCGGGGCGGCGCCTCGTCATCGGCGGCGTCGAGATCCAGTACGAGAAGGGGCTGCTCGGCCACAGCGATGCCGACGTGCTGCTGCACGCCATCTGCGATGCGCTCCTCGGCGCGGCGGCCCTCGGCGACATCGGCCGCCACTTTCCGGATTCGGACCCGCGCTACAAGGGGATCGACAGCCGCGAGCTCCTGCGCCATGTCGCGCAACTGATCAAGGATCGCGGTTTCGACGTGTCCAACGTGGACGCGACGATCGTCGCCCAGGCGCCCCGCATGGCGCCGCACATCCCGAAGATGGTCGAGAACATCGCCGCCGACCTCGCCATCGAAGCGACGCGCGTGAACGTCAAGGCGACGACGACCGAGATGCTGGGATTCACGGGGCGCGGCGAGGGCATCGCCGCGCAGGCGACCTGCCTTATTTCTCCCGCTTGAAGTGAACCTCGCGGCTCTGTGAGGGCGCCTTCGGCCCTTCGATCGTCTTGCGCGACTCGACGAGCGTGAGGTCGCCGCCCGCCGATCCCTTGAACACCTGCTCGACTTCCTCGGTGCGCATGATGTCGCCGAGACCCGTCGCCATCTGGAACTTGCGCTCGAGGCGGCCTTCCACGCAGTTCCAGCGGCGCGGCGTCGTGCTCTGGCTTTCGACGAGCAGGTTGCCGGATGCGTCGAGGAACTTGAGCTTGAGCTCCGGGCCGTACTTGAATTCGACGGTCGAGACGAGCTTCGTGACCTTGGGCCGCTGCATCACCTGGCCGGATCCCCCGAACGAAGGTGCAGGGCCGGACGAAGCTTCGCGCCTGTAAAGCTTCGAGCCATCCTTGATCGCCGCGAACGACGAGAGCGAGCGCGGAGTACCGTCGATCTTCTCGACGGAATCGTCCTGGTAC
>Ga0315912_10004354_pt1 | contig 13471 bp, 12 predicted proteins | sample VfabasoilMG_FD_204469 | JGI IMG/M metagenome (GOLD analysis project Ga0315912, IMG submission 204469) | Garden soil microbial communities collected in Santa Monica, California, United States - V. faba soil | ecosystem: Environmental > Terrestrial > Soil > Garden | place: USA: California... | reverse complement strand
GACACGGCGTCGCCAATCAGCAGCACCGATCTTTCGGCCTTGCTTGCAGGCGGTCTCACGCTCAGCGTTCCCAGCGATGGCGCGACGGCGATCTCGACGTCTTCAATCCAGTAGCGCCGGCGCTCGCCAGGCACTGGAAGCGTCTCGAAGTTGAGCGTGTTCAGCGCGCCATCGGGAACGATGACGACACGCGTACCTCCAGGAATGTGCGCCGCGACAGGTTGCACGAGCCGTGCAAACAGCGCGTCACCGGCTCCGGTGCTCGCACTGAGAGGATCGCCGAGCGAGGTCACGATCGTATTGCGGTATTGATCGACAAGCGTCGTGATCTCGCGACTGTTCGTCGCAAGAGGGATGAAACGAATGCCAGTGCCGGAGACGACCCACGCATAGGCTTTGGTTGACCCAATCCAGTAGAACAGCAGTACGCTGCGCAATCCGGCCGCCGCGCCGCGAAACACTGTCGCAGTCGGGCGGGATGCTGTTGCCACGCCGTGTCGATCCGCGAGCACTCTGGCGCGAATCGAATCCGCGACGCTCAAGGCCTCGTCGAACTCGCGTCGCTCGACGAGCACGTCGATGTAGCGCTCATAGAATCTGATGAGGCGAGTGAGAAACGACAGCCGGTAGTTCGTCTCGAGCAGCTCGGACCTCGTGTGCTCGATCACGTCGAGCGCCGAGCGATAGTGTCGCGACGCGCGATCCAGATCGCCCATCGTCGCACTGATATTCCCGAGCTCGGCGTGCACCTCCCATGTCAGCGCCGGAGGAGTCGTGGCGTCTGCAAGGACGGACTCGTACAGCGTCCTCGCTTCGTCGCTTTGCCCACGGCCAACGGCGATCTCGGCGCGATGAAACGTGTTGTAGAGGAACGTGCGCGTGCCCGCCCGTTCGTTGAGACGTCGCGCCTCCTGATTCATTCTCTCGGCCTCGTCCCACTGACCGAGCGACGCATGAGCGGTCGTCAGGTTGTCGGCCCAGCGCGCGGCGTCCTCGACGAGGCCGGCACTGTTTGCGACGTCGAGCGCGCGACGCAGATACGAGACGGCCTCCTTGTACGAGCCATTCAACAGATGCGTGGCACCCAGAACACCGAGCGCCTGCTCGAGGTAAATCTTCGGGCCTCGTTGCTCGTTGACCTCGACACTTCGCTGCTGAACGGCAATCGCGCGATCGAAATCTCCCAGCCGCGCGTAACAGACACCGGCGTTTCTCAAGCCGATCGCGTAGACCATGAACGACGACAGATCGCTCATCGAGGTCACGGCTTCGAAGTACGGCAACGCAGCGTCGTACCGATTGGTGAGGAGGAAGCCTGCGCCGCGATTCAACATCGCGCTCGCCTCACGGAATCGATCGCCTGCTGCCTTCGCCTTCGCGGCGGCCGACGCCAGCGTAGCGTCGCCTTCACTCGATCGACCGAGACGGACCTGCGCGACACCCTTGAGAGTGGTCGCGTCGATCAGGATGTCGGTCGCTGAAGCTGCCGTTGCGAGGCCCGCTGCCTCGTCGAAGACCGGGATGGCGTCGGCGAGATTGCCCCGAACGAGGGCATGCTGCCCCCTCAGATACCGTTGCCGCGCTCTCACCCACCCATAGTCGGGGCTCTGTGGTATCTGCGCATCGAGTGCAGGAAATGGATCGGATAACTGACGATCGATGAGACGAATCTCATCGTGGAGCAATCGGAATTTCCACGACCACGGAGATCCGTCTTGCCGACTGGAGAGACGCAAGCCTTGATCGGCACGCTCGCGTGCGCGAATGAGCTCGCCTTGCAGGAGTTCCCTTGTTCCGTTGTCGTACAGCTCCTGAAGCTGACGATCCGTTCCTGAGCCGCAGGCCGCGACGGCTACCAGAAGCGCGGCGAGAGCCGCGAGCTTTCTACGGATAGAAACTTCCATTCGTGTCGACGCCGCCACCATCCGCCCAGCCGCCCCACTCGGATCCGAGCTCGAACCGGACCATGGTCAGGCGCCGTTCGGACCCTGCGATGAGGAGCTCACCGAAAAGGATCCTGCCGAAGTCTGGCACGGTCACGATGTGACCGTCGATGGTAGCGCCGGGAAACGCCTTGCCCGTCCATTTGATGCTCTGCACGATGGTCGTGTAGATGATGCCGTTGCGAACGACGAGGCCTGGTCGCCGCGCCTGGCCTTTGATCGTGGCATTGAGGCAGAAATGCGCGCCGAACTTGCTCATCACTTTGGGATCGTCGGCCGCTGCCGCCACCTTCGATCGCGTGTCGTACTTCTGAAACAAGGGCGCATTCAACACGATATCGAGGCCGAACCCGCCGATGTTGACGCCCTGAATCGCCACGCCTTTCGCCGGCGCGATCGACGGCTCACCGCTGCCCTGCGGACTCTGGCTGACAAGCGCTGCGCGAATGCGCTCCGCCTTGAACACGATCTGGCGTCCCACAGAAAGGTCTTGAAGCTCTGCGACGACGTTCGTCGTAGCGTTCAGCGTCTGCGGTTCGGCCTTGTGACTCGTGACCGCTCTCGCCAGCCTCTCGTCGTCGTACAAACCCTCGGCGAGCGTCATCGCGGATCCGAAGCGAATGACCTCGTCGAACGCCCGGCCCGGAATCTTTGCCTGCGAACGCCCACCGGAGACGCCGAGCGAGCTGGCGCCTTCCATGTCGACGATGACCTTCTTCGGTCGATAGATCTGGCCACTAAGCGCGGATGCGTTGCCGCGAAAGAAAAACTGTCTCGTGAGTTCCATGTAGGTTCTCTCGAACGACGAAGCGTGTTGTGTCAGTTCGCGTCGAAGGCGTACTCATTAACCGTCGCGCCGGGCGAAGCCGAGTCGCGCACGATCAGCGTGTGCCGTCCTGGACGAACAAGCTCATCTGCCGGAATCAACAGATAGAGCGGAGCGCCTGAAGGGGGGAGTGGCGTCCGCCCAGATAGTATCCCTTTGCCTGCTGCGTCGAGAAGGTCATAAGTGACTTCCGCGCTCGACGCATTCATCACGTCGATCCCGAGTGCGACGAAGCGCTGCCCAGGTGAGACGGTGACAACGGGCAACGTCCCGCGCGTCGCCTCGCGCAGCATCACCGGCGACAAAGGCTGAGGCGCGATCGCCTGTCGCAAGCCAGGGACGACGACAAACGATTGATACCCGGCGGTCAGGGCCAGCATGGCTGCCGCCGCCCAGGGAATAGCCGTGGATGCGCGCCACACGGGCCGCTTGTTGAACTCAACGACGTTCGAGACGCGGGCCTCTGAGTCGTGGGCCCCGAGCCCCGAGCGGCGAGCTGCGCGCACTTCCAGCCGAATCCGTTCACCCAGCCGCACTTCCTGCGCGCAGTCGTCGCAATCGAAGTAATGCTCTTCGAATGCGTGCCTCTCCATTTCGGTCATCTCTTCGAGGAGATACCGTTCCGCCGCCATCGTGTCGAGTGCCTGCTGATGCGTCATGGTCTTCTGCACACATAGTGTCGGGAGAAGCCGTGCCGTTTCATGACGCCGCGTACTCAGTCTTGAACCGCTGTTTGGCCCGGTGCAGAAGGACTCTGAGGTAGTTCCGATCGATCCCCAACGTCCGGCAGATCTCGTCCTTGTCGCGCTCCTCGAAGAACAGCCATTCCAGGAGCTGTCTCTCTTTTTGCGGCAATGTGGCGAGGACTTTCCTCACGGACGCGCGCTCCTCGTCGGCTACCACCGACTCTTCGGCACCGACGTTCGTATCCCGAATCTGCCCGCCAGTGTCGTCGCCGAGCGGATCAACTCGGGACTGAGCCCGGTAGAGCTCGAACAAGACGTTGTTGCAGACCGAGTTGACGAAGCTGCCGAAGCCACCTGGCGATTGAATCCCGCCCGGCTGCCGGACGGCCTTCAACACTCGAAGGAAAGTCTCCTGGATGGCGTCATCCACCAGTGCCGGCGATCGCAGACGCGAACGCAGCTTGATCACGAGGAGCTCCCGGAAGTACCGATGGAAATGAGCCTCGGTCTCCGGGTCGCCTGACGAAAGCCGATCGAGATAGGCGCGGTCGAAGTCGTGTCGCAGTTCATTGCGCAAGCGCCGAATCGTACGTCCGTGATCGAAACCGGTGCAACGCAAAAGCCCCTTCAGTGCACAGAACGCGCGAGTGAAGCTGATCTGTGGGCGCCCGAAGGGCCGAGCTCAAGCACATGCGGCAGGCAGCTCGACCCCTGGTCCCTTCACCATCCGGAACGACTGATATTGAACGTGGCAACCGTGCGTGCGCAGAAAACTCAGGAACCGTTTGTAGTCGTTTTCCGGCATGTTGAAGGCGCGCACGAGCATCTTGTAGTTGCCCCGGGTATACGCGAGGCCGGCTTCGACGATCTCCCTGACATCGTCGCGCGTCAGATCGCGTTTCATGAACGGCTCGTGAATCTCTGACCAGAAGGAGAGCCCTTCGGTCATCAGACGATTCAGCCGGCGTTCACCCATTGGCCCCGCTGGTGCCGCCGCTACTTTGGCCACGCTGGCCGCGCGGCGCACTTGCCCAATCTCGGGCGGCAAGGAGCCCACTCCCATGTGTCCCCCGCCCCCGCTACCCACAACGAGGCGCTCGGCAACGTTCTTCAGCTCGCGCACATTGCCAGGCCAGTCGTATGTCAGCAGGCGCTCGAGCGCGTCCGCGTTGATCTCGGGCGCGGGCAACCGGTGCATGTTCGAGAAGGCGGCAAGGAAGTGCCGCAACAGACAGGGAATGTCATCTCTGCGCTCGCGCAGGGGCGGAACCTCGATGTGGACGACCTTCAAGCGATAGAACAGATCCTCACGAAAGCTCTGATCCGTCACCATCGCGACGAGATCGCGATGCGTGGCCGCGATCACGCGGACGTCGAGAGGCGGCAGCGAGCGATCGGCACCGACACGCTGAATCTCGCCGGTCTCCATGAATCGCAGGAGCATCGCCTGCATGCGCAGGCTCATCTCGCCGATCTCGTCCATGAAGATCGTGCCCCTGTGGGCGGACTCGAGCCGGCCACGCTTGTCGCGGTACGCGCCGGTGAAGCTGCCACGCATGTGGCCGAAGAGCTCCGATTCGAGAAGGGTGTCGGGGAGGCCGGCACAATTCATCGGAACAAACTGCGCACTGGATCGATGACCCTTGTCGTGAATGAGCTTCGCTACCAGCTCTTTCCCGACGCCGCTCTCGCCCGTGATCAGCACCTTCGCTCCGCACCCGGCTGCCACTGCAATTTCCCGCTCGACGGCACGCATCGCTGCACTGGCGCCAAGCATCGTGGTGGTCTCCATGGTCAAAACCTCCGCTCGAGCCAAATCGCTCATTCGCTCCTTGGCTGCTAGTGCAGGAGGGTGCCAATCCGTTACAAAGGCCAATCTGTAACGCTCAGCCGGTTGCGATCACCATGCGCCTGAGACGTAAATCAGATGCCGCTTCCCGGTTCGACGAGCTTCGGTGTGTTCTGGAACGAGGGAGGCGCCTACGTCTTCTATGCGGAATCGCTGGATCTGGAAACTCGCCGGAGGACGCTCTCATCCTACGGCGACAGGCGGGCACCATTTCGTATTGGCCCACGAGATTTCCCCGCGCTACCGGAATCAGCTCGGGGCGTCGATCGACGCCCCGGTTCCGCGCCATTGAGGCGCTAACGAGGACGACAAATCACAGGATCAACATCGCGTCGCCGTAGCTGTAGAAGCGATACCCGCGCTCGACAGCTTCGCGATAGGCGGCGAGAGTGTGCTCGCGGCCAGCGAATGCGGCCACCAGCATCAGCAGCGACGATTTGGGCAGATGAAAGTTCGTGATGAGTCCCTGGACCACGCGAAAGCGATGGGAGGGATGAATGAACAGCGATGTGCTGCCGTCGGATGGCTCTACGCGACCTGACGCATCAACCGTCAACGACTCGAGCGCGCGCGTCGTCGTTGTGCCTACGGCAATGATCCGTCGGCCTGTGTGAAGCGCTTTCGTCAACGCCTCCGCCACGGAAGGCGACACCGTGTAGAGCTCTGGATCCACCTCGTGCTCGTCAACGTTCTCGACTCTCACCGGCTTGAACGTGCCATATCCCACGTGCAGCGTAATGGCGACGCGTTCGACGCCGCGTACCCGCAACTGGTCGAGCACGTTATCCGTGAAATGGAGGCCGGCAGTCGGAGCCGCAACCGATCCCGCCTCGCGGGCGTACACGGTTTGATAGCGCACGCGGTCTGACGCTTCGTCAGGACGCGCGATGTAAGGCGGTAGCGGAATGTGACCGATCCGCTCGATGGCTTCGACGAGCGGAGCTCCGTCTTCGGTCCGCAGCCTAATCGTCCTGCGGCCCTGGAAATGGCGCGCCAGAACCTCGCCGTGCACGCGCACCTCGTCTCGCTCGAACAGCACGCGCGCACCCGGCTTCAGCTTCTGACCGGGATGCATGAGCGACTCCCATTCCTCGGCATTTGGGAGTTGTGAGTTGGGGGTTGGGAGTTTGCGAAGGAGCAGGCATTCCACCGCACCACCGCTCGGAACACGATGCCCCACGAGGCGCGCAGGAAACACGCGAGTGTCATTGACGACCAGCAGATCGCCGGGGCGCAGATGATCCGGCAACTGCGCGAAGGACGTGTGCTCGATTGCGCCGGTCTGCCGCGAGAGCAGCAGCAGGCGCGACTGACCCCGCTCGGCCGGCGGATGCTGCGCGATCAGGGCGTCAGGCAGCTCGAAGTCGAAATCGCTGATTCGCAGTGGCATGGGGTCTGACCCTTCACAGTTCTTCACGTGCGCGCGAAGAACCGATCGAGGTTCGTGCGTTCTTTCGCCCCGAGCAACGGCTTCCAGAGATCGCCGACCTTCGCGATCCGCTGGCGCACGTTGTCGATTCTGAAGTCCTCGAGGCGTACGCCCTTCTCGAGCTCCTTCCACGTCACCGGCGTCGAGACCGTCGCGCGCGGCTTCGGCCGCACGGAGTAGATGCTCGCCAGCGTCTGCCCCCACGCGTTCTGCTTGTAGTCGACGACGACACGACCTTTGGGCCGCGCGGCGACTCGATAGCCGACCGTCATGAGCTTCGGGTTTCGCGCCGTCAATTCCGTCGCGAGCGCCTTGGCGAACGTATGAACAACGTCCTGTGTCGGACCGCGCTTCAGCGCCACGTACACGTGAAGCCCACGCGAGCCTGTCGTCTTGACGTACGGCGTCATGCCGAGCGTCGTCAGCGCATCGCGCACGATCAGGCCGCACTCGCTTGCCTGCTCGAATGTCGCGCCCTCACCTGGATCGAGATCGAAATGCAGATAGTCCGGCCGATGTACGTCGTCGCAGCGCGCGTACCACTGATTCAGGTCGATGCACCCGAGGTTGATCAGCCAGAGCAACGACGGCCGGTCGTCGATCACCGGAAAGTTCACCACCTTGTCGTCGCCGTGATCGATCGCGCATATGCGAATCCAAGGCGGACGAGGCGAGGGCGCCTCTTTCATGAAGAACGACGCGCCCGCCGCGCCGTTTGGATAACGGCGCATGACCATCGCGCGATCTTTGATGTGCGGCAGCAGCGCCGGCGCCACGTCGGCGTAGTACTGAATCAGCGCGCCCTTGGTGATGCCGAGCTCAGGCCAGAACGGTTTGCGAAGATTCGTCAACCGCACGTCGCGGCCATCGACCTTCAAGATGGCGTTGTCGACGTTCGTTGGGATCGAAATGGGGTCGGGAGTCATTTAACGAGGACATCGGACCGGAACATCGGAGAGTGTCCTGATCAAATGACTCCCGACCCCCTCTTATTCCTTGAGACCCCACTTGATGAGCAACGAGCCCACGGTGAATCCAGCGCCCACTGACACCATCAACAGAAGATCGCCGCGCTTGAGACGCTTGTCGTCAACGGCATCACTCAGCGCCAACGGAATCGTCGCAGCCGTCGTGTTGCCGAAGCGCTCGATGTTGATGACGACCTTTTCTTCCGGCACGCCCAGTTTCTCGGCTGCGGACAGAATGATTCGGCGATTGGCCTGGTGCGAGACGAGCAGGTCGATGTTGTCCGCGTTGAGATTGTTGCGTTGAAGAATCCGGCGACAGGCCTCCTCCGTGTTGCGCACGGCAAACTTGAACACAGCCTGGCCGTCCTGCTTCACGTAGTGGAGTCGCTGATCAACGGTCTCTTTCGACGCCGGCCGCAGGCTGCCGCCCGCCGGCATACACAACGACTCGCCGCCGCTGCCATCGACGTAGTTCTCGAAGTCGAGGATGCCGATGTCCGGATCGCCCGAGGCCTCAACCACCGCGGCACCCGCACCGTCGCCGAAGATCACGCACGTGGTGCGATCGGTGTAGTCGATGATGCTCGACATCACGTCGGCACCGATCACGAGGGCATGCCGGCTTCCGCCGTTGGACACCATCTGCGCCGCCGTCGTCAGCGCGTAGGTAAAGCCCGAGCAGGCCGCGAAGAGGTCGTAGCCCCAGGCGCGCGTCGCACCGATCTTGTGCTGCACCAGGCACGCCGTGCTTGGAAACAACATGTCGGGCGTCGTCGTCCCGACAACGATGAAGTCGATGTCGGACGGTTTGAGTCCTGCTCGTTCGATCGCCTGCCGTGCGGCCTCGGCCGCCAGGTCTGACGTTGCGACGCCGGGCTCGACGATGTGACGCTCACGGATGCCAGTACGTTGCAGGATCCATTCGTCGCTCGTTTCGACCATCTTCTCGAGGTCGGCGTTGGTGAGCACGCGTGGTGGAACGTAGGTGGCGAGGCTGGCGATGCGCGCACGACATGGGGTGCGCGGCGAAGGGGTTACCACAGTCGACTATCCCTCCCGGGTGCGGTGAGCCCGAAATATTCGTAAGCACGTGGCGTGGCGACGCGGCCGCGCGGTGTGCGATCGAGGAAACCAGCCTGAATCAGGAACGGCTCGTAGATATCCTCGATCGCGTCCTTCTCTTCACTGATAGCGGCGGCCAGGCTGTTTACACCGACTGGACCACCGTCGAACTTGTCGATGATCGTCCGCAGCAGCCTGCGATCGACCTCGTCGAACCCATTGTCGTCCACCTCGAGGAGCCGCATCGCATTTCTTGCGACGTCGCCTGTGATGCGGCCGTCGGCGCGAACCTGCGCGAAGTCGCGGACACGGCGCAGCAACCGGTTCGCGATGCGTGGGGTTCCGCGAGACCTGCGGGCAATCTCCGCGGCGGCATCCTCCAACAGCGTCACACCGAGAATGCGGGCCGAGCGCCGCACGATCTCCTCGATATCGCTCGCGTTGTAGAAATCGAGCCGGTGAACGATTCCGAAGCGGGCGCGAAGCGGCGACGTGAGCAGGCCCGCTCTCGTCGTCGCGCCGATGAGCGTGAACTTCTGCAGCGGCACCTTGACCGAGCGCGCACCAGGCCCCTGCCCGATGACGATGTCCAGCTCGTAGTCTTCCATTGCCGGATAGAGGATCTCTTCAATCGCCGGCGCCATGCGATGGATCTCGTCGATGAAGAGGACGGCGTGCTCCTGGAGATCGGTCAGCATGCCCGCCAGATCTCCGGGGCGTTCGATCACCGGCCCTGCGGTTGCGCGAACCGGTACGCCCATTTCGTTTCCGATGACGTACGCCAGCGTTGTCTTCCCGAGTCCCGGTGGACCGTAGAGCAGCACGTGATCGAGCGCTTCCTGGCGGCCGCGTGCGGCCGCGATCGACACCTGCAGGTTGTCGCGCAGGCGATCCTGGCCGATGTACTCGTCGAGCGTACGCGGACGCAGCCCCGCATCGTATTGCGCGTCCTCGTCTACACGACCGGGAGTAATCAGTCGTTCGTCCACGTCTAGTGCTTCATCATCTCGCGCAGCGCGCCACGAAGCGCCTGCTCGAAGTTCGCAGCTGCGTCGGTTTTGAGGGCAGCGTCGATCGCCTTCTCGGCCTGCGGTCGATGATAGCCGAGGTTCTGCAGCGCCGAGAGCAAGTCTTCACGCAGCCGGTCCATTCCCGTCATCGCAGCCGCTACCCCCGCCGCAGCAGGCACCGCGAGATGCGTCACGCGATCCTTGAGCTCGAGGACGATGCGCTCGGCAGTCTTCTTGCCGATGCCGGGGATGCCGGTCAGGCGAGCGACGTCGGCGCGTTGAATCGCAAGGATCACTTCGCGGCTGTCCAGGCCGGACAACACCGCGATCGCCAGCTTGGGTCCAATGCCGCTGATCCCGATCAATCGCTCAAAGACCTGCCGTTCGAGATCGGTGAGAAACCCGTACAACTGCAGCGCGTCCTCACGCACATGCGTGTACACACGCAGTGTCACGTCCGCGCCTTCGTCTCCGACTTCGTAAAAGGTTGAGAGCGGAACCTGCACGTCGTACCCGACGCCACTGACGTCGACGATGATCCGGTTGGGCTGCTTGTCGAGCACTCGGCCCCGAAGGAACGCGATCATCTAGTGAGCAGGTCGATACTGACGCCACGACTTCAGCGTCGTCTTCGGGGCCGGGGTCGCGCGCCCTTCGCGAATCCCGAATCCCGAACCCCGAATCCCGGCACGTGAGTGCACGTGACAGATCGCAACGGCAAGCGCATCGGCCGCGTCGTGTGGCGTTGGCGCCTTCTCCAGTCCGAGCAGCAGCTTGATCATCTGCTGCACTTGCCGCTTGTCCGCACGCCCGTATCCGACGACAGCGCGCTTCACTTCGGCCGGCGTGTACTCGAGCACTTCGCAGCCTGATTCGACCGCTGCCAGGATCGCGACCCCACGTGCGTGACCGAGCTTGAGCGCGCTTCGCGCATTGGCCGCATAGAAGACATTTTCAACAACGACCAGCTCAGGCTGGCACTCAGACAACCGCGCTAACAACTCTCGATGGATTCTGGCGAGGCGGGCAGGAAACGAATCACCTGCGGAGGCTGCGATTGCTCCGCAGGTGACGAGACGATGTCGGCGACCGTCCGTCTCCACGCATCCGTAACCGGTGCGCTCGGAGCCGGGATCGATCCCGAAGACCCTCACGCGAGGGAGGCCTCGATCTCCTTCTCTTCGATGTCGAAGTTGGCCCAGACGTGCTGTACGTCGTCGTGATCGTCGAGCGCTTCCATCAGCTTCAGCATGACCTGCGCGTCCTTGCCCTGAAGCTTGACGTAGTTCTGCGGAATCATCGCGACCTCGGCACTCGCCGGCTCCAGGCCGAGCGCCTTCACCGCGTCACGCACGCCTTCGAAACTATCAGGCGAGCAAATGATCTCGAACGCCCCGCCGTCGTCGCTCATGTCGTCGGCTCCCGCCTCGAGCGCCACGTTGAGCAGTTGCTCCTCGTCGGTCTTGTCGCCCTTCTCGACGATGACCTGGCCCTTGCGCGTGAACATCCAGGCCACGCTGTTCTCGGCGGCGAGGTTGCCGTTGTACTTCCCGAGCATGTGACGAATTTCACCGACCGTGCGGTTCTTGTTGTCGGTGAGCGACTGGATCATCAAAGCCACGCCGCCGGGCCCGTAGCCTTCGTAGGTGATCTCTTCGTAGGTGACGCCGGGTTCTTCGCCCGTGCCACGCCGAATGGCGCGCTCGATGTTCTCTCGCGGCATGTTGTTCGACTTGGCGTCGGCGATGATCGTCCGCAGTCGAGGATTCATGCCCGGGTCCCCACCCCCATTGCGGGCGGCGACTGTCAGTTCCTTGATGATGCGCGTGAAGGCCTTGCCGCGCTTGGCGTCGGCGGCACCCTTCTTGTGCTTAATTGTGTGCCACTTGGAATGGCCAGACATGGCAGAAACTCCAACAAAAACGAGGAAAAACGGACCGCGTATTTTACAACGGATTCCTGGCCAATATCACCCAGACATCGGCGCGAGGGTCCCACGGGCCACCCTGATAGTCCCCTAATAGCGCCGTGATTTCGAAACCGGCTTTCTCGAGCCTCCGGGACATCTGAGGCACAGACAAGGTGCGGAACGAGAGTGCAAAGCGATGCACGCGCTTCTTTCCACCTCTACGCTCGCTGAACTCCTGATCGAAGATCGTAAGGCCGCGCTCGCGATCCTGGCGCACGGTCTCAACCAGCGTCACGTGCGACCCGCCCGGCTTGTTCCGCCAGCCCTTCAGGCTGACGCGCTGCCGATACTCTTGCCACGCGGGAAGGTCTGCGACGAGCTCGATCCCAAACGTGCCTCCCGGACGCAGCACGCGACGCACCTCAGTGAGGGTGGCGGTCAGATCGCGCTCGCGCAGGAGCGACTGCAGCATCCCGTATGGAGCGAACACCATCGAGAATCCGCCTTCGCCCTGCGGGCTACGGCGAGACTCCGTCCCGTCGCCGTCCTCGAATGGAAGAAATCTGATGTCGCCTCGAATGAGACCCACCTGCGTCGTCAGCCGCGCGCGACGAACACGCGTGCGCGCGCGAGCGAGCATCGGGTCAGAACGATCGACGCCAACAAGCTGCACACCTGCTCGTCCGAGCGGCAGCGAGATACGACCCGTCCCGCAGCCGAGCTCCAGCACGCGTCCGCCGCATAGCAATGCGAGGTTGCGCCAGAACGGCACGTCACGCTTGCCGAGGGTCCTCGCGTTCTCCCAGTCGTAGAACGGCGCGTACTCGTCCCAGCCTTCGTGACCCTCTTGGGCCTCAGGCTCTCGGCTCCTGGCTTTGGGCTTGGGGCTCTGGGCTTTGGGCCTGGTCACGCGGCTAGTCGGTTTTCTGGCCAACGGTGGCAAAGAGCATCGTGTGTTGGATTTCGACGAAGGACGAGCCCGCCTTCTTCGCCTCCGCTTCATAGGCGGTCAGCGTGTCGAGGTAATCGCGACCGAGCCAGCGCGCGGCGTCTGACGCACCGGCGCTGAGCGCGGTCTCGACAACACTGCGGCGCGAGGCCCAGACGCTCGGATCAGGAGGACCGAGCAATGTTCGCGAGACGGGAAACAGGCGCACCTCGATCGGCTCGATGCCGCGCTCTGAAAAGAGGCGCGGCAAGTTCGGGCCAACAGCAGACGTGCGGCCATCAGTCTGCTGACCTGACAGCGCATTGAAGAACGACAGCGACAGCTCGAAGGCGCGGCGCCCGGCTGGAGTCGAGCTGAACCCATACCGCGCGCTGTTATCGGGCTCGACGGCGACGACGCGGCCGCGCGGCGCAGTGACGCGCGCAAATTCGGCGACGGCTGTTTCAACGTCGTTCACGTGTTGCAGAACTGCTACGCAGTAGATGGAGTCGAAGACGCCGTCTTTGAACGGCAGGCGGCACGCGTCGGCCGCGGCGAACTTGACTCGTTGATTGTGCGAGGCGGTTTCCTGCCTCGCTTTGAGCACCTTGTCGAGCACGAGATCAACGCCGACGAGGCGAACCTGCGAGATGTGGAGCCGTCCGAGCGCAACCTCCGCGAGCCCCTCACCGCATCCAACGTCGAGGATGCGATTTCCCGATCTCGGTTTCAGCGTCTCAGCGACGAACTCCGTAAAGACATCGTCCCACCACGCTTCGCGCAGATGCTTGAGCGTGGGAGAGGTGAGCGCGTCGATTGTCGCCGTCACGTGCTTAATCCGAGATGGCCCATTCGCCCGGA
>Ga0315912_10004353_pt1 | contig 13476 bp, 15 predicted proteins | sample VfabasoilMG_FD_204469 | JGI IMG/M metagenome (GOLD analysis project Ga0315912, IMG submission 204469) | Garden soil microbial communities collected in Santa Monica, California, United States - V. faba soil | ecosystem: Environmental > Terrestrial > Soil > Garden | place: USA: California... | reverse complement strand
GCCGGCCAGCACGTCGACGACCACACGCTGATCCGCCATGCGGCCGGCGAGACGATTAGCGCCGAGAACTTCCGCGCCATCATCGGCGAGCGCGGCCGCGGTGTGTTCAACGGCAAGGTCGTCGTCGAGCAAGACTGCCAGCGCATCGACGCGCAGCAGCGCAACGACAACTTGCTGCTCGGCGAGCACGCCGAGATCGACACGAAACCGGAGCTCGAGATCTACGCAAACGACGTCAAGTGCAGCCACGGCTCGACCGTCGGCGAGCTCGACGCCGAGCACCTATTTTATCTGCGCGCGCGCGGGCTCGAGTTGCCCGAGGCGCGGCGGCTGCTGACCAGCGCCTTCGCTGCGACGATCGTCGAGCAGATCGCCGACCTCGAGCTGCGCAACGCGGTTCTCGCGCTCGTCGCGGCGCGGCTCGGGGAACTGACGGAGCGATGATGATGGCCACAGCGCAACGCCACGTTCCGCAGCTGAAGCGGGATTTCGCCGCGCTACGCAAGGACTTCCCGGCGCTGCAGCAGCTCGTGCACGGCAAGCCGCTCGCGTACCTCGACAACGCAGCCTCGAGCCAATCGCCCGTGGCCGTGCTCGACGCGATGGCCGAGCAGCAGCGCCGGAATCACTCGAACGTGCATCGCGGCGTGCATCAGCTCAGCGAACGTTCGACGGCCGCCTTCGAGGGCGCTCGCGAGAAAGTCAGGCGGTTCATCAATGCCTCGTCGGTCGCCGAGGTCGTCTTCACGCGCGGCACGACCGAGTCGATCAACCTCGTTGCGGCGAGCTTCGGGCAGGGACTTAAGTCCGGCGACGAGGTCCTGATCACGGCCCTCGAGCACCACTCGAACATCGTGCCTTGGCAACTCTTGTGCGAGCGCAGCGGAGCCCGGCTCGTCGTAGCCCCGATCCTCGACGACGGCTCGCTCGACCTCGCCGCGTTCGACGCTCTCCTCGGCGCGCGCACGAAGATCGTCGCCGTCGCGCACGTCTCGAACGCGCTCGGCACCGTGAACCCGGTGGCCGATCTGATCGACAAGGCGCACCGCGTCGGCGCCGTCGTCCTCGTCGACGGGGCCCAGGCCGTGCCGCACACGCGCGTCGACGTGCAGGCGCTCGATTGCGACTTCTACGCGTTCTCGGGTCATAAGATGTTCGGCCCGACGGGCACGGGCGTGCTGTACGGTAAGCGCGCGCTGCTCGAGGCGATGCCCCCGTATCAGGGCGGGGGCGACATGATTCTCACGGTCAGTTTCGAGCGAAGCACTTACAACGCCCTGCCCTACAAGTTCGAGGCCGGCACTCCGAACATCACCGGCGTCGTGGGGCTCGGCGCAGCAGTCGATTATCTCGAAGGCATCGATTTTGCCTCCGTCGCCGCGCACGAGCATGCGTTGCTCGAGCGCGCTTCGCAGCGCGTGCTCCGCGAGGTCGAAGGCGCACGCCTGATCGGGACGGCGCCAAACAAAGCCAGCGTGCTCTCGTTCGTCGTCGACGGCATCCATGCGCACGACCTCGGCACGATCGTGGACAGCGAAGGCGTCGCGATCCGCACGGGTCATCACTGCGCGATGCCGGTCATGGAGCGCTTCGGCGTCGCCGCAACGGCTCGGGCATCGTTCGCGTTCTACAACAACGACGACGACGTCGACCGGCTGATCGTCGGGCTCTTGAAGGCAGTGGAGATCTTCCGTGGATGAGCTTCAGGAGCTGTACCGGCAAGTGATCCTCGATCACAACCGCAATCCGCGCAATTTCGGCGAGCTCCCCGACGCGACGCGAGTCGTCGCCGGCGTGAACCCGCTATGCGGCGACAAGATGACGCTGTACGTGAAGCTCGGCGAAGGCAAGATCCAAGACATCCGGTTTCAAGGAACCGGGTGCGCGATCTCCGTGGCCTCGTCGTCGCTGATGACGGAGCGCGTCAAAGGCGCGTCGGTCGACGCCGCGCTCGAGCTGTTCGACAAGGTCCACGAGCTCCTGACCGCCGCTCACGACCACGAGCCGGCGCCCGACCTCGACAAGCTCGCGGCACTCGGCGGAGTCCGCGAATACCCCTCGCGCGTCAAGTGCGCGAGCCTTGGCTGGCACGCGCTGAAGTCCGCCGTCGCCGATGAAGGCAAGAGCAACGTCACGACCGAATAAAGCATGTATCACTCGCAGAACGAGCCCGTCACTTTCTCGCGCGATTGCCCCGCGGTGCTGATTCCCGCCGGCGAGAGCGTGACTCTGCCCGCCGGCAGCAGCGGTTTCTTGACCCAAGCCTTGGGCGGCAGCTTCACGATCTACATCGAAGGCAACCTGTTCCGCATCGCGGGCCGCGACGGCGATGCGATCGGCAAGACGCCGACGTCCGCGCCCGACGTTCCAGAGGATGCAACAGAGGCGGATATAGAATCTGCCGTATGGCAGCAACTGCGCACCTGCTACGACCCCGAGATACCGATCAACATCGTCGAGCTCGGGCTCGTGTACGAGTGCAAGATCGAGCGCGCTGCGTCCGGCAATCGCGTCGCGAAGGTCAAGATGACGTTGACGGCGCCGGGTTGCGGCATGGGCGAGATCCTCGCTCAAGACGTGCGCGAGAAGATCGAGATCATTCCCACGGTCGAGCGTGCCGAGGTCGAGCTCGTGTTCGACCCACCCTGGAATCAAGGGATGATGTCGGAGGAAGCTCGCCTCGAGGCCGGCCTCTTGTGACAGCCGCGCGGCGCACGCCGCCATGAAGCGCCTGCTGTTGCTGCGCCACGCGAAAGCCGTGCCGGCAACGGATCCGTTGGCCGACAGTGCCCGCTCGCTGGCCGATCGCGGCGAGCGCGACGCGCGCCACATCGGCGAGCGGCTGCGCGAGCAGCGCCTCTATCCCAAGTTGATCGTCGCGAGCCCGGCCGCGCGCGCGTTGCAGACCGCGCAGCTCGTCGCGGCGGCCGTCGACTACGCGCCCGAGGCGATCGCGCTCGAGAATCGCCTGTACCTCGCTCAGCCGGCCGCGATCGTCGACATCGTGGCAGCCCAGAGCGCCGGCGTCGAAACGCTGCTCGTGGTCGGCCACAACCCGGGCTTGAGCGAGCTCGTGCTCGAGCTGCTGCCGGACTTCGACGTCGAGGATTTGCCGACCGCCGCGATCGTCGGCTTGGACTATGCGAACGCGAACGCGTGGTCGCAGGTAGCGGGCGCAAGCCCGACGCTTTCTTACTACGATTTCCCGAAGAACCCGCGCGCGCCGCTCACTCGTCGCTGAGCGGCCCCCGCTGCCGCGCGCGCAGCAACAGCCGGCGCGTACGCTTATCGGGCTTGCCTGCCGTCGGCGGCAAATAGGAGCCGCGCGCCGCTCGCTCCTCGGCTGCCTTGCGGCGCCTCTCGATCGACTCCGGGGTCTCGACGTACGTCGCCGCTGCTTCCGGTGCGGGCCCGCGGCGAACGGGAATCGCCGCGATCGCGATATCGCGCTCGATCCCGTGCTGTAGAGAAACCTGGACCGCGTCGCCGATCTTCACGGCATGCGCCGGCTTCACGCGCTGACCGTTCAAGCGGACGTGGCCGCCGCGAACGGCCTCCGCCGCGGCGCTGCGGCTCTTGAACAGCCGCGCGCACCAAAGCCAGCGGTCAATACGTAGCCGATCTGACGCGTCGTCGCGTACTTCCGTCACTGCGTGTCGCAGAAGCAATACGCGTAGACGCCGCGCGGATCGTTGAGACGATCGAAGAACGCGAGCGGCTCCAACGTCGACTCGAGAGCTTGCGTCACGGTTGCGGGCCAGCGCGGCAGGTCGACGAGGCGGCCGACGCCGGCGAGAGCCTTCGCCGACAGCGACAACATGAGGCGCTCCGTGAAGCCGAGCTCGAGCTCGACATAGTCGAGCGTGTACGTGCCGTTCTCGAGGCCGGCGAGCTCCGCGGCAGACGTAATGGCGTCGGGCAAGCCGCCGAGCTCGTCGACAAGACCGCGCGAGAGAGCATCGGTGCCGACCCACACGCGCCCGTGCGCAGCCGCGTCGATTTGCTCGACGGATCGCTCGCGATGCTGCGCGACTTTGCCGACGAACTCGTCGTACGTATGCCGAACGGTGAGCCCGAGAAGCCCTTTCATGGCGTCGCCAATCGGCCGCGTGATCTCGACGCCACCGGAGAGCTCCGTCGTGCCGATACCGTCGACGTGCACGCCGAGCGCGTCGAGCGTGCGCGGGATCGTCGGAATCGTGGCGCCGACGCCGATCGAGCCCGTCAGCGTAGTCGGGCTGGCCCAAATCTCGTTGGCGGCCATCGAGATCCAGTAGCCGCCCGATGCGGCAACGCTGCCCATCGAAACGACGACGGGCCGCTTCGTCTCTTGGAACCGCTCGAGCTCGCGCAGGATGACGTCGGACGCGAACGCGCTGCCGCCGCCCGAGTCCACGCGCAACACGAGGGCTTTGACGGCCTTGTCGCCGCGCGCGCGCCGAATCAGCTCCGACGTCGAGTCGCCGCCGATGGCGCCGGGCGGTTGAGCGCCGTCGAGAATCGTGCCGGACGCGACGACGACGGCGACCTTGTTCGGCTGCGGATCCGGGGCTCCTTCGGTTCGCAGCCAGGTCACGTACGAATCGAGCGAAACCTTCGCGTAGTCGTCGGGCTCGCCCGCGGTGGGTTTCTCTTGGCCGATCCGTTCGCGGATTCGCTCGCGAATCGTGTCGCGCGTCAGGAGCTCGTCTACGAGACCATAGCTGACCGCGAGCCGCGCGGTGTCGCCGCCGGCCTCATCGAGCAGCGCGACGATGTCGTCGGCGTACTGCTGCAGTGCCGGCGCCGCCAAATCGCGCGCAGCGGTGACGTCCGCTTGATAGGCGTTCCACAGCGCGTCGAGGTAAACCCTGCTGGCCTCTTCATCCTGCGGAGACATGTCGTCGCGCGTGATGGGCTCGACGAACGATTTGTATTCACCGACGGTCCAGACGTTGTAGTCGACGTAGAGCTTCTCGAGCAGCGACTTGTAGTACGGCATGAAACGGCTGTAGCCGTCGACGAGCACAAGCCCCATCGGGTGCATGTAGACATCGTCGGCCTGCGCGGCGAGGTAGTATTGGTCGCGCGTGTAACCGTCGCCAATTGCAACGACGGGCTTGCCGCTCGTCTTGAAGTTGCGCAACTCGACGGCGATCTCTTGCAGCTTGCTGAGACCGGCCCCCGTCAAACCGTCGAGGTCGAGGACGACGGCCTTGATGCGCTCGTCGTCCTTCGCGGAGCGCAGCGCATCGACGACGTCGCGCACGAGCGTCTCCTGCAGCGGCGCCCCCTGCGCTCGGGCGATTGCGCGCTCGAGCGGGTCTCCCGTGAGTTGGTCGACGAGGGTTCCGCGCGGCGCAATCACGAGCGCTGCCTTGCTCGGTATCAGCACGCGCTCGCCGAACGCACCGACGAACAGCAACAGGAACAGACCAAGCAACAGGATCAAGTGCAGCAAGCGGCGCAACCGATCGAGACCACGCCAGATTCCCGACACGATGCGAAACGGCAGCGAAGGTTTGTCCCTATCCATATCTCGATCCTAGGAAAGCGTCTTCATCTGTTGAGCAGCATTAACGACAAGTCTGGCCAGAACGCAATGATGATCACGGCAAGCAGCGAGACGAGCAAGAAAGGCTGTGTGGCCCAGTAGATTTCCGTGATGTCCTTCTCGAAACGATGGCTCGCGATGAACAGGTTCAACCCGACGGGCGGCGTCAGATAGCCGAGCTCCATGGCGGCCAGGAACACGATCCCGAGGTGAATCGGATCGATGCCGTATTGCGCGGCGATCGGCAACAGCAGCGGCACGATCAGCACGGTCGCGGAGAAAATATCGAGGATCGCGCCTAGGATCAGGAGGAACACGAGCAGCGCGATCATGAAGGTCGTCGGACCGGTCACATAACCGCTGACCCACGCGAACAAGCGCTGCGGCACTCCGGTGTCGATCATGAGATTCGTCGACGCAAGCGAGACGCCGAGAATGACGAGAATCGCGCCGACGAGCACCATCGATTCGCGCATGATCCGCGGCAGGTCGCGCCACGCCACCTCGCGCAAGATCACGAGCTCGACTAGCGCGACGTAGAGCGCGGTCACCGCGGCCGCTTCCGACACGGCAAAGAACCCGCCGTAGATGCCGCCGAGCACGACGATCGGTAACGGCAAATCCCAGCGCGCTTCACGGATCGCCGCCCACGCCGCCGCCCAGGAGCCGTCGGTCGCGCGGTACGCGACCTTTCGGTTGCGCCAATAGCAGTAGGACGCGAGCACGACGATCATAAGAATGCCGGGCAACAGCCCTGCCGCGAACAGGTCGTCGATCGGCGCTTCGGCGACGATGCCGTACAAGATCAACGGCAGCGACGGCGCGAACAGGAGACCGAGACTTCCCGACGACGTGATGAGCCCCAGGTTGAAGCGCTCGTCGTACCCGACCTCCCGCAGCGCCGGATAGAGGAGCGCGCCGAGCGCGATGATCGTGACGCCCGAAGCTCCCGTGAAGGCCGTGAAGATCGCGCAGGCGACGAGCGAGATGATCGCGAGCCCTCCAGGCAGCCAGCCCAAGAGCGCTTGAGACAGCCTGACCAAGCGAGCCGGGGCACGTCCCGCGCTCAACAGAAATCCCGCGAACGTGAACAGCGGAATCGCGACGAGGACGGGCGTTTCGGACAAACCGAAGAACTCGATCGCGACGACCGACAGGTCCGTCCCTTCGCGAGCGAAGCCGAGCAACGCACCGGCGCCGATCACCGAGAACAACGGCGCACCAAGCAGCGTGACGACGACCAGCGCGACGCCGACGAGCACCTTCACAGCGGTGTCTCGGAGACCGCGCCGCCGCGCAGTCGCTTGATGGCCTCGCCGACGAACTGGCAGGCCATCAGGGCAAACGCCACGGGCATGATCGCTTGAAGCCACCACGCCGGCACACCGTCGAGCAACGTATCGCCGAACTCGCGCGAATCGCCGACGAAGCGCAACGATACCCAGGCGAGCGCAGCGCTGACGCCGGCGCCGAACAACGCGCCGCAGACGGCCGCGACGATGCGCAGGCGTGGCGGCAGCCAGCGTGCGAGTGCGCCCATCGTGATGTGCCGCCCATCGCGGCTCGCCGCGAGCGCGCCTAAGAGCCCGAGCCAGAGCACGCAGAGCCGTGCGAGGCCGTCAGCCCATGCGAACCCGATCGAGAAAAAGTTGCGCAGCACGATCTGGGCGGCGCCGAGCACGATGAGGCCGCCCAAGACTGCGACGATGAGCCACGTCTCGATGCTGCGAGCAGCGCGGTCGACTCGAGCCCACCAACCGTTCTGCGCAGAGTCGCTCAACGGGCGTTCGGCGAGCTCACGGATGCGCGCGCCGGTACTCGGTGAGGACGCCGAGCATGCGGTCGAACAACGCGGCATCCACGTCCGGCCGCCCGCGCAGCTGCGGATAGAGTCCCTCGATGGTCTTACGCCAACCGTCGACGTTCGCACCGTCGACGGTCACGGTCTGCAAGCCGGAGCGCGTCAGCACCTCGGCCGCCTTGCTATTGTCGTCGCGCGCTTCGCGGTCGAGCGCCTGAATGTAGCGCCCCATCACCTCGCGCACGACCTGCTGGTCCTCCGCGCTGAGGCCGGCGTATGCGCCCCTCTCGATCGCGAACACGCCCATCGAATACGAGATCGGCAGGTCCGTGATGTACTTGACCTTCGTGTGCCACTGCAGCACGAGGGCCGCAACGGGCGAAGCGAAAGCAATGTCGATGAGGCCCGTCTGCAGACCCGTCAAAACGTCGGTGACAGGCAGCGCCGAAGGCGAGAGCCCCATCGTCTCCATGGCCAGGAAGCTGATCTGGTCGCCCTCGGGCACCCAAACCTTCTTGCGGCGCATGTCTTCGACGCTCTTGATCGGCTCGTTCGAGAGCAGGTTCGCGAACCCGCCTTCAATGAAGCCGAAGCTCACGAATCCGGAACGCTCGAGCCCTGCCGCCATCTCCGCATCGAACTGCTTGCGAACGACGTCGATCTCGTCGAGCGAGCGGAATACGAGCGGGATGCCGTACAGGTTCAGGCCGGGGTACCGCTCGGCGAGACCGCCGGCCGTGAACGCGCCGCCTTGCAGCTGACCGACACGGATCTTGCGCAACACCTGGGCGTCGTTGCCCATGACGCCGCCCGGATAGAACTTGATGACGACGCGGCCGCCCGTTCGCATGCTGACCTCGTCCGCGCCGGCCCGCATCTGCTGCATCCAGCGCGAGCCGTCGGGCGCGACGGTCGCGATCTTGATGTCGACGGCGTTAGCAGTCGCCGCCACGGCCGCAAGCACGGCACCGAGCAGCAGCCGCGCCATCCGACGGAGCGATGTGCCTGCACCCCGAGCGCGCATCAGAAGTACTCCTTTGAAGACGCGAGCAAAGTCTCGGCTTCCTGTTTTGCCAGCACGTTGAAGAGTGTCTTGTGGGGCGCCTCGACCGGGGCGTTCAGCACCTCCGTCAACAGCCGGTCGTGCAGTTCCTGGTCGAATACGAGCCGCGCATAACGCCGCGCGTATTCTACCTTGATCGAGAGATCGCGGCCGGCCGACAGCTCGAGCGCGCGCTCGAAGTGCTCGCGCGCGACGTCGGGCTTGCCGCCGAGCGCGGGCGGGCGCAGCGAGTTTAGAATCCCGAGGTAACTATGCACCGCGCCTTCCTCGTAGGTCTCATCGAGAGCCAGGGTGCGCTCGAGGACCGCCTCCACCCACGGCAGCTCGGCGACAGCAGTCCAGTCTTCGCTCGTGGCGTCGAGATTGGCTAGCCAGGCGACGGCATACGAATAGAGGGGACCGATTTCTTTCTTACCGACGCCCTCGAGCTCCGCGACGAACCGCGTGTAATCGGCGCCGGCCCACTGGCAAGCCGGCGGGTGCGCAAGACAGATCGCCCGATCACCGTAGCGGCGCGCCTTCGAGGTCAACGTGACGGCGCGGTCCGGCGTCGTGAAACTCGATCCATAGAGCGCGAACAGCTGCGCCCCCGCCGCATTGAGCGCGGCGCTATCGGGGTTCTGCGAAATGAGACCGTCGACCGCCAACAAGTAGGCGGGAAGCCCGCTCTCGATGAGGGCGGGATCGTCCTGATTCAGGATTACCGCGGACAGCGTGTCGGCGGCTTTCCCGCCGATCAAGCTCGAAACGCAGCCAGTCGCGAACGCCGCGGCGACGCCAACGCACGCGAGCCTCGCAATGCTCGACCCGCCGTGCGCGAAGGCTACGCCGAACGCGTTAGACTTTTTCCTTGATGCGGGCAGCCTTGCCGCTGAGATCGCGCAGGTAATAGAGCTTGGCCCGGCGGACATCGCCACGTCGTTTCACCTTGATTTCTGCGACTGCAGGGCTGTGCGTCTGGAACACGCGCTCTACGCCCTCGCCGTGAGAAACCTTTCTGACCGTAAACGAAGAGTTGAGCCCCCGGTTCCGCTTCGCGATCACGATGCCTTCATAGGCTTGAAGCCGCTCGCGATCACCTTCCGTCACGCGCACTTGGACCACGACGGTGTCGCCCGGCGCAAAGTCCGGAACATCCTGCTTCAGCTGTTGCTGTTCTATTTGGTCGATAACCCTGGACATACCTACATCCTCTGCCAAATCCCGTTCGGTGGCCGTTGCGCGAAATCACACTATTCTACGCAATCTTGCCGCTCGAGTTCAGCTCGGACGATTCCGCCTTGAACTCTTCGAGCAACCTGCGCTCCTCGAGCGTCAGCTGCCGCTTCGCCAATAGCTCCGGCCGCCTTTGCCACGTGCGCCCGAGGGCCTGTTTCAAGCGCCAGCGCCTGATCGCCTCGTGATCGCCGCCGAGCAGCACCGGCGGCACCTCGCGCCCGTCGGCGGCCTCCGGCCGCGTGTACTGCGGGCAGTCGAGCAGCCCCGCCGTAAACGAATCCTCGACGTGCGAGGCCTCGTCGCCGAGCACGCCCGGCAGGAGCCGCGTCACCGCGTCGATGACGACGGCCGCCGCAAGCTCGCCGCCCGAAATCACGTAGTCGCCGAGCGACAGCTCTGCCTTCACCACGCCGTCCGTGAACCGCTCGTCGATACCCTCGTAGCGGCCGCAGACGAGCAACAATCCCGGCGCCTCTGCGAGCTCGCGCGCGAGCGGCTGATCGAGCGGCCTGCCCTGCGCGGTCAGCACGAACTCGCGGCACCCCGCCGGCAAGCGGCGCCGCATTTCATGCACCGCGTCGCGCAGCGGCTCGTACTTCAGCACCATCCCCGGGCCGCCGCCGTAAGGCCGGTCGTCGACGGTTCGATGCTTGTCCGTCGTGAACTCGCGCGGCGAGAGCTGCTCGAGCGCGACGAGCCCTCGTTCCGCGGCGCGCCCGACGACGCCAAAGTCCATCGCCGGCGCGACGAGCTCGGGGAACAACGAGATGACGCCGAAGCGATACATCCGCCGTCTCAGTAGTCCGGCGACCAGTCGACGACGATCACCCGGCTCCCGAGATCCACCTGCTTGACGACCGAGCCGACGACGAACGGAATCAGTATCTCCGTCGCACCGCCGAGCACGAGCACGTCATGCGCACCCGTCGCGAGCAGGTGATCGACCCTGCCGAGCACCTCGCCCGCAGTCGTCCGGACCTCGAGCCCTTCCAAGTCCGTCCAATAGAACTCGTTCGCCGCAAGTGCGGGTAGCTGCTCGCGCTCGACGACGATCTCCGCGCCGACCCATTCACGCGCTAGATCTCGATCGTCCAAGCCGCGCAACTTTGCGACCACGCCACCGGCGTGGCCCTGCCCGTCCTCCACTTCGAACGCGCGATCGGCACCGTTCATCCGCAGCGTCCAGACGTCGAACCGCGCGACGTTGTCGCGAGGCTCGGTGTAGGACTGCACTTTGAGCCACCCTTTGACGCCGAACACGCCGCTGACGCGGCCGAGGGTGATCCACTTTCCTGGATTCGCGCTCACTGCGGCGTCGCAGGGCGCGCCGAACCGCTACGCCGCTTTGGGCGTAGAGCGGTGCTGCTTGAGCAGATCCGCGACTCGCTCCGAGGGTTGAGCCCCTTGAGCGACCCAATGATCGACGCGTGCGAGGTCGATGCGCAGGCGCTCTTCGCCGCCCGTCGCAATCGGATTGAAGAACCCGATGCGCTCGATGTACTTGCCACCGCGCGCACGGCGGCGATCCGCCACGACGACGTGATAGAAAGGACGCTTGACCGTGCCGCCGCGTGCCAGCCGAATGACTACCATAACGAGACCTTAAAGAGTTCCTAAAAACGCCAAGGCGGTCCGAAGGACCGCCCGTTGAGGCGCGCAATTCTACTCAGTTCGGGACCCGAGTGTAAGCCCAGGGCTTGGCCTCAGCGGCGGCCCCGGAACTGGGGGGGGCCACCCCCCTGGCGCATGGCGCCGAGCAGGCGCTGCATGCCCCCGCCCTTCGACAGCTGCTTCATGGTCTTCGTGAGCTGTTTGTGCTGCTTCAGGAGCCGGCTGACGTCCTGGATGGGCAAGCCCGCGCCGGCCGCTATACGCCGTTTGCGGGACCCGTCGATGAGGTCGGGATGCCGCCGTTCCTTGGGCGTCATCGAGTCGATGATGCCGATCTGGCGCCTAAAGACCTTCGGATCGAACTTGGCCGCGGCGAGCTGCTCGGGCTTCAGTCCCGGGATCTTGTCGAGGATTTGCTCGAGCCCGCCCATGTTCACCATCTGCTTGAGCTGCTCGCGGAAGTCCTCGAGCGTGATGCCTTTGCCCTGCTTGACCTTGCCGGCGAGCTTTTCCATCTCCTCGCGGTCGACGGTCTTTTGGACTTGCTCGACGAGGCCGACGACGTCGCCCATGCCGAGGATCCGCTGCGCGAACCGCTGCGGGACGAACGGCTCGAGCGCGTCGATCTTCTCACCCGTGCCGACCAGCTTGATCGGCAGCCCCGTGATCTCGCGAACGGACAACGCCACGCCGCCGCGCGCGTCGCCGTCGGTCTTCGTCAAGATGACGCCCGTGAGCGGCAGCGCCTCGTGGAACGCACGCGCCGAGTTCACGGCGTCCTGGCCCGCCATCGAGTCGACGACGAAGAGCGTCTCGCTCGGGCTCACGAGCGCGTGCAACTCTCGCGCCTCGTTCATCATCGCTTCGTCGACGTGCAAGCGGCCCGCGGTATCGAGAATCAGCCAGCGCTGCCCGCCCCGCTGCGCCGCGGCGAGCGCTTCGCGAGCGATCTCCGCCGGAGCATTGCTCTCGCTCGCGAAGAAGCCGACTCCCAAGTCCGCGGCCAACCTCGCGAGCTGATCTCTCGCGGCGGGCCGGTACACGTCCGTGCTGACGAGCAGCACGGCGCCGCCGCGCGTCTCCGCGAGGTGGCGTGCGAGCTTCGCAGCCGTCGTCGTCTTACCCGCGCCTTGCAAGCCGACGAGCATCACGACGGCGGGATGGCCTTGCGGTTGGAGCGGGCTTGCGTCGCCGCCGAGCACGCGCACGAGCTCGTCGTGCACGATCTTCACGAAGGCCTGGCCCGGATTCAGGCTGCGCGCAACTTCCTCTCCGAGCGCGCGATCGCGCACGCGCTCGACGAGCGCTTTCGCGACGGGCAGCGCGACGTCGGCTTCGAGCAGCGCCACGCGAATCGTGCGCATCGTGTCGCGCACGTTCTCTTCGGTGATGCGGCCTCGGCCGGTCACGCGTTCGATCGCTTCGGTGAGACGCGCGGTCAATTGGTCGAACATCGCAGGACTCTCGGGCGGACGGGAAACGAAGTGGGGGCAAGCCTAGCATGCGCGCGGCGTCGAGCACGCCGCCGCCGCGGCGCCGCGCAGCCAGGCGCGCAGGCCGTTTCCTTGACACCCGCTTTCGGGTTCCGCCAATCTAAAAAATGGGCTGTAGCCCACCGGAGGCCCCCGCAACCTTGAGTGACCAAGCACCGATAGGCCTTCTGGTCGCCTTGATCGCCGTGCTGCTCGTGCTGTCGGCGTTCTTCTCCGCCACGGAGACGGCGCTGATGAGCTTGAATCGCTACCGGCTGCGCCATCAAGCAAGGTCGGGCCATCGTGGCGCGCGCGTCGCCGAGTGGCTGTTGCAAAGACCGGATCGGCTCATCGGCCTGATTCTGCTCGGCAACACGGCCGCGAACTTGACCGCGGCGGCGCTCGTCACCGTGCTCGCCCAACGGCTCGGCGGCCAGGGCACGGTGCTCGTCGCGACGTTCCTGCTGACGATCGTCGTGCTGATCTTCTGCGAGGTCGCGCCAAAAACGATTGCGGCGTTGAATCCCGCTCGCATCGCACTGCCGGCCGCGCGCGTCTACTACCCGCTGCTGAAAGTCGCGTACCCGATAGTCTGGCTGCTGAACCTGTTCGCGAACGGTCTGCTCCGGTTGCTCGGCATTCGCCCGGACCAAATCGCATCGCACTCGCTGAGCGCCGAGGAGCTGCGCACCGTGGTCGCCGAAGCCGGCGTCATGGTGCCCCGCCGGCACCAACGCATGCTGCTCAGCATCCTCGATCTCGACGCAATCACGGTCGA
>Ga0315912_10004352_pt1 | contig 13477 bp, 6 predicted proteins | sample VfabasoilMG_FD_204469 | JGI IMG/M metagenome (GOLD analysis project Ga0315912, IMG submission 204469) | Garden soil microbial communities collected in Santa Monica, California, United States - V. faba soil | ecosystem: Environmental > Terrestrial > Soil > Garden | place: USA: California... | reverse complement strand
CGGGATCGACACAGCTGGCGTCCGGTGGGGCTTCCGCCACATCGTCCTCCGCCAGGACGGGCGGCGGTTCACCGGCGCGGCGCACCGCACCGCGCTCGATCACCAGCGCGATGTCGTAGGAGGCGAGTTCGAGCACGTGCTTGGAACTCTCCACGCGGGCCAGCCCTTGCATCAGACACGCCGTCAGCGCGCAACCGTTGTCGGTGCTCTGCACGACGTGCTGCGAGTGGGGCGTGCCGTCGGCGGCATACACCACGCGCAGCGTCGCCTCGGCGGTCTCGCCGGCGGCGAGTCCGCTCGCGCACGCGTTCAGCCGGGGCAGCACGCGATCGAGACGCTGTCCGAGGTCCTTGCTCCAGGGCGACTCTCGATCGAGCTCGGGATCGGCTCCCGCCACGCATTCGAGCGGGCCCGATAGCGGCCCTGGCCCATACTCCACGACACCCGCGGGGACGGCAGCGGACGGCGTAGCAGGCGCTGCAGCGGGTGGCGCTGCGGCGACGGCGGCTGCAGCGGTTTCAGTCTGCGGGGGCAGCGAGGCGGAGGGCTGGCACGCGAGCAGACACGCAAGGCTCGCCAGGGCCCCGCCCCGCCGGACCCATCGGCTCCGACGGTGGACGTGCATGTCGTGAGGATAGAGCGAGCGCGTGTGGCTGGGGGCACAAAGCTCGCGGACCCAAACCTGCGCCGAAACATCCCCGGCGGCGTCCAAACAGAAAGCGTCGCGGGCCGGATTGTCCGATGTTGCCTCGACTTTCATGCGGCTCCCTCGGGCCCGCGAGCGCACTTAATAAAGTCCGCAACGAAGGGTTACCTACACCTACATTCTCTCCAAAATGCACACACAATCCTACGGGTTCTCCGGTAGTGTCCAGAAACGTGCAGACGAGAGCGAAACGGGCGTCGGGGTCTAGCCCAACCATCTCATCGAGCCGGAGGGGTCCATTGGCTACGTTTACTTCGCGGGCATGGTTTCAGGCGTTGGTTCTCGGCGTTGCCGGAGTAGCGCTGGTGCGCTGTTCCAGCGAGAGCGAGTTCATCTTCGACGGGGCGGCGGTGTCCAGTGAGAGCGAGCTCGGGACGGCGGGCTTCCAGCTCGAGGTCGACAGTGGGCTGGTCTTCAATCAGCTCGTCGCCACGCTGCGCTTTCCGGACGACACCTCGCGAACCCAGACCATCGACATCAGCCCGGACGACAGCACGATCACCATCTACCTGGGCGAGCTGCCGGTGGGCAGCGGCTACGAGGTGACGCTGTCGGCGACCTCGACGACCGGCGCGGAGTGCACGGGCACGACCAGGTTCAAGGTCAAACAGGACCAGACCGTGGTCGTCAACGTGCGCATGGAGTGTAGCGGTGGCATCGCCGATCCGGAGGTGGGCGCGGCCCAGATCAAGGGCGAGATCATTCCGGCGACCGGGGACTGCCCCGCCGTGGTCGAGCGCATCGAGGTGGCGCCTTCCAAGGCGGGCATCGGCGTGCCGATCCGCGTCGAAGTCTTCCCGACGCCGGGCACTGCCCCCATCGTCAGCTTCAGCGCGAACGGTGGTCAGCTCACCGTGGCTGCCGCTGCGGGTAACGCGGGCGGCATGAACAACGCTGGCGACATGAACAACGGCGGCGGCATGAACAACTCCGGCGGCGCAGCGGGCAACGCGGCCCCCGGTGGCAACGCCGCGGGCGCCACGGCCACGCCGCTGCCTGCAGCCACCCCCACGGCCAGCAATACGCGGGCCGTCTTTCGCTGCACGGCCGCCGGTGAATTCGACATCGTGGCGGAGGTGACTCGAGCGGGCTGCGTGCACGAGGCCGAGGCGCGTGTGAAATGCTTCGATGACGGCACGCCCTTTCCCAACGTAGGGGGGAGCGGTGGCATGGGAGGCACCGGATCGGGCGGTACGGCGGGCTCGGCGGGCGCTGCGGGGTCGTCCAACGACGGGGGCACCGGCGGCGGCACGGCCAACAACGCGTGCGCCACCTGCACGGCCAGCAACTGCCCGGCCCAGGTGACCGCCTGTCAGAACGCTCCCACGTCAGCGGCCTGCCAGGAGAATCGGGTCTGCGCCAACGTGGGCAGCGCTTCGAGTTGCGCCTCCGGCAGCAGCCTGGATTGTTACTGCGGCACTCGCCCCACGGCCACGTGTCTCAGCTTCGGCGGCAATGGCTCCTGCGCAGACATCATCACGCGGACGTCGGGTTGCACGGATGGTCGCGCAGCAGAAGAGGTGCCGCTTTGCGTCTCGGAGCGATTCCTCGACGTGGATTTTGGTCTCGGCGACGCGTATCAGCTCGTGGCTTGCCAGCGTCGCAATTGTGCAACGCAATGTGGACTGATTCCGTGAAGAGATGCGCCGCTGAATTTCCTCCGTGAGCGCGTGTTACCTGCTCGGGAGTCTTGCGTGCCTCGATTCCTGCAGCTCGGGTAGACGTCAGGATCCGGCGGCTTTTCCGAGGGTTTGTTGACCCTCTGCCCGAGCTACGTTAGATCGCCGTGTGGCGTTTATGCTGCTGCGGCGACACAGTGATAGGTCGCGGGTTCGCACCGCGCGCTCGCTGATCACTCTGGGTTCAGTGATCGCTCTGTTGCACGCCTGCGATCGAAATCGTGTGTTCGTGACCTCGGATCAGGTGCTGACGAGCGCCGCGAGTCGCGACGCAGCGGCGGCCGTGTGCGGGGACGGGCTGCTCGAGGCGGACGAGGAGTGTGACGACGGTAACGTCCTCGCCGCGGATGGCTGTGATGCCGAGTGCCAGCTGGAAGACGAGTGTGGCGACGACAGCGTCGGCACGACCGAAGAGTGCGAGCCGCCGGGGACCACGAGTTGCGACGCGCAGTGCCGCCGCGTGCTCAGCACCTGCGGCAACGGCCTGCTGGAGTCGTACGAAGAGTGTGAAGATGGTAACGCGCTCGGTGGCGATGGCTGCAGTGCGGAGTGCCTGCGCGAGGCATGCGGCAACGGTCGCATCGACCAAGCGGAGGACTGCGAGCCGCCGGGCACCAGTCAGTGCAGCTCGAGCTGCCGGCTCGTGCCGCGTGCCGCCTGTGGCAACGGCATCCAGGAGGCGGGCGAGGAATGCGAGGACCAGAACGCGTTGGATGGGGACGGCTGCAGCAGCCTCTGCCTGCTCGAACGTTGCGGCAATGGTCGTGTCGACCCGGGCGAAGCCTGCGAACCTCCCAACACCGATACCTGCGGTGCACGCTGCGAGAGCATTGCTGAAAGCGCGCGGCGTGGCATCTGCGGCAACGCCGTCCGCGAAGTGGGGGAGGAGTGCGACGACGGCAACACCTTCGACGCGGACGGCTGCAGTGGTGGCTGCGAGCTCGAGGTGTGTGGCAACAGTCGGCTCGATCCGGGGGAGTTCTGTGAGCCGCCCAATACGGCCTTGTGTGATGCGCGCTGCTTTCCGCGGCTCGAGCGTTGCGGCGATCGGCGCATCGCTGCGGGTGAAGAATGCGATGACGGCAACGCGCTCGACGGAGACGGTTGCTCGGCGCGCTGTGAGATGGAGGTCTGCGGCAACGGTCGGCTCGACGCCCGGGAAGACTGCGAGCCACCGGACAGCGCGCTGTGTGACGCGCTCTGCCATCGCATCGCGCGCTTTTGCGGCAACCGCCGGGTAGAGCCACCGGAAGAGTGTGATGACGGCAATGTCATCCTCGGCGACGGCTGCGACATGCGTTGCACGCTAGAGTTCTGCGGCAATGGCCGGATCGACCCCGGAGAGCAGTGCGAGTTGCCCGGTACGGCGGTCTGCGACACGCTGTGCCGTTCGTTGGTCGGGGCGGTCGCGCCGGCGCTGCCGGCAGCTGTCACTTGCGGCAACGGCAGCGCAGACCCGGGCGAGGAGTGTGATGACGGCAACACGCTGGACGCGGACGGCTGCAGCGGCGCGTGTGCCCTCGAGATCTGCGGCAATGGTCGGATCGATCCGGGCGAGTTCTGTGAGCCACCCAACTCCACGGTGTGCGACGCTCGTTGCTTCCCCGTGCTGGACCGTTGCGGCGACGGCGCGCAGAGTGCGACCGAGGAATGCGACGATGGGAACCAGCTGGACGCCGACGGCTGCAACGCGCAGTGCCTGCGTGAGGCGTGCGGCAACGGGCGCCTGGATGCTGCCGAGGAATGCGATGATGGCAATCTTTCGCCGGCCGACGGCTGCAGCCCCGGTTGCCTGAGCGAGGTGTGCGGCAATGGCCGCATCGATCACGCGCTCGAGTGCGAGCCGCCGGGCTCGGCAGGCTGCTCGGCGACCTGCGAGATCCTCGGCGTGGGCTGCGGCAATGCCGTGCTCGAGCTCAGCGAGGAGTGCGACGATGGCAACCTCGACGCCGGCGATGGCTGCAGCAGCGAGTGCGCGATCGAGGCTGCCCAGGTGTTGCCCGAGTAGCGGCGCCTGCGGCCCTCCGGCGGGGCCGCGGCACGACATCGGCTCGCTCGCTGCGCGCCGTACTAGTAGGAGAACCCGAAGTCCGCGCCGGGTTTCGACCCATGAAAAGGCACTAGTGATCGCTGAGCGGGGCCTCGTGCGCCGCTGCAGCCGGCGGGAAATACGGTTGTTTGGGGCCGAGTTCGTGCCCGGCGGGGATGGGCGTGCCCAGTTCATCGATGCGAAAGACCGTCGCGGGCAGGCGCAGCGACTCGCGCAAGCGGTCCATCGTCGTCGGCACGAATGGATACAGCATGATCATCAACGTCTTGAGCACGTAGAAGCAGGAAAACAGCGCGTCTCGACGAGCCTCTTCTGGGAAGCGATCGTCGTGTGGCTTGAACTGCGTAAACAGGCTGTTGATGATGCGCGCGTAGTTCTCGATCTCGTACAGGAGCGACGGATAGTCTGCTCGATCCATCGAGCGCACATAGCGCTGCACGATACGCAGGGTCTGCGCGGAGACCTTCTCCAGGAGCTGGCCCTGGGGTACACGCCCCTCGAACTTCGAGTGAGCGGCCGAGATCGGCCGCTCCAGCGCCGCATTCATCGGCCCGGCCAGGAATTGATTGCGCTCGTCGAGCTGGGCAAAATCGAAGTTGGACGGCTTCTCCGGCAGACCGAGCAGCGCAAGGTAGTAACGAATCTGATCCGGGCTGTAGCCTTTGTCGTCCAGCAGCTGATCACCGGTGGTGAAGTTACCCACCGATTTGCTCATCTTCTCCCCACTCACGAGCAGATGAAAGCAGCCGAACACGTCGGTGAGCTGCAGCTCCCCGGCGAGCGGCAGGCGCTGCGGATCGGCTTGCGTGCCGAGCCACATGGCGCCCTGCATGAGCACATAGAAGAAGACGTTGTCCTGACCGAGAAACTGATAAATCCGGGCTTCCGGATCACGCCAGAATGCGGCGTGCTCAGCGCGGTCGCGTCCCTGGTGCTGGAGGGCCACCTGAGTGAAAGAGATGGGCGCGAGCAACGAGTCCGGCCAGACGTAGAGCGTCTTGCCGGCGAGCTCCGGATCCAACTCTGGCGGCACGGGCAGGCCCCAGGCCACGTCGCGCGTGATCGCACGATGACCCCATTCGTCCGCCAGCTCACTCGTGATGCCGTGCTCGCTCAGCAACGCGCGCCCCGTCTCGAGTTCCGGTAGGCTGCCGAACTGCAGCACCACCTGCTTGCCTTGAGCGTAGCGGCTCTTGTGCTTGGGCAGGGTCGCCTTCAGCTCCTTGTACGTCGCCTCGAACGAGCCGGCGAAGCGCAGCTGTGGCAGCACGCGGTCCAGCACGTCCTTCAGCATGGATGAGCGCCAGGAGCGCTGCTTGCTCTCCAGCCAGACCCGCAGCGTCTCCGAGACCTTGCTCATGTCGAGCCAGAGGTGTGCGGTGTCGCGCATCTCCGGTGTCGCGTCACTGATGGCGCTGCGCGGGTGGAGCAGCTCGTCGGGGGAGTGCTGGTGACCGCAGCGCTCACACTCGTCGCTATAGGCATCCTCGTTGTCGCACTTGGGATTGGGGCAGCGCCCGCGCACGAACCGGTCCGGAAGAAAGCGCCCGATCTTGGGATCGAACCACTGCCGGGTGATCCGCTTCTCGAGCAGGCCATTGGCATACAGCCGGCGCAGCACGTCCTGCGCGACCTCGGTGTGGATCGGAAAGCACTCGGCCTGCGAGGTGCCGGAGTACACGTCCAGCCCGATCTGGTAGCGTGTCAGGGTAGCGGCTTGCTGCGCGTGAATGCCGGCGATGAACTCGCGAATCGGCGTGCCCGCCTTGAGGGCGGCGAGCTCGCTGGTCGAGCCATGATCGTCGGTGCCGCACACGAACAGCACATTTTCTCTCCCGATGAGTAGGCCCAGCCAGCGCGCGTAGATGTCCGCGGGAAGCTGCGCCCCTGCCAGATGTCCCACGTGCAGCGGGCCGTTGGCGTAGGGCATCCCGGCGGTGACGACGGCGCGCTTGGGGCGCTTGAGTTGTCGGAGTACGGCGGCGGTGTCGATCGGAGCTTCAGGAGGAGAGGCCACGGGACCGTTCATCTACTCCGCCGACCCCCGGGGTACAATGCGGAATCACGTCAATTTACAGCTCCAATGTGTGAGGCACCGCCGCGCTGCACCGAGTTCGCACAGCCGCGTCGCGAACTCGGGGCGAGCTTGTGCCGCGGGGTCGACCGGAGCGATAACGGGTTACAGCGCCATGCGGACGAGCCGACGAGGATGGACCGGGGTGGCCGTGCTGGCCGGCGCGTGGCTCGCCTGTACGAGCAGCAAGCCCGACGGCTCTGCCACCGGCGTGCCCAGCTTCCTGGCCCCCGGTGTCGAACCAACGCCGACGGGGACGGCCGGCTCGGGCGGTTCGACGGCTACCGGTAGCGGGGGGGAGATGCTCCCGAACCCGATGCTCGTGCCGAGCGGAGGTGGCTCCGGCGGCACAACTCCGCTCCTCGGGCCGCCCAGTGGGCGCAGCGACACTCTGCTCCGCGAGGGCTGGCGGTTCTTTGCCGGAGAGGTCACGGGAGCGGAGCAGCCGGGGTACGACGATGGCCAGCTGGGCTGGCAAGACGTGACGGTGCCCCACACCTGGAATGCGCAGGACGCGCAGGATGGGGGCTCCAACTATCGGCGCGGAGCCGGCTGGTACCGGCGACACTGGAGCGAGCCCGCGAGTACGGCAGGGCGTCGCGTCTACCTGCAGTTCGACGCGGCCAATAGCGTGGCGGATGTGTATCTCAACGGCCGGCGTCTCGGTCAGCATCGAGGCGGGTACTCCGCCTTTCGCTTTGACGCCACGGCGGCCCTGCGCGAGGGCGACAATCTGCTCGCGGTTCGGGTCGACAACGCTGCCGTCCCGGACGTCCCGCCGTTGAGCGCTGATTTCAGCTTTTTCGGCGGTCTGTATCGCGACGTGCACCTGGTCGTCGTGCCCGCTCTACATCTTGATCTGGAGGACGCCGCCTCCCCCGGAGTGTACCTGAACACCAGCGAGGTCAGCGCGGCGTCGGCCGAGTTGCACGCCCGGGTCCGGGTGAGGAACGGCAGCGCCGAGAGCGAGACGGCGAGAGTCGCTGTCAGTGTGGCGGACGCCGACGGCGTACTGGTGGCCAACCTCGAGGGGGAGCTACCGCTCGCTGCGGGGCAGACCGGGGAGCTCGGGCTCGACGGAGAGATCGCTGAACCACATCTCTGGAACGGTAGGCTGGATCCATACCTGTACCGGGTGACGGCGCAGCTGACGAGCGCGCGCGATCCATTGGGAGATCGCGACGTATTGGTGCAGCCGCTCGGCATTCGCTTCTTCTCGGTCGATGCGAACTCGGGTTTTTCCCTCAACGGTCGCCCGCTCGACTTGCACGGGGTCAATCGCCATCAAGATCGCATCAACCGGGGCTGGGCCATCGGCGAGGCCGAACATGACGAGGACATGGCGTTGATCGTCGAGATGGGCGCCAGCGCGGTGCGGCTGGCGCACTACCAACAGGCGCAATATTTCTATGACCTGTGCGATCGTGAAGGGCTGGTCGTATGGGCAGAAATTCCGCTCGTGGACGCGATCACAGCCGATCCGGCGTTTACCGAGAACTCTCGCCAGCAATTGATCGAGCTGATTCGCCAGAGCTACAATCACCCGTCGATCCTCTTCTGGGGTATCGGCAACGAACAGCGTACGGACGATGCTCCCAGCAACGCCCTGCTCGGCGAGCTGGCGGCGCTGGCGCGGAGTGAGGACGCCTCACGGCTCTCCACCTACGCGCACTGCTGCTCGAGCGACACCGGCGGCCTGCCCCAGCACGCAGATCTGAGCGCCTACAACGAGTACTTCGGCTGGTACACGGGCAACTACGACCAGTTTGGTGCCTGGGCGGACGCTCTGCACGCGGCCCGACCGACCGCGCGGCTCGCGCTCAGTGAATATGGTGCGGGGGCATCGTTGAATCAGCATCAGGATCCGCCGCAGCAGCCCGCGACGGACGGAACGTTTCACCCCGAGGAGTATCAATCGGTGTTCCACGAAGCCCACTGGGCGGCGCTCGAGACGCGGCCCTACCTGTGGGGGAAGTTCATCTGGAACATGTTCGACTTTGCCTCGGATACTCGTAATGAGGGCGATGCGCCCGGGAGAAACGACAAGGGGCTGGTCAGCTACGATCGCAAGACCAAGAAGGATGCCTTCTTCTGGTACAAGGCAAACTGGTTCAGCGAGCCCTTCGTGCACATCACGAGCCGGCGCTTCGAGCCACGCACGACCGCCAACATCGACATCAAGGTGTATTCAAATCTGCCGCGGGCAATTCTGCGAGTAAACGGCTCTCTTGTGAGTGAATTGGAGTCGCCGACCCACATTTTCCGCTGGCCGGGTGTTCCACTGCTCCAGGGCGTGAATCAGGTGGAAGTCGTGGCCAGGGACGCAAACGGCGCCGCGATCGCCATGGACCGAGTGAGCTGGAGTCGTTAGCTGCGCACATCCCTTGCCGCTCTTTGCAACGTGGCGACCCGCTAACACTCAAGCGTCGCGTGCATTTCGACGTACCCTTGCCGAGGGCAAGAGGGCAGCATGGGATCTTGGCAGCAGCGTTCTCTGGGGATGCCCACGCGGCCCGATGGGGGAACGTGACCTACACCGGGGCCTGGTCGCAGGCGAAAGGACCCATCGCCCTGGCTGGGACACGCCGGCGCAAGACGATTGCGGTCCTCTTGGACTACATGAACTTCTTTGGTGGCGGGTACGAGCACCACATCCGCGCCAGCCTGCACGAAAAGAGCTGTGAACTCGGCGTCAATTTGATCTTCTACTTCGGTAGGGATCTCCACGAACCCCACTTTGCCTGTCCGGCTCACAACTCGATCTTCGATCTCGTACATGCGGACCGCATCGACGGCGTGATCGCGATCTCAGGTGTGCTCAGCTCGAGCTGCGGAGCCGAGCGCCTGGCGCCGTTCCTCGAGCGCTACCGCCCGCTGCCGATGTGTAGTCTCGGAGTGCACGTCCCCGGCATTCCGAGCCTCGTCGTCGACAATGCGCTCGGCATCGGCAGCGTCGTTCAGCATCTCGTCGAGGTGCACGGTCATCAGCGCATCGTGTTCGTGTCGGGGCCCGCGCACAGCCCGGAGTCACTCGAGCGCTTGCAGGCCTACGAGGCTGGGCTGCGACAAGCGGGGCTCTCGGTGGACCCACAGCTGGTCGTAGAGGGCCGTTTTACGGGCCGCGGTGGCTACGTAGCCGTGGAAGCGCTACTCAGCGCGGGGCTGCCGTTCGACGCCGTGATTGCCGCCAACGATGACATGGCGCTCGGTGCCATTCACGCGCTGCGCGAGCACGGCGTACGTGTGCCTCGCGACGTCGGCGTGACCGGCTTCGACGATCTGCGCGCGGCGCGGCTGAGCAGCCCGCCCTTGACGACGGTGTCGCAGCCCTTCGATGAGCTGGCGGCGCGCGCGTTGACCCTCATCCTGGCGCAGTGCGATGGCCAGTCCGTGCCCGAGCTCAGCTCGTGTCCGACACGCCTGATGTTGCGCCGCTCCTGTGGCTGCGCCCTGTCGCCGGGCACCCCGCTGCGGGTCTCGGATCCGCCGCAGACGTCGCGCCCGGGCAGCTACCTGCGCCTGCATCGAGATCAGATTCTCGAGCGGCTCCTGGCCGTGTCTGGCTCGGGCTGGGGCAGCAGTGTGCGGGACTGTGAGGCGCTCTTGACGGCGCTGTCCGAGGAGCTCGAAGGCACTCCTGGCAGCCTGCTCGGCACGCTGGAGGGCATGCTGGAGGCGCCCAGCGATAACGAGCGATATCGTTCCATTCACATGGCGATTGCGCAGCTGCGTGCCAGCCTGCGCCCCGTCGCTACCCTGGAGCTCGAACGCATCTGGTTTGAAGCGCTCGATCTGCTGGCGCTGTCCAATACCACCGCGCAGATGCAGCATCGGCTCGACCTGGACGAGCACTACATGCAGCTGGTCTCGTTTGGCGAGTACAGCTCGGTGGCCTTCGATCTGGCGTCCCTGCGTGCTGCGCTGGCCAACGGTATTCCCAGCGTGGGGGTGAAGACAGCGTTCATCTCGCGCTGGGTGGACACGTCATTCACGGAACTCGAGCCGCTCGTGTGTCTCTACGCCGGCGAGGCGCAGGACCCGCCGATCTCGCGCTTTCCCGCGCATCTGTTGTTTCCTCCCAGCTTTGGCGTGGGCTCGGCGCAACAGCGCCAGTCGCTCCTGGTGTTCCCGTTGTGTGTCGATGCGCAGAAGCTGGGAGTCGTCGTGTTTGAGTACACGGCGAATCGCAGCGTGTACTCCACGCTGCGTGACCAGATTTGCACGACGCTGCGGATCGTGGCGCTGCATCAGGACCTCGTGCACCAGACCATGCTGCACGAGCGCAGCGTCCAGGAGCGCCTGGCGACCACACATCGCATTCATTCGCTCAGCTTGCTGGCGGGCGGCGTGGCTCACGACCTGAACAACACGCTGGGCCCAGTGGTGGCGCTGCCGGATCTGATCCTGCACCAGTTGCAGGGGTTGCCGGATTGTCCAGGCATCGTGCGGGAGGACCTGCAGAGCATTCAGAGCGCGTCCTTGCGAGCGAGCCAGACCATCAAGGACCTGCTCACGCTCGGGCGGCAGGGCCGCATGCCGCGGCGTGCGCTCGATCTGTGCGCGGTGTTGGGCGCCTGTCTGGGGCCCGAGTTCTTGCGCATGCTCGAGGCCCGGCAGCAGCGCACCAAGGTCCGGTTGGCGCTGCCGGACAAGCCCGTGGTGGTACAAGGCTCCGAAGCCCATCTGGCACGGGCCGTGACCAACCTGGTGCTGAACGCCGTCGAAGCCAGCGTTGGGACGGGCGAGGTCGTCGTGCGCATCGTCGAACGGCACCTGCAGGCCGCCTTCGGCGGCTACGAGTCGGTGGACCCCGGCGACTACGCGGTCGTGACGGTAACCGATACCGGGCACGGCATGGCGTCCGACGACCTGGCGCGCGTGTTTGAACCGTTCTTCAGCAAGAAGGGCGTCGGCGAACGCAGTGGCAGCGGCCTTGGCCTTGCGATCGTTCACGGCGTGGTCAAAGAGCATCAGGGGTTCGTCGATGTGCAGAGCCGCGTCGGAGTCGGCACGACCTTCACGTTGTACTTACCGGTGACGCGGGAGATGGCACCTTCGGAGCCCACACGACATGAGGCGCCGCGCGGCACGGCGCGCATCTTGATGGTGGACGACGACCTGATTCAGTTGCGTACCGGGCAGCGCATCCTGACGCACCTGGGCTATCAGGTCACCACGCTCGAAAGCGGTCGGGAAGCGCTCACGCTCTTGCAGCGGCACGCTGGAGAGGCCGCGCGCGGCTTCGACCTCTTGATCTTGGATATGCTTCTGAACGAGGACCGCGACGGCCTCGAGGTCCTCGAGCGTGCGCGCGTGCTGTTCCCCGGGCAGAAGGCCATCCTGGTCAGCGGGCACGCGCCCAGCGAGCGTGCGGAGCGGGCGCGGGATCAGGGCGTTCAGTGGCTGCCCAAGCCGTTCACGCTGGAGGGCTTGGCGCGCGCCGTGAGTTCGGTGCTGTCGGCGCGGCCGCTCCCCACGCGCCAGGCGAGTTGAGCGGCCTCCAGGCTCGGGGGATCCGGGCCGGTTACGCCGGCCAGATCTTGCGCCCGCCACCCGGCGCGGTCACCCGGTCGATCAGGGCCCAGTCGGCTCGCTGGAGCGAGGGCGCCGCGGCCGCCGCGACGTTGGCGCTGACCTGGCGCGCGTTGCGAGCGCCCGGAATGACCGTGGTTACCGCGGGATGAGCCAACGTGAACTGAAGCGCCGCCTGGGCCAGCGTGCGTCCGTCGCGCTCCAGCCCTCGTAGTTCCGCCACGCTCGCCAGATCTCGTTCGAAAACGGCGCGCTGCTCCGGGTCAGTTTGCCACTTTCGGCGGAAGTCACCCTCTCCAAATTCGGAGTCTCTCTTCAGCTTGCCCGTCAGGATGCCCATCGCGAGCGCTCCGCGCACGATCACCCCGATGCCGTGCTGCAAGCAGTACTCGAAGATCTGAGGCTCGGGAGTTCGGTTGAGCAGGCTGTAGTCGATCTGCAGCGTTGCGCAGCCGTCATCATGATTGAAGGCTCGAATGTAGTCGTAGTCGCTCGAGCTCATGCCGTACGCGCGCACCTTGCCGTCGCGCTTCAGCTTCTGAAAGCCCTCCAGGAAGACCTCCATGGTTGGATCGCGGAAGCTGATGTGGGACTGCAGCACGTCGATGTGATCGGTCTGCAGGCGCTTCAGGTTGGATTCCACGCCCGCGATCAAGAGGGCGGGGGTCTTGTAGGCCGTCGAGCGGTTCTCCCCATCGAAGCCGCGCCAACCGATCTTGCTCGCGACGATGAAGCGATCGCGGCGGCCTCGCATGGCGCGCCCGAGCACCTCTTCGCTGTGACCGTTGCCGTAGACGTCTGCGGTGTCGAAGAAGGTGACGCCCTGGTCGAGGGCGGCGTCGATCGCGCTCAGGCTTTCGGCGTCGTCCGTCTCACCCCACTCGCCGCCGCCGGCTGCCCAGAGCCCGAGCCCGATCTCCGTTACCGCGATTCCGGACTTGCCTAACGTTCGTTTTTTCAGAGTCATCAAGGCCTCGACAGGTGGGGGTGGCGAGCGGGAGCTTCGTCGCTCCGAAGTGGAACTGCCAGCCAGAAAAGGCAGCGCTGGCCTGCATTCATTTTTCCCTCGTGGGCGGATCCGCCGGGCGGCTTTGAGCGTTCACCGGCGGGCGTAGTGCCCCCTTCTGGGCTATGCTGTCAGGTAGGGCGGGCTGCACGCGGGCTCCCCCCTGCTACGATTCGTTGGGAAAATGACGAGACGCTCGCTTCTTTCCGTTCCTCCTCCTGCCACCGGCTCGGCGCCCCCGGACACGGGCCTGGATGCCGAGGCCAGCGACCTGGGTCGCTGGTTGGCTCTCGATCTGCGCGCCAAGGGCGTGCCTTCGGAGCCGCCTGCTGCGGAGCTGCCGAGCGTGCACCAGAAGCGCATCGTCGACGCAGAGCAGCCGGACGATTCGAGCTGGCGGGTGCCCGAGTTGCGGCCGCGCGGCAGTAGC
>Ga0315912_10004351_pt1 | contig 13485 bp, 14 predicted proteins | sample VfabasoilMG_FD_204469 | JGI IMG/M metagenome (GOLD analysis project Ga0315912, IMG submission 204469) | Garden soil microbial communities collected in Santa Monica, California, United States - V. faba soil | ecosystem: Environmental > Terrestrial > Soil > Garden | place: USA: California... | reverse complement strand
TAAACTGGTAACATCATATTCCAGCATGGATACCAAAACGGCAGATCAGCTGGCAAAGGATTTTTTTGAACTCCGCAACGGACAAGAAAAACTTCTTTTGCAGTATTATGAAAAAATGAAGACTGCCACGAATTCGGTGATGGCTATTCAATTTTATCAGGCTGAAACCTACATTCTTACTTTGGCTCGTGCCACGATCATGCAGCAGATCCCTACTTATGGACAGATGCTGAAAATGGAAGGTCGGCAAATTAACTAAGCAAGTACTCACCTGGTAATGGTGATGCTTAGTCCTCAGCATGTAAGTGATAGCGAAGATTTGAAGAAGGTCGATCGTTGATTTACATGCTGAGGCACTTCCTATTCTAACTTACAGTTTATTTTTCCTGTCCTGAACGAAGTGGCGAAAGTGCAATACAACCATCCAGTCTTCCTTCAATTTCGGAAATCTTCTCGCGGTAACGCTCACTACCCACCGCATCATATTCTCTACGGAATTCGTCCGTTGTCATGTTCTCCGGAAGATCAGCAATCGGAGGGAAAAAATCATTCGTTCCAAATTTACCCTTTAGTAGTTCCTGAATAGCGAGCGCATCCTCCTCTGAGTAGGTTGCCGCCAGGGCAAAGCGTACTCCGGCACGATCTGCAGCAATGTCAGTGAATGAAAATCCACTGCCTTTTGCCAACCCATCTACCTGTTCCTTCATTAAACCGCCAGCATCACTTACTAAAGAATTTTCTAAAACTGCCAATGCAGCACTCAATGAAAAATGTTGTGTCCAATCTTTTCTTCCACGCAACATGGTTCCCTTACGGATCAAAACAGCCTCGCGCACGAGTTTGCTGTTTCGATCCAATCCCACCAACCGGGCCAATCGTTCATCGCCCAAGGCAATGCCAATGGCCAGTATCGCAGCTCGATTGTGATCAATAGCACCAATAGGATCGGAGGATGGTTCTGAAATAGGTGCAAATGCCAACTGTAACAATGCACCAAATCTTTCCTCGTCATGAGGAATGGTTGAACTTCCTGAAACCAGTTTCTTTAACTGATCCCGTGTAGCATGCGTCAGTCGCGGAGAGGTTCCACCAAACAAGCTCCACAAGGCTGTGCCCGCCACAACGACCACAATCAATATCATCAGTGTCAATCGCTTATAAAGCAGTCCAAGTCCAAGCCATACGCCCATACAACAAGCCACCATAGGAATGGCAGCATTGATCCAAATTGGAAAGTACCCCACTTTTGCAGAACGTATAACCAATGCCAAACCAATTATTATAATAGGCACGAGTATAATTTGCAGTAGTCGTCTTCGTATACTGTCTGCTCGTTTAACGATAAAGGCAGCTACAATACCCACCGATCCATAAAAAGCAAGTTGGAGTAAAATAGCTGCTGCCAGATAGGCCGACTTCCAACCCACACCAAGCATGCGTTGAATCGCTTCCGATAATCGATGAGGTGGTATTAACGGTGTGGGCACGAGCAATAACATCAGCACAACCAATACCAATGCAACTACTCTATATAATATAGCTTTCGAATTTTCGGAAGACACAATTTAATTCTTTAAACAGGTTAGTCTTAATACTGAACGTGCTTATGCAACAGGGAAATGAACTTCTGTAATCAGATCTTGCTCAGGCACTGAGCCCGGCATGCTTAAGTAGGTTTCAAACGGATCAACACCTTTCTTCCACTTGAATACTTTTGCCTGTTGCATGTTGTATTGTGCGCTCCAGGCATTTCCCAAATGTTTATAGGAACCGGTGTGACCAATGGTGTTCACTTGTACCGGTTTTATATTACTGCTAAAAGTTCCAACGGGAAGGTCAGTAGGAATTTCCTTTACCGGAAAGGCACTGGTGTACACCACCTTATTCTTAACGAGATCCCAGGTATGGTAAATAGAAAACGGAGCTCCTTGTACTATATCCTTATGCCGACTTGCCCACTCAGTAAGCTTGTCGAAATCCGATTTCATTGCGGCCCCAACCTCTTCCATGGTACACGCATTACGGATACCGATGTATGTACATCCTGCAAAAGGATTGATTCCTTTAAAGGTAAGTTTCGAAGGTACTTTGCCTGACTCCAGATAATCTTTTAGCATGCCTAACCCACGAGAGAAATCCCCGCCAACGTAAGCGACCATTATTTTTTTCATGAAGAACATAAAGAACGGAAGGCTACTATCCATGCACCAGGTGAGCAGCGTAGCATTTCCAACGGTTTTCAATTCGAACCACACCTTAGAAGTAGATTTCCAAGGTTTAAGAAAGGTGATCGTCATATCCAGTCGCTGTGGCGGAGTCTCCTTTAGCATTTTCATTTCTCCACTGCCGGTGCGCTTCCCATCCCACTCATAAAACTTACCTCCCTGCGACACACTCACTTTCGAATCGGGCTCTAGTATAAGCCAAGGTGACCAAACTGACCAATTTGAAAAATCATTTATAAAATTATAAATGCGGTCGGGCGAGGCATTGATCTCGATTGACTTCTCAACATGAAAGGATGGCATAATGTGTGGGGATTTCTTGGTTAAGGTACAAAAACCAGAAGGTTCACACAACGACACTTGGTGTGCTTCCAAATCTCTACGCTCTCTACTGGATTACTTAAAATGGCCAGATGGCTGATACAATTACCTTGCTCACAACTTCTGCAGAAAATGGGTTCGTTACAATCTTTGAGGTTTCAAAAAGCCGAGGTACTTCCACCTCACTATCATTCGAACTTGCATCATACAACAACGCCAACAAGCAAATGACGGCTGTCATGATACCTGTTAAAATGAGGCCAAGACGTCTATTCTGGTTGGGGGCGGTGATGTGAAGCGTTTTCATAAGCTGCGATTTACAATACAAATAACGCTACCTGCGATAACACTGGCCATCGTAAAAAGGCCGACTCTGGGCGCCAGTAGGTAAATGCCGGAATGGGGGCGGTGAACGTGAGGGAAACTCATTATCATTGTAAAAAAAAGGCGCTATGACGGAACGAGAATTGATTAAACTGGAAGCTTCCATCCGAAACAAGATGGAGGAAATCCGAAAGCAGCGTGTCAGCCTGAAAGACTCCGGCATCGGAGGCTTGATGAATTCCCTTAAAAAAGTAGACGAAGCGCTTTACGATAAAATCCTTCCCGACTATAAAAAGATGGTGGCCGAATACAATCTCTTCAAATAGAGCAATTCTGATTAGCAAAAAAGCATTTCGTCAAGTAATACCCACCAATGATCAGACTTGTTACACTTAGTCTGTATTTATCCGTTGTTTAGAATATCATTTGAAAAAACGCATACCATAAAATTTTAAACTATGAAAAAGACTATTTCCTTTTCCTGGCTTTACGCCTTGGTGGGCATTGCCTTCAGTGGACTTCTGTTCTCGTTCTCAACCTCGACCGGATCGGGCGCACACAGTGTTCAGATTTACCTGGATAGTAAACTGATCATCGAACAATACATTGATTCAAGAACCGCTACTCCTAAATTAGTTTTAGATCCTTCAGAAAAGTATAACCAACTGATCGTGAAATACAATGAATGTGGTAGAACGGTATCGGGCAGAAAAATCACACTTAAAGATGATCACAACAAGGTTCTGAAAGATTGGGCCTTTGAAGGTCAGGCAACGGGTTTCAAAGAGTCAATGACTTGTTCTGTAAAAGAGATTCTTGCACTGAAGCCTAAAGGAAGCAATACCCTTAAACTGTTTTACTCGTCCACTGATTTTCCGGATGGATCACAAATCGCTTCCGTGGTGATTGGCGATAAAACATCTACCGCTATGAACTAGGACTTGCTTGTCTTACGAAACACTCAAGTATTTATGGTGCTCACAAGAACAGAAAATCAAAGATGCTTGAGTGTTTTATTACAATACCTATCGTTTAAAAAGTGTGTTGCCCAAAATTTGTTTTACCACACTATCCTTCAAATTTCTACTCATTGGAATTCGAGCCTGGTCAAGGATGATCTCATCTCCTTCAATGGCCTTCACGTGAGGTATTGAAACCAAAAATGATTTATGAACCTTTAAGAACTGATCTTTCGGCAACTGATTTTCAAGGCTAGTCAACGTAATGTAGGTGATTAACTTTTTGTCGAGAAGGTGAATCACCGCATAATTCTGCAGGCCCTCTACATACGATACATCCCGAAAAAAAACCTTCTCAAATTTGCGGTCGCAGCGAACGAAAAAATAATCGACCGGAGGAATAACATTTTCTGACCGTGCTTTCAATTGGAAATATTCGAATGCTTTTTGTGAAGCTTTTAGAAAACGCTCGAAGGTAATGGGCTTCACCAGGTAATCGATCACATCAAGTGAATATCCTTCCAAAGCATAATTGGAATAGGCCGTAGTTAAAATAACAAGCGGTGGATTTTTAAGCGACTTAAGAAAATCGATGCCGTTTATTTTCGGCATATGAATGTCCAAATAGATTAAATCAATCTTTTCTTCATTCAGATAGGAAGAAGCTTTCAAAGCATTTTCGCACGATGCCACACAATGAAGAAAGTCAATCTCGCGAGCGTGCTCTTCAAGGCCTTTACGAGCAAAGGGCTCGTCATCGATAATGAGGCAATTTAGTTTCATGGGTTTTTCAATGCATCCGTAATCTGAAGAGAAAGGTTTACCTCGTAACTATCAGGCCTCTGATCAATTACCAAATCATGGTTATTTTTATAAAGCAATTCTAATCTGCGCTGCACATTTTTTAATCCGATGCCGGCATGGCCGTTCAACATCGTCTTACTTTCACGGGTATTGAATACTGAAAGTTGAACATGTGTATCGCTTCTGGCAATTTGAATTCTTATTTCGTTTTTGCCGGGATGATGCGACACGTGTTTAAATGCATTTTCTACAAAAGGAATAAACAATAAGGGGGAAAGTGTAAATCCACTTAGGTTTTCTCCGATCTCAAATGAAATGGTATAATTTTCATCTTTCCGCATTCGCTGCAGGGCAATGTAATTTTTTAAATAGGTAATTTCTTTTTCAATGGGAATCTCCTTTCCATTGCATTCATACAATTGATATCGCAACATTTCTGAGAAAGCGGAGAGCGATTCACGAGCTGGAGTATTGTGTTTATCAATCTGAAAATAAATTGTATTGATCGAATTAAAAACAAAATGCGGATTGATCTGAGCCTTGAGATACTCCAACTCAGAACTTAGTTTTTCAACTTCCAGTTTGCGGATAAGCTCACGCTGAAAATACCAGGCCTTACTTAAATAAAGCGCCACATTAAAGGCCAGGTAAAACAAACCAATGGAAAGATTGTAGTAAGTATTATAAAATATTGACCTGCGACTTTCATCGCCCAGTACATAACCGTGCAGATAAACATCGTGCATGTTTTTCAACAACACATACGTACAGAGCGTAAGTACTAATAGAAAAGAGTATGTTAAAACCTTTTTCTGCTGGGCATATTTTGGAATCAACACCAGCAAATTGATGTAGATCATTGCTGCCAACAAACTATTTCGCACGATCACTTCCAGCACAAACTGACCCAAGCCAGCCGTATGGATGATCTCACTTTTGGTAAACATGTGGAAGGCAACGGTGGCAGTCCAAAAAATGATGTGATCAAATTTGTACTTCCAGAACGTATTCATGGGCTCAAATTAGAAATTCTCGTTTCGTCAAACCTGAATAAAATCAGCATTTCGTCAAGGAAATGATACCGTATGTCAAAAGAACTGGTTTACCTTTTCTCGCGAACAGGATACGGAACAAATTCCAGCTCGTCTCCTTTTATTTTATCGAAGCTTTGATTCATCCATTTCTGTTTGGCCTCCTCTATTCGTTCCTTACGGGATGAAACAAAGTTCCAATCGATGAACCGTTCTTCCGCAAAAGGTTCTCCACCAAAAATGTAAAGCGTGCTGCCGGCCTGAATTACAAATTCACAAAGTGTACTGTCCTTCGCTACTAAAATTTGTTTAGGGCCGTAAACATTTCCATCACTCTCAATTCCTCCTTCCAGAATATAAAGTCCCGATTCACCATAGAGATGTTTGCCGATGCTAAGGGTTTGTCGCGTTTCACTTTTTATCTCAATCATGTATAATTTACTAAACACGGGCACGGCTGATTGGCGACCAAAGGCTTCACCTGCTACCAATTTGTATTGAACGTCATTCTCAACCCAGGAAGGAATTTGATTTTCTTCAATGTGAAAGAATTCAGGATTCATCTCTTCCAGAAGTTTCGGAAGTGCCACCCATATTTGAAGACCATGCATATTTTTTTCGGAGTGGCGCAGATATTCCGGAGTGCGTTCAGAATGCACTATTCCTTTTCCGGCAGTCATCCAGTTTACCGCGCCCGGGCGAATCTCCACTTCATTGCCCAGGCTATCGCGGTGCATAATGCTTCCCTCAAATAAAAAAGTTAGTGTAGAAAGACCAATGTGCGGATGAGGAAGCACATCAAAGTTTTCGCGTTCACTCATCTTCACCGGACCCATGTGGTCGATGTAAATAAAAGGTCCCACCATTCGCTTTTGTCGGAAGGGCAACAATCTTCCCACCATAAATTTCCCAATGTCGGCCGCGCGCTCTTCGATGATGAGGTTAATATTTGACATGTCTCTTATTCTTTATTGAAAATGCTTCAGGCATCAAATTACAAAAACAGAGTGTATCACTTTGCATATTTTATTTGTCCGTTTAAAGCTTGTTAATACCCTCTGTTTAGAATAATGTGGTCTCGTATTTATCGTTCGTTATCTTAAGGGTAAAATATATTCTATGAAAAGTTTAAAACATTCCCTTTTGGCCATGATTGTAGTAGCTCTTTTTTCAGAGCTGGCCATTGCACAAAAATTACCTGGCCTTGATCCCAGCCCGGCCGACATTTCCTACTTGCGACAAGATGGTAGGAAATCTGCACCTGTATTAAAAGTGACGTACGGTCGTCCACTGAAAAAAGGCAGAACCATGCTCGGTGAAACCGAACCCTATGGAAAAGTGTGGCGCACAGGAGCCAATGAAACCACCGAAATTAAATTTTACAAAGACGTTACGCTGGGCGGCAAACAAATTGCGGCCGGAACGTATTCACTTTATACCATTCCCGGTAAAGATGAGTGGACCATCATCATCAATTCAAAATTGGATACTTGGGGAGCGTATGAATATGAAGAATCAAAAGATGTTGTTCGATTTAAAGTTCCAGCCGGAAAACCAGAAGCCGAAGTGGAAGCCTTTACCATCGCATTTGATGGTGGCAAAGGAGATGCAACCATGATGCTGGCCTGGGAGAATACATTGATCAAAATTCCTGTAAAATTTTAACCCAACCACTTGTGTCGTTCTGAAATAGGACGACCAAACCAGTCATTTGATTAAAAGGCCCCGCCAAACGCGGGGCTTTTTTATTTCCTGGATTTCCGGTCCAAAAGTCCTATTTGCTCAGTAAATGAGCCGTATTTCATGTATAGATAAGCCGTAGATAACCCGTATATAACCCGTAGATAAGCTGTAGATAAGCTGTACCTTATAAGATACAGCTTATCTATGGCTTATGTATAAGTTATGTATAGCTCAACAATTCCTTATATAGCCGTCGTTCATAGGTTATCTAAGGGGCAACCCTTGGTTATCCACCTTGAAGGGTTGAAGAAGTTCTAGTAGAAAGCGATCGGAACATCAACCGTAAACTATTATTACCCTGTTCTTTTATTCATAAAATGATGTCCAGGAAAGTTTGCAAAATGCTCTGGCGATCAAAATACTTCCGAACCCTTCCTGTTTTAAATCCAAAAAAAAATAATAGCCTTCGCGAAACGGAGCCTTTGCTATGCAAAACAACGTTGATACTGATGAGTCGGGATCATTGGCTCCTTTGAAATGCTCACCGACAGAATATTTGGAACTTATTACCTTTGAAGACAGATATTAATAGTTCGCAAATGATCCGATCGGCAACATCAAAAGACATTACGTTCTTCTATAACTTGTACATGCATGCAGATGTAAATCCTTTTCTCTTATATGAGAATATGAGTATGCCGTTATTTGAGCCCATCTTCAATGAACTTATTAAAGATCATGTTCTCTACGTCTTTGAGATGTCACAAAAACCTGTGGGCATGTTTAAATTCATACCACTCAAACATCGCAATGCTCATATTGCCTATCTGGGTGGTCTGGCCATTGATCCAATGCATAGCGGAAAAGGATATGGCGCATTGATGATGCAGGAAATTATTGATCTGGGGAAATTGAAAGGCTTTCTTCGCATTGAGCTAAGCACAGGAGTTGCCAATACCAAGGCGATTCACCTATACGAGAAATGCGGCTTTAAAAAAGAAGGAGTGTTGCAAAAATACACCCATCTTAAAAGTGAGAACCGGTTTGTTGATGAAGTGATGATGTCTTATTTATATCCATCGTCTTAAGCTCAAGCCTTTGAGTCAATATCCAAAGTAAACTCCCGAAGCTTGATGTTATCTGTGCCTTTATTATCAAATGGGTACTCAATCATTGTTTGAAAATTATTGAGTGTTACCAGAATCAAACTGGTGAGCGCAACGAAAAAATAAATTCCCCAGGTAGGAACAATAGACTCCAACCGGTACAAAACAATGGGAGCCTGAATAAAAGGGAATATCAGAATGAAAAAAATACTGTAGAACCGGAGCCCGGCAATGGTGCGGTGATTTACCAGACTAATCAAATAGACAGAGCCTTCCGTAACATCTTTCAGGTAACGAACCATTCGAAGTACATTACGTTTCGAAATCTCATCCCGATACATTTCAATAAAAGCAAATATTCCATTTAGTTTAAGCTGCAACGGCTCATATGCTCCTTTTCGATTCTCCAATTGATCAATCAGTTGCGACACCATTCCTTTCAACAAACCATCGGCTTCTTGTTTCTTCTCACCAGGCAAATCTTTTGAAATCTGAAACGAATAACGAAGCGCCATTGAACCCGCTTTGAATAAACTGAAAAATTCAAGTGCTTTGTCTCTGCGCTTAAAGGCCGCCTGCATGGAAAAATGCAAAGGGAAGACTACACAAAGACTAAACAATAAAAGATCAAGATGAAACTTGATCTGGTAGTGAATGGCAATAAAGGCAGCAATCTGGGAGATGACAAGACCTAAAAATGTTTGTATATTAAAGTAGTTCAAAATCTTCATGGCAATGAATAAACAAAATTGGGTATTTATCTTTCTGATTGTTTTATTCCAGCATTCATTTGCTCAAGATGTTCCGCTTTTTCAGAAAAAGGAAATCATTAATCTCCGGGCAGACGGCTCAATCAAATCTATTAAAAAGAAGTCAAACGATTCTACGTTTGTTACCGGAAAGTTTCAATATGATAAAGGTAATGATCAATGGGTAACCATGCCGGTTAAAGCACGCGTTCGGGGTAACTACAGATTAAAAAATTGTTACTTCCCTCCTCTCAAGCTCAAGTTCAGCAAAAAAGATTCTAAGGCTACACCCTTCGAGGGAAACAAGACTTTGAAACTTGTAGTGCCTTGCAAAACGTCCGCGGACAAAAATATCCTTATTCGCAAGGAGTACTTATGCTATCAATTTTATCAGGCGTTATCGCCCTACTATTTTCGGACTCGATTGGCCAACCTAGAACTCACGGAAATTTCGAAGAAGAAACCACGTACTTATGAGCTGCTCACTTTTTTTGTGGAAGATAATTCAATGGTAGCAACACGCGGCAACGGAAAAGTAATAGACAAAAAAGGAATCAGCCCTGGGGTCTTTGATGAAAAGCAATCCTTACGCAATGATTTCTTTCAATATATGATAGGTAATGCCGACTGGTCTGCTGTCTTCCAACACAACAGCAATACCTTGTTTGTGAATGGAAAATACATACCGCTATCGTACGATTTTGATATGGCCGGATTTGTAAATGCGGCATACTCCCATGAGAATCCACCAACATTAGGCACAGGCGATCCGCGTGAACGCGTTTATCGTGGGTTTTGTAAATCAGAATCGGCCATGCAGGAAATCCGGAAAGAGTTTCTGGAAAAAGAGTCTGTGATACACGGCATTATCGATCAACATGAAAGCTACTTCGCCAAATATGAATTAAAGGACATGCACGATTACTTAAATGAGTTTTTTGAAATCCTGAAAAGTGATTCCCGTTTTAAAAGTTCAATTGTAGAATCGTGCAGGACAAACTAGGTGTGAGGAGGTGTGCTAAGTATTACCAAATCCACCATTCTGTTTTAATGCCGAAGTAGTGCCCCCATCGCTTGCTTCCGGTCTGCGCTAAATAGGGCGAGTACAAATTATCAGAAGCAAATTTATTATAGTGTGCTACACTGTAAACGAATCTGAAGTGTGGCCGGCTCCATACATCTCTCTTTCCGTTCGGGACTAATGTTGGCGCGATGCCAAACTTAATCATCTGTGCCGGATCTTGTGTACCGTCTTTTCGGGAAGCGAAACTCACTTCGTGTAACAGGTGGAACCAATCTTTTATATACCAGGTATTTCGGGCTCCTATTGCAAAATCAACCTTTCGATTGAACAACAGTCGTCCCTGATAATCGGGGGTCTGATTAAGACTGTCACTTGCGCCAACACTCCGGGTAAAAATACCATACGCGTTGACGGAGTAATTTGAATTGACATTCCATAAAATACTTTCCGTAATGGCAAGCGACCATGCCTCTCTGAAATTCTGAGTAGCGAGGTTAGGACCACCATAGGTAAGATAGGTTCTGCTTCCACCGCCATCACCACCATTAGCAATACCAGAACCAAAGCGAACGCTCAAGTCATAAAAGGATCCTGGTAAAGTGGTTTTCAGATTCTTCTTGTACTTCGCACCAACAACATAACCGTAGTCGGCAGGATAATTTAAACTTGTTGTGGTATCTGCTAAAGTACCTTTGGCCAGTTGATGATACTCTCCCATTAACTTTACATATCCATCTTTTACCGGGATGGAATGTTCCAAAATATATACCGATCGATTGCGCAGCCCCAACACAGGAGTACCATTGACGATGTTCAGATAAAAGTAAGGTGGTAACGATGAAGCCGTATCAACAGCCGTTGGGAACATGATAGAGAACTGTGTATTCTTTCTTTGGATTCCAAATCCCTGGCTACTGTGATCATCAAAATAAAAGTGGTCAATAATGTGAATGTCATCACCCCGAAAAAATCGCGCTCCAACCCAAACACTCCAGGGACTTCCTAAAATGTTTCGGGCCTCAGCAAAAAGCTCTGGTAGGGATGCCGTAATACCACCGTATGATTTGCTGGTTACATTTCCTATAATTTGACCCTGTGTAGTATAAAAGGCCATTCTCGATTGAATGGATATGTTGGTTGTGTCAGCACCATTATTAGGTGTAAAATGCAGAGCGGTTGCTAACTCAAAATAATCCGCCTCTTCCATACGACCACCGATAGAACCCATTCCATTCAGATTCAGCGACCGTGGATACTGGATATTATCACTACGTGCAATACCGGCCCGTCCATAGCTACCGATAGAAAAATGTTTGTTTGTTGTTACGGGCTGCTGCGCCTGAGTCGGCAGGATTGTGCACAACAAAACAAAAACCACAATAAGAATTCTTTTCATTGCACTTAACTAAGATGGCTCTCTATATATAATCATATGACAATCTCTCCCAATAAAAAGAAAGGGCCTAGGTATTTGCTTCCTTCACCACCGTTTCAGCATACAACCACCCGAACTTCCTGATTTGCAGGTAGTTCATTTTTCCAGTCAATCCCAATCTTTGCACCAAATCGTTCAATGCTTTTGCAAAGACATCGTACGTACTTATTTTTTCCGAATCCAGTGGAAGGTTATTCTCCTTGATGTACTTCTTATAAAATTCAAGATGCTGCTCACTATAAATAGGGTACGTTTCGGGTCTGTGGAAATTACAATATACGGAAGCAAAATGAAGCAGGTAAAAAATCTTTCCGTTTGAAGTAATGTGGGCCAAATCCTCAACAACCAAAAGATCACCTCGCTTAATCCGATCATCCATTTTCAAGGCAATGATGTGAGCAATAGCATCTTCCATTAATGTATTCTGACTAATCCCGGTATCATTAATGGCACTTAACTTCATGCGGATATCATCTGCATTAATATTGAGTGGGTATTTCTGAAATAGCTCGAGGTTTTTTAAATCGTTCAAGAAATACATTTCCTGACTGGCGAAAATGTCGAGGTGCTTTTTCAGAGAGTTTTCAAATTTGTTCATGGCACTATTTTTCAATGCAGGTTAACGATTGGTAATTTAATCTGTGCAAACCGCCACTCTCTTAAAAAGCCTCCTGGTGGAAAGCAAAGGAAGTCAGCTTGTTAAATTAAAGTTAGCAATAATGAAGGTGCATGCTATTGATCAAACAACAAATTCATAAATAAAGTAATACAAATAAAATATCGACAGAAAGACTGACAAATCTGATAGCACCTTTCAAACAAAATTTCAAATTCATATATTGCAAGACTCGGTGATGCAGTTGGCTTAATTTAGGGAGGATACCAAGAAATAAAATAAGAAAGAATATGATCCTCATTCAACTTGCTATCCTGTTGATTTGCATTTTCATTGGCGCCCGGATGTCGGGCATCGGATTGGGCGTAATGGGTATGATTGGCTTGCTCATTCTTATGTTTGGCTTCGGTTTGCAACCGGCAGATCCCCCGATAGAAGTAATGCTCATCATCTTAAGTGTGGTTACCGCTGCAGCAGCACTTCAAGCGGCCGGCGGAATGGATTACCTGGTAGATGTAGCCGGCAAAATTCTTCGCAAGAACCCAAAACAAATTACTTTTCTCGGCCCACTTGTAACATATGGGTTTGTATTGTTTGCGGGCACAGCTCATATCTCGTATTCCATCATGCCCATCATAGCAGAGGTAGCCATTAAAAATAAAATCCGACCCGAACGCGCTATGAGCATGAGTGTAACGGCAGCCCACATGGCCATTACGGCCAGTCCGGTTTCTGCAGCAGCAGCTGCGTTGCTAACCGTGTTGGGTGCTTCCGGAACCAAATTGGCCGATATACTCTTGGTTGCAATCCCGTCTACATTGATCGGGGTTCTGGTAGGAATACTTTTCGTATGGAAACGTGGAAAAGAACTTGGCGATGATCCTGAGTTTCAGGAGCGAATGAAAGATCCTGCCTTTGTAAAAAATCTTGAAGGAGGAGAAACGAAGGAATTTGAACTCGCACCTGGTGCTATTAAGTCCGTAATTATTTTTGGACTAGCTGTAGTTGCAGTGGTTGTGCTCGGATCTTTTCCCCAGCTACTTCCCTCCTTCGGAAGTAAGGCTGGTTTTAGTCCGGGCTTTGCCGTAAATGAAGCCGGTAATGTTCTAATGCCTTCCATGATTATGATGATCATGCTGGGTGCGACAGGCCTCATTATTTTATTTGCAAACACCACAGCAGCTAAAGTAACGAAGGCCAGCTTGTTT
>Ga0315912_10004350_pt1 | contig 13486 bp, 6 predicted proteins | sample VfabasoilMG_FD_204469 | JGI IMG/M metagenome (GOLD analysis project Ga0315912, IMG submission 204469) | Garden soil microbial communities collected in Santa Monica, California, United States - V. faba soil | ecosystem: Environmental > Terrestrial > Soil > Garden | place: USA: California... | reverse complement strand
GTCGTCATCAAGAACAACGCCGACCTCCGCGGCTTCAAGATCGAATGGAAAAACGGGGACTCCCCCATCAAACAGGGCGCTCTGACGTTCTCGAACAGCACCAAGTGGAATGGTGGTGCGTCCGGCGGTGGTTTGAAGGCTGGTACCATCATCGTGCTCCGTGAAGATGCGAGCGCGGACACCTTCCCCGACCGCTCAGGGCTGGCCTGCGACATCAGCGTTGATAACGGCAGCTGGGACAACATCATTCAGCTCCGGACCAACGGGACCTACGTCACCGAAAGCGGCACTGACTGGCAGGTGGACAATGACGACTGGACGGCACGGATCCTCGACAACGCGACCCCCACCCGAGGCGTGGTGCAGAGCTGGGTCGGTGAGGACACGTCAGCGGCTGATATCCGTACGGGCAGCGGCCTCAGCAGCGAGGAAGTGGGCAAGCTCGAGCAGGACCCCAGCGCAAACGCTGCGGTCTACAGCCCTTCACAGCTGGGGAACTACAACGACGGCGACACCAGCACCTCCGGGGACCCCAACCTGTGGAACAGCGGCGCGAACGAGCAATGCTTTGAGGCGTTGACGGGTTGCAATACCTGCCCATGACCGCAGATAAGGCACGCATTTAGGCAATTTTACCTGAGAGTGGGTCGCACCAACCGCCAGTGCCGAGGCTCGGTGCTGGCGGTTGCGTATTTTGTCGCATGTCCCAATTGCGCCACGCGCGCCGTGGAGCACGTCCAAATGGAAACTGTATCCAACCCGTTTCTCCTCCGTCATCCTCGTGTCATGCCTGCCCGTTAGTGGTGTGTGGCTCATCGATGCGCGGCAGTGAGTGTTTGGTGAGATGGGTGCCTTCCTGCACTGACGGTGCAATTTGAAGGCACTGGGTGCAATTGAAGGGGCGCCGTGCTGCGCACCAGCTTGGTTTGCGAACAGTGGTTCATCAGGAGATTGAGGTCATGGTCCGAAGAATTCTTGGTATTGCAAGCGTGAGCTTGCTCGCATTCGCCTACGGTTGTGGGTCCGACGAGAGTGTGGATGGAATCGACGGCGCTGATGCTGCGCCTTGCACGGTCAGCGAAGCTGACGGTGAGACGCTCATCGAGTGTCCCGACGGCTCCTCGGTCGCCGTCTTGAGCGGTACAGATGGGAAAGATGGCAAGTCGGGTGAAGAGGGCCAGCGCGGCGAGGACGGCGAGCGCGGTGACGACGGAAAACCAGGCAAAGATGGGGAGCCCGGGAGCGAGGGCGACCCCGGACTGCAGGGGCAGGACGGCGATCCTGGGGAACCCGGTGCCCCTGGCGCTAAGGGAGATGCTGGCGACGGCTGTTCGGTGGAGTGTGACGACGAGCACACCGTGCGCATCTCCTGCGAAGACGGCAGCGAGGTGACCCAGTCGGTGAATTCATGCGCCGAGGTGGGGGGGCCGCTTGGCTTGGTGCCCGCGCTGACGACGTTGGCCGGCGCGATGGGGGACAGCAACAACCCCGCACTGTCCTTGCGTGTGGTCACGGGTGGAGCCCCGATCGAAGAGATCACAGTGACGGCCACTTCATCCGACGAGTCGGTCGTGCCCAGTGAGGACATCGTCATCGAGGGTACAGGCCGCCAGCGCGTCGTGCGCGTGAACCCGGTTGAGGCCGGTAGCACGATGATCACGCTCATCGTCACCAACGCGGACGAAGAAGAGGCAGAGATCACCCTCGACTACGCGGCCTCCGCCGCAGCGCCAGATGCCTCGGGCCGTTATCACTACGGCGTTTCAGACGCCTCCACTGCCGTGGATGTGGGCGACGGCTACATGCTGTTGGCCGGCGATGGGGACAACCTCATCGGGCTGTACCGGCAGGACGAGTCGGGGCCGCCTCTCAAAGTGTGGGCGTTCACTGCTGACGATCAGCTGGGGGAGGCCCCCGTGCGCATCGAAGCTTCGGCCCGCAAGGACCAGACGGTTGTGTGGCTCGGCTCCCACGCCAACGCGCCCAATGGCGACGTTCAAGTGCAGTCGCGCATGGCCTTTGCAACCACCATCACGGGCAGTGGCGCAGAGGCGGAGCTTACTTTCTCCGGTCGCTACGCTGGATTGTGGGCCGATGCGATCGCAGCGGATGTGGCAGACGGTTTTGGCTGGGGCCCTGATGCTCTGGGCTTGGCCAATGCGACGCAACCCGGAGTCCTTCCGGGGGCGCCGGAGGGGTTCAAGATCGAGGCGTTTGAGTTTGGGAACGCCTTGTATGGCCCTAGTGGCGAAGGTGACGCCACCACGACGGCGTACGTGACTACGAGCTTTTACGGTTACTACATGATTTCGGTGACCAACCTCCTCGAGCTCGTCGATGGCACAGGGCCACAATCAGGACGAGCGCAGTTCGACGCACCGGTCGCCCCCAACTACCTCGACGGACGCACCGTTCGAGCGCTGAGCCGCAACGCCAGCGGCGATTTTTTGATGGTGGCGAGCCCGCCCATAGACGCTGTGCCCGGCGAAAACGACACCTGGCTGCTCTACACGTGGGATGGTCACCCGATTCATTACCCCGTCGCTAACCAAGTGCTCCCAGATCCAGACTTCATCGTGAACGGCGAGTGGGAGGGCATTGTCTCGGTTCCAGATCCTCTCCTCCCGGGGGCCAAGGTGCGCTTGGTCGCGGACTGCGGCGATACGGATTTCTACGGAACCGGTAAGACCACTGAACTCCAGAAGGCACTGCAAAAGTCCTACAGCCAAGAATTTACTTTGAACTGAGAGTAGTTGACGGCGGGGGCGCGGCGCCACGTGGCTCCGCCACGTCGGGATGGCTCCTTCTGAAAGAAAATCCATGCTTCCAAGAATTACTGCCATCGCGCTTGTCGTTGCGTTTACGCCGGGATGTGGCGCGGGTGACGAGCAATCGGCTCACGCTGGCGTTGCGGGCACATCCTGTACGGTGGAGGCGGACGAGGCGGGCAACGCCACCATGGCCTGCCCCGACGGCACCTCCGTCACCTTCATCGGCGGAGCACCTGGACAGCCTGGCGGGCCAGGTAAGTCGGGCGCTGAGGGCGCGCCAGGACAGGATGGTGACCGCGGGCAAGAGGGTCACCCTGGACGCGAGGGGGCGCTGGGTCACCAGGGCGATCCCGGACAAGAGGGACATCCTGGGGATGAGGGTGATCCGGGGCAAGCTGGTGATCCAGGTCGCCCGGGTGACGCGGGTGACGCCGGGAAAATGTGCTCGGTGGCGTGCGACGACGAGCACACCGTCCGGGCCTTCTGCGAAGATGGCACCGAGGTCACCTACGCGGTGACCTGGTGTGGCGACCCTTTGCCTGCGTGGTTGAGCGTGGGGGACGAGCACGCTTGCCAGGTGCGTCCCAACGACGGACGTTTGGTGTGCTGGGGAAGCGACGCCTATCAAAAGTTGGGCAATGGCGCCTTCGTCGCCGACCAAGTCAGTGCGAGCTTCGTCGACACCAGGACACTGCCCGACGGCATGCAAACCAGTTGGCAGCTGGTCAGCACCAGCAAGTACCACACCTGTGGTCTCACGACCGCTGGCGACGCGTATTGCTGGGGGAACGTGGGCGTCGGTCAGAATGGCGGGGTCACATGGATCCCCAGCCCCGTCGACATGAATGCTGTGCCGCCGGGCACCACTTGGACCATGCTCACCTCGGGAATCAACGGAGACACCACGTGTGGCATCACTACGGAGGGGGATGGCTATTGTTGGGGCGATGACCTCAGTGGAGAGCGTGGTGACGCAGCGAGTTCTGGGGCGCTGTTCAGTCCAAGCCCCCTGGATACCAGCGCACTGCCACCAGGCACGGCGTGGGCGGTGTTGAGTGCGGGCCGTTCACACACCTGTGGTCTCACTACCGAGGGCACAGCCTATTGTTGGGGCAGTGACGCAAATGGTCAGCTAGGCAACGGACGACTCATCACCGCCAACCAGACCAGACCCGCGCCAGTCGACGTCAGCTTCCTTCCGGTGGACACGCAGTGGTCCACCATCAGCGCTGGCGACAGCCACACCTGTGCGGTGACCACACGCGGGACGGCCTACTGTTGGGGCAGCGACGCCACGGGGCAGTTGGGAAGGAACGGTGTGGTGGCCCCAGCGGACTACCCTCAGCCCGTCGATAGCAGCCAGCTTGCGGTCGGCAGCGCTTGGCGCCGGATCAGCGCAGGTCGTGAACACAGCTGCGGTGTGGCGACGGACGGCGCCGCGTATTGCTGGGGAAGAGCCGTCGCTGGTCGTCTGGGTGAGGGAAGCTCAGCTGGCACCCGGCCGCGGCCGACTGCGGTCAGTGTTGCTCATCTTCCGGCGGGTTCCACGTGGAGCGAGGTGGATGCCGGGGGTGACTTTAGTTGCGGCTTGACCTCACAAAGAGCTGTGTATTGCTGGGGTAGCGACCAAAGCGGCCAACTGGGCAACGGCGCCCCGAGCGGGGACCGCCTCATGCCTGAACATCCCGTCGGCGTGACTTTCGGGATCTTTCCCGATCCGGTTGCCCCTGCCAACTTGCTCCGCCACGGTGTGCAGAACTCGACTGAGCTCGCCGGAGCTGTGGGTGATCCGACGAACCCATCCTTATTCATGACGTTGCTGCCCATGGAGACACCGCTCGAGGAGCTCGTGCTCAGCGCCAGCTCCTCGAATGAATCTGTGCTCCCCGCCGCCAACATCACCTTTTCGGGCAGAGGGGTAGAGCGCACCGTGTCTCTCGAACCCGTGGCACGCGGGATGGCCACCATCACCTTTGTCGTTTCGAACGGCCGAGGCGAGCAAATCACTTTTTCTGTCGATTACGCGGTCTCCACCCACATTCCCGACTCTTCAGGCCGGTATCATTCCCACATCTCCGACGCCTCGACCGCGCTGGACGTGGGCGACGGCTACATGCTGCTCGCCAACGACGAGAGCAACCGGCTTTACCTCCACAAACAGTATGAATCGGGTCCACCGATCAAGGTGTGGGACTTCATGGATGATGGGACCCAGCTGCGCACGACCGAGGCCGACCTTGAAGGCGCGGCGCGGGTAGGGAACCAGGTGGTTTGGATCACCTCACACGGCAACGGACGCGACGGCGACGCGAAGGAGTACCGACGGGTGCTCTTCGCAACCACGATCACGGGCAGCGGCGCCGATGTCGAGCTTGCGTTTTCAGGGCGCTACGGTGGGGGGCCCGGCGCTAAGGACGACGTCGCCGCGCGCGGCTTGTGGCCCGATCTCATCGCCTGGGACCGCGCAAACGGCCACGGCTTGGGCGCGGACCATCTGGACTTCTTCGCGGCCACACAGGACGGGGTGCTACCCAACGCTCCCGATGGCTTCAACATCGAGGGTCTCGAATTCGCGGCTGACAGTGCCACGGGCTATCTAGGGTTTCGCGCGCCGACAGTCGATGTGCACGGCATCGAGCATGCCTTGATCGTACCGGTCACGAACATGCTCGAGCTGGTGGATGGGATCGGAGGGCAATCTGGGCGCGCCGAGTTCGGTCAGCCCATCTTGCTGAATCTCGGCGGACGCAGCATCCGGGCCATGCGCCGCAACGCCTCCTCGCAGTACTTGATTACGGCGGGACCACCGGATGGCGCCACTCCGGGCGTGAACGACACATGGGGGCTCTACACCTGGGATGGCGATCCGAAGCACGCACCCAGCTTGAACCAACAGCTGCCCGCTCCAGATCCGCTGACCACGGGGAGCTGGGAGAGCATCGTGTCGGTTCCCCTGCCCATGCTGCCCGGCGCGACATTCCGACTCGTCGCGGACAGCGGTGACACAGATTTTTACGGCATTGGCGAGACCAAGGACCTCATCCCTGGGTTTCAAAAGTCCTACAGCCAGTTGTTCACGTTGCAATGAGCTGAGCGCACCCGCGCATCTTGAAAATCATCTCTCACACCCAATAGGTCAACCATGGAAGCCGTCATCGATCCGACAAGAGACCAAGCCGAAGACTCGGAAGGAAGCAGAAGCTCATCGGGGGCGGCAACGCCTCGCGACAAGAAGAGGTCTTGGTCCTCGTACCTCGGCGTGCTGGGCGTGGGCATCGCTGCAGGGTGCGGCATTGGCTACGTCGGTCATCATCTCCAGGTGAACGCGGCCCCCCAAGATGCATGCAAGCAGTGGGAAGGCGCCATCTGCCGAGGCGTGGGCGAGGAAACTTACGCATGCAAGCAAGCCAAGACGGCGAGCGCGCTGCTGCTTTCGGGCCCTGCCTGTGCCCAGGCACAACCAGGGCTGCAGACCAAGGTTCAGCAGATCAAGGCCGGACGCGGACCTTGCACCGAGCTCTCGGACCGGCTGTGCCAGGAGTTGGGACGGGATGGGCAAGGTTGCGAGCTGGTGAAGAGCAAAGAGCCGACACTTTCGGTGAAAGACTGCGAGGACATGGCGAAGAACTACGACCAAGTTCTGGGGCAGCTCATGAGTCGGCAAACGCGGGGCACGCTTCCCAAGGCCAACTCCACGCCCGTTGTGCCTTAAGACCGCAGGTGCTCAGCGCTGCCGAGGATTCCTTCGCCATGGCGCTGGTGGGCAGAGCGATGCGCGCGTCACGCTGAGCAGATTGTCTGATCGACCGCGCGCCCTCGTGCATCAACGTGCATGAAAATCACCCGACTTGGGCTGCTGTGCGGCTGGCTCCCATGCGCCATGGTTCTGTTCGGCGCGGGCGCGTGCGGTCCGTCGGGCGACGACGGAGTGAAGACCGGCGACGGGGATGGCGGCGACGGCGAGGATGGGGGAGCTGCGACGGGTGGGGCCGACGGGCCTAACGGGGAAGCTGACGGTGGCTCAGCCGCGGGTGAGGACTCCGCGGGTGGGGGCGGGGCGAGTGGTGGCGCTGAAGCGACGGGTGGAGCTGATGCGAGCGCGTCTGGAGGCGGTGTGGCTGCAGGCGGCAATGCAGCGGGAGGCAACAGTGCAGCTGGAGGCGGCAGTGCGGCGACTGGTGGGGCCGCATCGACAGGTGGTGCATCGAGTGGGGAGGGAAGCTGTCCCACTCGGGTGGAGGGATTTGGGCAGGACGTAACCGGTGGCGAGGGTGGCAACGTGGTGACGGCCCGCACGGGCACGGAGATCCACAAGGCCATCTGCGATCGCGCGGCCGACGACACGCCGCTCATCATTCTAGTCGACGGCACCATCACGCCCGGCAACACCAGCAAACAGAGCGGGAGCTGCAGCACGGCAGACGGTGTGATTGAGCTCAAAGAGATTGAAAATATCTCGCTCGTGGGCGTCGGAACGAGAGGAGTGCTCGACCAAGTGGGCATTCACATCCGCGCCTCGACCAACCTCATCATCCAGAACCTCACCATAAAGAACGTGCGCAAAGAAAACACGGATACGCCTTCCAACGGTGGCGACGCGATCGGGATGGAATCGGACGTGAGCCACATTTGGATCGATCGCAACTTGATCTTTGGCTCGACCACTGAAGGGGAGGAACATGATGGTTTGATCGACATGAAGGACCACACGACCGACGTGACCATCTCCTGCAATCATCTGCACACTGGTGGGCGCGGCGGGCTCGTCGCATCAAGCGACAGCGGCACGGACGGCTCCACCCGCATCACCTGGCATCACAATTGGTACGACAACCTCACTTCACGCACCCATTTGGTGCGCGAAGCGCACGGGCATTTTTACAACAACTATTACTCGGGCATCCACTCCACGGGCATCAACAGCCGCAATGGCGCAACACTGCTGGTGGAGGGCAACTACTTCACGGAGTCGCGCAATCCGCTCGGGACATTCTTTTATACGGAAAACCCGGGTGTGTGGGAGGCGCACGACAATCACTTCACGTCGAGCGTGGAGTGGGAAGCCGGTGACGATGAGATCCCAGCAGGCCCCAATGTGCAATCCACTGGCTCGGTGTCCGTTCCCTACCAGTACACCCTCGATCCCGTGCAGGACGTCCCTGCGATTGTGATGAGTAGCGTAGGTGTCGGGAAGCTTCCTTGAGTCTGGACCCGTGACTGTCCTAGCGGCCAGCGACGCGACCCTGCTGATTGCCCCCGCTGATTGCGAGTCCCTGGATCGATCCGTAGGCTTTTTCCACCGCTTTTCGGCACTGTTCGACGGGGGCTTCTGGCGAACATTGAGCGACCGTCGAGCGGCAGGTGGCGAAGCTCGCGGCCGCTTCTTGATCGGTCTGCCCCCAACGCCCGCGCCGGAGCTCCGCGGACGGGCAGTAGTTGGTGGTTCTCCACAGCGGGGTCCTCCAATCCGGTTCCCAGACACGCGCAGTCGTGTCCCAAGACGCAGTGAGGACCTTCGTTCCGTCGGGGCTAAAGACAGCTGAATCGACGCTGCCTCCGTGTCCCCTGAGCACCACGACCTCCCCCGAGCCGTCAGCATTCCAGATGCGAGCGGTCTTGTCCGCTGAGGCAGTGAGGACCTTCTTTCCGTCTTTGCTAAAGACAGCTGTTGCGATGCTGTCCTCGTGTCCTCTGAGGACGACGGGTTCGCCTGAGCCGTCAGCATTCCAGACGCGTGCGGTCTTGTCGTCTGACGCGGTGAGGATCTTTTTCCCGTCTGAGCTAAAGACAGCTAATTTAACGCTTGCTTCGTGTCCCTTAAGGACCACAGCTTGGCCTGAGCTGTCAGCATTCCATATACGGACGGTCTTGTCCGCAGAAGCAGTGAGAACCTTTTTCCCGTCTGGGCTAAAGACAGCTGATTCAACGCTTGCTTCGTGTCCCCTGAGGACCACGGCTTGGCCTGAGCCGTCAGCATTCCATATACGGACGGTCTTGTCCGCAGACGCAGTGAGGACCCTTTCTCCGTTTGGGCTAAAGACGGCTGAATTGACGTTGTTTTCGTGTCCTTCGAGTACGATGGGCTGCCCTGAGCCATCTGCATTCCAAACGCGGGCGACCGTATTGTCCTGGACGACGGCGATGGTGTTGTCTTGGGTCCGAGTGAGGACCTTTTTTCCGTCTGGGCTAAACACACCTGAGTAAACATTGCCCTCGTGTCCCCTGAGGACCACGGCTTCGCCTGAGCCGTCAGCATTCCAGACGCGTGCAGTTTGGTCCACGGACGCAGTGAGGACCTTTTTTCCGTCTGGGCTATAGACGGCCGAGGGGACGGCGTTTTCATGTCCCCGCAGGACCAGGGGTTGACCTGAGCCATCAGCATTCCAGACGCGGGCGGTGCCATCGTAGGACGCGGTGAGGATCTTTGTTCCGAATTTATTATAGACAGCTGATCCTATACTACTTTCGTGCCCCCTGAGGATGTTGGCTTGGCCTGAGCCGTCGGCATTCCAGACGCGGGCGGTCTTGTCCCCGGACGCAGTGAGGACCCTATTCCCGTCTGGACTAAAAGCGGCTGCGCTGAGCTCGCCTTCGTGTCCCCTGAGGACCACGGCCTCGCCTGAGCCGTCAGCATTCCAGATACGAGCAGTCGTGTCCTGCGATGCGGTGAGGACCTTTTCTCCGGTGGGGCTAAAGACTGCTGAGTAGATATAGCCCTCGTGCCCCCTGAGGATGTTGGCTTGGCCTGAGCCGTCGGCATTCCAGACGCGGGCGGTCTTGTCCACGGAAGCAGTGAGGACGCTCTGTCCGTCTGGGCTGAAGACTGCTGAGTAGATGGTGCCTTCGTGTCCCCTGAGGATCACGGGTTGGCCTGAGCCGTCAACATTCCAGATGCGAGCGGTATTGTCCTCAAGCGAGGTGAGAACTTTCTTTCCATCTGGGCTAAAGACGGGAGCGTGGCTGCGGCTCTCCTCTTTCGTAAGGATCACGCCTTCGCCTGAGCCGTCAGCATCCCAGACGCGTACGGTGTTGTCCCAGGACGTGGTGGCGACCTTTTTCCCATCGGTGCTAAAGGCAGCTGAGATGATGGCGGCTTCGTGCCCGCTGATGACAATAGGCTGACTCGAGCCATCTGCATTCCAGATGTGAATAGTGCTGTCCGAAAGGGTGAGGACTTTTTTACCGTCGGGGCTAAAGGCAGCTGAACCCACGCCGCGGTCGAGGATGATGGCTTGCCCTGAGCCATCCGCGTTCCAGACGCGGGCGGTGCCGTCCCTGGACGCGGTGAGGATGTTTTTTCCGTCGTGGCTAAAAACGGCAGAGGTGACGCTCTGTTCGTGCCCTTCGAGCACCACGTTGGTGACGACGTGGGCGAGCGCCACCAGCGCTTGGCTCTCCAAATCGCTTGGCACAGTTCCGCCGACTTCTCGAAGGGTGGCTGCGGCGTAGGTCGAATTGTTCCGCGCTTGGGCCTCAGCCACTCGCGCAGCAAGGCCTGCACGACGGGCATTCGTCTCCGCCTTGCTGGCGTTGATCACAGCTTCGTTCGCTCGGGCTTGAGCTTCTCCTCGCTGCCCCCAAGCGAAGACACCCAGCACTCCAAGCACGAGGGCGACACCGAGCGCGGCGACCGCCGTCCGCCGGGCAGTCCGCTGCGCCCGCTCGCGCTCGGCCTTCTGTTGCGCTTGCCCCGCCTCCACGAACGCGCGTTCTGCGGGCAAAAGGAGCTGATCTTCGCGCTGCTGGATGAGCATGGCTTCGCTCAACGCAGCCCCGCGGAGCAGAGAGCCGGGGTCTCGATTGGCCCTCTCCCAGACTTCGATCAGGGGAGCCGTGCGATGCCTCCAACGCAATAGCTCGCGGGCGCCTTCAATCCACGCCACGAGCACTGCCCAACGGCGGAAGAGGGCTTCATGGGCAACGCGGAGTTCGCGTTCGCCTTCCCCGGTGAAGATGAGCAGCCGCGCTTTCACGAACTCCTCCAGCACGGGCTTGGCCTCATCCGGCAGACTGGCCCACCGTGCGGGTTGCCGCACCGGTTGATCCTGATCCCCTAGCCGCACCAGCGCGAGGAAGGCGCGGCGCAGAGCCGCGCTCTCAGCTTCGGGCAGCGGCACCTCCACTCCACCGCCATGGACCAAGCGCCGATGCTTCAGCACCGCTTCTGCGGCTTGGGAGACCGCATTCTCCAGACCGCCCAGCTCTCGGTACTCCCGCACTTCAAGGCGCCCGTCACTGCCGTAGCGCTCGTAGAGTTCGCGGAGCGCGAAGGCGAGCAGAGGGAGGGCGTCGGTGGTCTCCGTCTCCTGGATGATCTGGTCCACCAGCCCCTCATCAAAGCTCAGGCTGGCCAGTTGTGCGGGGCCCTCGATGACCGCCCGCAGATCTTGGCGTGCGATCGGATCCACGACCAGTTTGTCCGCGGGCAGTTCACGGAGCGCGGATTGGTCTTGGAAAAGTCCTAGAAAGTCGGCACGTAGCGTGCCCACGACCAGGAAGGCACGTGCTTCGAGCGACGTGAGTTGGAGCAGGCGCTTCAAGAGCAGCTCTCGTTCCCCCTCCTGAAATCCCTCCTCGCGCTCGAACGGAAGGAGTTCCTCCAACTGATCGATCGCCAAGAGGATCTTGGCCTCGCTCTTGGCGGCGTCGCGTAGATCACCGGCCAGCTCAGAGAGCTCGCGTGGGTCCCCCCGTTCCAGCACATCGCGCAACTCTTTCCAATCGCGTGTCACGCCTAAGGAAGCAAACGTCTTGCTGAACTCGCGGGCGCACTGCTGCAGGGGCTCGGCTCCCGGAATCATCGGCCCGACCACAATCCATTGCGGGCTAGGGCTGGACAGGCGCGGGATCACCCCGGCACGCAGCAGAGAAGACTTGCCCGAGCCCGAGGCCCCCAGCAACAAGAACCAGGCCACCGTTTGATAACGGTGCAGTCGCTCCAGTCGGCTGAGGGCTTCCTCAACTGCGCTTTCGCGGCCAAAAAATACTGGCGCATCTTCTGCCTCAAACGCGGCCAAGCCGGGGTAGGGCGGACGACGGGCATCCCACCCGCCCTTCACAATGCCCGCTTCGTGCAGTCCTCGAAATAGGCGTTGATAAGCAGCGTTCACGTCGGTGGCCTGGGGACCGATATCGATCGTCTGCTTGTCGCGGATCAGCTCATGCGCATTGCTGCTGTCGACGAGCAGCGGGAACACGGACTTGCCGAGCGCCTTGGCATGGGTGACCTCAGCGAAGCACCACTTGGATTCGGCGAAAGCCGCGCTGCTCAGGGCAATGAGCGCGCGGCAGCTGCGCAGCTTGGCATAGAGCCGTCGCTCCCACTCATCCCCAGCAGCGATTCCTTGCTCTGGATCGGTGTCCAAAAACACGGACCGAAAGCCTTCACGATGGAGCCGCTGTTGGAGATCCAGCGCTTGTGCGCTGTCCCTACGCGAATAGCTGATGAAGATGCCACTCATGCCTTCAACTCCCAAGTGTGGCTGTTACCCCGTGACCCTGCTTGCGGTGAGATGTTCATGTGCGGCGCAGCATGCGCCTGGTGGCGCGGAGCCAGCAAGTTCAATCGTTGCGACAACTAACGTTCGGCCAATAGGTCGAAGTGGGGGTGAGCTTCCGGCCGCGCTTATGAGAGGTTTTCATTCAAACAATGACTTGTGAGTCATGCGGTAGATTCAGTCGTGGCGTCGGCGCTGACGAATCGCTGTGTGCGGTTTGTGAATCCGCCCGATGAACCTGACGCTTCTCCTTGACACGCAGGGATCGCGCGGGTGGCGACGAGGCGCAATGAGACGCACGGTTTGGCAGCCGGATTGAGGCGCGCGGCGCGGTTTGCTGGAGATCTCTTGCATGTGTGCCCCTGGTCACCCTGCTCCCCACCACCAATCATCCGGCTCCAAGTTCCTGCTACGAAGAAAACTACAGTGCCCAGTGGCGCAGCCCCAGGCTGTAGCTAGATCTACGTCATGCGTGTTCTGCCTTCGTTTCGTTCTGTGATTCTGTGCTCTGGCCTGACCCTGGGTGTGAGCGTCGCCTGCGGTGGTCGCGCCACGAATGTCGGTGATGGAGACACGGGCGACGTCGACGGTGAAACCGATTCGGACAGTGACGACGAGACCGACGATGCTGCTTCGGGTGGTGACCCGGCGACCGGAGGGGAGACGTCCGCCAGTGGCGGAAGCGACCCGGCCAACGGGACAGGCGGGACGTACCTGACTGAGGACTACTGCTTTGACCCAGCGAGCGTGGACGACTGTGGGGAGGAGGCTAACCGCTACAAGGCTGATGAGGCACCGGTGACATTGCTGGATGTCACCGTCTTGGGCAGTGACGCGCGCCTTTTAGGGTTGGACGGGCGCGTTGCGTGGCTCACCTTGAATGAAGGGAGTGGCCCCACCGATTATCGCGTGCTGCGTGCGATGGATTACGAGGCGGACGTCGATGTGTTTGAGCCGATGTGGCCCGAAGCCCCGGGCGAGTTTGAAGTGAGGCACGCTGTGTCAGAGTACGACTCCAACCTGGAGGATGATTTGGAGCTCGGCTATGTGAGCGCTTTGGCTTGTGACCAGGACAAGTGCGTGGTGCTGTCTGCTGAGCCCAATGGTGCCGAGCTCGTTCACCTTCCCGGTACGGACTTGCCAGCGGATACGCAGCGTCTCGCCTTCAAAGGAAGTGTGCCGTGCGCCTTTGGAAAACGCGTGGATTGTTGGCAAAAT
>Ga0315912_10004349_pt1 | contig 13487 bp, 11 predicted proteins | sample VfabasoilMG_FD_204469 | JGI IMG/M metagenome (GOLD analysis project Ga0315912, IMG submission 204469) | Garden soil microbial communities collected in Santa Monica, California, United States - V. faba soil | ecosystem: Environmental > Terrestrial > Soil > Garden | place: USA: California... | reverse complement strand
CGATCATCGCCGCGGAGGGTCCTGACTCGAAGCTCCGCGACGCCGTCGGCTGGGACTGGAAAGGCAAGCTCTCCCCACTCTTCTACGTCGTCGCGATCGCGTCGACGTTCGGCGTGAAGTGGGTTGCGCAGGCGCTCTATGTCGCAGTCGCGTTGATCTGGCTCATCCCCGATCGGCGGATCGAGCGTCAGCTCGAGCACGAGCGCTAGGCAAGAAACGACGCGCGGGTTCCACTGACATGAGGGCTTACCAGATGTTCGCACGACACGTGGCGTTGGCCGGAATGGTGCTTCTCGCCGTGGGCCCCGCCGCGGCGCAGACCGGCCATGAGGGACACGAGTTCGGATCCGTCCATTTTGAAATCTCTTGCAGTGCCGACTCTCAGCAGCAATTCGATCGAGCGGTTGCGATGCTGCACTCGTTCTTCTATCCGGAGACTGAGAAGGCCTTCAAGGCGATCGCGGCGAAGGAGCCCTCGTGCGCGATGGCGCAATGGGGAGTGGCGATCAGCCAGCGACCCAATCCGCTCACGCCGCCGTTCGCGCCCACGAATCTGAAACAGGGGTGGGACGCGATTCAGAATGCACGCGCCGCCACGACCGCCACGCCGCGCGAACGCGACTGGATCGAAGCAATGGCGGTTTTCTTCCAAGACTACGACACCGTGGCCCAGCGGATCCGCACCGCACGCTACGCCGACGCGATGGCGAAGCTGCACGCCAAGTATCCGAACGACACCGAGGCCTCGACGTTTTACGCCCTGTCGCTGCTCGAAGCGGTGGATCTCTCGGACAAGACCTACACAAGTCAGCTGAAGGCCGCCGCCATCCTCGAGCAGCTCGAGAGAACACAGCCGGAGCACCCCGGCATCCCCCACTACCTGATTCACAGCTACGACTACGCACCGATCGCCGAGAAAGGGTTGCCGGCGGCCCGCCGGTACGCGGCGCTCGCTTCGTCTGCGCCGCACGCGGTTCATATGCCATCGCATATTTTTTCGACGCTCGGCATGTGGCAGGAGGCAATCGACTCCAACATCGCCGCCGATGCCGCGAACACCGCCTACGCGCGCAGCGTCAACCCCGCGGCGGCGGCGAATCCCGCCACGATCGCCGCTCGGTACCACGCGCTGGACTTCCTGACCAACGCCTACCTGCAGCTCGCGCAGGACAATCGCGCTAAAGGCCTAGTCGATCAGCGCAATTCACTCGCCGTGATGCCGGCTGGCGAACGCATCACCAATCACATGGCCTACGCCGCCATCCCGGTCCGCTACGCGATCGAACGCGGCGCGTGGGCCGAGGCTGCGGCGCTGCCGCCGATGACGACTCCGTACAAAGAAGCGGAAGCGATCGTGCGGTTCGGCCGCGCGCTCGGCGCCGCCCGGTCCGGCGATTCAGTGGCCGCCAAGAAGGACCTGGCCGAGCTCACGCGGCTGCAGCAGGAGATCGCCACGACCGGAGACCCTTACTGGGCCGAGCAGGTGGGGATTCAGCAAGCCGCGGCGACCGCGTGGATCGCGCTCGCCGAGAAGCAAACTCGCCAGGCCATCACTGCGATGCAGGATGCTGCCGATCGCGAGGATCGCACGGAAAAGCATGTCGCGATGGAAAACCGCCTCTCGCCAATGCGCGAGCTGCTCGGTGAGCTTCTTCTCGAGGCCGGTCGGCCGGCCGATGCCCTTTTACAATTCCAACGCTCGCTCGAAATCGCGCCCAAACGGATCCGATCGCTCGACGGGGCCGCACGCGCGGCGGCGCAGAGCAGCGATCGCACGCGGGCCGTGTCGTACTTCGAGCAGTTATTGACGCTCACCGCCACGGCTGACACTGAAAGGCCAGCGCTTCGGGCTGCCCGGGAATACGTCGACGCGAACCGCGGATTACGCTGATACCTACTCGGCGTCTGTTGAGAGTTAGACTCGAGCCTACGGCCCGCGCCGTGGAGAACTCCATGCAGCGAATCCGCGTTGCGACATTCGGCATTCTGAGCGTCACGGCCCTCGCCTTCGCAGCACTTGCACAGGAAGCGGCGGATTCCTACCGCGCTCCGCGAACGTCGTGGGGCGATCCGGATCTGCAAGGCAAATGGCCGGGCACGAACATGGGCGGCGTGCCGCTGCAACGCCCCGAGTCCTTTGGCACGCGCAACGTGCTCAACGACGACGAGTTCGCTGCGCGTCAGGCGCAGACCGCGCGCCAGATCGCTCAGGACAACGCCGACTTCGATTTCGAGAATCCGAGCGTGCCGTTCGGTCAGGTCGGAGGTGGGCAGTCGCCGCCGCAGCATTGGTTCGAGCGCGGTGAAACACAGCGGCAGGTCTCGTTGATCGTCGATCCACCGAACGGCCGCCTACCGCCGCTCACCGCGGCCGCGCAGAAGCGCGAAGCGGACCGGCGTGCCAACGCCCCGGCGCAGCCGGCGTCCTACACGGACTTCTCGCTGTACGAGCGGTGTATCACGCGCGGTCTCATCGGCTCGGTCATGCCGGGCGGCTACAACAACGGCAATCAGATTTTCCAAGCGCCGGGCTACGTGACGATCGTGAACGAAATGATCCACGAGTCGCGCATCGTGCCGCTCGATGGCCGGGCGCACGTGAATCCGGCGATCCGCAGCCATCTCGGCGACTCGCGCGGCCGCTGGGAAGGCGACACGCTCGTGGTCGAGACGACGAACATCGCGGACCGTCCAGGGCTCGGCGTGAACAACACGAGTGCAAGCCCCGCGCTGACGATCACCGAGCGCTTCACGCGCACCGGCGACAACACGCTGCGCTACCTCGTCACCGTCGCCGACCCGATGACATGGACGGCACCCTTCACGCTGCAGATGACTCTCGAGCGCGACGACGGCTACGGGATGTTCGAGTACGCGTGCCACGAAGGCAACCTCGCACTGCGCAATATCCTGAGCGGCGCGCGCGCGACGGAACGCTAGCCTTCGCGCTTTCCCCTGGTTCGGACCATTGGGCGTGAGCGCGACGACAGAATTTGAACCTGCTCCGCCAACTGCGCCATGATCCGTAACTGGTCTCATAGCGATATCGCGGGACGGTCGCCATGGAATGCACCCACTTCGATTTCGTGAAAACCTCCGAGCCGCGCACGGACGGCTGCGAGGAGTGCCTCAAGACGGGCGACACCTGGGTGCACTTGCGCCTGTGCCGCACCTGCGGGCACGTCGGTTGCTGCGACGACTCGAAGAACAAGCACGCGACGAAGCACTTTCGCGCCACGCAGCACCCGATCATGACGTCGATCGAGCCCGGCGAAGACTGGAGTTGGTGTTACGTCGATCGCGTCGGCATGGTGCTCGAGTGACCCCGGGCGACTCTGCCTCCCCGACGATCGAAGCGCGCCACGCCCAGGCGTTCCCGGTGCTCGCGCCCGAGGAGGTCGACCGGCTCGCGCGCTTCGGCACGCTCCAGCAATTCGCCGACGGCAGCCGGCTCTACGAGACGGGCAAGCCGAGCCCCGGCATGTTCGTGGTGCTGTCGGGCAGCGTGCGCGTCACGCGGCGAGACGGCCACGGCCACGATCCATTGATCGTCGAGTACGGCCCTGGCATGTTCTCGGGCGAGCTCGGTCAGCTGTCGGGGCGGCGCTCGTTCGTCGATGCGACCGCCGTCGGCGACGTGCGGACCGCGCTGCTTCCGCCGGAGCGTTTGCGGGCCGCGCTGATCGCCGAAGCGATGCTCGGCGAAAGGATCATGCGCGCGCTGATCCTGCGACGCGTCGGGCTCATCGAGACTGGCGCCGGCGGCCCGCTGCTCGTCGGATCCGCGTCCTCGCCGGACGTAACCCGGCTCAGCAGCTTTCTCGCGCGCAATGGCATTCCGCACCTCGTGCTCGATCCGGCGAGCGATGCCGAGGCGCGCCTCGTCGTCGAGCGCTACGCGCCGGGGCCCACGGAGCTTCCGCTCGCGCTGTGCCCCGACGGGTCGATCCTGCGCAACCCGACCGACAACGCGCTCGCGCGCTGCATCGGAATGCTCGATAGCGACGCCCCGGATCGCGTCTACGACGTGGCGATCGTCGGCGCGGGTCCCGCGGGCCTCGCCGCCGCCGTGTATGCCGCCTCGGAAGGCCTCGACGTCGTCGTGCTTGACGCACGCGCGTTCGGCGGGCAGGCCGGCGCGAGCGCGCGCATCGAGAACTACCTCGGTTTTCCGACGGGCATCTCGGGCCAGGCCCTGGCCGGGCGGGCGTATTCTCAGGCGCAGAAGTTCGGCGCGCGCATGGAGATCCCCGACGAGGTCGTTGGTATCGATTGCAAGCGCTCATTAGATGACGACGCCGTGACGTTGCAGCTCGCCGACGGCGCGACGCGGCGCAGCCGCACGATCGTGATCGCGAGCGGGGCGCGCTACAGGCGGCCGAGCTGCGGGGGGCTCAAGGAGATGGAAGGCCGCGGCGTGTGGTATTGGGCGTCGCCGATCGAGGCGCGGGCGTGCACCGGCGCCGAGGTCGTCGTCGTCGGCGGTGGGAACTCTGCCGGGCAAGGCGCCGTATTCTTGTCGGGGTCCGCGACGAAGGTGTGGATGCTCGTCCGCGGTCCCGGGCTAGCTGCGAGCATGTCGAAGTACCTCATCGATCGCATCGCGTCGATTCCGAACATCGAGTTGCTCACGGGGACCGAAATCGTCGACATCGCGGGCTCACAGGACTCGGGTCTCGAGGCGGTGACCTGGCGCTCGCGCGATTCGGGCCGAGAGGACACTCGGCCGATCCGCAACGTCTTCCTATTCCTCGGCGCCGACCCGAGCACGGAGTGGCTCGCGGACTGCGGGGTGGAGCTGGACCCGAACGGCTTCGTGAAAACGGGCGCCAAAAGCCCCCTCGAAACGAGCGTTCCGGGCATTTTCGCCATCGGCGACGTGCGCGCGGGCTCGGTGAAGCGCGTCGGCGGCGCCATCGGAGAGGGGGCGGCGGTCGTGGCGCAGGTCCATGCGTTTCTCGCGAGCACCGCGGCCACACGCGCGTAAGGACCGGCCAGACTTCGCGCTCGCGGACGGGGCTCCGCGTCCCGGACAATTCTCAATGGATCGTTGACCGCGAGTTGTGCACGATAGTGGCGCCTTTCCAGGAGGATTGACGTGCCCCATATGAAACTAGCCCCGGCCGACGGGGGTCGCGCATCTCCGCACTTACAGATCGGCGCCGCCGCGGTGCGGGTTGCGCTGCCCTCCCTCATCGCCCTTGCCTGGACCGCGGGTGTGTGGGCGCAGTGGGAGCCCGTACGCGATCCCACGCTACCGCGCGATGCCGACGGCAAGGTGCTCATGGACGCGCCGACGCCGAAGACAGCCGCCGGGACGCCGGATCTCTCCGGCCTCTGGATGCGGACGAACAGCGGGCCGCCGCGAGAAGGCGGTGGGGGCGGCGGTGGCGGTGGTGGCGGTGGTGGCGGTGGTGGCGGCGGAGGCGGCGTTTCGCTCGAGCCTGCGCAGGCACCGGTGCCATTCGATCCGAACGGCCCACCGATCGCGGCATTTTTCGAGGCAGGGCAAAACATGGAGGGCGGCCTGCCCTACACGCCGTGGGCCAAGGAGCTCCGGGATAAACGCTTCGCAGCGCGCGCCAAAGACAATCCGGATGCCCAGTGCCTGCCGATGGGTTTCCTGCAGTTTCATCAGCAGCCCCAGCCACGCCTGATCATTCAGACCGAGAAATTGATCCTGATCGAATACGAAGCCAATTACGGCCTGCGCCACATCTACATGGACGGGCGCAAGCTGCCGCCGCAAGGCGAGCCGCAGCCGTTTTGGTACGGCTATTCGGTCGGGCACTGGGAGGGCAACGACCTCGTCGTCGAGACCAACAACCTACGTGGCGCCGACGAGGACAGCCCGTCGGACGGTTGGCTCGACGTGAACGGTAGCCCTTACTCGCGCCAAGCGAAGATCACGGAGCGTTTCCGCCGGCCGACGCTCGGCCATCTGCAAATCGACTTCACGGTCGAAGATCCGAAGTCGTACACGAAACCGTGGACCGTGCGTATCGATCAGCGCCTCCTGCCGGACCAGGAGCTGATCGAGTTCATCTGCAATGAAAATCAACAATTCGGCAACAGAATTCAGCTGGACTAGGAGCTGCGCAAGTGAACCATCAAGCACACGCCAACAATAGTCGTCGCGGTCGCCGCGGCGTCATGAAGACCGGAGCGCTTACGAGTCTGGCCGTTGCCGCGCTCGCTGCATCGCTGCCGCTCGCCGCCCACCACTCGTTCACCGCGGAGTTCGATGGGAGCAAGCAGATCAAGGCCACGGGCTCGGTCACGAAACTGGATTGGCAGAACCCGCACGGCTGGATTCACCTGACCGTGACCGAGCTCTGCGAGCGCACCGCCCCGCCCGGTCCTCCGCAGCCCGATGCGCAGGAACAGCCATGGGACTGCCGCAAGCCCGACGCCAAAGAGGGTGCAGCCGATTGGGCGTTCGAGATCGGCAGTCCGAACGGCCTGATGCGTCAGGGCTGGACACGCAACTCGCTGAAGGCAGGCGACGTCGTCACGGTTCTCGGCTCGCGCGCGCGCGACGGGAGCACGAACTCGAACGCTCGCTCGGTGACGACGGCCGACGGCAAGCGCATGTTTGCCGGCTCGAGCCAAGACGCCACGCCGTAAAGAGAAGGTCCACGCGGCAAGGCACGGCGGCATGTTCGGCATGCGGCGTGTCATCGGCGTCGCGCCGCATTTTGTTGTTCGCCCGGGCGCGCTTCGCTAAGCTACCGGCCGTCTCGGCGATCCGGGTCACTCTTTGACGCTCACGTCCGGCACACGCCTCGGTGTATTCGTCATCGCAGACTCGATCGGCGCCGGCGGCATGGGCGAGGTTTATCGCGCGCGCGATACCACGCTGAATCGCGACGTCGCGGTCAAAATCTTGCCGAGCGAGTTCGCCGCCGACGCCGACCGCCTTTCCCGGTTCCGCCGCGAGGCGCAGATCCTCGCGACGCTGAACCACCCGAACATCGCAACGATCCACGGCATCGAGGAGTCGACCGGCATACACGCGCTCATCCTCGAGCTCATCGAAGGTCCGACGCTCGCGGACTGGATCGCGGCACGTCGACACCAGCACCGAATGACGGGAGAGGCCGTGACCGCCGCGGTCGCCATTGCGCGTCAGATCGCGGAGGCGCTCGACGCCGCGCACGAGCGCGGCATCGTGCACCGCGACTTGAAACCCTCGAACGTGAAAGTCTCCACGGACGGCCGCGTCAAGGTGCTCGATTTCGGTCTCGCGAAAGTGCACGAGCCCGCGGAGGCCAATTCGGCACGCACTTTTAACGCCGCGAGCACGGCGACCGGAGTGGTGTTGGGCACCGTGCCGTACATGAGCCCCGAGCAGGCGCGCGGCACGGCTGTCGATCGGCGCACGGACGTGTGGGCGTTCGGCTGCATCCTCTACGAGCTGCTGACGGGCCGCCAAGCTTTTCCGAGTGGCGAGACGGCCTCCGACACGCTCGCCAGCGTGCTCGCGCGCGAGCCGGATTGGGCGGCACTGCCCGCGGACACGCCGCCTCGCCTGCGAGCACTGGTTACGCGCTGCCTGAAGAAGGAGCCGCGCGCGCGGCTTCGCGACATCGGCGACGCGTTGCTCGAGCTCAACGACTACCCCGCCGAGGCAGACGCGAGCGCGCTCGCGATTCCTCGCCGCCGCGGGCGCGAATACGCGTGGGCCGCCACGGCGCTCGTCGCACTCGCGGTCGCCGCCGGCGCTTCGCTGACTGCACTCCGCGCCCCGCGGCCCGAGACCGTCGCGTTCACGGTGCAGGCGCCGCAGGGCGGGCTGATCCAGGTCGGTCAGCCGCTTTCGCCGGACGGGCGCGCGCTCGCCTTCGTCGCCACCCGCGACGGCACGCCCATGCTCTGGGTTCGCCGCCTCGATTCGCCGACACCACAGCCGCTCGAGGGGACCGAAAATGCCTCCTACGCATTCTGGTCGCCGGACAGTCAGCACATCGGCTTCTTTGCGGGCAACCGGCTGAACCGAATTGCCGCGGCGGGCGGCTCCGTGCAATTCATCGCGGTCGTCGACGCCGCACAGGGGGCTGCTTGGAGCCCACGCGGCGTGATCCTGATCGGCAGCGCCGGCCCGCTGCTGCGCGTGTCGGCCGCCGGCGGCGAGCCCGAGCCGGCGACGACGCTCGACGCAACGGCCGGCGACCAGAGGCACGTGTTGCCGCACTTCCTGCCCGACGGCCGGCACTTTCTGTTCTCGGTTCGCAGCGGCGGGCTCGTCAACCAGCAGGTCTTCGTCGGCGATCTCGACTCGAGTCAGAGGGTCGAGCTCGCGGGCGTTCGCTCGGCCGCGCGCTACTCCGCCACGGGGCACGTGTTGTTCCTACGCGCCGATGCGCTCATGGCGCAGCGCTTCGACGCCGAAACGCTGACGCTCGAGGACGAGCCGTTCCAAGTCGCGGCGCGCGCGGGCGGCGCGGGTGACGATAACGCCGCGCCGTTTTCCGCCGCTGTGAACGGCAGCCTGTCGTACCTTGCCTTGGCCGACGTCGAAACCGAGCTCACGTGGTTCGACCGCACCGGCGCTGCGCTCGGCGTCGCCGCTCCGAGAGCCCGGTACGCGAATCAAGACTTGTCGCCCGACGACACTCGCCTCGCTTTCGATCTCGCGGACGACCGGCGCAACATCGATGCTTGGACGCTCGACTTCGCGACGGGCATCAAGACGCGCGTGACGACGCACGCCGCCGCCGAGTACGCGCCGATATGGTCGCCCGACGGCACCGAGATCGGCTTCACTTCGTACCGGTCGGGGCACGGCAACCTGTACCGCCAACCGCTTGGCAGCGCCGAAGAGACGCTGCTGCAGGAATCGAGCGTGGAGCAGCGTCTCGCCGATTGGTCGCGTGACGGACGGTACTGGGTGTACGAGCAGAACCTGGTCGCCGCGGCAGCGGACCTCTGGGCCCTCGGGCGCGGCGACCCGGCGGAGACGATCCAGGTCACGAACACGCCGTTCTTCGAGCGCAACCCGCGCACGTCGCCGGATGGACGCTGGATCGCGTACCAATCGAACGACTCGGGGAAAAACGAAATCTATGTGCAGTCGTTTCCGCGCGCGGGCGCGAAACAGCAGGTTTCCGCCGGCGGCGGCCTGACGCCCGTATGGCACCCCGACGGCAGCGAGCTCTTCTATCTCACGACCGACGGCGTCGTGATGTCACGGTCGGTGACCGTCACGGACGGCCAGCTGCGGCTCGGCGCACCGACACGGCTGTTCCGGGCCAACGTCGCGTACACCGGGATCGGCAAGATCTTCAGCGTCTCGAGGGACGGCCGGTTTCTACTGAACGTCGTACCGGCGGACCGCGCACCGTCGTCCCTGATCGTGTTGCACGACTGGGCCGCGAATCTGCCGTAGGCCGCGGCATACCGCTGCGGCGACGAACGTGCCGGCGCTTACGGCCGTTGCAGCAGCGGCCGTAGCGAACGGAGGTCGCGCGCCGACTCGAGCGCGAGGATCGTCTCGATCAAGCGGCTCGCGGTTGCGTCACCAAGCACGGGCGCGACGAGGTCACGTGCTTTCGCCACGACCTCGTCCCTGCCCATCGGGTTGCGCACGGTGCCGCGCACGGCTTCGACTCGCTCGCGAAGACGCGTGCCGTCCCGGAAGTGCACCTCGACGACGGCCACGCGCGCCGGCAGCAACGCCGCGAGATCCGCGTCCGGCACATAGCGGACTTTGGCGCGCTCGCGAAGCACCGCCGCATCCTTCATCCGCGCGGCGTCGTGCGCCGCGGCGAACGACGCGGTGCCGCCGTACGCAGCACCATCGGTACACTTTTGAAATCGTAGAACTCGCCGCTGAAGGTGAGCTCGTCGACCGTCAACCCTGTTTGAGCAACCGCAACGCTTCGGGAAACTGCCGCGGTCCCGCTTGCGGGTCGACGCCGTAGAAGCCGACCTCGATCGGCGAAACGCCGCGGCCGACGCCGAGATCGAAACGCCCGCGGCTCAGCTGATCGAGCATGCAGATCTCTTCGATCAAGCGGATCGGGTGATAGAGCGGCAGCGAATACACGAGCGGCCCGAAGCGCAGTCGCTTCGTGCGCTGGGAAACAGCGGCCATGAAGATCCCCGGCGAGGGCGCGAGGCCGAGCGGCGTGCCGTGGTGCTCAGCTAGATGATACGCATGGGAGCCCAGGCGATCGTACGCCTCGATGAGCTCGAGCCTTTCCTCGAACTGCTGCTCGAGCGGGACGCCGCTCTCGTCCATGTGGTCGAAGACACCGAATTTCACGCGCATCCCCATCTGCCGGTCATTCTCGCACGGCGTTGCGGGCGCTGTATTGCCAGCGCGCTGCAAGCGCGCGACACCCGGTCACGATCGCGTGACCAAGTGTGCGAGATGCCGGTCGCTGGTTAGGGCGCCGGAATCGCGAAAGCGTAGACGCCCGGAGTGCCGAGCGGCGGGCCGCCGAGCCCCTGCGTGTAGCCCGTGCTCCAATAAACCGTGCCGTCGAGCACCGAAGCGCCACCGCCGCAAGGTGCGCCGCTCTCGAAGGTCCACAACACAGCACCGGTCTTGGCGTTGAGCGCGTACATCGCGCCGGAGCCGGAGCACGCGTACACCACTCCGTTGGCCACCGTCGCCGGCGCGCCCGCCGTCGCGGCGCTCGGATTCGCGGTCTGCCAGAGGATCGCGCCCGTTCGCGAGTCGAGCGCACTGAAGATCCCCGCGTTCGTCAGCGTGTTGTTGGGCAGCGTCCACGGCAAACCCTGGCTGTTCGCGTTGGAGGTGTAGATGGCGGAGCCGTCCGAGGCCGATCCCCACTGATGGCCGCCCGCGACGCCGCCGGGCCCGGTCTTCGTACGCCAGATGACCGCGCCCGTATCGGGGTCGAGCGACCAGTAATCGCCGCTCTTTTGCCCCGCGCCGACACGGTCCTGACCGCGCACTCTGTGCAGAATGGGCGCCTGCCCGAAGTCGAAGTCCGGGCCGTAAGCGTACGAGTGGTCGTAGGCACAATTGTCCTCGACGATGAAGCCCGGAGCCAGGAACGGCGCGCACGCCACGTTCCAGGTGTCGTACGGCAGCGCTTGTTTCGACCAAACGACTGCGCCGGTGTCGAGGTTCAACGCCAACACGCTGTCGAAGTAGTTGCCAGGGGGGTTGCAGGCGAGCTGCTGCGCTGGCGTCGTCGCGGCCACGATGCACTGGTGGTAGCTCACGGGCGCCGAGTAGTTGTTGCCCGTCGCCACATAGAGGCGGCGGCGAGTGACATCGACTGCCGGCGCACTGCCCCAGACGCCGTTCCCCGAAAACCGTCCATCGCCACCCGCTGCCGGCGGACCCGAGTTCGGACCGGCCGCCGGCACCGTGTACGTCTGCCACCGGATCGCGCCGGTCTTGGCGTCGACGGCGACGACGCTACCGCGGGAGAAGCAGCACGGAAACAGCTCGTCCGGGAAGAACCCAGCAAAGGCCTCCTCCCAACTCGCGGTTCCGACGTACACCACGCCCGCGTGTACGGTCGGTGCGCTCGTCACCATCGTGGTTGGATTAGGGTCGACCTGCCGTATCCAGACGACGCTTCCGGTCTGCTTGTCGAGCGCGATGAGCTTGGCGCCGCCCTGACCGACGACGCGCCCGCTCTGATTGCCGAGAATGACGTAATCGCCTGCGACCGACACCGAGTGGCGCGTGAGGTCCGGGAACCCCGTGATCGCCGAGAGGCTGACCGACCAATCCTGCGTGCCGGTGGCCGCATCGACACGATAGACATTGCCAGCCCAGTCGCCGAAGTAGACCTTGTCGTTCGAGACCGTCGGTGTCCCGGTCACGTCGCCGGCCGTTGCGAACACCCACTTCTGCGTGAGCTGATGGACGTTGGCGGCGGAGATCTTCGTCTCCTGGCTCTGATAGCGCGAGTTCTTGATGTCGCCACCGTGCTGCGCCCATTCGGCCGCGAATGCGGCGGAGCCGGTGCAAACGAGTACACCGCTCAGTGCTAGTGGTCCCAATAGATCTCTCTTTCGCATTGTCAGTTGCTCCCCTGTTAACGTGTCGGTCTGTACCGGAGTCCCGTTAGCGATCGCGCGAGACGCGGAAACGCGCGTGGCAGGTTTCGCAGCTTTCACCGAGGGCCGCTAGCCCGTTCATGATTTGAACTTGGTTTCTGCGCTCGACGGCGTCACGCAGCTGCTCGGCGACTCGCGCCGTCGCGCTAGAAGCGGATTCGAATGCATTTCGATCCGTCCACACCGAGTCTCTGGCTCGTGGCGTTTGCGAGCCCTCCGGGTACAGCGACGCGTGAATCGCCGTGAGCGCCACGAGGGCGTCCGCGTGAAACGGCATCTGATCCTCGTCCGGCGCCCGTCCGGTCGCGATCAAGGCTAGGGCTCCAAGGTGCCCTTCCAGCGTTTGCTTGATCAGCGCCCGATACTCGACGGGGTTTCGTACGTATTCCGTGACCAACTCGTGCTGCACGGCGGGTGCACGCGCGGCGTGGCGCTCTTGAGCGACGGCGGCGCTGTGTATTCGCGGACAGAGCACGACCAGCACGACTAGGGCACCGAGCCCGCGCTTCGCCATGAGCGTCGTTCGTGATGACTCCCGCATACTCGTGGTGGGACCCGGACGGCCGCCTTAAGGGTGAGGTCTGAACATTGCCGATCTCATCGCGAAAGTCCTGATGGAGAGAGGATTCATTTGTGATGTAACTGTGACGCCTGTTGAGAACCAACTGGAGTCGCGATGTTGATCTGGCTGAGCCGATTGGGATAATCGGAGACCGACGACCCGGGGTGCCCTTAATGAAAGTTTCTGATCTGCCGGAACGTTGGCAATTCGGCGCCGTGGTCGTCGACAACGCTTTCCACCGCGTGATCGTCGCCGGAGTACCGCGCGATCTCGAGCCGAAATCGTTCCGGCTGTTGCAGTTCCTGATCGAGCGTCGTGATCACGTCGTCAGCAAGGAAGAGATCCTCGCGGCGATCTGGGAGGGCAGCATCGTCTCGGACAACGCGTTGAGCCGCGCGATCGCGCAAATTCGGAAGGTCATCGGCGACGACTCGAAACAGCCGAGCTATGTCCAGACCGTACCCAAGGTCGGCTATCGCCTCATTGCCGAGGTGGAGTCGCTGCGGGGCGCTGCCGCGCGGGCAAGCAGCGAAACGCGCAGCGCGACGTCAACTGCCTCGTTCGCGGCGGGAGGCCAGCGAGGGCTCGCGCGAGAAGCCCACGAGCCGTCGATCGCCGTGCTGCCGTTCGCGAACCTGAGCGCCGACAGGGAAAACGAGTATTTCGCCGACGGGCTGGCGGAAGAAATCCTCAATTCACTCACCAAAATTTCAGAGCTGAAGGTCATCGCGCGCACCTCGTCGTTCGCGTTTCGCGACAAGCAGCACAGCATCGCGTCGATTGCGGCCGCTTTGCGAGTCCGCTACGTACTCGAAGGCAGCGTTCGGCGTGCAGGAATCCGGATCCTCGTCACCGCGCAGCTGATCGACGCTACCGA
>Ga0315912_10004348_pt1 | contig 13488 bp, 13 predicted proteins | sample VfabasoilMG_FD_204469 | JGI IMG/M metagenome (GOLD analysis project Ga0315912, IMG submission 204469) | Garden soil microbial communities collected in Santa Monica, California, United States - V. faba soil | ecosystem: Environmental > Terrestrial > Soil > Garden | place: USA: California... | reverse complement strand
CGCGCAAGGCAGGGTGAGCATCGCCGGCCGATCGGCGACCCGGGCTATTTCAGCCTGTCTTCGAGCCAGTCGCCGACGACGTCCACCGCACGCGTGAGGTAATCGCGCTGGCAGTGCTGGGCGCCGCCTTCCTCGGCGGTGAAAATGCGCAGCGTCTTGTCCTTCGAGCCGATGGCATCGTAGAGTTTCTGCGCTTCCGCCGTCGATACCTGCGCATCCTCGCCGCCGTGCGTGAGGAGGAACGGGCATTGCACCTTCTGCGCGACGCCGTCGAGACGGAAGTTTTCGATACGTTTGAGGGCCTCGTCGAACGTCTTGACCCCGCACGCCCACAGGAGGTGATCGGCGGGCACCGGCAGCGCGGCTTCCTTCAGCCGCTCCAGCCGGCGCTTCCAGGTCGCGTGATAGTCCCAGATTGCGCCCCACGCGACGCACGCCCGGTAGCGCGGATCCATCGCGGCGCAGCGCGGCGCATAGTAACCGCCCAGACTCATCGCCACGATCGCGACGCGGTTGATATCGACGTCGGTGCGGGAGGCGAGGTAATCGAGCGCCGCGCTGCCCGCGACCTCGAAATCCTCGCGCAGGTACACGTTGCGAAAGCGGATGGCTTCCCCCTGACCGGGGCCATCCACCAGCAGCACCGAGAAGCCGCGGCGCGTGAGATCCGGCGTGCCTCTCAGATACTGCATCTCTTTCTGGGTGTCGAAGCCGCCGAAGCGCACCACGCAGGGCGTGCGTGCGGCGCCCGCGTTCTCGGCGTGGACGAAATAGGCGGGGAAAGACCCCTCCTTCCAGGGAAGTTCGACGACCTCGATGCGCGGGCGTGTGGCGAGCGCGGCGAAGCGGTGAAAGCAGTCGAGCGAATCGCGATACACCGTCATCGCGTGCTCATCCTTGGGCTGCCGGAAATGGTCGGCGCTCTGGTAGTAGAAGTTCGAACGCAGAAAATTCGCCGCCGCCGATACCTTGTGGCCACCGGCTTCCGCTGCCTGCGCGCGCGAGCGCAGCAGGTCGCCGCCGCCACGCCAGGCCTCGAACCACGCGTCGTCGTCGCCGACTTTGTCGCGCAGGCTGCGGCCAATGCGATCGACTTCCGAAATATCCGAGCCGCCGTAGGGAGCGGTGCTCAGTATGGCGAGCATTTCCGCCGACCAGCGGTAATTTCCGGGATAGTAGGTGAAGTGCTGCGGCGGCTTGGCGGTGGGCGCGTTCATTTTCGCCTCTTGGGGATGGAAGTTGAAAAGTATGGGAGCGTGGGATCGAGCGCCTCGATCATGGCGTCTTTGGAAGATATTATGAAGCAATGCGCGCCGCCCGCGCCATTGGCGTCGGCCCCGACGTCCACAATATCGACTTGACACGCGCGTCGCGCCGCTGCAATGTTGGCCCCGCTTGATCCCGGTGGAGGAGTAGCGTATGCGTGTGCGTTTCGTTGCATGGATGGCCGCGGGCGCGGCGATGGTGGGCTGCGGCGCGGCGTCCGGCCAGGACGGTTATCCAGGCAAGGTGGTGCGCATCGTGACCTCGGCGGTCGGCGGGGGATCCGACATACTGGCGCGCCTGATCGCTCCGGGCCTGTCGAGCGCGCTGGGCCAGCAGGTGATCGTCGACAATCGCGGCGCACTGTCGGCGGAGATCGTGGCGAAAGCGCCGCCGGATGGGTATACGCTGCTGGTCAACGGCAGCCCGCTTTGGGTGCTGCCATTGATCCGGCCCAGTTCGCCGTGGGACGCGGTCAGGGACTACGCGCCCGTCACGCTCGCGGTCAATGCGCCCGGCGTGCTGGTGGTGCATCCGTCGCTGCCGGTCAAATCGACGAAGGAACTGATTGCGCTTGCCCGCGCGCGCCCGGGAGAACTCAATTACGCCGCCGGGACGCTGGGCGCCGGGCCGCATCTGGCCGCCGAATTGTTCAAGGCGATGACGGGCGTGAAGATGGTGCAGGTGCCCTACAAAGGCACCGGGCCGGGCATCGTGGGCCTGATCAGCGGCCAGGTGGAGTTGATGTTCCCGAACGCGAGTTCGGTCATGCCGCATGTGAAGGCGGGTCGGCTGCGGGCATTGGCGGTCTGCAGCGCCGAGCCCTCGCCCCTCACGCCCGGGCTGCCGACGGTGGCATCCACGGTGCCGGGCTACGAAAGCATCTCGCCCCAGGGATTGCTGGCGCCCGCCAAGACGCCGCCGGCTATCGTCAACCGGCTGAATCAGGAAGTCGTGCGGATCCTGAATCAGCCTGACATGAAGGAGAAGCTCGTCAACATGAGCGTGCAGGTCATCGCCAGTTCACCGGCCGAATTTGCGGCCAAGATCAAGGCTGACATCGCGCGCCTGGACAAGGTGATCCGGAGCGCCGGCATACGCGAGGAGAAATGACGGCCGAAAGCCGTCATTCCCGCGAATCCATCTGCTGGAGGAACGTTGGCAATGGGCTCCTCAACTCCGCGCCCAATGGATTCCCGCTTGAGCGGGAATGACACGCGCAGGGCATTCGGAAGCGGTGCGGTTGCTGGCGCATTGGTTGCCTATGCCTTGTTGGCCCCGGTCCTCATCGCCGGGCGTGAGGCCGCTGCAGCGCAGGGTTCGGTCGCTGCCTATCCCAATCGCCCCGTGCGGCTCATCGTGGGTTTTGCGCCCGGCGGTTCGGATGTGCCCGCGCGCCTGCTCGCGCAAAGACTGGCCGAGAAGCTGGGGCAGCCATTCGTAGTCGATAATCGACCCGGGGCCTCCGGCGTGCTCGGCACGAGCATCGCCGCCAAGGCTCCCGCCGACGGCTACTCCCTCGTTTTCTCAACGGCGTCGCATGCGGTCACCGCCGTGTACTACCAGAAGCTGCCGTTCGATCCGATCCGGGATTTCGCCCCAGTGGCGTCCGTCGGCTCGGTGCCGTTCGCGCTGGTGACGCATCCCTCGCTGCCGGCGGGCACCGTCACCGAGTTCGTCGCGCTCGCCCGCGCGCGGCCGGGGCAGTTGAACTACGCCTCGCCGGGCACCGGCAGCATCGGTCATCTCGCGAACGTGCTGTTCGCGAAGCGCACCGGCATACAGGTGACGCACGTCGCGTACAAGGGCACCGGCCCGTCAGTGGCGGCCGTGTTGAGCGGTGAAGTGCAATTCATGATGCCGAACCTGATCGGTGCGACGGCCATGGTGCGCGCAGGGAAACTCAAGGCGCTGGGGGTGGCCAGCGCGCGACGTTCGCCGCTCGCCCCCGAGCTGCCGACCATGACTGAGGCGGGCGTGGGCGGTTTCGAGGCGGGGACCTGGTACGGAGTGCAGGCGCCAACCGGCACGCCGCCCGGTATCGTCGCTTTACTCAATCGCGAGATCAATGCGGCGCTCGAGACGCAGGAACTGCGCGCTAAGCTCGCCACCCTCGGAGTGGAACCCGAGACCGGCGCACCCCGGGATTTTGCGAAATTCATACGCGCGGAGATCGAGAAGTGGGGCGTGGCCATGAAGGACGCAGGCCTGCGGCAGGAAAGCTACTGATCGGCAACTTGAGGACGGAAAGGAACAAGTCGTGGCAAACACTACAGCACTGGTGAAATTCCGCGAACTCATGGCGCGGCCGCGCTTCATCCCGGCGCTGGGTATCTGGGACCCGTACACCGCGCGCGTCGCCGAATCGCTCGGCATCGAATGCGTGCATCTCGGCGGCTACCAATTGGGCGCGCATTACGTCACCAGCGAGCCGCTGCTGACGCTCACCGAACTCGCGACCACCACGCGCTACATCACGTCGGCGGTGCGGATTCCGCTCATCGTGGATGCGGGAGCAGGGTACGGCGAGCCGCTGCACGTGATGCGCACCGTGCGCGAAATCGAGAAGGCGGGCGCCGCGGGTCTGCACATCGAGGACCAGATCTACCCCAAGCGCGCGCATTACCACAAAGGCGTGGAGCACGTCGTGCCCCGGGCGGAAATGGTGCAGAAGATCAAGGCGGCGGTGGCGGCGCGCACCGACCCGAACTTCCTGATCATGGGCCGCACCGACGCCATGCGCACCGACGGCTACGCCGAGGGTGTGGAGCGCGCCAATCTCTACCTCGAGGCTGGCGCGGACATGGTGATGATTTTCCCCAACACGGAGGAAGAAGCGCGCCAGGCGCCGCGCGAGATCAAGGGGCCGCTCGCCTATACCAACAGCGAAGGCAACCGCCTGCGGCGCCCGCTGTTCTCGGTGCAGGAATTCCAGGACCTCGGCTACAAGCTCTCCACCTATCCCACCGCGCTGCTGTGCCCGGTGACGCAGACCATCAAGCGCGTCGTCACCAATCTGCTCACCACGGGCGTGAGCGGCCAGGACCCGGAGCAGATGATCGTCTGGCGCAAGGAAGTGGAAGATCTGATCGGGCTCGAAGAGTATTACAAGATCGAGAGCGCAACGGTCGAGCGGTAACAGGAGGCACACATGATAGGGAATCGCACTGCCCGCATGCTCACGCGCTACAACGCGTGGGCAAACCAGCTGATCTTCGACGCCGTTGCCGCGCTGCCCGAAGGCGAGGCGACGAAGGAGCGCAAGTCGCTGTTCAGGAACATGGTGCACACGCTCAACCACAACTACGTGATCGACTTGATCTGGCAGGCGCACCTCGAAGGCCGGGAGCACGGCTATGCCGCGCGCAATACGCCGGATCATCCGCCGCTCGCCGAGCTGTGGCGGGCGCAGCAGGCGATCGACGGCTGGTACGTCGCGTGGAGCGATGCGCAGGACGACGCCGCGCTCGACGAGAGACTGACCATCACGCTCATCGGAGGCAACCGCAGCCTGATGACGCGAGGAGAGATCCTGCTGCACGTCGTCAACCATACTTCGTACCATCGCGGCTTTGTCGCCGACCTGTTCTACCAGGTGCCGGCCCGCCCGCCGACGACCGATCTCCCGGTGTATCTCAGGGACAAGGCATAATGCGCGTATCCGGTTCGAGCGGGCAGGACCGGATCGGCACGGAAATTCAGAAGCGGGACACCCGATCGGGGAAGGGTGCGATCTCAGCGAGGCAGCAGATCACCGGTTGCGGTGGAAGGGTAAAGGCATGACGCGCACGCTGTGGATAGCCCTGGCATGGGTTGCGTCCGGGTTGTCCGTCGGGTCTGCCGCGGCGGTGGATACCGTGCTGGTGAACGGCAGGATCGTCACGGTTGACGACCGGTTTTCCGTGGCGCAGGCGGTGGCAATCAAGGATGGCCGGGTTGCCGCTGTTGGCACGACCGCCGACATCCAGAAACTTGCGGGCCCGAACACCCGCAAGTTCGAACTCAAGGGCCGAACCGTCATCCCGGGACTCATCGACAATCACGCGCACTTCCTGCGCGCGGCGCAGCACTGGGGTCTCGAGGTGCGCTGGGATGGCATCACGTCGCGGCGCGAGGCGGTCGAGCTGCTGCGCGAGCGGCTGCGCCTCGCGCGGCCCGGGGAATGGGTCACGGTGCTGGGCGGCTGGTCGCTGGAGCAGTTCGTCGACGACCACCGTCCCTTCGACCTCGCCGAACTCGATCAACTCGCGCCCGACAATCCCGTTGCGCTGCAGCTCATCTATTTCCGCGTATTCCTCAACGCCCGCGCGGTCGATGCATTGGGGCTGCGCGACCCGCAGGCCGCAGTGCCCGGGGCACAGGTGGTGCGTGCCGAATCAGGCGAGCCGACCGGCGTGCTGGAAGGCAGCGGCGGCGCGCCGTTCATCCGCGCCCGGCTGCCGGCGGGCGACGCGGAGACGCGCGTCGCGTATGCGCGCCGCCTCCTGTGCCGCCTGAACGCGATGGGCGTGACTTCCTTCATCGATTGGGGTGGGCGGGGTTCCGGAGGCGATCCGCTCGAACCGTTCCGCACCCTGCACAAGCGCGGCGCGTTGACGGCGCGAACCTTCTACGGCACCTCGTTTTTCGCGAGCAACGCAGAGCAGACGGAGAAGATCGTCGCCCGGATTGCCGACATGCATCCTTTCCAGGGCGATGATTACCTGGACCAGATTGGCTATGGCGAAACCGTGTTTCCACCCCTGCACGACAGTCCGTTCGCCAGGAGCGTCGCGATCCTGCCGGAGCAGGAGCGGCTGTGGTGGCGCATCGGGCAGGCGATCGCGGAGCGCGGCCTGCACCTTTCCGTGCATGCCAACGCACGCGAATCGATCGAGTCGTTCCTCACCCAGATCGAAAGCATCAACGGCGTGCGCCCGGTGCGGGCGCTGCGCTGGACGCTCGCGCACGTGCGCGGGCTCGAAGCGGCCCATATCGAGCGATTGCGCCGGTTGGGCATGGCGGTGCAGGCTCATAGCCAGGCGACGATATCCGGCGCGATCGCGCTGCAGGTTTTCGGCGAGAACGCGTATGACCGGCCACCGCTGAGGCTGATCCAGGAAAGCGGCATCCGCTGGGGACTCGGTTCGGATTCGAACGGCGCGGCGCCGGCGAATCCATTCCTCACGCTGTGGTGGGCCACGACCGGCCGGATGGTGGGCGGCAAGGTGGTGCTCAGGCAAACCATCACGCGCGAGCAGGCGCTGATCGCGCACACCCGCAACAATGCCTGGTTCGCGTTCCGCGACGGCACGCTGGGTTCGTTGCAGAAAGGGCGATACGCGGACCTGCTGGTGCTGGACCGCGATTACCTCGCCGTGCCGCTCGACCAGATCAAGGACATCCACCCGGTGCTGACGATGGTCGGCGGGAAAGTCGTGTACCGGAAAGGCAAGGGGCGCAAAGACGCAGTGGTGGCCTGCGACGGTGCGCTCTGATCCGGAATCGACCCCGTTACGCAATCGTTCGCGGTGGTAAAATCCGGCCCGGGCCGCAAGCAGGAGTATGCAAGCATGCCGCAGATCGCGTCGTACGATGAGGTGAAAGCGAACCGCAAGCAGCGGGAAATTCCGGGCGGCTACGCGTGGCGCACTGAATTCATACCGCATGGCGGCGTCCCCGGCGCGCCGAACGCGTTTCTCGCGGAGGGCACGCCCGGGCGCGTGATCCGCCCGCATTTTCACGAGGTGGACCAGTACCAGGTCATCGTCAGCGGCGGCGGTGTCCTCGGCAAGCACCCGCTCGCGATCCATGCGGTGCACTACGCGAACGCACACACGCCGTACGGCCCGCTCACCGCCGATGACCGCGGCCTGGGATTCCTGACTCTGCGCGCGCATTGGGACAAGGGCGCTCAATACCTGCCGGCTGCGCGCGAGGATCTGAAAAGGGTCGCGGGGCGCACGCCGTGGCAGGTCACCGAACTGCCAAACTTTGACGGCGCCAACGACGTGAATGTGCACGCGTTTTCGCAGATCCGGAACGACCAGGGACTCGCGGCGTACTCGCTGAAGCTCAAACCAAATGCCCGGGCGCAGGCGCCCGATCCCGCGAACGGCGATGGGCAATACGTCATCGTCACCCGGGGTAGCCTCCTGTACGAAGGCGCGCAACGCCAGGCCATCACCATCGCGTTTCTGAAACCGGGCGAGGCGCCGCTGCCGCTCATTGCCGGCGCGGAAGGGCTAGAAGCACTGGTTCTCAATTATCCCCGTCCAAGGCAAGCCGTGGCACGGGAGCCGGTTGCCGCGAAATCGCCCGGGTTCCGGGTGTGGCAGTGCCTGTTGTGCTCTTTCGTTTACGACGAGGCGAAGGGCATGCCGGATGAGGGTATAGCGCCGGGCACCCGCTGGGAAGATGTGCCCGAGACGTGGACCTGCCCGGACTGTTCGGCGAGCAAGAGCGATTTTCAAATGAGCGTCGTCGCCTGAGCGTATCGACTCCGGCGCGCGCACGGGGTCGCCGCGGGCGGCCCTTTTTCTTGCTGCGGGGCCGCATCCGGCGTCATTGAGGCAATCTGAGGAGAAGGTCAAGTCATGGCGATATGCGTGATCCTCGTTACGATATTGTTGCTGGGCGTATTCGCGTCCGGTGCCTCCGCGGCGGGAGAGCCTTATCCGGCACGGCCGATTCGCCTGATCGCTCCGATCGCGCCCGGCGGCGGGGTCGATACCATGGCACGCAGCGTGGGGCAGGAACTCGCCGCCCGTCTGGGACAGCCGGTCGTCGTCGACAACCGGCCAGGTGCCGGCGGCAGCCTGGGTGCGGAGCTGACGGCAAGGGCGGCGCCCGATGGCTACACGCTCATGGTTTCCGGATCGGCATTCGTCCTTCACACCCTGCTCTACCCCGCCCGCTACGATCCGCTGCGGGACTTTTCCGCCATCACGCAGCTCGTCGAGCATCCTTACGTCATGGTGCTGAACGCGACGGTGCCGGCGGGCAATGTCAGGGAACTCATTGCGCTGGCGCGCAAGAACCCGGAGGCACTGAGCTATGCGTCGTCGGGCAACGGCAGCCTGCTCCACCTGTCGGGCGAATTGTTCAAGAGCCTCGCCGGCGTGAACCTGACGCACATTCCCTACAAGGGACTCGCCGCGGCGCTGCCGGACCTGTTTGCGGGGCAGGTGCACATGACTTTTTCGAGCATACTCACGGCGCTGCCGCACATCAAGGGCGGACGTCTGCGCCCGATAGGCGTGACCGGCCGCAGCCGCACGCCGACGCTGCCGGAGGTGCCGACACTCGAGGAGAGCGGTCTCAAGGGTTTCGAAGTCACGCAGTGGTACGGTGTCTTTGCGCCAGCCGCCGTTCCCCCGGCCATTGTCACGCGGCTGCAGCGGGAAATCGCAGCAGTGTTGCAATCGCCAGCGATGACGCAGCGCATCGCCGCCGAGGGATCACGCGCGCTCGGGAACACGCCGGCCGCGTTTTCCGAGAACATCCGCCAGGAAACCGACAAGTGGCGGAAGGTGATCGCGCAGGCGCGGATCAAGGCCAACTGACCGGCGCAATGGAGGCATCCTGAATTTCCTGGTGTTCGGCGCGACGGGCGCAACCGGCCACCAAGCGGCGATGCAGGCTCTGGAGGCGGGGCACGCCGTCACGGCATTCGTGCGCAATCCGGCGGCCTTGGCTGCAAGTGGTGAGCGCTTGCGCGTCGTAGCCGGGGATGCGACCCGCGATAAAGCGCGCATCGCCGAGGCCGTGCGCGGGCAGGACGTGGTGGTGAGCGCCTTGGGCCGGCGCAACACCTTCCGCTCCGATCACCTCATCGAGCGCAGCATGCGGGTGATGGTGCCGGCGATGGAGCGCGCCGGCGTGCGCCGCTTCATCCTGGTGTCAGCGTTCGGGGTCGGCGAATCGCGGCGCGATGCCCCGTTGGTCCCACGGCTCATGTACCGCGTGCTGCTCACCGGCATCTTTGCCGACAAGCTGATCGGAGAAGATTGCGTAAGGCGCAGCAGTCTCGAGTGGACGATCGTTCATCCCGTGCTCCTCACCCATGGGCCGCTGACCGGCCGCTATCGCGCGGGAGAACGCCTGGAATTACACGGCATGCCGAAAATCTCGCGCGCCGACGTGGCACACTTCATCCTCAGCGAAACGGTGCAGGGCGCATGCGTGCGCAAGACGGTCGTCATCAGCTATTGACTGCGTGCAGCGTGGCGTAGTCTCTCCGGCATGAATGCCGGGATCGATCGCCGCCCCCGCAGCCTCCTGCGCACGCTGAAGCTGTTCCGCGATGCATCGGGCTACGACTGCATCGGCAACTGGACCGAGCGGGAGGCGCGCGCCCCCCACTCGCCGCGGAAATCGACCGCCTGGGCAAGATCGTGAAGGGGAGCGGACGGAAGCAGCGCCCGCCCGTCACCATTACGGATCAGGGTTTCTTCAGAATGCCGATCGCCAGCAGAAATTCCTGGTGCAGCGCACGGCGCTCCATGAGATGCTTGCCGTATTCGGCGCTGCCCATCCAGATGTTTTCGTACATGTTGCGCTCCGAGTGCTCCTTCCAGACCGGACTCCTGTAGACGCGCTCGAACACCTGCTCCATGTGCGCCACCGCTTCCTTCGGCACGGCCGCCGGCAGCGCAAAGCCGCGCCCGGTGCCGACATGGATGTTGTAGCCCAGTTCCTTCAGCGTCGGCGCGTCGGCGACGACCGGCAGCCGCTGCAGGGAGGATACGGCCAGCACGCGCAGCTTCTTCGATTCCACCGCGGAGTAGCCTTCGCTGATGTTCTCGGTGGTGAAGGTCGTGTGGCCGCCCATGACTTGCAGGATCGCATCCCCTCCGCTCTTGAACGAGACGACCTTGAAGCGGGCGCCGGTTTCGCGCTCGATGAGCCACACCATCACCCGTCCGGAGCCGCCGGGCGAGGTGATGCTCGCAACCAGCCCGCTCGGCTCGCGTCGCGCCGCATCGATGAAATCCTTGAACGTCTTGTACGGCGAGTCGGCGTTGATCATCACCGCCTGCGGATCCGAGGCGAGGAATGCCACGGGGGTGAAATCCTCCATCGCGATATTCAGTTCCGGGCGCAGCGTCTGGGTCAGCAGCGCGAGCGATGCCACCGCCATCACGGTATGGGGGTCGCCACGCTTGCTCTTGCCGTAGGTATAGGCGATGGCGCCGCCGCCGCCGGGGCGATTGACGACGTTGACGGGCTGCGTGACGAGCTTCTCGCGCGTCAGGATCTCGGCCACCACCCGCGCGATGACATCGGTGCCGCCGCCCGGAGAGGTGTGGACGACGAGCTCGATGGGCCGCGACGGATAAGTCTGCGCGAGGGCTGCGGTGGCGAGCAGAGTCCCGGCGGCGACGAATCCCCGGAGTAGGCGGCGGCGAACGGCGGAGTGCTCCATGTTTCCTCCTGTTGAGCGTCAATTGGATCCGGCTGCGCCGGGACTCGTAACCCGATTCTTCCCGAGGCCCGCGTCCGTCCCGCGAGCGCCTTGCGTCGCGTGGCCTACTGCGGCGCGATACCGGCCGCCTTCGCGAGCTTCGCGACGACGGCAAGTTCATTCACGACGAACGTGTCGAGTTCCGCCGGCGTCGTGGGCGCCGGCTCCGCGCCAAGCGCGCGCATGTGTTTCTGCACGTCCGGCTGTCCGAGCGCGCCCGTGATCTCGCGATTGAGCCGGCTGATGATTGCCCGCGGCGTTCTTGCCGGGGCGAATATGGCGCCCCACGAATCCCAACGGAAGCCCGGCAGGCCCGACTCCGCCAGCGTAGGCACGTCGGGAAGGACGCTGACGCGCTTGACGGAGGATACGCCAAGCGCGCGCAGCTTGCCGTCCTTCACCAGCGGCACCGAACTCGCGAGCGGCGCCATGAAGAGCTGCACGCGGTTGGCGATGACGTCGTTGGTCGCTTCTGGAATGCCCTTGAACGGCACGTGCACGACATTCACGCCGGCCGCGTGCTTGAACATCTCGCCGGCGAAGTGGGTGCCGCTGCCGGAGCCGGCGGAGGCAATGTTCAATTGCCCCGGCCTGGCCTTGGCCAGCGCGATCAGATCCTGCGCCGTCTTCGTGCCGAGTGCGGGGGGTACCACCAGCAGGTAGGCGGCGTTGTACGCCATGCTGATGCCGGCGAAATCGCGGCGCGTATCGAACGGCAGTTTGCGCACGGAGGGCAGTATGGTGTGCGCCGCGGAGATCGACAGCAGCGTGTAGCCATCCGGGCTCGCTTCGGCGACGATCCGGGAGCCGATCATGCCACCGGCGCCGGGACGGTTGTCCACGACGACCTGCTGGCCCAGGGCCTCCGTCATCTTCTGCCCGATCATGCGGGAGAAGATATCCGGTTGACCCCCGGGGGTAAACGGCACCAGGAAACGGATCGGGCGCGCGGGATATCCCGCCGCGGGGTCGGGTTTCTGGGCAGGTGCGGCATGCGCGCAGAAGGCGAGACAGGCGGGAGCGCACAAGAGCGCCTTGGCCAGCGAGCGTGTGGTCATGCCGGTTGACCTCCTCCGTGATTGAAAGCATGTAAGGTGCTTCCACGACGCTTCCCGCCCCGCACGTGCCTGCGGGCAGAAGCGCTTCGCGTCCTGCACCCGGAATCACGCACAGTATAGCCGGCGTGCGGCCGGATTGCAGTCCCGTGCCCGCAGACTTAGTATCCCCGCCGGGGCGATCGCAGGTTAGGATCGTGTTGCGCGGGTAAGCCGTTCTGTGCGCGCGCACCAGCATCGTGCCGTTCGAACGGCTTTCAACGAGGGACATTCGGATGCCAACCGCGCCAATACGAAACGGCGAGATCTATTTTGAGGAAAGCGGCGCGGGCGATGCGATCATCCTGCTGCCGGGGCTGGGGCACGACCATACCTATTACGCCAAGACGGTGCCGCCGCTTTCGAAGCTGGGACGCGTGATCGCGCCCGATCCCCGCGGGCTGGGGCGTTCGACCGAGTCGCCGGAGGGCTACAGCGTCGAGCAGTGGGCGGAAGATGTCGCGCGATTGATCGAACACCTGGGCGCCGCGCGCGCGCACCTCGTCGGCTCCTCGCTGGGCGCATGCGTGGCGCTGCAGGCTGCGCTCGACTATCCCGCCGGCGTCGCCTCTCTGGTGCTGGTGGCCGGCTTTTCCGAGCTGGACCGCTCGCTGGAAATCAATTTCCGCATGCGCCTGAAGATACTGGATCGCCTGGGCATGGGCGACGTGCTGGCCGATCACATCGCGATGTGGACGCTCGGGCGCGGCTTTATCGAAACCGATGAGGGACGCGCGGCGGTGGACCGTCTTTTTTCTTCGGTGAGCCGCAACTCGCCGCAGAAATACCGCGCATTCATCCAGGCGATTCTGCGCTTCGGCCGCCTCGAACCCGATCAGCAGCGCCAACCCCGGCTCACCGCGCGCCTGGGCGAAATTCGCGTCCCGACGCGGGTCATCGTCGGCGGCCATGACATCCTGACGCCGGTGTCGGTGTCGGAAAAAATGGCCGCCCGGATACCGGGCGCGGAACTGCGCGTCGTGCCCGAGTGCGGTCACATCACCTTTACCGAACGCCCGGCCGAGACGGTCGCCCTGATCGAGGAGTTTCTGCGCAAGCTGATCCCGGCATCTCACGCCTGAAATGGGCGGGCAGGCGCCCCAGTCGCCGGGTGCTGTCTGCCTGTCCCGACGTTCTATGGCAGCAGGCATTTCTGCTACATTCCGCCATCGCAAATCACGAGAACCCCGCCATGTCCGCCAGCAAGCCGGTATCGATCTCTCCCGTCATGTCCAGGCTTTCGCAATACATCGCAGCGGCGCCGCGCAAAGCGCTGCCTCCGGCTGCGTTGGAGGCGGCCAAGCATCACGTGCTCGATACGCTCGCGGCCATGGTCTCGGGCGCAAAGCTCCTGCCGGGAAAGATGGCCATTGCCTATGCGAAGACGCTGGGCGGCAGGCCGGAGGCCACGCTGGTTGGCTCGCGCGTCCTCAGCAACGCCGTCAATGCGGCGCTCGCCAACGGCATGTCGGCGCACGCCGACGAAACCGATGATTCTCACCCAGCCTCGGTGACGCACCCGGGATGCGGCATCGTGTCGGCGGCGCTCGCGCTCGCCGAGCGGGAACGGCGCAGCGGCACCGATCTGCTGCGCGCCGTGGCGCTCGGCTACGACGTGAGCGCACGGCTCACCCTGTCGTGGGGCGCGGCGGCAGTTCGCGGCGGCGGCCCCCCGACCCCCGCCGT
>Ga0315912_10004347_pt1 | contig 13494 bp, 11 predicted proteins | sample VfabasoilMG_FD_204469 | JGI IMG/M metagenome (GOLD analysis project Ga0315912, IMG submission 204469) | Garden soil microbial communities collected in Santa Monica, California, United States - V. faba soil | ecosystem: Environmental > Terrestrial > Soil > Garden | place: USA: California... | reverse complement strand
CGCAGCCGCTCCCCCACTTCCTGCGCGCTCGTGCTGCGCTCGCTCCACGGCGCGAGCAGCACGATCGCGCGCGCGCTGTTGAACTGCTGGGAACTGCCGCCGCCGCGCGAGGCGGGCGCGCGCACGTTCACGCGCGCGGCGATGCCCTCGTCGACGAGCTTGAGCAGCGGCTTCTCCACCTCGAGGATCTTGCCCACGGTCCACTCGTAGCCGGCGCCGTCGGGACCCTGCATGCTCACGTCCACCATGCCGCGGTCCTCGAGCGGCGCGAGTTCGCTCGGCAGCACGCGGAACAGCAGCGCGCTGAGCGCGATCGAGCCGAGCATCACCAGCGTGATCGCGCGCGGCGCCGCGAGCGCGCGTTCGAGCAGCGCCTCGTAGCGCGCCTGCACGCGCCGGAACATCCGGTCCACGCGCCGCGCCAGGCCCGCTTCCTGGTCGTGCGGCACCAGCAGCTTGGAGCACATCATCGGCGTGAGCGTGAGCGCCACCACGCCCGAGATCGCCACGGCCGAGGCGATGGCGACCGCGAGCTCCCGGAACAGCCGCCCGCTGAAGCCGCCCATGAACCCGATCGGCAGGAACACGGCGACCAGCACCAGCGTGGTCGCGAGCACCGCGAAGGCAACCTGGCGCGCGCCACGGAACGAGGCGGCCAGCCGCGGCTCTCCCAGGTCCACGCGCCGCTGGCAGTTCTCCAGCACCACGATCGCGTCGTCCACCACCAGGCCGATCGCGAGCACGAGCGCGAGCAGGGTGAGCAGGTTGATCGAGAAGCCGAACAGGTACAGCGCGGAGAATGCGCTGATGATGCACACCGGCACGGTCACGGCGGGGATCAGCGCTGCGCGCAGGCTGCCCAGGAACAGGTAGATCACCACCAGCACGAGCGCCACCGCGACGGCGAGTGTGAAGTAGACCTCGTGCAGGGCGGTGTCGACGAAGATCGTGGAGTCGAACGCGACCAGCAGGTTGGCACCCTCGGGCAGGGTCGGCGCGATCTGCGCGACGGCCTTCTTCACCCCGGCGATCACCGCGAGGTCGTTCGCGGTGGAGGTCTTCGCCACGCCCAGCCCGAGCTGGTTGACGCCGTTGCCCCGGAACGCGCTGCGCCACTCGGTGGAGCCGAGTTCCGTGCGCGCCACCTCGCCGATGCGCACCACGTGGCCGTCGCTGCCCTTGGCGATGGCGAGCGCTGCGAAGTCGTCGGGCTTCACGTAGCCGCGCTGCACGCGCACGGTGAAATCGCGCGTGGACGAGTTGATGGTGCCGGCCGGCAGCTCCACGTTCTCGCGCGAGAGCGCGTTCTCCACGTCGTTGACCGTGAGCCCGCGCGCGGCGAGCGCGACGCGGTCGATCCAGATGCGCATGGCGTAGCGCTGCTCGCCGCCGATGGTGATGCTCGCCACGCCGTCTACCGCGCTCAAGCGGTCCACGATGTAGCGCTGCGCGTAGTCGGTCAGTTCGCGCTGGTTGAGGCGCTCGGAAGAGAAGTTCAGCCAGGCGATGGCGTCGCCCGAGGTGTCGACCTTGAACACCTGCGGCGGATCGGCCTCGCGCGGCAGCCGGCCGAGCACGCGGCTGACCGCGTCGCGCACGTCGTTCGCCGCCCCCTCGATCTCGCGCGCGAGCGTGAACTCGATCGAGATCTGCGATTGCCCGGTCTGGCTCGAGGAGTTGACCGTACGGATGCCCTCGATGCCGCTGATCGCGTCCTCGAGCGGCTTGGTCACCCGCGATTCCACCACCGAGGCGTCGGCGCCGCGATAGCTCGTGGAGACCGAGACGATCGGCGCATCCACGTTCGGCAACTCGCGCAACGGCAGGTTGGTGTATGCCACCAGGCCCAGCACGATCAGCATGAGGCTGATCACGGTGGCGAAGACGGGGCGCTTGACGGAGATGTCGGAGAGGAACATGGCGGCCGGGGGTTGGGGTGGGGGAGCGGGATCTGTGATTCGGGAGTTCGATCTCGGATGTCGGTCAGCGGGAATCGGGAATCGAAAGCACTCGAATCCTCCTCAACCAGCCCCCTCTCCCCCGTGGGGAGAGGGTGGGGGTGAGGGGGTGGCCTCGGTCCCCCGCCATTTGCAGCACGAAAGCCGGGCCATGGAGCGGTGTCGCTACCCCCTCACCCTAGCCCTCTCCCCACAGGGGAGAGGGGACCGGTTACGCGACATTGAAGGACGGGTACTTCGTAGCCAGTTTCGGGTCGGGCTCTCGTCGGTTCGCTACGCCTTTGCAGGCGATTCCTTCACCACCACCTTGGACCCCGGCCGCAAGTTGACCGTGCCCTCCACCACCACGACATCGCCAGCCGCCAGCCCGCCGATGACCTCCACCTTGCCCTCGCGACGAGCGCCGAGCGTCACCTCGACCTGTTCCACGCTTTGGTCGGGCTTCACCCGGTACACGAACTGCTTGCCCCCGAGCGGGATCAGCGCGAGTTCGGACACGTCCAGCGCCTCGCGCTCGCGTGCGATCACGCCGACCGACAGCAGCATGCCCGGGCGGATCAGGCCCTCGGTGTTGGGCACGATGGCGCGCACGGTGAGCGCGCGCGTGGCTGGATCGACGCGCGAATCCAGGGATTCGACCTTGCCGGCGAATCGCCGGTCGGGATAGGCCGCGGCGCGCGCCTCGACCTCCTGCCCGACGGCGAGCGCGGCGATGACCGTCTCGGGCACGGCAAAGTCGAGCTTGATGACGTGGATGTCGTCGAGCGTGGTGATCGGCGTGCCCGGCGTGACCAGGGAGCCCGGGCTGACCTTGCGCAGGCCGAGCATGCCGGAGAACGGCGCGGTGATCACGCGGTCGGCGAGCGTGGCGCGGATCGCGTTCACGCGCGCCTCGGTGGAATCGCGCGTCGCCTGCGTGGTCTCGAACTGGGCCCGCGAGACGGTGCCCTGCTCCACCAGTCCCTGCGCGCGCTTGAACTGCCGATCGGCATCCTTGTACGTGGCCTGGGCGTCCTCGAGCTGCGCCGCCTGCTGGCTGGAACTGAGCTGCACGAGCACGTCGCCGGCCTCGACCGTCTGGCCGTCGGTGAAGTTCACCTTGCGCACCGTCTCGGTGATCTTCGCGGTGAGCGTGATCGACTCGTTCGCCTGCGCGGTGCCCAGCGCCTCGATGCGATCCGACCAGGGCGCGGGCGCGAGCGTGTGCACCGTCACCGGCACGACGGGTGCGGCGGACCTCACCTTGTCCTGCGCATTGCTGCCGCAGCCCGCCAACAGGACCGCTGCGAGCAGGCAGGTCGACGCGACGAGGGCATCATGCAGGTTCGGGCGGTAGCAACGGTTCTTCATCGCGCCTCATTGTCCATGAATCGAAGTGAATATGGCGCCAGCGCGCAGGATCCATCGCCGCGCGCGCACGGCCGCGCGCAGGGTAAGTCCGGGCGTCCGCGCGGGCGTCATCGGCTCGGGGAAGCAGCGCGCGAAGGGCGCCTGGGGACGGGCTCCGCGGATGGCGCGGGCACCGAATCGAGCGCCAGCACGTTGTCCTTCGCACGCTGCAGCACCGACAACATCCGCTTGACCTCGGTAGCCGGGATGCCACGGAGGGCGTCCTGGCGCAGCGCCGCGGCGAGGCGGTCGAGTTCGCCCACCACGGCCTCGGCCTTGGCCGTGGCGTGCAGGCGCCAGCAGCGCCGATCGGCGGGATCGGGGCGACGCTCGATGAAGCCCGCGCCCTGCAGCCGGTCGAGCACCCGCCCGACCGCGATGGGGTCCATCTCCAGCAGGTCGGCGAGGCCCGACTGGGTGATGCCGGGCTCCAGGTGCACGCGCTTGAGCGCCCGCCATTGCGCGCGCGTCATGCCCAGGTGCACGGCGCGCCGGTCGAACTGGCGGCGCAGCAGCCGGGTCAGGTCGCTGACCAGGAACCCGAACGCGGTATTGGCTGTCTCGGTCATGGTTGCTACTGATAATATGTCCTAGACAGGTAATTGTACAGCCGGCCCGATGCATGACCCGCCCCGGCGCCGGGCTCGCGTCGGCGCACGGATCGCGCTACCGTTTGGGCGGGGGAATCCGAGGGGACGGCGTGCACAGCCGGATGTCGCCGCGTGCCGATCGAACTGCTGGAAGCCGACATCACCCGCCTGGCGCTCGACGCCATCGTGAACGCCGCGAACGAGGCCATGCTCGGCGGTGGCGGCGTGGACGGCGCCATCCACCGGGCGGCCGGGCCGGAACTGCGCGAAGCCTGCCTGCGCGTGCCCGAAACGCGCCGCGGCGTGCGCTGCCCCACGGGCGAGGCCCGCATCACGCACGGCTACAGGCTTCCGGCGAGGCTGGTGATCCACACCGTGGGTCCGATCTGGCGCGGTGGCGGCCAAGGCGAGGCGGAAATGCTTGCGCGCTGCTACCGGAATTCCCTCGCGCTGGCGCGCGACCACGGCGTGACGAGCATCGCGTTCCCCGCGATCAGCTGCGGCGTCTACGGGTACCCGGTGCCGGCGGCGACCGCGATCGCGATGCACGAGTTGCGCGCCTGGATGTCGCACAGCCCCACGCCGGCGCGGGTGGTGATCGTGGCGTTCGGGATAGACGTGGCCTCGGCCTACCGCGCGCTGCTCTGACCGGGGCCGGCGCGCAGGTAGACTTCCAGCGCGCCCCACGGGCCCTCCGGGCGCAATGCGCCGTCCCCGACCGGGCGGCTCGAGGCGTGCATCCATGCAGCAGTGGTTCTCCGAACTCAAGCGACGACGCGTGTTCCGCGCGATGGCGGCCTACTTCGTCGGCGCCTGGCTGCTGCTGCAGATCGCGAGCGTGGTGTTTCCGCCGCTCGGCCTGCCCGAGTGGTCGCAGCGCGTGCTCATCTACGCGCTCGCCACGGGCGTGGTGCCGGCCTTCGTGCTCGCCTGGATCTACGACCTGACACGCGGCGGCATCGTGCGCACGGCTGCGAGCACGCCGCCGGGTGATCGCCGCGACGCGGCGACGTCGAGCGAGATCGACGCCCTCCTGCCGGTGCCGTCGGCCAAGGTCATCGCCGAGCCGCCGCGCTCGGCCGCCGAGGGTGTCGCGTCCGCCGACGCGGAACGGGGGGCCTCGATCGCCGTGCTGCCGTTCGCCGATCTCAGCCCCGCGCATGACCAGGACTGGTTCTGCGACGGCCTCGCCGAGGAGATCATCGATGCCCTGTGCTGCGTGCGCCGGCTGCGCGTGGCATCGCGCACGGCCTCGTTCCGCTTCCGCGACGGCTCGGTGGACCCGCGCGAGATCGGTCGCCTGCTCCAGGTCGGCGCCATCCTCGAAGGCAGCGTGCGCAAGGCCGGCGAGCGTGCGCGCATCACCGCGCAGCTGATCGACGCGGCCACCGGCTACCACCTGTGGTCGGAGACCTACGACCGGCGGCTCGAGGACATCTTCGCGATCCAGAGCGAGATCGCGCGCAAGGTCTCCTCCGCGCTCAAGCTCTCGCTCACCGGCGAGGATGCCGAGCGCTGCGAGCGCTATGCCCCGCGCAACGTCCACGCGCACGAGTTCTACCTGCGCGGGCGCCAGCTCGCCGGGCTCACGAACGGTCCGGCCTGGCGCCGCGCACCGGCGATGTTCCGGCGCGCCATCGAGCTCGACCCGGACTATGCGCACGCGCACGCGGGGCTGGCCGACATGCTCGCGCAGCTCGTGCTGTGGCGCTTCGAGAGCCCCCAGGCCATGTTGCCGGAGGCGGAGCGCGCCGCGAACCGCGCCCTGGAGCTCGCGCCCGACCTGGCCGAGACGCAGATCGCCCTGGGCCACGTGCGCGCCATCAAGGGCGACGACCAGGGCGCCACGCGCGCGTTCGAACGCGCGCTGGAACTCAATCCCGAGCTGCCCGAGGCCTCCTACTATTTCGCGCGCCACCTGAGCACGCTGGGCGAGGCGGCGCGCGCCGCGGAGCTCTACATCCAGGCCTGGAACGCGCGTCCCGACGACTACACCGTGCTGGCGATGGCGGTGTCGCCCTTCGACGCGATCGGTGCCGACCAGCGCGCGCTCGAGATCGCGGAGCAGGCGCGCGAGGGCTTGCAGCGCCAGGTGGAACTGGACCCCGACAACGCCCGCGCGCACTACCTGCTCGCCGGCGTGCTGGCGCGACTGGGCCGGGCGGCCGACGGGAAGCCGCACATCGATGCCGCGCTCCGCCTGCGCCCCGACGAGTTCGCCACGCTCTACAACGCCGCCTGCTACTACAGCCTGGCGGGCGAGACCGAGCGCGCGCTCGAGCTCGTTGACCGCGCGGTACGCTCGGGCGAGGGCAACCTGGCCTGGATCGAACACGATGCCGACCTGGTCGCACTGCGTCCCGACCCGCGCTTCCAGGCGCTGCTCGCCGAGCAGCGCGCGCGAGTCGCCGGATAGCCCGGAAGTTCCGGCGAAGACCGAGGTCGGGGAGCATCCGCATGGGAATGTCGTTCGATCCGACCGCCGCGCGCGCATCGGGCACCGTCGCCCCGCCGCCGGCGCGCGTGGACTGGCTGATGCTCGCGACCCTGGTCGCGAGCAACGCCGCCTCGATCGTGTGGGCCGTGCGGGAGCGCTGGCCACTGCTCCTGCTGCTCGTCTCGTTCTGGCTGCAGAGCCTCGTGATCGGCTGGTACTACCGAAAGCGCATCCTGGCGCTGGGTCGTTTCAGCACCGACGGCTTCGCGATGAACGACGTACCGGCGGCGGAGACGCCGGCGACGCAGCGCGACTGCGCCGCGTTCCTGGTCGCGCACTACGGCTTCTTCCATGCCATGTACGCGCTGTTCCTGGTCGCCTTCGGCTACGCCGGGGCGCTCGGCGACACCAGCGGACTGGACCTGCGCGACGCGCTCGCGGTGCTCGCCATCGGTGCGATGTTCGCCCTCACCCAGCGCCAGGAACATCTGCGCCAGGTCGAGACCGATCGTGGCCTGCGCCCGAACATCGGCGCCATGCTGTTCCTGCCCTACGTGCGCGTCGTGCCCATGCACGTGATCGTGCTGGTCGGCGCGGCGATGGGCGGAGGCACCGGCGCGCTCGTGCTGTTCGGGGCACTCAAGACCGCTGCCGACGCCGCCATGTTGGTGTTCGAGGAGCGGCTGGTCGCGAAGTCCAGCGCGTCCAACCCCGGGCCCCAGTAGGGCGGTACCCGCAGGTGTTCCGCCGCAGCCTGCGGCAGGATGGCGGCGGAACCCCTGCGGGTTCTGCCGTGCATGAATGCACAAATGTCGCGATAGGCAGGATGCCGACAGCGACCGCCCTACGCCTGCCCTTGTCGGCTCACCGGAACTCGTACGCACCCAGGTCCGGCGCGGTGCCGACGGGCATCACGAGCCCGTCGAGGTCCTGCGTGTATCCCAGCGACAGGCCGACGTCGATCGCCAGGCTGCCCGCGCCGAGGCGGTAGTCCCCCGCCGCCGCGTTGCGGAACGACGGGTCTCCCGGCCATTCGGTCGCACTGAACGCGAACGACGGATCGCCGAAGCTCGTGTTCACCAGCCCGTACAGGTTGCCCTGGTGCACGAGCGCGCCCGCGTTGTAGAACAGGCCGGAACTGTTGCGGTGCTCGACGATGTTGTTGCGGAACCAGATGTCGTTCGCCGCCGGCGGCATGCCGAATCCCAGCAGCCAGCTCGCCATCGTGGCGGAAGTCTTCGAGAACGTGTTGTGCTCGAAACGGATGTCGTGCACGTTCAGGCCGTAGGTGCTGCCGCCGGCGTTGTTGTGGAAGTAGGCGATGTTCACGTAGTCGAGCACGAGGTTGTGGTGGTAGCGCACGTCCTGCACGGTGGCCGTCGCGATGCTGCCGCCGATCTCGGTGAACGCGTCCACGGTCGACACCAGGTTGTGGTGGAAGCGCACGTTGCTCGCGGCGTTGAAGATCTCGAGCGCGGATCCGTCGGTGCCATAGTCGGGGCTGGGCTGGCGCAGGCGCTCGAAGCGGTTGTTGCGGATCTCGATCGCGCTGCCGTTGCTGATCACGATGCCCATCGCGCCATAGTCGTTGTCGGGCGCGGCGTCGGCGAACACCATCGTGAGGTCGTGGAACACCGATTGTTCCACCAGGTGGCCGCTGCCCTCGAGCTTCAGGCCGATGCCCACGCCGGAAAAATCGCAGCCGGTGACGCGCATGCCGGTGCCCGACAGGAACGCGCCGATCTCGGTCACGTTCGCGGCATTGGACTTCACCAGGGCGAGGTTGCTCAGCGTGGCGTGGGTACCCGACACCTTGAAGCCGATGTCGTAGATGCCCGAGCCGGTGTTGTCGAAACGCGGCGCCGCGCCCGTGCCGTAGGATCCGATCAGCACCGGCGCGGCGGCGGCGCCCGCGACCGTGATGATCGGATAGCCGGAAGACGCGAACGTCTGGCCGCTCTTGAAAAGCACCTGGTCGCCGGCCGGGAATCCGTTCTTGCGCACCTTCCGGTTGCGGCTCTCGGTCGCCACCTTGTCGAGCGTCTTCCAGGCCGAGGCGGGACTCGTGCCGGCGTTGCGGTCGTTGCCGGCCGCGGCGTCCACGTAGTAGGTGGCGGCCTCGCCGCGGGTGGCGAACAAAAGGCCGAACACGGCCAGGGCGAGCGGTGCGTTGCGCATGCGTCACGTCCTTGTGCAATCGAGGCGCGCACTTTGCCACAGCCGGTGCGCGTTTCGAAATCGCCCGCCGCCGGAAACGCGCTCGGGACCGCGCGGCGCCGGCTCGAAGCTTGCGCAGCCCGCGGCGTTCCCCGATCCTTGCGGGATTCCACGGGAGCGTCCGATGAGGACCCGGCTGGTGCTCGCCCCGACCCTGGTCCGCTGGCTCGACGCGTCGCCGCGCGCGGGCGCCGCCGAGCGCGCGCTCGAGGTCGAGGCGACGACGCTGCGCGAGGCGCTGGACGCGGCGTTCGTCGTGCATCCCACGCTGCGCGGCTACGTCCTGGACGAGCATGGCACCGTGCGCCACCACGTCGCGGTCTTCGTCGGCGGCACGGCGATCGCGGACAAGTCCAGGCTCGACGTGCCGCTGCCCACGGGCGCGGAGATCTACATCATGCAAGCGCTGTCGGGAGGTTGACCATGTCGGATCGGATGCTGGTGTCCACGCGCAAGGGGCTGTTCTCCTACGTCCGCGCGGGGACGGGGTGGCGGCGTGAACGGGTGAGCTTCCTCGGCGAGAACGTCACGCTCGCGCTCGCCGATGCGCGCGATGGCGCCTGGTACGCCGCGATGAACCTCGGCCACTTCGGCGTGAAGCTCAAGCGCTCGCGCGACCTCGGCGCGACCTGGGAGGAACTGGCCGTGCCCACGTACCGCGAGGACGACACGGTGCCCGTGGGCGACGGCAAGCCGCCGAAACCCGCGGCGCTGACCCTGCTGTGGTCGCTCGAGGCGGGCGCCGCGGACCAGCCCGGGCGATTGTGGGCCGGCACGAACCCCGGCGGCCTGTTCCGCTCGGACGACCACGGCGCGAGCTGGCAGCTGGTGGAGTCGCTGTGGAACCGCCCCGAGCGCCAGCACTGGTTCGGCGGCGGCTACGACGCGCCGGGCATCCATTCCATCTGCGTCGATCCGCGCGACGCGCGCACGCTGCGCGTGGCGATCTCCTGCGGCGGCGTGTGGCGCAGCGACGACGAGGGCGCGAGCTGGCGCGTGCAGGCCAAGGGCATGACCGCGGACTACATGCCGCCCGAACTGCGCGAGGATCCGAACATCCAGGACCCGCACCGCATGGTGCAGTGCCAGGGTGCACCCGATGCCCTGTGGGTGCAGCACCACTGCGGCGTGTTCCGCAGCACCGATGGCGCCGTCACCTGGCAGGAGATCGAGCACGTGCCGCCCTCGGTGTTCGGCTTCGCCGTGGCCGTGCACCCGCGCGTGCCCGATACCGCCTGGTTCGTGCCCGGCGTGAAGGACGAATGCCGCGTGCCCGTCGACGGCCGCCTGGTGGTGGCGCGCACGCGCGATGGCGGCCGTTCGTTCGACGTGCTGTCGAAGGGCCTGCCCGGGGACGCGAGCTACGACCTGATCTACCGCCACGGCCTCGCGATCGATGCGAGCGGCGCACGCCTCGCGATGGGATCCACCACCGGCGGCCTGTGGAGCACGGATGACGGCGGCGACCACTGGCAGGCGCTGCCCGATCGCCTGCCGCCGATCCACGCCGTCACCTACGCATGAGCACGACGAGCCGCGTCGCCCGCCCTGGACGAGACCCATGGCCGTAACCGGACCCTTGCTGCTGGCCCTGCTGTATTCCGTGCCCGAGGCGCCGCCCGCTGCCCCGAAGACCGAGGCGAAAGGCACGCCGTTGCGCGTGCTCTCCGCGACGTTCGGTCCGCTCGACGACGATGCGCCCGGATTGGCGCAGGGCGTATTCGACTTCAAGTCCGCGAAGACCATCGGCCGCAAGGACCAGTACTACGGCTGGGCGATCGTGGTGGAGTGCCCGAAGGGCGTGACCGAAATCGACTGGCAGGAAACCACCACTCTGCCCGCGCCCGATCCGCTTGCGAAGCCCGGACCCTACGAGGACGATCCGACGATCACCGTCTCCGAGGACCGCCGCTCCTTCGTCACGCGCCGCGGCACCCTGTGCCGCGACGGCACCGCCCACCTCGACGACCTCTACGGCCGGGAGGAGCGCGAACCGCTGGGCCCGTGGCGCATCGAGGTGCAGGTGGGCACGCAGCGTCTCGCGGTGTTCGACTACGTGCTGGAGGCGCATTGGGTGGCGGACGAGGGAGCCAAGTGACCTCGAACCCTGCCCCTCCCCCGCGACACCATCTACCTTTGTAGGAGCGCGCTTCAGCGCGCGATCTTTTCGCCCTGCCGCGACGCCCATGCACGATGAAAAGATCGCGCGCTGAAGCGCGCTCCTACAAAGGATTCGAGGCGCTGAGGCCATCGAGCCAACCGGTCAGCATCTCGAAGACCTGCTCGCGCTCCGGTTCGTTGAAGATCTCGTGGTACAGCGCATCGAACGCCCGGGTACGCACGACGGCCGTCGGCGCCAATCGCGCGAACGCCCTGCTGCCGTCCGGCGAGACCAGCTTGTCCTGTCCGGCGTACATCAACAAGGTCGGCGTCGACCACGCCGGCGCGCGTTCCCGCGTCAGGTCGCCGGCGCCCACCAGGAAGCGTACGAGCCGGGCCGCGACCCGGTCATGCACGAGCGGATCGTCGCGGTACGCCTGCACGACGGCGGGATCGCGCGAGACGTGGCGCGGCTTCACGCCGTTGTGCACGGCGAAGTCGGGTGCGAGGCGCTCCAGCACTGCGAGCAGCAAGCGCTCGCCCGCGCCCAGGCCGGGATCGAGCGCGGGAGAGGAGAGGACCAGCGCGCCCACGTGCCGATGCCATCGCGCCGACGCCGGCGACGCCCCCTCGGCCACGAAACGCGCCGCGATCGCGCCACCCATGCTGTGGCCGAGCAGCACCAGCGGTCCCGCGTCGGGACGACCCAGCGCATCGATCACGGCGGCGAGGTCACGCAGGGGATCGTCCGCGCCGGCGATGCGGCCGCGCGCGCCGCCGCTGCGCCCGTGTCCGCGCAGGTCGTAGCCCGCGACCTGCCAGCCGCGCCCGGCGAGGTGGCGCGCGACGGGATCGTAGCGTCCGACGTGCTCGCCCAGTCCATGCACGATGAGCACCGTGCCGCGCGCCCTGCCCCCCGGCTGCCAGTGCCGCAGGTGGAGGACGATGCCGTCGTCGGTGGTCACGGATTCGCGCATGGCGCGAGTGTAGCCGGGCGCGGCGCGCCCGCCCGCGAGGCTCCGGATACGCCTCTCCGGAACAGGTGCGCGCACGGGCGCCACGGGCGTGACGACGATCGGTCAGCCTGGAGCATTCGATCGCCGGAGGGCTCGCGTTCGATGCGCCCTGCAACCCGTGTCCGGGATCGGCGTCTGCGCTAGGCTCGCGCGATGGAAGCCCGCATCGAGCGCACCGATGCCGCCCCGCCCCGGGGCCGGGACCTGCTGATCGGCCTGGACCAGGGCACGACCGGCAGCACGGCGCTCGTGGTCGACCGCGATCTGAACGTGGTCGCGCGCGCCACCGTCGAATTCCCGCAGTACTTCCCCGAACCGGGCTGGGTCGAGCACGCGCCCGACGAGATCTGGACCAGCGTGCGCACCGCGCTGCGCCGGGCACTGGACGGCATCGATCCCGCGCGACTCGCGGGCCTGGGCATCACGAACCAGCGCGAGACCACGTTCGCCTGGGATCGCGACAGCGGCGAGATGCTGCCGCGCGCGATCGTGTGGCAGGACCGGCGCACGAGCGAAGCCTGCGCCGGGCTCGCGCCGCACGCGGACGACACCCGCGCGCGCACGGGCCTGCCGATCGATCCGTACTTCTCCGCGACCAAGGTCGCCTGGCTGCGCGCGCGCCATCCGGCGCGACGCCTCGCATTCGGCACCGCCGACACCCACCTCGTGCGGCGCCTGGGAGGCGTCTCGCTCACCGACCCGAGCAACGCGAGCCGTACCCTGCTGCTGGATCTGCACACCGGCGACTGGTCTGATGTGCTGGCGCGACGCTTCGGCGTCGAGGACGTGGCGCGTCCCGCGCTCGTCGCGTCCAGCGGCATCGTGGCGCACGTGCGCGGCGTGCCGGAACTGCCCGACGGCCTGCCGATCGCCGGCATCGCGGGCGACCAGCAGGCCGCGCTCTTCGGCCAGGACTGTTTTGACGCGGGCCAGGCGAAGATCACCTACGGCACCGGCAGTTTCGTGCTGCTGAACACGGGCACGGCGCCTGTCGCGAGCCGCCAGGGCCTGATCAGCACCATCGCCTGGCGCATCGGCGCACGCACGCACTACGCGCTCGAGGGCGGCGCGTTCGTCGCCGGTGCGCTGATCCAGTGGCTGCGCGACGGGCTGGGCGTGATCGAGCACGCGCACGAGATCGAAGCCCTCGCCGCGAGCGTGCCCGACAGCGGCGGCGTCACCGTCGTGCCTGCGCACGCCGGGCTCGGGGCGCCGCATTGGCGCCCGGAGGCACGCGGGCTCATCCATGGACTCACGCGCGGCACCACGCGTGCGCACCTCGCGCGCGCCGCGCTCGAAGGCATCGCGCACAGCCAGTGCGACATCCTCGAAGCCATGGCCGCCGACCTCGGCCAGCCGCTGACGGCGCTGCGCGTGGATGGTGGCGCGTCGGCGAACAACCTGCTGATGCAGATCCAGTCCGACCTGTCGGGCCTGGTGCTGCAACGTCCGCGCATGCTCGAGACGACGGCGCTCGGTGCGGCGATGCTGGCTGGACTCGGCGTGGGCCTCTGGGCCGACATCGACGAATTGCGCCGCAGTTATCCGTTGGAACGCCGCTTCGACCCTGCGCTCGATCCGACCAAGGTCATGGACGCGCGCGCGCGGTGGAAGGATCTCGTTGCGCGCGCATAGGGCGGGGAGTTCGCTTTCGTCTGTCGTGCTGCACATCCGACCGGGACCAGACCGGAGCCGGATCGGCGCTCGTCCGACTTCGAGACTTGACCTGAGTCGGGTTGCCCCTCATCCCCCTCCGGGAGCTGTCCTGAGTCGGGTTGCCCCTCATC
>Ga0315912_10004346_pt1 | contig 13495 bp, 11 predicted proteins | sample VfabasoilMG_FD_204469 | JGI IMG/M metagenome (GOLD analysis project Ga0315912, IMG submission 204469) | Garden soil microbial communities collected in Santa Monica, California, United States - V. faba soil | ecosystem: Environmental > Terrestrial > Soil > Garden | place: USA: California... | reverse complement strand
CGACAGGCCCGGCGGAATCACGGTGGATCATTGCGCCGAGGTGAGCCGGCAGCTGGCGAGGGTGTTCGCGGTCGAAGGCATCGACTACGACCGGCTGGAAGTGTCCTCGCCCGGGCTGGACCGGCCGTTGTGCAAGCCGGCCGATTTCGCGCGGTTCGCGGGCTGCAAAGTGGACGTGAAGATGCGCACGCGGGACGATAGCGGGCGCAAGCGCTTCACCGGCCTGTTGCGCGGCGAGGCGGGAGGGATGGCCATGCTCGAGGTGGGAGGCCGCGAGGTGGCGCTGAAACTGGATGAAATTGTTCGGGCCCGGCTGGTGCCGGACCTGCAAGCAAAGGGAAAGAAATGAGCCGGGAAATTCTGCTGCTGGTGGACGCGCTGGCGCGCGAGAAGAACGTAGGGCGGGACGTCGTGTTCGGCGCCCTGGAACTCGCGCTCGCCTCGGCCACCAAGAAACGCTTCGCCGAAGACGCCGACGTGCGCGTCGCCATCGACCGCGACACGGGCAGCTACCAGGCGTTCCGCCGCTGGAAGGTCGTTCCCGACGACCAGCCCGAATACAACGTCGCGCAGATGCTGTCGCTGCAGGAGGCGCACGAAGGCAACTCCGACCTGGAGCTCGAAGGCCGGCCTGACGCCAAGCTCGAGGACATCATCGAGAAGCCGATCGAGAACGTGCCCTTCGGGCGCATCGGCGCGCAGACCGCCAAGCAGGTGATCCTGCAGCGGATTCGGGATGCCGAACGCGAGCAGATCCTGAACGACTTCCTGTCGCGCGGCGACGAACTCGTCACGGGCACCGTCAAGCGCATGGAGCGCGGCAGCGCGATCGTCGAGTCCGGGCGGCTCGAGGCGCAGCTGCCCCGCGAATACATGATCCCGAAGGAAAACCTGCGGGTCGGTGACCGCGTGCGCGCCTGGGTGGCGAAGATCGACCGCGGCGCGCGCGGCCCGCAGCTGATCCTGTCGCGCACCGCGCCGCAGTTCATCATGAAGCTGTTCGAGCTCGAAGTGCCGGAAATCGAGGAAAAGCTGCTGGAGATCAAGTCGGCGGCGCGCGATCCGGGCGTGCGCGCCAAGATCGCGGTGCATACCAACGACCGCCGCATCGATCCGATCGGCACCTGCGTCGGCATGCGCGGCTCGCGCGTGCAGGCGGTGACGCAGGAACTGGCCGGCGAGCGTGTCGACATCGTGCTCTGGTCGGCCGATCCGGCGACCTTCGTGATCGGCGCGCTCGCGCCGGCCGAGGTCAGTTCGATCCTGGTGGACGAGGAAAAGCACGCCATGGACGTGGTCGTGGACGAGGAAAACCTCGCGATCGCGATCGGGCGCAGCGGCCAGAACGTGCGCCTGGCCTCCGAGCTGACCGGCTGGACGATCAACCTGATGACCCAGGAAGAATCGACCAAGAAGCAGGAAGAGGAAGGCACGCGCGTCAAGCAGCTGTTCATGGAGAAGCTCGACGTCGACGAGGAAGTGGCCGACATCCTGATCCAGGAGGGGTTCTCGACGCTGGAGGAAGTCGCCTACGTGCCGATCAACGAGATGAACGAGATCGATGCCTTCGACGAGAACACGGTCAACGAACTGCGCAGCCGGGCGCGCAATGCGCTGCTGGTGCAGGCGATCGCCAGCGAGGAAAGCATCGACGGCATCGACCAGAACCTGCTGCAGCTGCCGGGCATGGACACGCAGCTGGCCGCCGCGCTTGCCGCCAAGGGCGTGAAGACGCGCGACGACCTCGCCGACCTGGCGGTCGACGAACTCGCCGAGATGACCGGCATGGAAGAGGAAAAGGCCAAGGGACTGATCATGGCCGCGCGCGCGCACTGGTTCGCCGACGAGCAGGCCGCCATTCCCGGCGGTGCGAAACCTGCCGCGGAACTGAAAGGGGCCCAATAGCGTGGCTCAAACCAGCGTCGCCCAGTTTGCGAGCGAACTGAAGGTTCCGCCTTCGGTGCTGCTCGAGCAGTTGCGCGCCGCCGGCGTGGAGAAACGCGTTGCCGAGGACTCCCTCAGCGAAACGGACAAGGCGCGCCTGCTCGAATACCTGCGCAAGTCGCACGGCTCGATCGAGCCGAAGAACAAGATCACGCTGACGCGCAAGCAGACCAGCGAAATCAAGAAGTCGGACGCCACCGGCAAGGCGCGCACGATCCAGGTCGAAGTGCGCAAGAAGCGCGTCTTCGTCAAGCGCGACCCTTCCGAACTCGCGGCTGCCGCAAGCGCCGCCGAAATGCCGGCGCCACCACCGCCGCCAGCACCGGCCCCAGTCTCGCCACCGTCGCACGTGCGTTCGGCGGGGCCGGACGCGAAGGAACTGCAGCTGCGCGAGGAGGAGTACAAGCGCCAGCAGCAGCTGTCCGAGATCCAGGCCGCCGAACTGCGTGAAAAGCAGGAGAGGGAGCGGCGCGACGCCGAGCAGAAACAGGCCGAGCGGGCGGCGCCGCCGCCCGGCGCGGCCGCGCCGGCGACCGACGGCACGCTGCATGCGCCCAAGGCGGGCGAGCCCAAGACCGACAAGAAGGCGAAGAAGGTCAAGCAGACCACCATCATGCGCGACGACACTGCGCGTCGACGCACGATCAAGACGCGCGGCGACATGGGCGGGGGGGTCGGCGGCTGGCATGGACGGGGCGGCGGCGGTCGGCACCGGTCCGGCGGTCAGACGACGGGCGAAACGGCCTTCGCCCAGCCCACCGAACCGGTCGTGCGCGAGATCGCGGTTCCGGAAACCATCACGGTCGGCGAACTCGCGCACAAGATGTCCGTGAAGGCCGTCGAAGTGATCAAGGTGCTGATGAAGCTGGGCAGCATGGCGACCATCAACCAGGTGCTCGACCAGGAAACGGCCATGATCGTGGTGCAGGACATGGGCCACACGGCGAAGGCGGCCAAGCTGGAAGACCCGGAGGCCTACATCACCGACACTGAAGAGCACGCCACGGCGGAGCATGTGCTGCGGCCGCCGGTGGTCACGGTGATGGGCCACGTCGACCATGGCAAGACTTCCCTGCTCGATTTCATCCGGCGCACGAAGGTCGCGGCTGGGGAAGCGGGCGGGATCACGCAGCACATCGGCGCGTACCACGTGGAAACGCCGCGCGGCGTGATTACCTTCCTTGATACGCCGGGCCATGAGGCGTTTACCGCGATGCGCGCACGCGGCGCGAAGGTCACCGACATCGTGGTGCTGGTGGTGGCGGCCGACGATGGCGCGATGCCGCAGACCATCGAGGCGATCGCGCACGCCAAGGCCGCCGACGTGCCGCTGGTGGTGGCGATCAACAAGATCGACAAGCACGAGGCGAACCCGGAAAAGGTGCGCCAGGACCTGCTCGCGCACGGGGTGGTGCCGGAGGACCTCGGCGGCGAATCGCCGGTGGTGCCGGTGTCGGCCAAAACCGGCCAGGGCGTCGATGCGCTCCTCGAGCAGATCCTGCTGCAGGCGGAAGTGCTCGAATTGAAGGCGCAGGTGCATGCGCCCGCCAAGGGCGTGGTCATCGAGGCGCGGCTGGACAAGGGCCGCGGCCCGGTGGCGACGCTGCTGGTGCAGTCCGGGACCCTCAACCGGGGGGATATCGTCGTCGCCGGGGCCGTGTATGGCCGGGTACGCGCGATGCTGGACGAGAACGGCAAGCCGGTGCAGAGCGCCGGGCCGTCGATCCCGGTGGAAATCCAGGGCCTGTCGGATGTGCCGCGCGCGGGCGAAGAGGTGGTCGCGCTCGCCGACGAGCGCAAGGCGCGCGAAATCGCGCTGTTTCGCCAGGGCAAATACCGTGACGTGAAGCTGTCCAAGCAGCAGGCGACCAAGCTCGAGAACGTGATGGCGCAGATGGGCGAGGGCGGCAGCGGCAAGAAGACGCTGGCGCTGCTGATCAAGGCCGACGTGCAGGGCTCGCAGGAAGCGCTGGCGCACGCGCTGGCGCGCCTGTCGAACGACGAGGTCAAGGTGGGCGTCGTGCACTCCGGCGTGGGCGGCATCACCGAGTCCGACGTCAACCTCGCCATGGCGTCGGGCGCGGTCATCATCGGCTTCAACACCCGCGCCGACGCCACCGCGCGCAAGCTGATCGAATCCTCGGGCATCGACGTGCGCTACTACAACGTGATCTATGACGCGGTCGAAGAGGTCAAGCTGGCGCTGTCGGGCATGCTCGCGCCCGAGCGCAAGGAAAGCGTCATCGGCATGGTCGAGGTGCGCCAGGTGTTCCGCATTTCCAAGGTCGGGACGGTCGCCGGCTGCTATGTCCAGGAAGGCCTGGTCAAGCGCGGCGTGCAGGTGCGGGTGCTGCGCGACAGCGTGGTGATCCACACCGGCGACATCGACACCCTCAAGCGCTTCAAGGACGACGTGCGCGAGGTCAAGGCCGGCTTCGAATGCGGCATGTCGCTGAAGAATTTCCAGGACCTCAAGGAAGGCGACCAGTTCGAGGTATTCGAAGTCCTCGAGGTCGCGAGAACCCTGTGAGCGAAGGGCGGTTCTTGCCGTGAGCCGGGGGAGGCCACAGAAGGTGGCCGACCTGATCCAGAGGGAACTGTCGGACCTGATTCGGCGCGAGCTGCGCGATCCGCGCGTCGGCATGGTGACCCTCACCTCGGTCGACGTTTCGCCGGACCTGTCGCATGCCAAGGTCTATTTCACGATCCTGGAGAAAGACAAGCGGGACGACACCGCCCAGGGGCTGCAGCGCGCCGCGAGCTTCCTGCGCTCGCAGCTGTCGCGCCGCATGAGCATGTACACCACGCCGGAACTGCGCTTCGTCTACGACGAGTCGGTCGAGCGCGGCGACCGCCTGTCGCAGCTGATCGACAGCGTCGTCCCGCCGAAGCGCTAAGCGGGTGAAGGCGCGCCGCGCGAAACTGGACGGCGTACTGTTGCTCGACAAGCCGGTCGGGCCGAGTTCCAGCGCAGTCCTGCAAACCGTCAAACGCCTGCTGAACGCGGACAAGGCCGGCCATGCCGGCACCCTGGATCCTCTCGCCTCCGGCCTCCTGCCGCTGCTGTTCGGCGAGGCGACCAAGTTTGCCCAGTACGGCCTGGACGCCGCGAAGGAGTATGTCGCCGACGTGCGCCTGGGCAGCGCCACAGATACCGGCGATGCCGAAGGCGCAGTGATCGAGCGGCGTCCCGTCGCCGTCGATGATGGGAAACTGGCGCGCGCGCTGGCCGGATTCCGGGGCGACATCGCCCAGGTACCGCCGATGTATTCGGCGCTGAAGAAGGACGGGCAGCCGCTGTACGCGCTGGCGCGCGCAGGACAGACGGTGGAACGCGAATCGCGCCGCGTGACCATCCACGAACTGGAGCTGGTGGCGCGCAACGACGACCTGCTGCGGCTGCGCATCCGCTGCAGCAAGGGCACCTATGTGCGCCAGTTGGCCGCAGACCTCGGCCTTGCGCTGGGCACGGCGGCGCACCTGGCGGCGCTGCGCCGTACCGCCGTCGGAGGGCTGCGGCTGGACCAGGCCGTCACGCTGGAGGACCTGCAGGCCCTGGGGGAGGCGGCGCGCCTGGCCTGGCTGCTGCCGCCGGAACGGCTGCTGGAGCACTTGCCTCGCGTGGACCTCGATGCGGCCCTCGCAGGGCGCTTCCAGAACGGCCAGGCGGTGCGTGCCGCGGGGGTGGGGACGGGAGCCTTGCGGGTCTACCGCGAGGGCCGCTTGCTGGGCATCGGCAATGGCGACGCCGAGGGCGTCCTGCATCCCAGCCGATTGACTGCAAGGGCCTGAAATAGCGAGAAAAACTTGTTTGCGGGCGGTGTTTTCGCTAGAATGCCCGCCTCACACACCGAGCCGAAAAAGAGAGAAGAGCATGAGTTTGCAGGTTGCGCAGAAAGCGCAAGTCGTCAAGACCTACCAGCGGGCCGGAAATGACACCGGCTCCCCGGAAGTGCAGATCGCGCTGCTGACCGAGCGCATCAACGGCTTGTCCGAGCATTTCAAGTCGCACGTCAAGGATTTCCATTCGCGCCGCGGGCTGCTGAAGATGGTCAGCCAGCGACGCAAGCTGCTCGATTACCTGAAGCGCAGCAACGCGGACAAGTACCGTTCGATCATCGAACGGCTCGGGCTGCGCAAGTAACTCCGCAAGATTTTTCCTTTCCTGAATGCCGTAGCAACGGACGCTCATCAACCGATGAGCGTCTTTTGTTTTCGCCCGACTACTGAGGAATCCCTTTGAACCCGATCAAGAAAACCTTCACCCTCGGCACCCAGCAGGTCACGCTGGAGACCGGGGAAATCGCCCGCCAGGCGCATGGCGCCGTCGTTTGCACGGTGGACGACACGGTGGTGCTGGCCGCCGTCACGGCGTCCAAGTCGGCCAAGCCCGGCCAGAGTTTCTTCCCGCTCACGGTGGATTACGCCGAGAAGACTTACGCCGCGGGCAAGATCCCGGGCGGCTTCTTCAAGCGCGAGGGGCGTCCGACGGAGAAGGAAATCCTGACTTCCCGCCTCATCGACCGCCCGATCCGGCCCCTGTTTCCGGACGGCTTCTACAACGAAGTGCAGGTCGTCGCGCAGGTCCTGTCGCTCAACCCGGAGGTCGACGCGGACATCCCCGCGATGATCGCGGTTTCCGCGGCCATGACGCTCTCGGGCGTGCCGTTCAGCGGCCCCATCGGCGCGGTGCGCGTCGGCTATGTCAACGGCCAGTACGTGATCAACCCGACGCTGTCGCAGACCAAGGAGTCGCAGCTGAACCTCGTGGTCGCAGGCACGGCCCAGGGCGTGCTGATGGTGGAATCCGAGGCACTCGAACTGCCCGAAGACGTGATGCTGGGCGCAGTGGTCTACGGCCATGAGCAGATGCAGGCCGCGATCACCGCCATTGAGGAGCTGGCCGAAGTGGCCGCCAAGCCCGCGTGGGACTGGAAAGCCCCGGCGAAGGATGAAGCCCTGGCCGCGAAGATCGCCGAGCTCTCGGAGGCCGATCTGCGCAAGGCCTTCGCGATGCGCCAGAAGGGCGCCCGTTCCGAGGCGATCGACGCCATCTGGAAGCGCGTGTTCGAAGGGGTCGGCGTGGGCACCGAAGGCGGACCGGACGCCAATACGGTCAAGGACCTGGCATTCGCGGTCGAGTCGAAAATCGTGCGCAACCAGATCCTCGACGGCGAGCCGCGCATCGACGGACGCGACACGCGTACCGTGCGCCCGATCACGATCCGCACCGGCGTGCTGCCCCGGACCCACGGTTCGGCGCTGTTCACGCGCGGCGAGACGCAGGCGCTGGTGACCGTGACGCTGGGCACCGGCCGCGACGAGCAGATCATCGACGCGCTGGCGGGCGAGTACCGCGAGCGCTTCATGTTCCACTACAACTTTCCTCCGTACTCGACCGGCGAAACCGGCCGTTTCGGCTTCACCAAGCGCCGCGAGATCGGCCATGGGCGGCTGGCGAAGCGCGCGCTGGTCGGCATGCTGCCGCCGGCCGCCGATTTCGGCTATTCGCTGCGCATCGTTTCCGAGATCACCGAGTCGAACGGTTCGTCCTCGATGGCCTCGGTGTGCGGCGGCAGCCTCGCGCTGATGGATGCCGGGGTGCCGATCAAGGAGCACGTGGCGGGCATCGCGATGGGCCTGATCAAGGAAGGCAACCGCTTCGCGGTCCTCACCGACATCCTCGGCGACGAGGACCACCTCGGCGACATGGACTTCAAGGTTGCCGGGACCACCAACGGCGTCACCGCCCTGCAGATGGACCTCAAGATCGAGTCCATCAACAAGGGCATCATGAAGGTCGCGCTCGACCAGGCGCGCGAGGCGCGCCTGCACATCCTGGCGCAGATGAAGGAGGCGATGGGCGGCTCGCGCAGCGAGCTTTCCAGCTTCGCGCCGCGCATCATCAAGATCAAGATCAACCCGGACAAGATCCGCGACATCATCGGCAAGGGCGGCGTGGTCATCCGCGGCATCCAGGAGGAGACCGGCACCACCATCGAGATCGAAGACGACGGCATGATTTCCATCGCCTGCGTCTCGCCCGAGGGCGGCGAAGCGGCTCTGAAGCGCATCAAGGACATCACCGCCGACGTCGAAGTCGGCAAGGTTTACGAGGGTCCGGTGCTGCGCCTGCTGGATTTCGGCGCCATCGTCCAGCTTCTGCCGGGGCGCGACGGCCTGCTGCACATCTCGCAGATCAGCAACGAGCGCGTGAATGCCGTGTCAGATCACCTGAAGGAAGGCCAGGTGGTGAAGGTCAAGGTGCTCGAGGCGGACGACAAGGGCAGAGTGCGTCTGTCGATGAAGGCCGTCGGCGCGCCGGAAGCCGCCAAGCAAGGGTAGAGCAGGCTGATCTGTTGCCCCCGCGAAAGCGGGGGCCCAGGTTTTACTTCGCGACCTGCCGCTCGCGCATTTCGTCGAGCGTCTTGCAGTCGATGCAGAGGGTGGCCGTCGGGCGCGCTTCCAGGCGCTTCAGGCCGATCTCGACGCCGCAGCTCTCGCAGTAGCCGTATTCGTTGGCCACGATGCGCGCGATCGTCTCGTCGATCTTCTTGATCAGCTTCCTCTCGCGGTCGCGGTTGCGCAGCTCCAGCGCCATGTCGGACTCCTGGCTGGCGCGGTCGTTCGGGTCGGCGAACACCGTCGCCTCGTCCTGCATGGTGTGCACCGTGCGGTCGATTTCCTCGGAGAGCTCGGCCTTCAGGTTCTCGAGGATCTTGCGGAAGTGCGTGCGCTGCTTCGCGTTCATGTAGTCCTCGCCCTTTTTCGGGACGTAGGGCGCGAAGCTGTTTTTCTTGAGTTCCAATGGCATTTCGGCGGCCGGCTGAAAAATGAAGGTAGGCTTTGTAGCAGATAAGCCCCCCAGCCGCAAGCCGAAAAAAGAGTATCATTGGCGCCCGATTTTCGGGGTGTAGCGCAGCCTGGTAGCGCGCCTGCTTTGGGAGCAGGATGTCGGGAGTTCAAATCTCTCCACCCCGACCAGTCCTGCCCCGGGCCGGGAAGTTGAAACTGCACGGCAGAAAGCGGATCTGCCCGTAGCTCAACCGGATAGAGCACCAGCCTTCTAAGCTGGGGGTTGTGGGTTCGAGTCCCGCCGGGCAGGCCAGAACATCCGCCGTCGAAGATTGCAGCAATGGTGGCCGTAGCTCAAAGGTAGAGTCCCGGATTGTGATTCCGGTTGTTGTGGGTTCGAGTCCCATCGGCCACCCCAGATATCCCCTCGGTTCCGCTTCCAAGCCCCGTGCAAAGTCCACGCAAATGGCGCCAGCCGGTCCTGCCGGAGCGCGCCAGCGCGGGCGTCGCATTCGTCGCGCTCACCGATGCGGCGATCGAACAGATCGGCGCCAATGCCGCGGGCGCTGCGCTGGGGCGCGACCCCGAGTACCTGCACCAATTGCGCGTCGGCGTGCGCCGCCTGCGCTCGGCGCTGCGTGCGTTTCGCGCATTGCTGCGCAGGCAGGGTGCAGCCCGGCTGGAAGCGCCATGGCGCGCGATGATGCAGCCGCTGGGCGAGGCGCGCGACTGGGACGTGTTCCTCGCCGCATTGCCTGCGGGGACGCTGCGCGAGCAGGCCGCAGACCGGCGCTCAGAGGCGCAACGCCGGGCGCGCGCACTCGTTCGTTCCGAAGAGTTCCGTGCGGCGCGCGCCGCGACGCGCACAGCCATCCACCGCGGCCTGTGGCGGCGCAGCGCCGATCCTGCCGAGCCTCTGGCGCAGTTCGCGCGCCGCGCCCTGAACCGGCTTCACGAAGCGCTGTGCGCCTCGGCCACCGGCATCGACTGGCGTGACGCCGGGCGCCGGCACCGGGTGCGGATTCGGGTCAAGCGGCTGCGCTACGGCTGCGATTTTTTCAGCAGCGCATTTTCCCGCCGGAACGCGCGCGCCTTCTTCGAAGGCATGCGCACGCTGCAGGACGTGCTCGGCGAAATGAACGATATCGCGGTGCAGCGCGCCCTGCTGCGGCAGCTGGTGCCGCGCCGCAGCCCGCTGACGGTCGTCGAAGCCGAAGCCGAAGTGCGCGCGCGCATGGCCCAGCGCGAACGCGAACTTATCGCCGCGCTCGAGCCTGCCTGGGCCGCCTTCGAGGCGCGCCGGCCGTTCTGGCTGCGGGCGGCAGCTGCTCGCGCGTCAGCATGAACACGCTGCCCGGGTCGCTGGTTTCCGGCCAGGCAAATTCCAGCGCCGGGTAGGCGCGCTCCAGCGCCCTGCGGTTGCCGCCGATCTCGCAGACCAGCAGCCCGCCCGGATTCAGGTGCTCCCACGCTTCGGCGAGGATCCTGCGCACCAGGTCCAGCCCGTCGCTGCCTGCCGCCAGCGCCAGAGCAGGTTCGTGCCGGTATTCCTTCGGTAATTTCTTCATTGAACGCGCGGTGACGTAGGGCGGATTGCTGACGATGAGGTCATACTTCTTCAGCTTTTCGAAGAGATTCGATCGAATGGGGTTGACCCGCCTTTTCAGCTTGTAGCGGCCGATATTCTTCCTCGCAACGGCAAGAGCGTCAGACGAGATATCGGCGGCGTCCACGTGGACATTCTCGAAGGTCAAAGCAAGGAGCACGGCCAGGCAACCGGAGCCGCTGCACAGGTCCAGCGCCCGTTTTGGTTCCCGCGTCAGCCAGGGGCTCAGGCGGTCACGCAGCAGTTCTGCGATGAACGAGCGCGGCACGATGACCCGCTCGTCCACGTAGAAGGCATGCTCGCCCAGCCATGCTTCCTTGAGCAGGTAGGCGAGCGGAATGCGCTCGCGGATGCGGCGCCGCGCGAGGGTTTCTATTTTCCGGATTTGCCCCGGGTTCAGTTCCTGTTCGAGCAGGAAGCCAAGTACGGAGGAAATCGCCCAGGCCGCTTCTTCCCTGGCATTGTGGGTGCCGTGGCCGTAATGCAGATTCGCGCGCGAAAAGTCGCGTGCGGTCTTCCGCAGCAGTTCCGATACTCTCAAGGAAGCAGGGCGCGCAGGACGTCGAGGTAGATCTTGGACAGTTGGTCGAGCGCGGCGACCTCGATGTGCTCGTTCAGCTTGTGGATGCTGGCGTTGACCGGTCCGAGTTCCAGCACCTCGGGCGCGATCTCGACGATGAACCGGGCGTCGGAGGTGCCGCCGGTCGTCGAGATCTCGGCACGGTGCCCCGTGTGGCGCCGGCAGATCTCGGTGACCGTCTGCGCGAGCTTGCCTTGCGGGCTGAGGAACGGCCGGGCGCCGAGCACCCATGACAGAGAGTAGTCCAGCGCGTGTTTCTTCAGGATCGCCTCGAGCCGCTGCATCAGCGAGGCATCGGTACTTTCGGTGCAGAAGCGGAAATTGAAATCGACCTCCACGCTGCCGGGGATGACGTTGCCGACGCCGGTGCCGGCATGGATGTTCGAGACCTGCCAGGTCGTTGGCGGAAAGCTCTCGTTGCCCTTGTCCCATTGCGTCTTCGCCAGTTCGGCGAGCGCCGGCGCGAGCTGGTGCACCGGGTTGCGGGCGAGATGCGGGTAGGCCACATGCCCCTGGATGCCGCGCACGGTCAGGCGGCCGGACAGCGAGCCGCGCCGGCCGTTCTTGAGCATGTCCCCGAGCGCGTCCACCGACGTCGGTTCGCCGACGATGCAGTAATCCATCGTCTCGCCGCGGCGCTTGAGCGCTTCCACCACCTTGACGGTCCCATCCACCGCGGGGCCTTCCTCGTCGGAAGTCAGCAGAAGCGCGATCGAACCTGAGTGGTTGGGTCTTTCCTTCAGAAAAGTTTCGGTGGCCACCACGAAGGCGGCAATGGAGGATTTCATGTCGGCGGCGCCGCGGCCATAGAGCTTGCCGTCGCGCAGCGTCGGCACGAACGGGTCGGAGTGCCACTCGGAGAGTGGGCCGGTGGGCACCACGTCGGTATGGCCGGCAAAGCAGAGCAGGGGAGCGGCGCGGCCGCGCCGCGCCCAGAGGTTGCTGACCTCGCCGAAACGCATCGGCTCGCAGTGGAATCCGGCGGCGGCCAGCCGCTCGGCGATCAGACCCTGGCAGCCACCGTCGTCGGGGGTGACCGAGCGCCTGGCGATCAGCGCCTGCGCAAGTTCAAGCGCTGGCGTCAATCTTGAATTCGCTGAAAGACGCGCCCTGCCCCGTGCCCGAGAGGGCGCCTTCCTTCTTCTCGTCTTTCTTGTCGCCGGGCGCGATCGTCGGCATCTGCCCGGTAATGTCGCCGGCGGTCGCCTGGTTGATCAGCCACAGCATGTTGGTGGGCGAATCGGCGTTCGTCATGCACTCGTCCTGCGTGATCAGGCCTTCCATGAACATCTTGAACAGCGACTGTTCGAAGGTCTGCGAGCCGGGCGCCATGCTCTTTTCCATCGCTTCCTTGATTTCGTTGATGTCGCCCTTTTCGATCAGTTCCGAGATGTGGCGGGTATTGAGCATCACCTCGACCGCCGCCTTGCGCGCGCCGGTCTTGGTGCGCACCAGGCGCTGCGAGACGACCGCCTGCAGCGCGGCCGACAGGTCGAGCAGCAGCGTCGGGCGGTTCTCCAGCGGATAGAAGCTGACGATCCGGTTCATCGCGTGATAGCTGTTGTTGGCGTGCAGCGTGGCGAGCGCGAGGTGCCCGGACTGCGCGTAGGTAAGCGCCATGCCCATGGTCTGCTTGTCGCGGATCTCGCCGATCAGGATGCAGTCCGGCGCCTGGCGCAACGCGTTCTTCAGCGCAACCTCGAAGCTGCGGGTATCAGTACCGACTTCGCGCTGGTTGACGATGGACTTCTTGTTCTTGAAGATGAACTCAACCGGGTCTTCCAGCGTCAGGATGTGCCCCGATTTCTGCTCGTTGCGCAGGTCGAGCATGGCCGCCAGCGACGTGGACTTGCCCGAGCCGGTCGCGCCGACCATCAGGATCAGGCCGCGCTTCTGCAGGATCAGCTCCTTCAGCACATCGGGCAGGCCAAGGGTGTCGAACTTGGGCACGTCGCCGGGGATGAAGCGAACCACCACCGCGGGGGTGCCCTTTTGCCGCATGGCGCTGATCCGGAACGCGCCGACGCCTTCCAGCGAAACGGCCGTGTTCAGCTCCATTTCCTTCTCGTATTCGGTGATCTGGTGCTCGTTGAGCACCTCGTACAGGAGCGTCCTGACCGCGTCGGCGTTGAGCACGGTCTGGTTGACCGGCATCGCGACCCCATTGATCTTGATGTTGATGGGCGAACCGACCGACAGGAAGATGTCCGACGCCTTCTTCTCGGACATGACCTGGAAAAGACGCTTCATTGCCGACATGTCGCTCTCCCTGAATCCCTGGATTCCGCTAGTTTAATCCCCTCGCAGGAGTTCGTTCAGGCTGGTTTTGGCCCGGGTCCGGGCGTCGACCTTCTTGACGATCACGGCGCAATAGAGGGAGCAACTCGGGGCTCCGCTGCGGCCCGCCGCGGGCATGGTACCGGCCACCACGACCGAGCCCGCCGGCACGCGGCCGTAGAGCACCTCGCCGGTCTCGCGGTCGAAGATCTTGGTGCTCTGGCCGATGAACACGCCCATCGACAGCACGCTGTTTTCCTCGACGATCACCCCTTCGACGACCTCCGAACGGG
>Ga0315912_10004345_pt1 | contig 13496 bp, 13 predicted proteins | sample VfabasoilMG_FD_204469 | JGI IMG/M metagenome (GOLD analysis project Ga0315912, IMG submission 204469) | Garden soil microbial communities collected in Santa Monica, California, United States - V. faba soil | ecosystem: Environmental > Terrestrial > Soil > Garden | place: USA: California... | reverse complement strand
CTATCCATATTGCCCGCGGTGATGCCAAAATATAAATTCGGCTTGCCTAATGCTTTGAACGCTTTTGTATCTTGCCAATCGGGTTGCGCGATAATACCAACGCGAAAACCCTGCGCTTCTAACAAGCGCCCTACTAATGCCATGCCAAAGCTCGGGTGATCAATGTAAGCATCGCCTGTCACTAAAATAATATCGCAGCTATCCCAGCCCAGCGCATCCATCTCTGCACGCGTAGTTGGTAGAATTGGTGCGACACCAAACCGCTTCGCCCAATAAGGACGATAGCTGTGAATCGGCTTGGCGAGCATATCGGTGTAAATTTCCACTGATTTTTACTTGGATTGAAAGACTGCGCATTTTACGCGCTAATGAATTGATTTAAAATCTATTTTTAAAAAAGTTCTACGCCAAATTGTTTCAAAATTGTTGCAAAACATCCAAAAAATAACATTGTAAATAACGCACATGCTCCCAGTGTCGGCCAAAAGCCCCATTTTGGTAGTAAATAAGGGAATAACAGAAACATTGGCAATGTTGGAATCACGTACCAAAAAGTATAGTAGGCGTGATTCGCAATTTTTGTAGTTGGTTGATTTTCTATATATAACCAAATCAATGTAAGCACTGTCACCAAAGGCAAAGCCGCGATTAAACCACCCAACCTATCGCTGCGCTTAGCAAATTCAGAAACTATCACTACCAATCCAGCAGTGATTAAATATTTGATAATAAGATATTGCATATTGTGCCTCTGAAGCCATATAGTAAGATATGAGTATAACCAAATATCAAGTAAGCGGTATGACATGCGGTGGCTGTGTGAACCGCGTCAAAACCACGTTGGAGAATTATTCTGAAAGCGTGGTAGTGACGCTTGATCCACCAGAAGCTATTTTAACCAATCCCATCACTGATTTAAGTACGCTGAACAGCGCACTCGCAAAAGTAGGAAAATATCAATTAAGTAAAATAACCACTGCGCCAGAGCCTAATATTGATGAGATTTCCAGCGATGGGTGGTTCAAGACATATAAACCGCTTCTGCTTGTAATTTTCTATATTTTGCTCGTGACTTTTACCGTAGAAATCGCCAATGGTGCATTTGTGCTACATCGCTGGATGCCAAATTTCATGGCTGGCTTTTTCTTGGTGTTTTCGTTTTTTAAGATGCTCGATTTAACAGGCTTTGCTAACAGTTATTCGATGTACGACTTGCTAGCGAAAAGAGTTCCGATTTACGGATTTATTTACCCATTCATAGAGCTTGGTCTGGGAACCGCTTACCTATTAGGTTGGGAACCTACCATCACAAGCATTATTACATTCGCTGTCATGACATTTTCGAGTATCGGCGTGATTCTGGCAGTGATGAATAAACAGAAAATTCGTTGCGCATGTTTGGGCACAGGTTTTAATCTACCCATGAGCACCGTTACCATCATCGAAGATCTATTGATGGCGGCAATGGCTATATGGATGTTATTTTAAATCTTCGGGTTTAGTTTGAGCGCAGGCTATTATCAGCTTTCAAGTGGTCGGGTAATGGCAATTGATGGCGACTGCCCTTTTCCGCCACTTGAGCAAGCACTAGATGAGCCAAATGGACTGATAGCCATCGGCGGCGACCTTACATCAGCGCGCCTGCTGGATGCTTACAAACATGGCATTTTCCCTTGGTTTAGCGAGAGGGAACCTATTATGTGGTGGAGCCCTGATCCGCGTATGGTGCTCTTTCCGGATGAGCTCAAGATATCAGCATCACTTAAAAAAATGCTAAAGAAACATCCATTTGAGGTACGCTTAAACACGGCGTTTCGCGAAGTGATGATTGCATGTAGCCAAGCAGAGCGTCCGCATCAAAACGGCACCTGGATTACAAATGAGTTAATTGATGCTTATTGTCAGCTGCATACACTCGAGCATGCTATCAGCAGTGAGTGTTGGCTAGATAACAAATTGGTTGGTGGGTGTTATGGTGTCATTATCGGAAAGATGTTTTATGGCGAAAGCATGTTTCATACACAAACCAATGCCTCAAAAGTAGCTTTCGTGCACTTGGTTGAATACTTAAAAAATCAAGGTGTTGCTATGATTGATTGTCAAATGAAGACACCGCTTTTAACGAGTTTCGGAGGCCGTGAAATCTCACGCGAAGAATTTAGTCAAAAGCTCACAAAATTGATAAACTTATAGCCATGACTTTGCCTAGCGAACAACATCTACACCAATTACAGTTTTACGTGACTACACCGTATAAATGCGGCTATTTGCCGAACAAGCTCGCGCAAAGCCTTATTGCCACACCACATCATTTAATTGATACCGAAGCTTACAGCGGCCTTATCAATCAAGGTTTTCGCCGCAGCGGGAAATTTGCCTATCGTCCTCACTGCGAGTTGTGTAACGAATGTGTACCCGTGCGCGTGATATTAGACAAATTCACAGCCTCACGCAGCCAAATCCGTGCCTATAAAAAGCATGCAAATTTAAACGTACGTATTTTGCCTTTGAGTTATCATCAAAGTCATTTTGAACTTTATGCAAACTATCAAACCTTGCGTCATTCAGAAGAGGGAAATTTCAGCCAAAATAATGGAATTGATGATGTCGAGCAATACCGCCAGTTTTTATGTCAAAGCAACGTGGAAAGCTTGATGGTGGAATTTCGGGACGCACTTCATCAAGTAAAAATCATCAGTGTGGTGGATATGGTGCGCGACGGCATTTCTGCGGTATATACGTTTTACGATGCTAATGATCAAAAAGCAAGTTACGGCACACACAGCATTATGTGGCTTATCGACTGGACAAAAAAACTAGGCCTACCCTATTTGTATCTGGGTTATTGGATCAAAGACAGTCAAAAAATGGCCTATAAGCAGAACTTTAAGCCACAAGAAAAGCTGGTTAATGGGGAATGGTCAGCATAATTAGAAAATTAGCTATATTTCTTTAGAATTCCAGCGTTTAGTTTCAATCTGGTAAATTCAACAATGTTACAATTCACGCTTTTGTGAAAATACAAATTCCTTTGAAAAAAATCGTCATATTCGGTGTGGGCTTGATTGGCGGCTCGGTTGCGTTGGCTTTGAAAAAAGCAGGCAATGCACCTTTCATTGTGGGCGTCGGTCGCAGCACAGAAAGCCTAAATCTTGCATTAAAACTCGGCGCAATCGATGCTCTGGAAACCAATACCCAAGCGGCTTGCAGCGATGCAGATTTGATCTTGATTGCTGCACCGGTGGCTCAAACCGGTGCGATATTAGAAAGCATTAAACCGCATCTAAATAAAGATACAGTGATTACCGATGCAGGCAGCACTAAGGGTGACGTATTGGCGGATGCGCAGTCGATTTTGGGCGAGCAATTCAGCCAATTTATCGGTGGTCACCCGATCGCCGGCGCGGAAAAAAGTGGTGTGAGCGCAGCAAAAAATGATTTATTTGTTGGCAAAAATGTTGTTTTAACACCTACGCCAGAAACCAATACCCATACGGTTCACAGAGCGTCTGAATTATGGAAAGCTTGCGGTGCGAAAGTAAGCGAAATGAGTGCTGAAAACCACGATGGCATTTTTGCTGCCGTGAGTCATTTGCCGCATTTGCTCGCATTCGCGCTGGTGGATGATATTGCCTCGCGCCCCAATGCTGCACAGCTCTTTAGCTTTGCTGCCAGCGGTTTCCGCGATTTTACACGCATCGCGGGCAGCCACCCGGAAATGTGGCGCGATATTTCACTCGCCAATAAAACTGCCCTTCTGGGTGAGATTAGTGCTTTTGAAAGTGAATTAACGCAATTAAAACAACTCGTTAAAAATGAAGATGCCGTAGGCTTGCATGCCTTGTTTGAGCGCGCAAGTGTTGCCCGCAACAATTGGGCAGAATCTAAGAAGTAAAAACAATGGAACAACTACATTTGCCCGCTGTAAGCCGTGCCGAGGGTACGGTAAAGCTTCCCGGCTCGAAAAGTATTTCAAACCGCACACTTTTGCTAGCCGCGCTTGCAGAGGGCGTCACAGAAATTCGCGATTTGCTGGTTTCGGATGACACCGCTCGCATGCTGGAAGCGCTGGAAAAGCTCGGCGTTAAGTTAGAAAAGTTAAGCGAAACTGATTGGCGTGTACATGGATGTGCTGGGAACTTTCCCAATAAAGGCAGCCTTAATAGCCCAGTAGATTTGTTTTTGGGCAATGCCGGCACGGCGTTCCGTCCACTTACTGCCACGCTCGCCTTATCTGGCGGTCACTATTATCTACATGGCGTGCCTCGCATGCACGAACGTCCGATTGGTGATTTAGTCGATGCGTTGCATCAAATTGGCGCCAATATTGAATATCTAGAAAACGAGGGTTTTCCGCCACTTAGAATATCCCCTGCACATATCGATGCAAGCAAACCGATTCAAATTCGCGGTGACGTCTCCAGCCAATTTTTAACAGCTCTTTTAATGGCGCTACCACTCACAGACAAAGCAGCTACCATTCAAGTGATTGGTGAATTGATCTCCAAGCCATACATTGAAATTACGCTAAATTTAATGAAACAATTTGGCGTTGAGGTTGCGCGCAGTGGCTGGCAACAATTTTCAGTGCCAGCCAATGTGCAATATCACAGCCCTCGAACAATTTTTGTTGAAGGCGATGCTTCTAGTGCCTCATATTTTCTAGCTGCTGGCGCAATAGCTGGAAAAATTAGCATCTTCGGCATTACAAAAAACAGCATTCAAGGCGACATTCAATTTGCTGAAGAAATCAAAAAAATGGGAGCTAAAATAGAATACTATGACGACCACGTCTACGTAGAACGGGCAAAAAGTGGCAAGCTCAGAGCAATTGACCTTGACTGTAACCACATCCCAGACGCCGCCATGACGCTAGCCGTAATGGCACTATTCGCCGAAGGCACAACAATCCTACGCAACATCGCCAGCTGGCGCGTGAAAGAGACTGACCGCATCGCCGCAATGGCGACAGAATTACGCAAGGTAGGCGCAGTTGTCGAAGAAGGCGCGGATTACATAAAAATCACGCCACCTGCCAAACTCACGCCTGATGCAGTGATTGATACCTATGACGACCATCGGATGGCAATGTGCTTTTCGTTGGTTTCATTAGGCGACGTGCCGATTACCATTAACGATCCGAATTGCGTTGCCAAAACTTTCCCTAATTATTTTGAAGAATTTGCAAAAATTGTCAGCTAATCCTATCCCTGTTATTGCTATCGACGGCCCTTCTGCTAGCGGCAAAGGAACCGTCGCACAGCACGTGGCCGACCAATTAGGCTTTCATTATTTAGACTCCGGCGCGTTATATCGCATTGTGGCACTTGCCGCACAAAAAGATAATATTGCTTTGCATGATGCCGAAGCGCTAGGCAATCTTGCAACCACATTGAAGATCGAATTCAAAAATAGTGAAATTTACCTGAATAATGAGCGTGTTACAGAAGCTGTGCGCAGCGAAGAAACGGGTCGCGGCGCATCTGAAGTGGCTGTGCATCAGCAAGTGCGTAATGCATTACTCGTACTGCAGCATAGCTTTCGTCAAGCACCGGGTTTGGTAGCGGATGGCCGCGATATGGCAAGTGTGGTTTTTACCGATGCCAAATTGAAAATATTTTTAACGGCAAGCGCAGAAGTCCGTGCCAGACGGCGCTACAACCAGTTACTGTTCAAGAACGTGAAAGCAGATTACGCAAAGATTGTAGAAGATTTACGCGCGCGTGATTTACGCGATAGTGAACGTAATACATCCCCTTTAGTGCAAACGCCAGACGCAATTTTATTAGATACTACCAATCGAAGAATCGACGAAGCTGTACGGTTTATTCTTTCTGCGTATATGAAAATTCAATAATATTATTTATAAGTCATTGAACATAAGCTATTTTTTGTGTAAGATACGCGATTGGTGTTAAGTTCAACAATGACTTAACGTTTGTTTAATTTGCCCACTGCTAGGTGGGATTTTTTGGATACACTTTATTTAATGGCTTCTACTTCTAAATCAACTCCAGCTTCAATGGAATCGTTCGCCGCGCTTTTTGAAGAAAGCTTAGCGCGCCAAGAGATGCGTTCAGGTGAGGTAATCACCGCCGAGGTTATATCAATTGATAACGATCATGTGATCGTTAACGCAGGCCTCAAATCTGAAAGCGTAATCGACGCTGCGGAATTTAAAAATGCTCAAGGTGAGCTTGAAGTTGCCATTGGCGACTTTGTAAAAGTAGCAATCGAAAAACTCGAAGATGGTTTTGGTTCTACCCAGCTCTCTCGCGAAAAAGCAAAGAAAATGGAAGCTTGGCTAGATTTAGAAGATGCAATGAACGAGGGCCGCGTAGTTAAAGGCTTCGTGAGCAGTCGTGTTAAAGGCGGCCTGCGCGTTTCTGTAAATGGCATCATGGCATTCTTGCCTGGTTCATTGGTTGATGTGCGTCCAGTTAAAGACACTACACCATTCGAAAATAAAGAATGGGATTTTAAAGTAATCAAATTAGACCGCAAACGCAATAACATTGTGGTTTCTCGTCGCGCAGTGATGGAAGTTTCTGCTGGTGCAGACCGCGAAGCTTTAATGGATACATTGGCTGAAGGTGCAGTAGTGAAAGGAATTGTTAAGAACATTACTGACTACGGTGCATTCGTTGATTTAGGCGGTATTGACGGTTTGCTCCACATTACTGACTTGGCATGGCGCCGCGTTAAGCATCCATCTGAAGTGCTGACAGTTGGCGAAGAAGTCGAAGCAAAGATTCTGAAATTCGATCAAGAAAAAAATCGTGTTTCGCTGGGCATCAAACAATTAGGCGACGACCCTTGGGTTTCATTAGGTCGCCGTTATCCAGTAGGCACACGCCTATTCGGCAAAGTTTCCAACCTCACTGATTACGGTGCATTCGTCGAAGTAGAGCCGGGTATTGAAGGTTTAGTACACGTTTCAGAAATGGACTGGACAAACAAAAATATTCACCCGGGTAAAATCGCACAATTGGGTGACGAAGTAGAAGTAATGATTCTAGAAATTGATGAAGAGCGTCGTCGTTTATCACTTGGCATGAAACAATGTAAACCAAACCCATGGGATGATTTTGCAGCCACGCATGCTAAAGGTGACAAGGTTTCTGGTCAAATTAAATCTATTACAGATTTTGGTGTGTTCATTGGCTTGCCAGGCGGCATTGATGGCTTGGTACATTTGTCCGACCTATCATGGACACAGACTGGTGAAGAAGCGATTCGCAACTTCAAAAAAGGTGATGAATTACAAGCTACCATTCTAGCTATCGATGTGGAAAAAGAGCGTATTTCTTTAGGGGTGAAGCAACTCACTGAAGATCCTTCAGGCGCTACTCCAGCTAATACAGAAGAAAAAGCAGCCAAGCCAAAGGCAAAATCAGCAAAAACCAAAGCCGAGCCTATTACTGCAGAAGATGCAGCGGCCTCTGCAGGCACTACCAATCTTGGTGCACTTTTAAAAGCCAAGATGGATAGTAAAAAATAACTAATTAACATCGTCAATTATTAAAAGATAAGGCAATATAGCCATGACAAAATCTGAGTTAATCAATCTACTCGCAGAACGTTTTTCGCAGCTTGTAGTTAAAGATGCCGAATTATCAGTAAAGGCAATTTTAGACGCGATGACAGATAATTTAGCTACAGGTGAGCGCATTGAGATTAGGGGCTTTGGTAGCTTTAGTCTAAACTATCGCCCACCCCGTCTAGGTCGCAATCCTAAAACCGGCAGCAAAGTACAAGTGCCTGCAAAGCATGTACCGCATTTTAAAGCTGGTAAAGAGTTAAGAGATCGTGTTGACTCTGCAAGTTAGTTTTTTAACTTATTTAAAAACGGTGTAATTGCTGCACCGTTTTTTTTCGTCCATTTCATATAATCATTAGCGCCAATCCTATTGCTTAGGTAAAATGCAACAAACCAAATCACATCAAGAATTATGACTGTAGAATTTGAATACTGGTGGCTACTTATACTCCCGCTGTTTTTTACTTTGGGCTGGATAGCTGCACGGGTAGATATTAAACAGTTGATTTCCGAATCCACTGCTTTGCCCGCTGCCTATTTCAAGGGACTTAATTTTCTTATTAGTGATCAGCATGATAAGGCAGTTGAAGCTTTTTCAGAGGCGATACATGCCAATACCGATTCGCTAGAGCTACATTTTGCGTTGGGCAGCCTATTCAGACGCACCGGAGAAACTGATCGTGCTATCAATATGCACCTGAATTTACTAGAGAAAAAAGAGCTTACGCCCAATCAAAAAATTGCCGTAAAAGCAGAACTCGCTCAAGATTATTTAAAAGCTGGGCTTTTTGACCGTGCAGAAGAACTCTTTAAAGCATTAGATGACAACCGCTACCGTCAACCCGCTTTGCGGGCGCTGTTAGAGATCTATGTGCGTGAGCGTGAATGGCTACAAGCGATTGAAATGGCCACTGAGCTAGAACGCTTATCGGGCGTACCTTTTAGAAAAGAGATTGCGCAGTATTATTGTGAACTCGCCATGAATGCAATCATTGGTCAACAACCTGATGAAGCACGTATTCAATTAGCTAAAGCACTGAGTGCCAACAAAAATTGTGTCCGAGCCAATGTACTACTAGGTGATCTTGAAATTCAATCGGGTAGTCACGCTGCGGCGATATCACACTGGAAACGCATTGAATTTCAGCAACCTGAATATTTAGGTTTAATTGCTGGCAAAATGTTGAAGAGTTATGCTGCCAGCAAAAAATTGACTGAGGGATTGGCCCAACTCAATACTTACTTAGAAACTTATAAATTACCGTCTCTCATGAGTGTCTTATACGAGGCTACTCTAGCGGAAGATGGCGCCGATAGCGCAGCAAAACTCGCCAGAAACGAGCTCATTCGTAAACCCAGCCTGCAAACACTAGATCAGCTATTACAAGCACGCGCGATGGCCGATAGCAAAAGTAAAAATGCAAACACGCAAGATATTCAACTGATGCAACAAACAGTACGCAATGCCATTGGTAATCGCTCGGCATATCATTGTAATCAGTGCGGCTTTCGTGCTAAACAATACCATTGGCAATGTCCTGCTTGCAACGCCTGGGAATCTCTACCCGCGGAGCCAACTGAGGCCATTACACGCGAAATGACTATTAAAAAATAGAGTTTATTGATGGATTCAAAAGTAATTGTCGCACTTGACTACGCAGATGCTCAATCGGCGCTCGCATTGGTTAAGCAACTTGACCCCCAGTTATGCAAACTCAAGGTAGGCAAAGAACTTTTTACCGCTGCCGGGCCGCAGCTTGTCGAACAGCTCGTCGCTAAAAACTTTAAAGTTTTCTTGGATTTGAAATTTCATGATATCCCGAATACTGTTGCAAAGGCTTGTGCCGCAGCAAGTAATTTAGGGGTATGGATGTTGAACGTGCACGCTAGCGGCGGCCTGGAGATGATGCAAGCAGCTAAACAAGCGGTTGATAAAAGTAATCATCAGCCTATCTTGATTGCGGTGACCGTGCTAACGAGCATGAATGAGGGGGCATTCAAAAAGATTGGTTTCAAAAATAAAATTAAATATCATGTTATTAAGTTAGCTGAACTAACCAAACAGGCTGGGTTAGATGGTGTAGTTTGTTCGGCAGGTGAAACCCCTGCCCTAAGAAAAAAATTAGGTAATGATTTTTGCTTAGTGACTCCCGGTATTCGTCCTGAGAGCTCCAGCTTGGATGATCAAAGACGTGTTGCGAGCCCAAGGGCCGCTCTCAGTAGGGGCTCAGATTTTTTAGTGATAGGTCGACCAATCACACAAGCACCAAACCCTCTTGCGGCATTGCAAGCCATTCAGCGGGAAATTCAATCTTCTTAGTACACTTATTTGCTAGGCACCAGTCAACCAAATCTGTAAACTAACGTTGCAACACTAACAATAAATCTAACCTAAGGAATAAAAATGAAAAAAATACTTATCGCTTTTCTAGCATCACTTGCATTCAGTTTTAGCGCATTTGCTGCAGTTAATCTTAACACTGCCACACAGGCGGAAATCGAGTCATTAGAGGGCATTGGCCCGGTAAAAGCTGCTGCAATCATCGATTATCGCAAAAAAAATGGCGGCTTCAAATCTGTAGATGAACTTGAAAAAGTGGATGGTATCGGACCGGCGACATTGGCAAATGTGCGTAAAAACGTTTCTGTCAGCGGGAAAACCACTGTTGCTGTACCTGCCGATGTAAAGCCAACTTCTAAAGCAGACAAGCCAGCCAAAACTGAGAAAGAAACCAAGTCGGTTGGCAATGAAAAAGCTGCCGCGAGTGGCAAAACAGCTGACAGCAAAGAAGTGAAAGCTGAAAAGGCTAAAAAAGAAGCCCCAGCTAAGGAAAAAGCTAACACCAAGAAAACTAAAGCTGACGAGAAAAAAGCAGCTGAAAAAAAATAAGTTAGTCTTAATATTAAAAAAAGCCCCGGAATTCGGGGCTTTTTTTATCACTTTAACTGCTTATTTCACTTTCATTCCAGGCTGTGCGCCGTTGTCAGGACTTAAAATATATGGTCCACCGCGCTCATCACTGGCAGCCAACACCATGCCTTCACTCATCCCAAATTTCATCTTACGCGGTGCTAAATTCGCCACCATCACAGTTAAGCGCCCTTTCAGGGTTTCAGGGTCGTAAGCCGATTTAATCCCTGCAAATACTTGGCGTGGTGTTGCTTCGCCAATATCTAGCGTAAGTTTCAGTAGCTTTTCAGCGCCTTCTACATGCTCGGCATTAACGATTTTCGCAATACGTAGATCCACTTTAGTAAAGTCATCAATCGTTATATATTCTGCATTAGGAGCATCGCTAGAAGCCAATACCGGTGCGGCTGTTGGCGTGGCAGTTAAATTCTCTTTATTGGCTTCTGTCATAGCTTCAATCTGTTTAGGATCAATACGGGTAATTAAATGATCGTAAGCGTTGATCGAGTGTTGAGCGATTAAGGAATCGTCCAAGCTGTTCCATCCTAATGAAGGAATATTAAGGAACTTCTCAATTTCACCAGCAAGGTTTGGCATTACAGGTTTAAGATACACCGTTAGCAATCTAAACAACTCCAGCGCATCAGAGCACACTTGCTGCAATGCTGCATCTTGTCCTTCCTGTTTTGCCATCACCCATGGTGCTTTTTCAGCAACATATCCATTAGCAATATCGGCCAAACGCATAATTTCACGCAACGCTTTGCCATATTCACGTTCTTGATAAGCATTTGATATAACATCTCCTGCCGCTTTCAATTCTACAACCACCATATTACTTGCAGAAGGTTGTAGCTTGCCATCAAATCGTTTATTGATAAAGCCTGCAGTGCGGCTGGCAATGTTGATGTACTTACCCACCAAATCGCTATTCACCCGCGCGACGAAATCTTCCAGATTGAGGTCGATGTCTTCCATCGTGCTATTCAGTTTTGCCGCGTAGTAATAGCGCAAATATTCGGGATTCTTCACATGTTCTAAGTAGCTACGCGCTGTGATAAACGTGCCGCGCGATTTGCTCATCTTCTCGCCATTCACAGTTAAAAAACCATGTGCAAAAATCTGTGTCGGTTTGCGGTAGCCGCTGTATTCAAGCGTTGCAGGCCAAAACAATGCGTGGAAATAGAGAATGTCTTTACCGATAAAATGATAAAGCTCGGTTTTGCTGTCCTTTGCCCAATATTCGTCAAAATCCAAACCTTTATCTTGGCAGAGCTTTTTAAAACTCGCCATGTAACCAATCGGCGCATCCAACCACACATAGAAATATTTGCCAGGCGCATCTGGAATCTCAAAGCCGAAATACGGCGCATCGCGCGAGATATCCCAATCGTTCAAACCATTTTCAAACCACTCGCCCATCTTGTTGGCAGCCTCGCCTTGCAATGTACCTGAACGTGTCCATTCTTTTAAAAACGCTTCGCATTCTGAGAGTTTGAAAAAGTAATGCTCTGTTTCCTTGCGCACAGGCGCAGCGCCTGAGACTGCTGAATATGCGTTTATCAGCTCGGTTGGGTTATACGTTGCACCACACACCTCACACGAATCCCCATACTGGTCTTTAGCGTGGCATTTTGGGCATTCGCCTTTAATAAACCTATCCGGCAAGAACATGTTTTTAACGGGATCGTAAAATTGCTCAATCGTTCTGGTCGCGATTTTGCCGTTGGCTTTTAGTTTTTTGTAAATCGTCTGTGAGAGTTCTTTATTCTCCGGCGCATTGGTTGAATAGTAGTTATCAAACTCTACTAGAAATTCTGAGAAGTCTGCCGCATGTTCCTTATGCACTGCATCAATCAAGGCTTCCGGCGTGATTCCTTCTTTCTCCGCGCGTAGCATAATCGGCGTGCCATGTGTGTCATCCGCACATACATAATGCACGGTGTGACCTTGCATTTTTTGAAATCGCACCCAAATATCAGTTTGAATGTATTCCACTAGATGACCAAGATGGATGCTGCCATTGGCATAAGGTAGTGCAGAGGTAACTAAAATTTTTCTGTTATTTTGGGCCATGCAATGAATACTTTTTTACGCTAAACCGCTATTCTAGCAAAGACGCAGGCTCGCACATAAGTTAAAATGAAACTCTCTTTGAAATAATACAAAAAATGACTGAACAAGATATCCAAACCGCGCTAAAAACGCTAATCGACCCAAACACGGGACGCGATTTTATAACAAGCAAATCTGCCAAAAACATCAAGGTGGACGGCGCTAATGTGAGCGTAGATATCGTACTGGGCTACCCTGCCAAGTCCGTGATAGATAGCGTAAAAAGTCTTGTAGAAAAGAATTTAAAAAGCATTTCCGGCATAAAAAAGGTAACTGTAAACATCGGTAGCCGCATCGCGGTGCATAGTGCACAACGCGGTGTGAACCTGTTGCCGAATGTAAAAAATATTATCGCCGTCGCATCTGGCAAAGGTGGCGTGGGCAAATCCACCACTTCGGTCAATTTGGCTTTAGCTTTGGCTGCAGAAGGTGCAACAGTGGGCTTGCTAGATGCCGATATCTACGGCCCCAGCCAACCGCAGATGCTTGGAATCAGCGGCCGCCCGGAAAGCATGGATGGCAAAAGCATGGAGCCTATGGTTTCTCATGGCATACAAGCCATGTCGATTGGATTTTTGGTGGATACCGATACGCCGATGGTATGGCGTGGTCCAATGGTGACGGGTGCGCTAGAGCAACTGTTGCGAGAGACGAAATGGCGTGATTTGGATTACTTGGTGATTGATTTGCCTCCTGGTACCGGGGACATTCAACTCACACTGGCGCAAAAGATCCCCGTCACCGGCGCAATTATCGTCACCACACCACAAGACATTGCATTGCTGGATGCGCGCAAAGGTTTGAAAATGTTCGAGAAAGTTGGCATCCCGATTCTGGGTATCGTAGAAAATATGAGCACGCATATTTGTAGCGAATGCGGCCATGAGGAACCTATATTTGGTGCGGGTGGTGGCGCATTAATGAGTAAAG
>Ga0315912_10004344_pt1 | contig 13502 bp, 11 predicted proteins | sample VfabasoilMG_FD_204469 | JGI IMG/M metagenome (GOLD analysis project Ga0315912, IMG submission 204469) | Garden soil microbial communities collected in Santa Monica, California, United States - V. faba soil | ecosystem: Environmental > Terrestrial > Soil > Garden | place: USA: California... | reverse complement strand
AGCGTGGTGCGCAACTGATCGTGCGCGAATCGCAGGTCGCACAGTTTGTCTACCTCGGCGAATTCGGCGACACCTACGGACCGGGCAAACATACGCTGACGACTGACAACATTCCAGTACTTACAAAGCTCAAGAGCTGGAAGTACGGCTTCGAGTCGCCGTTCAAGGCCGATGTGTACTACGTGACGACGCGGCTGTTTACCGGCAACAAGTGGGGTACGGCAAATCCGGTGATGTTGCGCGACAAGGACTTCGGCATTGTGCGCCTGCGCGCATTCGGCACCTATGATTTCAAGATTGTCGATCCGAAAATGTTTTTGAAAGAAGTCGCGGGCAGCGATTTTCATTTTCATCTCGACGAGTTTGCCGACACCATGCGTTCGCGCATGGTCAGCGTGTTTTCGGACGCACTAGCGAGTTCCGGTGTGCCCGCGCTCGACATGGCGACGCGCTACACTGAACTGGGCGATGCGCTGTTGCAACTCATCAATCCGGCGATCACGCCCAAGTATGGTCTCGAACTCACGACGTTTCTCGTCGAAAACGTGTCGGTGCCGCCGGAAGTCGAGCAGGCCATCGACAAACGATCGAGCATGGGAGCGATCGGCAATCTTAACGACTATGTGAAATTCCAAATGGCCGAGGGGCTGGGCAAGGGTACGGGTGGTGGCATGGGCGGCACCGCGGCGGAGATGGCGATGGGTTTTGCAATGGCGCAGCAGATGATGAATCAGCCCGGCGGCATGCTCGGCGCGCAAGGCACGCCAGCGGTAGCCCCAGGTGTTGGTGTGGGCGCGGCGGGTCCCGTGACAGCCGCGTCCGCGATGCCCGATCTGATGGGCGTGCCCGAAGTCGCGAAGCTGCTAGGCGTATCGGAAGCGGATGTGCTCGCAACACTGGAGAAGGGCGAATTGAAAGGCAAGAAGATCGGCAGCACGTATCGCATCACACGCGCGGCCGTTGATGAATTTCTGAAGAGCTGATCGATGGCGGAAACCTGGGGCAGAGGGACGGTCGAAGCCGAGCCCGAAGTCAAGGCGCATGCCAAACACACATGCGCGGCGTGCGGCGCGGAAGCAACCTGGAATCCTGCGAAGCATGCGTTGGTGTGCGGATTTTGCGGCACCGAGGCGCCGGGTGAGCTGAAGTCCGACGGCGGCGAAATACGCGAGTTGGATCTGGCCGCCGCGCTGCGCAGTATCCCGGACAGCCAGCGCGGCTGGAATGCGGTAAGGACTTCGGTCAAGTGCCAGAGCTGTCACGCGATCTCGGTGTTCGACCCGAAGCATCAGGCGAAGAATTGTGAATTCTGCGGATCGAGCAGCCTGGTGCCGTACGAGCAGGTGAAGGATTCGTTTTCACCGGGCAGCCTGCTGCCGATGAAAATCGCGGAATCCAAAGCGCGCGAATCGATACGCGCATGGTACGGCACACGCTGGTTTGCGCCCAACAAGCTGAAAAAAGCTGCCCTCACCGATTCGGTAAAGGGACTCTACATTCCATACTGGACGTTCGATGCGCAGGCGTATGCGAACTGGACTGCGGAAGCGGGTTACTACTACTACGAGACCGAGTACTACACCGATAGCAACGGCCGTGAATCGAGCCGGCAGGTACGGCGTACGCGCTGGGAATACGCGAGCGGCAGTCTCGATAATTTTTTCGACGACAATCTGGTGCCGGCTTCGCTCGGTGTGCAATCCAAGCATTTGCGTGCGATAGAGCCGTTTCCCACCCAGGAACTCGTACCGTATGACGCGGGTTACCTGTCGGGTTGGGTGGTTGAGCGCTATCAGATTGATCTGATCGCCGCCGCGCAACGTTCGCGCCAGCAGATGGATCAGGAGATTCAGCAAATGTGTTCGCGTGAAGTACCGGGCGACACGCAACGCAATCTGCAGGTGAGCACGCGTTATACCGACCAGACGTTCAAGCACATTCTGGCGCCGCTGTGGATGCTGACTTACCGTTACGGCACCACCAACTACCAGGTGGTGATGAACGGCTATACCGGCAGTATTTCGGGCGAATATCCGAAGAGCTGGGTGAAGATCACGCTCGCGGTGCTGGCGGTGATTATCTTCGTGATGATAGTGATGGCCGCGGCGAGTTAGTGTTGTCTACGTCGGTAGCAGTATCAAAAGTCTTTTGAAAACAATATGCTGGTAACGCACGCGACAATAACGGTCAGCGGCGACGCGGCACAACTTCCGGCATGTGATGCACGTATCAAGCTGTTGCTCGCGGAGCAGAGCATCGATGGCGAGTGCGTGGATCATCACGGCGAAACAGCCCTGTGTTACGACCTCAAGGTGCGCGGCGGCATTCCGTTTCCCGCGTTCGCGCAGGCATCACTGGAATTTCCGGAACTGAAATTTTCTGCCGAATGGGTGAATGCAGGCGCGGGCGCGCGCGGCTCGGCAATGATCGCCAACGGTCAGTTGACCGAACAAACGACGGGTAAACTTGATCGTGCCATTGAAACAGGGCCGCCGGTGCACGTCCAGGTTGCGCTCAACGGCCGGCTCGAACTGGCACTCACGTTTTACCGGGCGAGTACCGATGAATGGCTCGGCTATTGTCTTGATGCCGAACGCGACGCGTTGTTTCGTGTAGTACGCAACGGCAATGAGGTTGATTTTTATGCCACCGAAGGATCTGGCGAATGGTCGCTGCATGCGCGCGACGCTGCGCCACCTTTGTCAGCCATGCCATCGCCGATAGCGATTGAACAGAGCATGTATCTCGAACTTGAACAACTCGCGCAAGGATTCGCCGCCGAATGGATCTGGTTCGCCAACGGACGCCGCGAGGAAATCGCCATCGAGGCCGACCGCTATGAGCGCTACGGATTCACCGCGCACGAGGCCAACGTGCGCTCGGCGCGGCTGCACAAAATGAGGCGGGAAGCTACCGAGGGCACACAGGTACTGGAGTTCAGTTCGCTTCGTGATGAAGATGCCTGGGTGAGGGATGTAGTTGCGCGCTGCTGGTTGCCCGTCGAACACTAAGGCAACACCGCCGGCAACTGCGGCAAAAGCTTCGCGCGCTCAGCAGTGGCCGCGCCGTTCAGCGCGAAGCCCAGCAGCTTGCCGGACGCGTCGACAAACAGCGATTTCACACTGTCCGCGGCCTGCTCGATTTTCCATTCACCTGCCGCGCCTGGTGCCGGAGGGGATACGATGGTCGGACATGCGGGTGTTTTTACCAGTACCGGCATCGCCGGGTATTTAACTTCTGTCGGCGTTCCTGCAAGCGTCGGACCGAGCGCGCGTGCCGCGTGCATGATGGGCATGATGAAGGGCAGCACCAGCCCGTCGATCTCTACGCAATCGCCGAGCGCATAAACATCGGCGGCGCTGGTTTGTAATTGGCGATTGACGACGATGCCGCGATTTACTGCCAACCCCGCCGCGCGCGCAAGTTCCAGTCTTGGTTTGAGACCCACTGCCGACAACACCACGTCGGCATTGAGCGTTTCGCCGTTTGCGAGCGTGAGTTTGAATCCCGCGCCGTCGCGGTCTATTGCTTGCACGCTAGTTCCGAAATGCCAGCGCACGCCGAGTGCGGCAAGCTTGTCCTTGAGCAACGCGCCGCCTTCGGGCGGCAACAGACGTCCGAGCGGCCGGTCGGCGATGTCGATCACATTAACCTTGTGGCCGTTGGCGGAAAGGTCGTTCGCGAATTCGCTACCGATCAGGCCCGCGCCGATGATGGCTACGCTCTTTGCGCCTTCTATCGCAGTACGAAACCGCGCGTAATCGTCAAGATCGTTGACCGTCAGCAGTACATCGGCGGCATTGCCCGCGATCGGCAGGCGTATCTGTTCCGCGCCGAGAGCGAGCACGAGTTTCGAATACGCGAGCGTTTTATCGCCGATGCTGATTTCGTGGCGCTCGAGCGCGAGCGCAGCGACGCGTGTCCGCATGCGTATCGTCGCCGGCAACTGTGTTTCCATCTGTGTGACTTGTGCCATTGCCAGCGTGGCGGGTGTTTTCTTCGATGCCAGCGCATTAGACAGCATCGGTTTGGAATAAGATTCGCCGCCGTCGGCGGTGATGATGACCAGTGGTGTGGTCTTGTCGAGCTTGCGGAATTCTTTGGCGACACCGTAGCCCGCGAGGCCGCTACCGATGATGATGATGGGTTGCATACTTAACGCTCAGTAAAAAGAAAAACACCGCCACGGGATTCATGGCGGTGGTTGCATATGGATTCTACCGCAAGTGCCTGAGGCGGTACTGGAAATACCCCATCGGGCGTCAGTGTTTGCGCAGGTCGCGCACTGCTTGCCCGATGCGCGCGCCCGATTCAGATCTCTGGACCCATCGTCGGACGTCACTTAAGGTCGTAGCGATCCAGATTCATCACTTTGTCCCACGCCGCCACGAAGTCCTTCACCAACTTCTCCTGCCCGTCCGAGCTGGCATAGACCTCGGCGAGCGCACGCAGCACTGAGTTCGAGCCGAACACCAGGTCGGCACGCGTGCCGGTCCAGTTGACCTTCCCGGACTTGCGGTCGCAGCCCTCGTACGCGTCACCGGCCGGCTTCCACTGGGTGCCCATGTCGAGCAGGTTCACGAAGAAGTCGTTGGTCAGCACTCCGGTTTTTTTCGTGAACACGCCGTGCTTGCTGCCGCCGGCGTTGGCGCCGAGCACGCGCAGGCCGCCGACAAGCACCGTCATCTCCGGAGCGGTCAGCGTCAGGAGCTGCGCCTTGTCGACGAGCAGCGTGTCGGCGGGCACGCCGGGCTTGCCCTGCACGTAGTTGCGAAAACCGTCGGCGAGCGGCTCGAGCATGGCGAAGGAATCGACGTCCGTCTGCGCCTGCGACGCATCCATGCGTCCGGGCTTGAACGGCACCTTTACCGTGACGCCCGCCTTCTTCGCGGCCTGCTCGACGCCCGCGCAGCCGCCCAGCACGATCAGGTCGGCCAACGAAACTTTCTTGCCGCCCTTGGCTTTCTTGTTGAAATTGGCCTGGATGCCTTCGAGCGTCTTCAGCGTCTTGGCGAGCTGCTTCGGCTGGTTGATGTCCCAGTCCTTCATCGGCGCGAGCCGGATGCGCGCGCCGTTCGCGCCTCCGCGCTTGTCACCACCACGGAAGGTCGAGGCCGATGCCCATGCCGTCGATACCAGATCGGCGACAGACAGCTTAGACGCGAGGACTTTCTTAAGGTCGGCGATTTCCTTTTCGCCGACCAGCTTGTGATCGACTTTCGGGATCGGGTCTTGCCAGATCAGTTCTTCTTTCGGCACCTCCGGCCCGAGGTAGCGGGCGCGCGGGCCCATGTCCCGGTGCGTGAGCTTGTACCAGGCGCGCGCGAACGCTTCGGCAAACGCCTGCGGATCCTCGAGGAACTTGCGCGAGATCCTGCCGAACTCCGGGTCGTAGCGCAGCGTGAGGTCCGTGGTGAGCATCGTCGGCTTGTGGAATTTGCCCGGCACGTGCGCGTCGGGAATGACCTCCGGCGCGTCCTTGGCCACCCACATCTTGGCGCCCGCGGGCGACTTGGTGAGTTCCCATTCGTACTTGAACAGGTTCTCGAAGAAATTGTTGCTCCAGAGTGCGGGCGTCTTCGTCCAGGTCACCTCGATGCCGCTGGAGATAGTGTCCTTGCCGTGCCCGCTGCCATAGTTGCTGTTCCAGCCCAGGCCCTGCGCTTCTATCGGCGCGCCCTCTGGCTCGGGGCCCTTGTGCGATTCCGGCGCGGCGCCGTGCGCCTTACCGAAGGTATGGCCGCCCGCGATCAGGGCGACGGTTTCCTCGTCGTTCATCGCCATGCGGCCGAACGTGGCGCGGATGTCCTTCGCCGCAGCCAGGTAATCGCCGCTCGCGTTCGGACCTTCCGGATTCACGTAGATGAGACCCATGTGTGTAGCGCCGAACGGCGCGTCCAGTTCACGGTCGCCGCTGAAGCGTTTTTCTACTCCCAGCCATGCGATCTCGGCGCCCCAGTTCACGTCCTCGTCCGGCTCCCACACGTCGGCGCGGCCGCCGGCGAAGCCGAAGGTCCGGAAGCCCATGGATTCTAGCGCCACGTTGCCGGCGAGGATGAACAGATCGGCCCAGGAGATCTTCCGGCCGTACTTCTGCTTGATCGGCCACAGCAGGCGGCGCGACTTGTCAATGTTGACGTTGTCGGGCCAGCTGTTGAGCGGTGCGAAGCGTTGCTGGCCGCGGCCGCCGCCGCCACGTCCGTCGGTAGTGCGGTAGGTACCGGCTGCGTGCCAAGCCATGCGGATGAACTGCGGCCCGTAGTGGCCGAAGTCCGCCGGCCACCAGTCCTGCGAGTCGGTCATCAGCTTGACCAAGTCCTTCTTGAGCGCCTTGTAGTCGAGGCTCTTGAATTCCTTCGCGTAGTCGAAGCCTTTGCTCATCGGGTCGGACTTTGAGGAATGCTGGTGCAGCAGGTCCAGCCGCAGCTGGTTCGGCCACCAGTCGCGGTTCGTCCTGCCGACACCAGCAGTGTGGTTGAACGGGCACTTTGCTTCGTTTGACAAGGTTGTCTCCTTTGGTCGTTGTTCAGGGGCAGGTGTTCATGTTGATCGACGGGGATTTGGCTGCCCCGATCGGGCGGGGCAGTCTACTTCGATGGATTCTATGCGGCTAGCAGCACCATTTCAAAGTCTTCCTTCGCGATACCGCATTCCGGGCAGGCCCAATCCGCCGGCACATCCTCCCAGCGGGTTCCCGCCGCGATGCCGTGCTCAGGATCACCGGCAGCTTCGTCATACACATAACCACAAACTACACATTGCCATTTTTTCATTTCAGTCTCCGAATGTTGGTTTGATCAAGCCTGCACTTTTGCGAGCGTGGCTTTGTAGTGGTTGGCGTGACGCTCTTCCACCTTGGCGAGCGCGGCGAAGCGCTTGGCGGCCTTGGTCAGCGTTTGCTGGAAGCGTGCCGCGTGTTCCTTCGACTCCTCGATCTGCTCGTCCATTTCTTTTACCGCCGCGGTATTGCCTTCTTCTTCGGCTAAGTGGCGGAAATTCGGATACATCTCGGTGTACTCGTAGGTCTCGCCGGCAATTGCCATTTCCAGCGCCTTGGCGGGCGTCAATTCGGTGGACGGGTAAAGCAGGTCGAGGTGGCCGAACGCGTGCTGCACTTCCTGTGCTGCGGTCTCTTCGAATACTTTCGCCGTCTCTACGTCGCCCTGCGCACGGGCGATTTTCGCGAAGTACATGTACTTGATATGCGCCATCGATTCGCCGGCGAACGCGGCTTCGATGTTCTTGATGGTGATGGATTCCGGTTTCATATGCGTCTCCTTTTGCGTTTAGGTTTCGCGTGTCGTTCACGCTTGGGACGCATTTTGGAGAAACCGGATCAATCAATCCAATTGATTGTTACGATCTAGATAATAGGATATGGCTATCAGTGCATCAGCAATGCGGATTCATTATAAGTATTTGTTTTTAAGGGTATTTTTAATACTCTGTCGGCTTGGCCTGCGGCAGCCAGGTCACGCCTGGCAGTTTGCACACGAGCAAGGCTTCGCGCAAGGTTTGTACCGCACGCAGGCGCGGAAAACTTTTGCGCCACGCCAGCGCGATACGGCGCGACGGTTCCGGATTTGCAAAGGGCTTGGTGGCGGTCAGCCGCGTGTCAGCGGTGCGCGATTCCGCGGCGGTGGAGGGGAGTGCGGTAATACCCGCGCCAGATGCAACCATCTGACGTATGGTTTCGAGCGAACTGCCTTCGAGGCTTTGTTGCAACCCAGCGTTCATCGCACGACGTGCGCCGGCGCAAGTTTGCATGACCTGATCGCGGAAGCAGTTGCCGCTGGACAGCAGCAGCAGCGTTTCGCTGCACAGGTCGGCGGCAGGAATGCGCGCTTTTTTTGCCCACGCATGATCGGCAGGTACGACGACGCGGAACGGTTCGTCGTACACCGCCTGCGTCACGATGCCGGATTCCGTGTACGGCTCGGACAGCAAAATCAGATCAAGATCGCCGTTTTTAAGCAGTTCGCTCAGTCTCGCAGTGTAGTTTTCCTGTATTAGCAGCGGCATTTTCGGGGCGCGCTTGTGCAGTAGCGGAATCAACTGCGGCGTTACATACGGACCGACGGTGTAAATGGCGCCGAAGCTGAGCGGTCCCGTAAGTTCGTCCTTGCCGGCGGCGGCAATGTGCTTGACGGCGGAGGCTTCTTCGAGCACGCGCTGCGCCTGCTCGATTACGCGGTTACCGACATCTGTAACACGCACCTCGTTTGCGCCGCGCTCGAACAGCGCAACGCCAAGTTCGTCCTCGAGTTTTTTTATCGCTACCGATAGCGTGGGCTGGCTGACGAAGCACTTTTCCGCAGCGCGGCCGAAGTGTTTTTCGCGCGCGACGGCAACGATGTAGCGCAGTTCGGTTAGCGTCATGCTGCTGGAATCGCCCAGGCTTCTTCTTTGGAAACACCAGGCGGCGGCGTGAACAATATCTGCGATGTGCCTGCGACTTTTTCCCTGCCACCCCAGTATTCGACCCACTTGCGCTGATCGGCCTTGGCGCGTGCATCCACCGCTTCCGGATCGCAGATGGCGCGCAGTTTTTTCTCCAGCGATTGCACGGTGGCGGGTTCGCTGGATGCAAGATCATGCAGTTCATCCGGATCGCGCGCCAGATTGAATAGCTGCGCCGGCATGCCGACGTGATAGATCAATTTCATTGCGTCCTCGCGCAGCACGTAGGCGGCTGCTTTGGAACCCTGCGCATGGTATTCGGCAAACCCCAGGCGTGCCGCATCGCTATCCGTTGCAGCCGGCCACAGCGGCACGCCGCGCAAATCCTGATCCGCACTGCTGAGGCTCGCGCCCGCGCCCTCCACCAGTGTTGGAAACAAATCGACATGCGAAACAATTTGTTTTGATACTTTGCCTTGCGGCACGCCTGGACCGGATAACAATAACGGCACACCTACACTGGCTTCGTATAGACTTTTCTTGCCAAAGAGACCAAGCGCGCCAAACAGTTCGCCGTGATCGCTGGTGTAGGCGATGCGCGTATTGGCGAGCAATCCCAGTTCCTCTGCTGCCTTCATCACGGCGCCGACTTGCTCATCCATATGCGTGATGAGTCCAAAGTAGCCGGCGGCGATACGTCTCAATGCGGCTTCGTCAGTCATCTCCAGCATGCCGTCCATGAGTCGAAGATGTTGTGTAGCAGGGTGTTCGGGTCGTTCACCTTGCCGGAAGCCCGCCGGCAGCGGCACGTCTTTCTCCGAATATAAATCGTAGAGCCGCTTGGGCACGGTGAACGGCGGATGCGGGCTGATGTAGGACACATATAGCACCCACGGCTTGCCGTTGCCATGCCTGTGGCGCTTCAGCCATTCGATGGATTTGGCGGTGATGCGCCGGTCGTATTCCTGATAGTGCGTTTCACCCACGCCGGAGCGATCCATATAGAGCTTCCAGAAACTGCCGTCGTCCTTCGGCGGCTCGGCGTCGTAACCGCGCAGCAGATTTTTGATCGCGCCCTTGCCATCGTGCAAATGCATGGGCTCGATTTCCTCGGTGAAGCCGTTGTCGTCTTTCTCCGAGCGGTAATGCAGCTTGCCTACGGCCACAACCGCATGGCCTTGTTCGCGCAAACGATGATGCCAACTCGGCACGCTTCCGTCGTACGCAATCGCGTTGTCCCAGAAGCCGGTTTGATGTGGGTAACGTCCGGTCGCAATGGCGGCGCGGGCAGGGCAACATAGTGCGCTGGTGCTGTAGGAATTTTCAAATCGTACGCCCAACGACGCAATGCGGTCGATGTTAGGTGTCTTTACATACGCATGGCCATAGCAGCCAGTCACCGCGCGGTTATGGTTGTCGGACTGGAAAAAAATCAGATTGGCCGGTTGTGTCATTTGACGTAATTAAGTTCAGTGGAAAGCAGCTTTAACTCCCGGAGGCGGTGAATAGCGGAAGTGACCGCGCTTGATGATCGCGTCCCGACCACCGTGTTTTTCGATGTAGATGTGTTGATCGGCTTTGGCCGCGCGATTGGCGGCATCGGGATCGACGATCTTGCGCAGCGCGGTCTCGCATTCCGCGATCACGTTGGCGTATTGCGAGTTACGTCCGAGATCTTCGCGCTCATACGGATCCGCTTCGAGATCGAACAGCATCGGCGGCAACCCGGCGTAATGAATGTACTTGTATTTGCCGCGACGGATCATCGATGTGCCGGTAATTGAACCCGCAGCGTGATACTCCGACAACACATTGCGCTGCGGCGATGCGCCATTGGCGATGTCGATGAGTGAGGTTCCGGGCAGGCTGGCATCCTGCGCCTCGAACTTCGCTCCCACACTTTGCACGTAGGTCGGGAACGCATCGGCCAACGTTACCGGCGTGTCACACACGCGCCCGGCAGGAATGTCGGGGCCAGCAGCGATCATCGGAATGCCGGCGGATTCTTCATACATCGTCGATTTGCCCCACAGCCCGCGTGTGCCGAGATTATCGCCGTGATCGGATGAATAGACGACGCGCGTGTTGCTCATCAATCCGGTGTCTTCCAACGCCTTCAAAATTTTGCCGACGTTGCTGTCCATGAACGAGGTTAATCCGAAATACGCTGCAATCGCGCGTCGTACCATCGGCGTATCAAACGACTCATCGAAACACAAACACTTGCGCATGGCGTCGAGGAACGGATGGCGCGGACGTTTATCCTGTTCGTACATGTCAGGCCACGGCACCTGATCGACGGGATACATATCGTAAAATTCCTGCGGCGCGATCAGCGGAAAGTGCGGTGCGACGAAACCCACATACATTGCCCACGGTTTGCTTTTGTATTTAGGTGCTTCGTGTTTTAGCCACTTGACGGTTTCGTCGGCGATCGACCGGTCATAGTGTGTGTACTCTGATTCGCCGGGACCAGCTTCCGGTCCTAGATTTGCCGACCCTCCGCGGCGCGGCAACTCGTCGCGTATCAACCCCAGCAAATCGCCAACGCCATTGACGATATGCATCGGCAGAATTTCTTCATCGAAACCATTTCGTTTCGCATCACCGGCGGCGTAATGCAGTTTGCCAATGGATGTGACGCGATGACCTTGCGCCATCAATCGATGTCCCCACGATGCCGGCGTGCCGGTATAGGCGATGGCGTTGTCCCAGCAACGATGCTCGTGAACGTAACGCCCGGTGGCGAACGACGCGCGTGCAGGCACGCAGATCGGGCAGTTGGTATAGGCACTGGTGAAACGCGTGCCGCGCGCCGCGAGCGCATCGAGATTCGGCGTCTTGATCATCGGATGCCCGTGGCATCCGAGCACGCGCTTGCTGTGTTCGTCGGAAAGTATGAAAATGATATTGGAAGGTTTCATTGTAAGCATTTGTTTTATTTGTACTTTTTGGCCCATAGATCGGAGATCAATACACCTTTGTCGATGTCGGCTTTGCGCTTGGTGTCGCCGGCGTCGATCTTTTGCGAGTGCTCAAGCACCGCCGCAACTTTGTCGTGCGGGATGATCGCGATGCCCGCTTCGTCGGCGCAAATGAGATCGCCGGGTTTGCACGGCACGCCGCGAATTTCAACCGTGCCGTTGATTTCCACGGTCTGCATGCGCCATTTGCCGGTGATCGGCGTGAAACCGCGACACCACACGGGCCAATCCATTTCACGGTAGCCGTCGGGGTCGCGAACGGTGGCGTCGACAATCGCGCCGATAAAACCTTGACGCTTGGCAATGGAAGCCGATTGTCCGCCCATGTTGGAGCAGCCCATCACGCCCTGAATCACCAGCACGTCGCCGGGTTCGGCAAGATTGTGCGCTTCGGTTTCGCCCTGTGTGTTGATTTTTTCCTGTGCGGCTTTGTGAATTTGCACGTCGCGCGCGATGTTGCGCACGGTCAGTGCCGGGCCGACGATGCGCTTGGTGAAATACACCGGAGGCAATTGGTAGGCGGGTATCACCGCGACGACACCCAGTTCGTCGCAAGCATCGGACAGCGTGCCGGTCAGATCGACCAGCGCCATGAACGCATCGATGATGTATTTGGATGGGCGTGGAATGTCGAGCGCGCGAATGGCTTCGCGCGGCATGCGTCCGAGTGTAGTCTTGGGTTGGGGCATGGGTTTCTCCGAAAGGGAGGGCTAATTCTAGCGAATTCAGCCGTCGTTAGTGCGACGCCATCGACACGCCCGCTGCCTTACAACGCGCGTAGAATGGCCGTATCGTTGCGCGGATCAAAGCGAACCATGACTGACAGTCCTGCTGTTCCCGGCAAAGGTTGGTATGCCGCTGCAGGTGCGGTTGCGTTCGCAACCGTTGTCGCGGTAGTGGCGCTGATTGCCTGGTTCGTGCTGACGATGGACCAGGGTTCGCAGTTCATCGGGCCGGGCCGTCATATCGCGACATTCGACAAGCCGGGCAGTTACATGGTGTGGAACGACTATCGCACGGTGTTCAATGGCCGCAATTACGACGAATCCGAAACACTGCCATCAGGCGCCCGGGTAACGGTACTGGAGATGGACGGCGGCAAGGCGCTTGCGGTTGCGCCGAGCCTCAATTCGAGCTCAAGTCTCGGCAGCACTTCGCGTAAATCAGTCGCCAAATTCGAAATCACGCGGCCTGGCCGATACGAGATCATCATCGAAGGCGATTTCCCTGCACGCGTGTTTTCCGCGAGCAAGGATTTCCTGCTGGGCCTTTTCGCGGTGATCTTCGGCGCCATTGCGCTGTTGTTTGCCGGTTTCGGTGCGGCGATCGGTATCGTATGCTGGGTGTTCATCAAACGTGAGGAAGCACGCGATGCGGCCGCGCGAGTGCATACACCTGCTGGTGCAACAATGCGTGCTACTGCCTCCTCCAGTACGCAGACGGACACGGATACTGCAACGCAATCGCTGAAAAGCATCACGCGCATCGTCTACATTCTGCAACTGTCGTCGCTGCTCATTGGCGTGACGTTTATCGCTGCGGTCATCGTCAACTACGTCAAACGCACAGATGTCGAAGGTACCTGGCTGGAATCGCACTTCCGCTGGCAGATACGCACCTTCTGGTGGTGTTTGCTATGGGCATGCATCGGTCTCGCCACGGCAGTGATCGTCGTTGGATTTTTCGTACTGATGGCTTCGATGATCTGGATGCTTTATCGCGCGATCAAAGGTTTACTGAATTTGGAAGAAAACAAGCAGATGATAAATTGATGCGAATTCGTATTGCATCGATCGATTCGATCAGTTATCGTTCCGGCGCATTTTAACAACAAGATATTCATTCGAGAGCAATCATGGCAACATCTAAACGCGGCATGCGCAAAGGCCTCACGGCTTACGGCGACGAGGAATTTTCACTTTTTCTGCGCAAAGCTTTCGTCAAGGGAATGGGCTACACGGACGACGCGCTCGACCGGCCCATCATCGGCATCACCAATACCTTCAGCGGTTTCAATGCGTGCCATCGCAATGTGCCGGAGTTGATCGAAGCAGTGAAGCGCGGCGTGATGCTGGCGGGCGGATTGCCGGTGGAATTTCCGACGATAAACCTGCATGA
>Ga0315912_10004343_pt1 | contig 13503 bp, 12 predicted proteins | sample VfabasoilMG_FD_204469 | JGI IMG/M metagenome (GOLD analysis project Ga0315912, IMG submission 204469) | Garden soil microbial communities collected in Santa Monica, California, United States - V. faba soil | ecosystem: Environmental > Terrestrial > Soil > Garden | place: USA: California... | reverse complement strand
TCCAAGGGGCCAAATCCCGCGCGAGCCGTGCGACCCGGCGGACGCCGTCAGTGCGCGTTTCTCGCGCAACGCGCACCGACGTTCGCCGAGCGGTGGAGCGGGTTCCGTCCGCGGCGCGACGAGGAGAGCAGGTAGCTCGCCTCGTTGTCGTAGCTACCGCCGCGAAACACCCTGTCCATACTGGTGGAAAGGTTCGCACAATCCTTACACGGAACGACGTACGCGTCGTAAAGGTCCTGCGCCCACTCGCCGACGTTGCCCGCCAGATCCGCGTGGCCCCAGCGTCCGTTGCCCGCTGCCTTCGAGCCGACCACGACGATGTCCGTCAGCGAGCAGCCGGCCTCACCGTCCGCCAAGCAGTCGGTCGAGTAGTAGCTCGCTCGCGTGTCGTCGATGGTCAAGCTGCTCGATGGCTCCGACCACGGGTACTGACGCCAGCCGAGAGCGTCCCCGCCTCCCGCAGCTGCATAGTTCCATTCCGCCTCCGTCGGAAGCCGCCCACCATCCCAGATGCAGAACGCGTAGGCGAGGTACCACGTCAGGCAGTTGATGGGCCGGCTCTCGCTCTCGACCTCGCCGGCCTGGGACGTCCAAGTCTGGTACGTCTCCTCGCACGCCACACCGTTCACGTCCGTGCCGATGTCGTCGACCGGCAAGGTGCCGTTCCAAGCGGGATCCCAGCCAGGATCCTCCGTGTTGTTGGGGTTGTTCCCGCTGCCGTCGGCGGGCCTCCACCCGTCCGCGTAGGCCTCCGCAAACTGGCGGAACCTTCCCACCGTGGCCTCGTACCTATCGAGCCGAAAGTCGCTCAACGTCGCGGGAAAGAGTGGGTCGTTGCTGCGAGCGAACTCACCGAGGGACGCGGCAGGAATCAAGGGCGAAGCGCAACAGTCGTCATCGCCTCGGGCACCGCAGCTCCTGGCCACACCCTGGCACGAAGGAGGACTCGGGCCCGGGGCGAAGCCGGCACCACCCTCACCGCGGTCTCCGTCTCCACCCCACCCGTCGGCGCCCCACCCGTCTCCGCCCGCGCCGCCTTCGCTCCATCCCGCCGCGCCGCCCGGAGCCTCACCACCTTGACCCGCGGCGTCCTCGTCACCGGCCTCGCCACCCAAGCTCGTGGTGCCCGCCTTGCCGCCAGCGCCGGCTGAGTTGCCCACACCGGCAGCAGGCGTGGGCACTCCGGTCTCGACGTCGTCGCAGGACGAGGCCGCAATCACGAGCAGGGCCAGCGCGAGGCGCGTGCTCCTGCGTGACGGTGCTGCGGGTGCGGAGGTCATCGCCTGCGGCGGCGCGCGACCATGCTTCCGAACGCGAGCGCCACGGCCCAGGCACCGAGCCCGGCGTCGGACACGCCCGTCGTGCGGCAGCCGCAGCCGCCGCTGTCCTTGCTGTCCCCGCTGCCGCTGCTCGGCTTGCCAGCATGGCCGCCACCGGCCGTTCCGGAACCGCTGCCCGCCGACGCGCCGCCCTTGCCTCCCGCAGGGTTGGTGCCCGCCTCGGCGCCGGAGCTCGCACCCGCGTCGGGCGCGCTGCCACCGGTCCCGCCCGCTGCGTTCGCACCGGCGTTGCCCCCGGCCGACATCGGCGCGCTGCCGGCGTCGCTCGCGCCGGCTTCACCGCCGATGCCCGCGGCGCCACCCTCGCCTCCCGAGCTCATGCAGTCGGGACCGGTGGCCTGTTTCGGCGCCAAACGAGCGATGGAATTGCCCGCGTTCAGGACGACGTACACGGCGCCGTCCGGCCCCTGGCGAATCGACGCCACGCCCGTGCCGTCTCCGAACGAGCCGACCTCGATCGCCGTGGACGAGGTGACGCCCGTGCGATCGCCTTTGACCTCCAGCGCGTGGAGCCAGTTCATGCCGTGGTCAGCGAACAGGTAGAGCGTCTTGTCGTCGAACGCGTTCGTCCAGCCGCAACCCTCCGGGATGAGCCCACCGATCACGCAGTTTCCCACGGTTGGCGCGTAGTCGTGAACGGGCGGAGTGCAGGCCCGCGAGGGCGTGGTCGTCTCGCAGCTCTCGCCGTCGAGCGTGCCGTCGGGACCGTCGGTGTCGCCGTCCGGCCAGGTGATGTTTCCTTCGTTGAAGGGCCAGCCGTAGTGCGTGTTGCCGCCGCCCACGCTGATCTCCTCGCGGTTTTTCTCACCCACGTCGCCGATCCACATCAGCCCGGAGTGCGCATCGATCCAGAAACGCCACGGGTTGCGGAACCCCCACGCGAAGATGCGCTTGTCCGGCGCAGCGGTGTCCCAGTCGCCCTCGGGCGCATCGCACGCAGTGACCGAGTCGACCCCGACGAGCGGATTGTCCGACGGGATGGTTCCGTCCAGGTTCAAGCGCAGGATCTTGCCGTTGCCCTTGTTGAGGCACGTTCCGTACTTGTTGACGGGGGGCGTTGCGTTCGACCCCGTATCGCCGACGCTCACGTACAGGTGATTCTCGAACACGACGAGACCGCCGCCGTCGTGGTTCCTCGGCCCCTCGAGACCCGGATCGCCCGGATTCCGACCGGCGGCCACGATGGGATTCTGTAGATCCACCGTGAGCTCGTTGTCGCTCGCGCTCAAGACGCCGTGATAGACGCGATGCTTGTCTTCGTCCGTGGGGCCGTTGTCGACGTAGAAAAAGAAGCCGTTGACGACCGTGGGGTCCGCCACCACGCCGGTGAGCCCCTTCTCGGACTCCGTATCGACATCGGAGAACGTGTCGTCGATCGTGCTCTTGAGCCCGTCGGTGTCGACGATCGTGATGGTGCCGTCCTTGCGGACCACGACCGCGCGACCGTCGGGCGCCCAGGCGATGTCGGTTGCGCCGTCAACACCCGAGACGAACGTCTCGAGCGCGAGGGTGGCGTCGTACGGGGACAGCAAGTCCGCGTTCGCCGGGAAGACGGTGACCGTCGCCGCGAAGGCGAGCGGCCATGCGCTCAGCGAACGGGTGCGAAACCGGTGGCGGCGTTCGAAGCAGATCATCGGGGCTCGTGGGCGATCGACTGGAGAAAGTCGCGGCCGGAGAGCCTAGCACGCACGACCCTACGCTGCGGAAACCAGGCGGACCGTGCTCGCGGAAAAGGCGTACTATCAGCTGCTCTTTCTGGAAGGGACTCATGCATGCACTGCCCACCCCGGGTGTGACACCGAACGGCCGCAGCTGATGGCGGGCCCGAACGCGAACGGCCCGCGCGGCCTGCTGCGCGCCTGGACCGGGCAGCCGCTCTACCTGCGCATTCTCGCGGGACTTGCGCTCGGACTCGTCACGGGCGTGGTGTTCGGTGAGCGCGTCGTGGGCCTCGACGTCCCGGCCAAGCTCGTGCTGCGCGTGCTCGGCGCGCTGGCTCCCGCGGTCGTGCTGCTTGCCGTCGTGCACGCGCTGATGACGGCCGAGGTGGAACGCGGCGCGGCGGGCAAGCTGGCCAAGCTGCTGCTCTCGAACACGCTCGTCGCCATCCTCATCGGCCTGGCCGTCGCCAACCTGGTGCGCCCCGGACAACACACCCGCTTGCAGCCACCCGGCGGGCTTCCCCCGCGACCGAGCGGGGATGTCGTGACCCTCCTGCTCGACAACGTGCCCGACAGCCTGTTGCGGCCGCTCGTCGAGAACAAGGTGATCGGGGTGGTGTTGATCGCCATCGCCGTGGGTCTGGCCGCGCGACGGCAGCAGGGCGAACGGCGCAAATTCCTGGAAAACGGCGTCGGCGCCGCGTTCGACGTCGTGCTCCAGGTGCTGCACTGGACCATCGCTTTCGTGCCGCTGGCCGTGTTCGGCAAGGTGGCGAGCATCGTCGGGCGCTCTGGATTCGAATCGTTCAAGGCGCTCGGCGCGTTCGTGGTTGCCGTGCTGCTCGCGCTCGCCCTTCAGCTCGCCTACTACCTGGTACGCATCCGCGCCGGTAGCTGGCTCCGGCCGGTCGTCGTCGTGCGCGGCGTCCGCGACGCCCTGGTGATGGCGTTTTCCACGGCCAGCTCCACCGCGACGATGCCGGTCACCTACGAGCGGCTGCGGCAACTCGGGCTGCGCGAGCGCTCGGCGAGCCTCGGAGCGCTCGTCGGCTCGAATTTCAACAACGACGGCACCGCGCTGTACGAAGCGATGAGCGCGCTCTTCGTCGCGCAGATGCTGGGCAACCACCTCACGCTACCCGAGCAGGCCTTGATCATCGTCACGAGCATGATCGCTTCCGTCGGCGCAGCGGGTATTCCCGAGGCGGGGCTCGTGACGATGACGCTCGTCTTCACGGCCGTGCACCTCCCGCTCGAGTACATCGCCATCCTCCTCAGCGTCGACTGGTTTCTGGATCGGTGCCGGACCGCCATCAACCTCATGGGTGACGTGAGCGTCGCCTGCCTGCTCGACGGCAGGACGCGTGCCCCGGCGACCGAAACCGCCGCGGGGGACCTCGTCAGCGCCGGCGCACGGGGCGCAGGTCTGACCTCGTCGCATTCGGCGTGACGGCTCAGTTCTGACGCTGGAACCAGGCTTCGGTCGCGAAGAGCTGGCTTTGCGTCTGGCCGGCCGAGAACGCGACGCCGAAGGAGAGCGGACCCGAGGCGAGCTTGACGGCGCCGCTCGGCTCGTCGTCGGGCGGCTTCTTGAGCTTCAGCAGCACCTCCTCCGTCCCACTCGTCGCGCGAAAGTCCGTGACGCGCACGATCTCCGATTCGACGGCCAGGTGCCCGCGCCAGCCGGTGTTCGGCAGCGGGAGGAGGCCCTGCACCCAGCCCGGCACGCCGATCTCCTTGCCGAACGCCACGTACAGCGGCTCGATGTCGCGGAGCCGACCCGTGAGCTCCAGATCGATGCCAGGAGAGCGGCCCTTGACGACGCCGCCCTTCAGTACCTCGACCTCCGTCCACCAGCCGTAGGTCACGTCCTTGCCCTTGGCCACCATCAGATCCGAGACGGCGAGCTTCGTAGCGGTGAGGTCCAGACGTTCGGAGGTTTCGCTCACCCTGCCGCGCAGGTTGAGCTTGCCTTCGAAGCGTCGCTGCTCCGAATGCGCCGTGAGCTCGGCCTTCAGCTGGAGCGCCGCCTGTAGATCGGGCTTGCCGAGCGTGCCGCTCACCTCGCCGCCCGCGCTCGCGCGGCCCGCATCGAGCGTCAGCGGTACGGACCTTGGCAAATACGGCCGAACGGCGGCGACGTCCCCGGAGAGCGGAGTGAGGGCGGCCGTGTAGCGCAGTGCCGGCGGCGGCTTGGCGAGATCGAGCGGCTCCCTCGCGACGAGCTCGGCGTCGAGCTCGCCGCCGGAGAAGCGCGCGGTGCCTGAAAGCGGCCCGAGCGAGAGGCGCTCGCTGCTCAGCCGCACGGTTCCCTTCCCCGCGGCGTCGAACGAGCCCTGCACCTTCAACGACGTGTCGAGTCGCGTGCGCGCCGCCGTCGCGTGGAGCTCACGGCTTTCGACCTCGAGGGTCGTGCCGGGAAGCACGACGCCGCGCTCGAAGGCGACTTTCAGCTCGACCCGCCCGGCCCCCCCGTGGACCTCGATGCCTGCGGGGCCCAGGAAGTAGTTCGCGAACTCAGCGTCGGCGAGCGCGCCTCGAACGGAGAGCGAGCCGCTGAAAAAGCGGAGGATGGCGACGCCTTCCGGCTCGACGGGATTGAAATGGGGAGTCCGTGCGTCCGCTCTTCCTCTGATCCCGGTCAGAACCGGCTTTCCGGCAAGACCGAGCTCACCGTCGAGGACCTCGACGGCTGCCCCCGGACCGATGCGAAGCTCGAGACCGGGACGAAAGAGGAATGCGCCCAGGACGTGCACGTTGCCCTGGTAGCGGCCTTCGTCGACCCAGAGCTCCTTGGCCATCGCGTCGATGTCGCGTACGGCGATCGAGATCTTGTCGTAGTGCTCGCGCGTGTCGGGCGGGCCCTTCACGTAGGCGTCGGTGAGCGGGGGCTTGGTGCGTCCCGGGATGTCGGGTAGCGCTTTCACCTTCGCCTCGCGTACGTCCCAGGGCTGCAAGCGCTGGAGCACCCGGACCGAAGCCCCCGAGCCGCGCATCTTGCTGATGGTGATGGTCTTCTGGGTGGCGGTGGCCCAGAGCTCGAGCGAGAGCCAGCACTCGTCGACGCGAATCGCAAACTGGATGTTCGGATCCTGACCCGTGATGAGCAGATCGTAGAGCTTGACGCGCGTCGGCCAGGGCGACCACGCAAAGCGGTAGCTGATGGCGGCGCTATCCGCGTTGAGGAGCCGCGGCACGACGCGCAACCAGAGAACGGCATTGGTGAGCACCGGAACGAGAACGACGAGCCCGGCCACGATGGCGAGCGTTCGTCTGAGCCAGCGCGGCGCGTCCCGCCAGCGACTCCAGCGTCTCATCGAATCAGCATAAGGCTGCTTCGGCTGCTGTCGATTCCTCGCCGTCGAATCGGCACGCCCCCTATGCGCCAAAGCGCACCGGCGATGCGAAACGCCTCAGCGCAAACGCCGCGCGCGTTCCGTCGCTCGCTGCTTCCGCAACGCGCGGGCGGGCCCGCTCCTTGCAGCGTCAGTCGCTCATGCATCATGGCTTCGTGCGAGGATTCTCGCTGCTCTTCGTTCTGTCCCTCCTCACCGCGATTCTCACCGAAGGGAGCGCGCACGCGGAGCAAACGACGGGGCGTGACGTCGATCGCCACCCCCACTACGCCTTCGAAGCCGAGCCGCACATGCTGGTCGGGCTCTTCGAGCCGAGGCCGTTGGGAGTCGGGTTTCGCGGCACCGTGGTGCTCTCCGATGCGGGCTTCATTCGCACGGTGAACGACACCGTGGGGCTCGGATTCGGCATCGATTGGACACGGGATACGACCTGGATCCCGGTGGTGATGCAGTGGAATTTCTGGGTGAGCGAGCACTGGTCCGTCTTCGGCGAGCCGGGCATCGCGCTCCGGGGGCGCGACGACTTCCACGAGCTCCGAGCGGACCCCACGCTCTACGGCGGCGCCCGCTGGCTTTTCGTGCCGGGTGTCAGTCTCACGCTGCGCATCGGCTACCCGGCGTTCGCGGCCGGCTTCTCGTTCCTTCTCTGACGCTCCGGGAAAACGCAGGGCATGATCCGATTCGAACCCACGCCGAAGGGCCTGCTCTGGACGGCCCTCGCCGTGGGCCTGGCCTGGGTGGCGGTGAAGCTGGCGCCGGTGGCGCTCGTGCTCGTCGCAGCGCTGATGCTGGTGGGAACGCTCAACCCCATGGTCCAGTGGCTCGAGAAGCGGGGGTGGAAGCGCGGGCTCTCCATCGCCTTGGTGTTCTCGGTCACGTTCGTGGCGACGCTGCTGGTCATGATCATCGCGATTCCCGCGCTGATCGACCAGCTTGCTTCGCTGGTGAAGCAAGAGCCGTCGCTGCGCGCGCACACGGCCGACCTTCTGGCGCGCTCTCGCCTGACGGCCTCGCTCGCGCAGTCCCTGCGTGAGGTTCGCTACGACGCGCTGGCAAAGGCCTCGGCGGGCGCCGCCTGGGACTATTCCACGCGCGCGGTCTCGATCGTCGCCTACGCCTTCAGCGCGATATTCCTGGCGCTCTACGCGATGATCGATCGCGACACCTTGCGCGGCGGCCTGTTCTCCCTCGTGCCCCGCACGCAGCACATGCGGCTCTCGCGCGTGCTCCTGAACCTCGAGACGATCGTGGGCGGATACATTCGAGGGCAACTGCTCACCTCGCTCTTCATGGCGGTCTTCACGGGAGCTCTGCTCGCCGTCTGCGGCGTGAAGAACGCGCTGGCCCTCGGCGTGCTGGCGGGCGTGGCCGACATCCTGCCCTACATCGGCGTGTTTCTGTCCGTGGTGCCTGCGGTCGTGGCCGCCCTCGGCAACGGCCCCGTCATCGCGGTGATCGTACTCGTCGCGATGCTGGTGTACGAGGAATTCGAGAGCCGCTTTCTGGTGCCCAGGATCTACGGCCGAGCGCTCCGCTTGCCGTCGTCGGTGGTGCTCTTCGCCCTGGTCGTGGGCAGCACGCTGATGGGCTTGGTGGGCGCGCTGCTCGCGCTGCCCGCAGCGGCCGCGGCAAGAATGCTCGTCCGCGAGCTTCGCGTGGAGCTTCCCGGCGAGGAAGGGAATGACGACGTCGAGCGTGCTCGGGACGCCCGGGCCGAGGCCGAATACGAGCGACGGGTCGAGGGCGTGCCCGCCGAGCAGGCGGCAGCAGTGGCCGCGGAGATGTCCCACGACCGGCAGGAGGAAGACGGAAGCGAGGCCAAAGCCTCCGACGATCCGGCGCCGCCGCGGACGTGAGGGTGCGTCGGACGACCGGGAGGCCTGCGCTCCAGCGGCGCAGGCCTCTCATCGACCTCGAAGCCACGCTCCGTCAGGGCGCGACCCGCTTCTCCTTGGGCACCGCAGCTTCGCTGGTGGCGCTGATGTCGTGGGCATGGCCTTGCTTCAGAATCTCTTCGGCGCGCTTGCGCTGGTCGCCGTCATCCACGTGGACGGCCATCAGGATGTTGCCGCCCTTCAGCTTGCCTTCGTATTTCTTCGCTTCGAGCTCGGGGATGCCCATGCCGATGAGCGCGCCCGTGACGCCTCCCACCGCAGCACCCGCAGCCGCACCGCTCAGCGCCGCCATCAGCGGTCCCGCTGCGATGAACGGGCCGAGGCCGGGAATGGCCAGGGCGCCGATGCCGGCCAGAAGTCCGAGCCCTCCGCCGAGAATACCGCCACTCGCCACGCCGACCACGGCGCCTTCCGGAGCCTTGGTGTTGTGCTCGTGCGCGAAGTCCTTGGTACCGCCCTTGTCGGGCAGCAACGCGGAGATGTCGCTCGGGCGAATGCCGGCCGTCTGCAACGCCACGACGATCTGCTCGGCCTGCGCCTCGCTGTCGACGATTCCAATCACGGTCATGTTTTTGCTCATCAGATGCCTTTCAGTTCGTCACTTCGAGTTGGTTGTCGACGTTGCTCGCCCCGGCGACCTTTTGGGCCGCAGCGAGAATGGTGGTGCGCTCCCCCGCGGTATTCACCGGGCCGCGCAAGGTCACCTTGCCCCCGCGGGTGATGATCTTGACGTTCTTGGCGGTGAAGGAGAGCGAGCCGTCGCCCACCACGGCCTGGCGGATCTTCTGGGTGATGTCGAGGTCCGACTGGCCTCCACCTTGATCGAGTGGGGTGAGGGCCGAGCTCTTCGTGTCGCGCTTGTTGACCTTGGTATTGTCCGGCGCGACCGCCATGTCCCTCGCCTTGTCGTCCGTAGCCACGGGCGGCGGGGGCACGGCGGGCGCGGGCTTCGCTTCGGGGGGGTGCGACGGCGCGGTCGTGTCGTGAGTCGCCTCCGGCGTCCCGACCGAGGGTGTGGGCTCGAGCGTGCCGTCGGACGGCGGACTGAGCTCTTCGGAGGCCGCGACGGGGGATATCACCTCGTTGCGAGCAGACTCCTCAGGGGCATCAGCAGGCTTGTTCGTGGTGCACGCGGCGCCAATCAGGACGCACAGCAGCGGACTTAGATGGGATTTCATTCGTTTTTCCTTGGCTCGACGCACGGAGCGTGGTGCGCCGTTGTTCAGCAAGGCATGTGCCAGCGTGCACGCACGTCGGCGGTGGGGCGGGACGCGACGGGCGATGCATCAGACGCGCGGTGCGCGGCGTGAGGGGCTCGCATCCCCGTCGTCCTGGCGCAGTCGCGCCTCGCATCACCAAAGCGCCTCCCCCTCGCGCGTCACTCACGCGGCGCGGCGACGCTTCCCAGCTTTGACCCGAGCCGGCGTCAGGCTCTTTTTCGACGCCTTCCCGGACCCCTTGCGCGGCTTCAGCGCGCCGGCCAAGACTTGCTTCAAGTTCGCGTACACCGCCTCGCGGAAATCCTCGGTCTTGGCGGCCTCGAAGCGAGCCAGCATGCGCGTGCCGAGTCGCTCGAGCTCCGCGAGGGTCATCGCCTGCTCGACCTCGGGGAAGAACGAGTGCTCCTCCTCGTTGACGTGATGGAGCACCATCTCGGAGAGGACCGTGCACTTGAAAGCGAAATCAGCGTCCTTCCGAGCGTTGTCGGCCTCGTAGATGCAGAATTCGATCACGCCGTGCTCGACCAGCGCCTCTCCGAGCAGGTCCGTCATGCCGAGGGCCTTCTCGCAGGCCGGATAGAAGAGCTCGCGCTCGATGGCGTCGTGCGCGACGAGCTTCTGCGCTAGCTCCTCGAAGACCGCGGTTTTTGCGGCGCGGCTCGGCGCTGCTTGCAAGGCCTTGAAGAGCGCCTTCACCTCCGCGTGTTGGCGGACGAGGAGGTTCGTCGCGGCCGTCTCGTCCGCGAGCGCGCGGGAGACGAGCCCATAGGCTCGACCGACCACTTTGCCGACGATGTTCTTCTGAGCAGGCTTGGTTTTCGTGGCTGATTTCATGGGAGACTCCAGGAAGGAGGTGGCTCGGCCGGGTTGGCTCGCGACGGCGTGCCTACGCAAGCTCGGTGCCAGCGCGAATCAGGGCCTTCTTCGCGCCAACGTTTCGTGACCGGCAGCCGGCGATCCCGCGTCGATGCCCCACCTGCAGCAAATCGCCACAGCCACCTCGGCCTGCTGAGCGTCTACGCCCATCATACCGACCAGGTCAGTGGCGTCGTTCGAGGGCACGAGACTTGCTCTGGAATGCACCACCATGCTCGAGAACACCTCCTGGCGCGCCGCGTCGGAGGTGTTTGGCGATCGCATCAGCCTCGTAGCGGGCCTGGTGCCGGAGTTCAGCTGGCGCTCGAGCGATATAGCCGATGGTGTCCGCGTGGACCTGGGCGGGCAAATCACCATCGACCAGGCCCCGGCCCTCTGGAAACGGGTGAGCGTTCTGCTCGAGCAAGCCGCCGGCAAGCAACGCGTCCAGATCGACAACGACGGCGTGGACGTCATCGATGGCGCCTGCATGGCTCTGCTCGTTCACCTGCGCAACGAGCTCAAGGCGAGAAAGGTGCACTGCGAATTCACGGGCGGTTCACCGGCCGTGCGACGCATCGTCGAGCTGTACGGGGGCCGGCGCCGCCCGCGAGTCCGCCGCGTCCGGCGCGCCAAGAACGCCGTCGAGCAGGTCGGCCAGGCCACGGTCAACGTCTTCGACGAGGTCGTGTCGATCCTCGATTTCCTGGGTGAGCTCGTCGTGTCGGCGTGGGCCTTGCTGACGCATCCGAAACGCATGAACTGGCGGGACGTGGCGCTCACGATGGAGCGCGCCGGCGCGGACGCCACGCCGATCGTGCTGCTCATCAACCTCCTGATCGGCTTCGTCATGGCCTACCAGAGCGCGCTGCAGCTCGAGCAGTTCGGCGCCAACATCTACGTGGCCGATCTGGTCGGCGTCTCCATGACGCGCGAGCTCGGCCCGCTGATGACGGCCATCATCCTGTGTGGTCGGACGGGTGCGGCCTTTGCGGCCGAGCTCGGCACGATGAAGGTGTCGGAAGAGGTCGATGCGTTGCGCACGCTTGGCCTCTTGCCGATGCCGCATCTCGTCATGCCGCGCGTGCTCGGCATGATGCTGGTCGCACCGCTCCTCACGTTTCTGGCGGGCGGAGTCGGAATCCTGGGTGGCCTACTGGTCGGCAATACGATGCTCGACATCACTCCCAAGGCTTATTGGATCGAAACGTTGAGCGCAGTGAAACCCTGGGACATCTGGAGCGGCGCCCTGAAGAGCGTCGTGTTCGCCGGCGCCATCGCCCTGATCGCGTGCCAGCAGGGGCTGGCCACCTCCGGAGGCGCCGAGGGGGTCGGGCGGCGCACCACCTCGGCCGTCGTGTCGATCCTGTTCACGTTGATCCTCCTCGACGCTGTGTTCACGGTCGTGTTCGGAGTGCTCGGGCTATGAGCGAGCCGCTGATTCGTGTGCAGGGGCTCAGCATCGGCTGGGACCAGCACGTGCTGATCAACGAGGCGACCTTCGACGTGGCGCGCGGCGACGTGTTCGTCATTCTCGGCGAAAGTGGCTGCGGCAAGTCCACATTGCTCAGATCGCTGATCGGTCTCGAGCCGCCCCTCGGCGGCTCGATCGACATCCAGGGCATCGGGAGCCCCCGCCTCGAGGGAGCGGCCCCCGAGTACGGAGTGATGTTCCAATCCGGCGCGCTCTTCAGCTCGATGACCGTCGGCGAGAACGTCGGCTTCGCGCTCCAGGAATGGACGAGTCTGCCCACCGAAGCCGTGAGCGCCATCGTCAAGGCGAAGCTCGCGCTGGTCGGCCTCGAGGGCACGGGCGACAAGCTGCCGGCGGAGCTGTCGGGCGGTATGAAGAAGCGGGCGGCGATCGCGCGCGCCATGGCGTTCGAGCCGAGTCTCATCTTCCTCGACGAGCCGTCGGCGGGACTCGATCCGGTGAGCGCGGCCGAGCTCGACGAGCTCATCCTGGCGCTGAACCGCGGCCTCGGACTGACGGTCGTGATGGTGACTCACGAGCTCGAAAGCATCCTCAAAGTGGGAACGACGTGCATCATGCTTGACAAGGATTCCAAGACCATCGTCGCCTCCGGCGATCCGCGGCAGCTCAAGGCCGAAAGCACGAACCAGAAGGTTCGGCAGTTCTTCAATCGTGAAGCGAGGGTGCGCTGATGGCCGTGGGCACCAATCGCTGGAAGCTCGGCCTGTTCGTCATCGTGGGCATGTCACTGGCGCTCGCGGCGGTGGTGGTGTTCGGCGCCCGCAGCTGGAACGAGCGCACCGTGTCGTACGTCGCGTTCTTCGACGAGTCGGTGCAGGGCCTCGACGCCGGCTCACCCGTGAAGTTCCGCGGCGTCACGATCGGACGCGTCGCTGCCATCGACGTCGCGCCCGACCATCGCCACGTGCAGGTGACCATCGACCTTTCGGTCGAGCAGCTCGAGCGGCTGAACCTGGGCTCGCTGCGCAAGCCCGACAGCGGCTTTGCCGCCCAGTCGAAGCTCCGCGTCCAGCTCGCGCAAACCGGGATCACGGGGGTGAAGTTCATGCTGCTCGACTTCTTCGACGGCGTCCGGCACGGCCCGGCGGAGCTGCCCTTCCCCGCCCCGAAGAACACCATCCCGACCACGCCCTCCACCATGAAAAACCTCGAGGATTCCGTGGTGCGAGCCGCCGGGCAGTTCCCGGATATCGCGACGGCGCTGCTCGGCTCCACCACGAAGCTCGACGCGCTGATGACCAGCATCGAGCGCGAACGCCTGCCTGCCCGCGCGGGCAGCGCGCTCGAGACGAGCAACCTCGCCATGAACGAGCTCAGGGAGCAGATCCACGCCCTGCGTGCGGCAGAGCTTTCCGCCCATGCCGAGCGAGGCCTCGTGCAGCTCGAGCAAACGCTCCAGGGCGTCGACCGCGTTCTGGCGCGCCTGGACAGCGAGCAAGGTCTCATGCGCAGCGCCGAGCGTGCCGCGGAGTCGCTCAACGAGGTGGCGCGCGGGGCCCAGAGCGTCGGACCCGAGCTGGAGCTCACCCTGCGCGAGGTGCGCGGCGCGGCACGCTCGATCCGGCAGTTTTCCGACGCGCTCGAGCGCGATCCGGACATGCTCCTCAAGGGCAGAGCGGCGGCGGCGCGATGACCGGCACGCGCGCCCTGCTCGCCGTGCTCGGCGTCCTTTTCTCGTTCC
>Ga0315912_10004342_pt1 | contig 13503 bp, 14 predicted proteins | sample VfabasoilMG_FD_204469 | JGI IMG/M metagenome (GOLD analysis project Ga0315912, IMG submission 204469) | Garden soil microbial communities collected in Santa Monica, California, United States - V. faba soil | ecosystem: Environmental > Terrestrial > Soil > Garden | place: USA: California... | reverse complement strand
CGCTGCATCGACCGGCAGCGAGCCATTGCTCAAGGGCTCGCGTTCACCATCCGCGGGCGGCGTGTGTGCCGCTGGGTCCTGCGGTTCAGTAGGTTGCGGGTCGTTGTCGTCGGCCTTCAAGTCGATCAGCCCACTTCCTTGGGGCTTCGGTATTCCGGCTGGTCGGGTGTTGCCGAGCCCCGTCACGCGCTCGCCGTACTCGGTTGGACCTGGTGTGGCGGACGTCGCAGCCGCGGCGGGCGGCACCGGAGGTGCGGGTCCTGACGTCCTAGTTGGCGAGTCATCCGCCGACGGTTGTTCCTGAGAGTCATCAGGAAGGTCATCCACGCTGGCGCCTTCGGTCGGGCCCGGCGTCTCACGAGGCGGCAGATTGAGGACGTCCAGCAGGCCGTCGAACAACTGCTCTGGAGTTTCCAGCAGCACGCGCTGTTCGTCCTTCGCGCTCACCCAGCCGACGGAGCGCATGCGCTGAACGGCCTGCAGAACACTTCCACCGAGAGCGATTCGAACGCGCGCGCCATCCGGGGCGTCCATGCTGAGAACGTCAAGCCGGTCGCCGGCGACCAGATAGGCGCTCCTGACGCGAGCATCATCGAGTCCCTTGAACGTCGGAACGAGTGCGACGGCGCCGTCCGTGGAGCGCGTCTCGAGCGCAATGCCGACATCAGCAGGAACGACTACCGTGTTCGCCGCCAGATGCCCTTCGAGTTCAGCGCCAATCTCGGCTGCGAAGCGGCGGACGAGCCCGAAAGTCAGCCAGGAGCCGGGAGCCTTGCGGGCATCAGCAGGCTGAGCGTTGAAGGCGTCCATCGCCTCGACCATGGCGAAGGCGTGCGGCTCGATGTGGTACGTGCTTCGGGAGGCAGGGCGATAGAGGAAGTACCCGCAACGTTGGACGTGGACGTCGGCCGCTGACAATCTGAATCGATACCGGTACTCGAAGTCTGGCCGCCCCAGGTCGCTCCGCCGATCAATCGCGATCAGGAAGGGACTCGGTTCCGCCCAGCGAAGGAGGATGTCGAAGCCCTCGGCTACGGCCGCGCCGAAGGCCTCCCAGCTGACCGACACGGCAGTGGGCGAGCCGACGGCGTAGCCGATCTCCAGGAGCTGCGCCGTCTCGCGCGCTGCCCGTCTCCCGCCTGGGCTCGATAGGGCTGCTCGCGGCCAGGACTGTGGGGCCGTGAGGTCGCCGGCGATCCCGTCAATGAGCTCAAGGGACCAGCCCGTCTCCCGAGCGCGTGCGCGAATGGAGCCGCCGAGTTCGCCGAGTTCAAGGTTCATCGGGGCCGAACTCCCATGCGTGCCATGAAGCTGCTAGCCCGGCTCTCCCAGCCTTCCCGATGTACGAATCTCTCGACAGGTGGCCGCTTGAGGTCGGAGCTAATGGCGAAGCGCCGCTGATTGATGCTGCGATCCCCCTCCAGGAACGCAGCCAGATCGTGGATGTAAGCGGCGTTGCCAGACTCGCTGAACTCGACGACCACGAACTTGCCGTGACCTCTGAACTGCATGATGAATGCAGATGCGGTCTGTGAGTCAGTGCGCGCTGGCACGAGCGCCTCCTTGCGAAGCCGCGCCCAAAGCCGGTGCGAGTCCGAGGCGGACAGCGCGACGCTGCTGTTGACCACGCTGTCGACATACTTCAGCCAGAAGGCCTTCCGGCCCTGAGTGTCATTCGTGATCACCGCCTCGAAGAAGAAGTGCAGGTCGCGGCGCGCTAGCCAACTCGTGAGGCGCGCTCGCGCCGCCTCAGTACACAAGGCCCAGTGAGCTGCGTGCGCCGGCAGGCGTGGATCGCCGAACTCCGGATGCGAGAGCAGGATGCGCTTGATGTTGTCGCGCACTGCCTCGTCACGATCTGCAGCTGGAGAACACACGAGGGCGCTGACAGCGCTGGCCTTGGACTTGGCCGGGATAGGGCTCTCCTTGAAGAGGATGTCGAATAGGTAGTCGGTGAACGCGATGGCCCCAGCGCTCGTGCTGTCTGAGGCTTGCTCTTTCAGCTCCGCGACCCATGCCTGCACGGCTGCGTTGCAAGCGTGCTCGATGACGCCAGCCGTGATGGCGATGGTCAAGGGCTTCGCGAATCCAAGAGCCGACTGCCGGCGCCGGACAGCTTCCTTCCCCAGTCGATCCGCGGCCTCAGGCGAGAACAGCCAACGCGTCGCCGCCTTTGCTTGGCCGAGAAACGGGCTCTGCCCGGCGTACTCGTTCACTCGCGTCCGCAGCAAGGCCTCGAGCGCAGCGGGTGCTTCCATCCTTCGCCAATGCCCGAGGTAGCTCCTGACGAGCGGCTCGAGCCAGCGCTTCTTCCGTGCCAAGTCGGGATGTGCGCCAATCGCGCGCACGAACTCCGGAGTCAGGGCCGTGTCGCCGTCCGTGCAGAGCACCCGGATGGTACGGCCGGAGAGCGTCTCGATCCTGCCGCGACATTGCTTCCACTCCGCACGTGCGGCCTTCACTTGATCAGTTCGTGGCGGCAGCGCGGCGATATCCCTGTCAGCCAGAAGGGCCTTGACCCGCTCAGCCATCGGGCGCAGGAGTCGCGCCGCGTCCATGGGTTGGGCGACAACTGGCGTGAAGAGGGCGCGGATGGTCCCAGTCAACATGCCGAGCTGGTCATTGATCTGCTTCATGGCGATGGGTTCTGCGGGGAGGTACCCGCGGCCATGGGGACAGCAGTCTCAACTTGCGCCGCCAGATCTGCTCGCACTCGGATCCTGAGGATCACTCGTCGCTGCCTAGCGTCCTCGCCGGGCACGTCGGGCAGCAACTCCTCTTGGCCACGGCCGCTGGCCGACAGCTTTGCTCGGAAGCAGTCGAGGCTCTCTCTGCCTTCTAGGGCTTTCAGCGACCAACGAACAACATCCATGGAGCGTCGCTGGCTGAGTTCCATGTTGTGCTCGCGACCTCGCTCCGGCGTCCATGTTGCGTCAAGCTGTGGCCGCGTGTTGTCCGTATGGCCCTCGACGACGACGCTTTCCACCATCGGGCCGAGTTCGGCGGAGCAGATGACATCCGCGAGAACGGGCATCACGTGGGCCAGGTACGCTTGGCCGCCTTCGGTCACCTGGGCAACGTTGATCTCGAAGAGTAGGTCGGCGGGCGTGATGATCACGATCGCGTACGGGTCCTTCTCATCCTGCCGGATGTCTTCCACGCGTAGCTGGCCGCCCGCCGTGAGACGGGCGCGGAGCTCGTCGAGAATCGAGGCTCGCGCAGTCTTCTGACGGACCGCGGCGTTGTTCACGTAGGCGACGAAGAGGAGGATGAAGATGACCATGAGCGAAGCCATGAGGTCCACGAATGACGCCGCGGAGTGATCGCTTGCGGCATGCTTCCTCATGACTTCAGCCGTTCGATCACATCAGAGAGATCGTCGAGGCTTTCCTTGAGGTCCTCGGTGAACGCCCGTAGACCCAGAGCAGCTTGGCCGAAGTGGTCGTTGGACACGCTGACGATCTTCTGGAGATTCTCCTCGACCTGGGCGTTGTAGGCCTCGAGGCCACGTTGGAGCGTTTCGAGAGTTTTCCCGAGACTCGTGTCCAGACCGTCGAGCACAGCAGCCGCGTTCCGGAGAGTCATGTCGTACTTGAGGAGCTGGGCCTCGTGCTGCTGGGACCAGGACGTCAGGAGGCGAACCGACTCCTTGGACTCCACGGCGACTCGTGCGTTGGTCTCCATGGCGAGACGCGCCTGCTCACTCATCGCTGCGACGGACTGAACGTGCGCCTTCACGTCAGTCGTTGCCTTTCGAATCTCGAGGAGGAACTTGTCCATCCCGGCGAGGTTCTGCGCCAGGTCGCTCTGCGCGGCGATGAGAGCAGCGCTGGCCGCCTGGCCCGCCTGGTCCCGCTCCGCGAGTGCAAGCAGGAGCTGGCTCAACTGCGTGTTCGTTTGGGCGGAGAGCGCACCGGCTGCCGTGATGGATCCAACGCTCGCCTCCGCAGCGCGCTGGCTGGCCGTGACCACGTGCGCGGCAAGCTCGCGGGTCATCGCAGTGAGTTGCACGCCGAGCGATGCTACGGACTTGTCCAGTTTCTCGGCGACATGCTCGAATGTTGCAGCAGCTGAGTCGTTGAGATTGGTGAGCAGCGCGTCCATCAGGTGAGTCAAGCGCTGCATCTGCTGTGTTGCCGCCGCCATCTGTTCCTGCGTGCTCGACCGCGAACTCTCGATGACGACCTGGAGTTGGGCTTGGACCTGCCCGAAGTGCGTGCTCATGTCGCGTAGAAGGGTGGCCGTCCCCTGAATTGCAGCGCCGAGTTCCTGGAATTCGTTCTGTGCGCTCCCTGAAAGGGCGCGCTGGAACTCGCCGGACATGCGACCCAGCGAGGCCTCGATCGACGCGCCCAGCGACTGCGTCAGGCGACCGATGTGCTCGACCATTGCGTCGCCGCGGTCCTGCTGTGCCGCCTGTTGGAGGGCAACCATCTCACCCATGCGAGCGCTGACGTCAGAGAGCGGGGGACCCAGCGTTTCGGCCATCGAGTCGGAAACGCCCTTGGCGAAGGCACCGGACAGGTCATCGCGAAAGACAGTCGCGAATCGACCCACGACATCAGCGCTGATGTTGGAGATCGCTGCCGTCTGCTTCAGGGCTGCGGCCTGGATGTCGATCAGCACTCGCGTGGGTGCGAGGTACGGTATCCGCTCAGCTAACTGTGCCGCGATCCGGCCGGCTACTCGACGGAGATCGGATTGGAGAACGAGCTGATTGATCAAGACGTGAGCCACGCTCAGGGCAAGTGCGACGATGGAAGTGGCGAACTTGCCGGAGAGGCTTGAGATCAGGAGCTCGATTCCTTGGACGGCGTGAGTCACTGGGTCGACGTGCAACCCCTTGAGGCCCATGAGAATCGCGATGAAGGTGCCCAGCAGGCCAAGCGACGTGAGCACTGGGGGCAGCAGGGAGTGTGAGCCGACCGAGTAGTAGCGCGCGATGATCGTCTCGGAGGTGTTGTCAGCCGAGATGGGATCCGTGACGAAGTAGCCCTCAGTGCCCGAAGGGCTCTCGTACCGTGCCACGGCGGACTCGATGTCATGCCACCACGCTCGTAGTCGTCGTGGGAGGGCATTCCCGTTTTCGCGAAGGACGTCCCAATCCGCGAGCGTTCGGCCGTTGTGCCTTTCAGCTGGCGATGAAGCCGGTGTGGCGCGGAGCCACTTGCGCGCTTTGCGGAGATCCCAACGAGCTCGCCCGTACTGCCAGAGCATGGGAGGGACCGAGGCTGCAAACACCCCAACAAGGAGCAGGCAGTACACCTGGATCCAGGGATCGAGCCCGCCTGCGAAGTCCTGAAGCCGAGCGAAGTTCAACCTGCCCCCTCACGGTGCCGACTGCCGAGTCGACGCCCCGCATCCAGCTACAGGTGCGTTCCTGGTTGGTCGTCCTCGATGCGGTGCGGCCGGGGCCACCACGAGACGGACAGGTAGACCCGAGCTACTTGGCAACGCCTGCGGCACCGGGACAGGGCCCGGGCGGCAGCGAGAGTGGCCTCCAAGTACGAGCTTGAGTCGGGATATGCCGGGAAGGATCGGGTGGGCGAGATAGGTGTGTCAAGGTGCGAGCCGGGTCGGTGGGCAGCGAGGGTGTTTGGGGGGCCTCCGTGGCCGCCGGTCCGACAACCTCATGAGGCGGCTCACTGCCTCCTGTGGTCCTGCGGACAGGCTCGACGCCGGCCTTGAGACTCTGGCCGACGACTGCCCACTCGAGCCGGTAGGCCACCCGTCCCTGCGATCCCGCCACATGGGCCAGCCAAGGGCGTCAACGCCGATTCGAAAGCGGATGGGCGCCAACGAGCGCGCCCCCCGATCCCTTGGATCGCAGGGCGCGCTAGTCGCTGGCGTGCTGCACCCGGCAATCCATTGGCGGGACCGGCGGCGCGAGACGAAGCCAACAGCACGGTGGCTCCACTCACTCGCGCTTTCTCGACGCTCAAGGCGCACGGGTCAACCTCGGCCCGGGCGCGAGCAGACGAGCCCGTTCCCCGGAGGCGACCAGACCCGTCGGAACGAGGCCCACGGCAGGACCTTGCCGGCATCGAGATGCGGCAGCCCTATCCCGGCGACGAACACGCGGCTTGGCTTGCGAGAAACTCCGTAGACAACGCACCAATGCGAGTTGTTGGCGCGCGGACTGGTGATGCAGGTGATCACGGGGTGCCCCGCGTCGATCGCAGCTGCGAGCTCGTCGAATCCGAGACGGTCGCGCAACTCGACGCGAATGCCGCAGCGCCGAAGTGCAGAAGCCACCTTGCGCGTGCTTGCGCCCCACTCCTCGTGCGGCCCGATCAGCCGGTAGAGGCGATCCACCGTCACCGGGCGGTTGAAGTACTCGACGACCATCAGGGCCGCCACGAAGCCGCACGAGAAGTCCTCGACCTGGCGGCTACCTCGCAGGGCGAGGACGGAGTCGGTGAGCGGATTCTGACCGCGGGGGAGGAAGTCTGATACCACCACGACCCCCGTAGTCGCGGCGATTGCGTTGAGGGTCTTCCGAATCATTTGCATCTCGGGTCTCCGCCGGGCGCAAGCCCGGCAAGTGTCGATCGCTCAGCTGAGCGTCGCCACCGGACTTGGGCGCGTGTCGATAGCCGGTGCGTGGGAAGCGCGCGGATGGCCTCGCGCGAATCATGAACTGACGAATCCGTGTTCTGTCCTTGGTCTGGAAGGCTCGCCGTTGATGGGGAGGGGAGCGCCCGATATGGACGCTCCCCTCCTCACGCCTGTCATCGCGCGCAAGGTTCCCGGAATGGGCACGTGGCGCACGCCCAACCGCGGTTGGGCGGGAAGACACCGACGTCACGGGCGAGCCACACCATGCTCGCGACTTCGCGAAGTTCGTCGGCCTGCCTCGACGTGCGGCGCGTCGGCCGCTCGTCGATCGCGGGCTTCTTCAGCTTGAGCAGGACGTTGAAGCGGACCTCCACGTCCTCAATGAACTTGACGCCGGGCAATCCCATCTCGAGGGCAGCCAGCGCGTACGCGGTCGGCTGGTAGTCGTCCGCCACGCGCTGGTCGGTGAACCGCTGTGCCGCCGTCTTGTGCTCGACGATGACCGCCCGTCCGCCCCGCTCCTCGATCAGGTCGATGACACCCACGAGAGGAGGAACACCGGGCGCGAGCTCGATGCGGAAGGGCTCCTCGACGGCGAGAACACGACCGGCTCGGGGCTGCTCGAGCGCGACCGCAAGCAGCGCCTTTGCCATCGCGTCGAGGGCCTCGGGACTTTCGCCGTCCCTCAGATCGATCGGCTTGCTCTCGGCGGCCCACGCGACGCGGTAGGCGCCGTGCAGGTCGTCAAGCGTCGGCTCATCGCCCTCGAGCCTCGCCTGCGAGAGCGCCGCCAGTGCTGCATGAATCGCCGTTCCTTGGGTGAGGGACGAGGGCACCGTCGTCCATGGCACCTTGTCGATGTACTGGAAGCGGTACTTCCTGGGGCACTGGAGCCACGTCGAGATCTGCGAGACGCTCAGGTGCGGCCCAGTCCGGATTGCCGGGACCGTGCTCATCGCGACGCTCCGGCCGGGGCAGCTTCGGCCTGAAGGCGCTCGATGAACGTGGAGGCCACCTTCTTGGACATCCGCTCGACGTCGGCGCTGCCGGCAACGCTACCGGCGTAGTCCGCGAGTTGGGCATCCGTCCAGCCGAGCTTCCGTCGGATGGCGTGAATGGCCCGAAGCTGCGCGGCACTGAGGAGGCCGTTCCCGTTGGCTGCAGTCTGTGGCGGCGGCGTGCGGGAGTTCGGTGTTGGTTCCGTCGCGTGGAGCGTCAGGCCGACGCCTAGGAGGGTACTGGCCTTCTTCAGGGCGTCGCTGGCTGCCGCCTTGAGATCCGATCCGAGGCTGACCGTCTTCCCGCCATCGCGGGTGCGCGTGATTGACGACGAACCGAATGCCGACTTGCTGATGGTCCCAGCACTGAGTCGTCCCAGCACCACGACCTCTTCCTCCAGCACTTCATGCTTCTCGATCGTGAAGCTCCACTCGCTCGAAAAAGCCTCGTTGAGACGGGCGATTACGAGATGCGATTCTATGTAGACCACATCCTCGCCATTGCGGCCGGGCCGTCGCCTGATCTGCTCCATCGTGAACGGCCGCTGAAGAATCTCTGCCTTGTTGTTCATGTCTTCTTCTTCGCTTTCGTGTTGCGAGCCGAGCGCTTCGCTCGGCTGCGGGATGGTTGCTTGCCGCGACGGGGCTTGCCGTCACGGCACTTCGGCTTCTTGGCGCCGTGCTCAATCGCTGCCGCCGCGACCGCGATCACGAGCGGCAGCACCTTCTTCGCGGCATCAGCCCAGCGGCCGCTGCTCATGTGAGCCCCGCTTCGGCGATGGAGATGTGCCTGTCACCTGCGACGACGACGTGGTCCACCACGGCGATCCCCAGGAGATCGCCCGCCTTCATTAGGCGTCGAGTGAGATCGATGTCCTCGCGCGACGGAGTCGGGTCCAGCGAGGGGTGCTGGTGGCAGAACGCGACCGCGTGAGCGGACTCGCGGATGGCGTGAGAAAACGTCTCTCTGGGGTGAACAAGACTCGCGCTTAGATGCCCCACGGACACGATGCGATCGGAAATCACGCGGCTCTTCACGTCCAGGTGAATGACCAGGAAGTGCTCGCGCGTCTCGTCGACCAGTCGTGGACCGTAGGCTGCCGCGATGTCGGCGGCGCACTTCAGCGGCTGGCCGCGCCGGAGCGGCGTGGCCCGGGCGCGTCGCATCAGTTCGCCCATCGCACGAATGCGGAGGGCGACCTGACGGTTGGTGCCTCGCTCGGTCTCCAGTTCGGCGGCTGAGGCGGCGATGACGGCGCGAAGGGAGCCGAAGCGCTTGAGCAGGGTTCTCGCCGCACGCTCGCTGTCGAGTGCGACTGCAAGCAGATCGGCGTCCGGAAGGTGGCTCTCGGCCCCGTCCCGGATCAGGTCTTGGCTGGTGGTCATAGCTCTCCTGAAACGCGAAGGGCCCCGCCCGGCGCGAGCCGAACGGGGCCTCTAGTGATGGGGTGGATGGTTGAAGGTCAGGTCACGAGTTGAAGCGCCAGTGCGTGGTCCTGCACGACCTCGCGGGGCAGCTCGAGTCCGACGACCTCCGCGCGCACGAGGCGAGCGATGGTCGATGCGAGCGCGAGCACTGTGAACAGGATGCTCATGGCGGTGCAGGATTCCTGGATGGCTTCGTCGTCCGCGTGCAGGGAGGTCTCGTACCGTCGCACGCCGCAAGGATTCGTAGGCCGAACGGGCCTTACGATGCTGACGAGCCCGCCCATGCGCGCATCGATGAACAGGCGCACGGCTGGGTCGTATCGAACAGCGCTCCAGATGACCTGGCGCGACGCCATCGAATCGACCGCGCCGATCACGATGCCGGTGAGGCGACCGCCATCGAACCGATTCGGGATGGTCCGGATCTCGATCCCCTCGAACGACCGCACCAGGTCCGCGAGCGCGGTCACCTTCAGGCGGTCGAGGTCCTCGAGGCGGTACATCTGGTTCGGTAGGTTGTGACTGTCGACGACATCGTCGTCGTAGACCGTTAGGTTGCTGAAGCCCATCTTCGCGAGCGTCAACGTCGTGAACGAACCCACGGCGCCAGCGCCGATCACGGTGATCGGCACCGCGAGCCTGTCGAGCGGTAGCAGGTCGAGCTGCCGTCGGAAACGAAGCGACGTGTCAGGAGGTGACATGAGGCCCCCTCTCATCGTCGAGTGTCGGGTCGAGCAGGTCGTCGATGTCGCCCCAGTCGAGGTCGGGATACCTGACCTGTTCGGACCTGGCCTCGAGTCGCCCGTCGAGCAGGTCCAGTCGGTCCCGGTCGGAGCGCGACGGCGCGAGGTGAACTGCGGACGAGATCCCCGGAACCGAGAGCGACACCTCCGTGACCCTCTCCTTGTAGAGGGCCTCGCAGGCGGCGCGCAGGCCGAGATCTTCGTGGAAGACGCTGACCGGCAGCTCGTCGAGCGTGACGTGCGTCGGCTTCCAGACGTCGAGCCGGCACCGCTGCTCGCCCGTCTTGTTGATGACGAGCGCGAGCGTCCAGTCGTCGTTCGCGAGGTGTCGCACGGTGGCCTCGTCCGTGCCGCTCCAGAAGCAACGGAATGCTGCGTGCGAGTGCGCCCAGAGCCGGAGCTTCGCTACGTCATCGCCGGTAGCGTCCAGCTCTGCGAGGAGCTGCGCGATGGCTGCCTGATCGAGCTCGGTCTCCGCCGGGCCACAGGTCTGCTTCGGTAGGAAGATCTTCGTCACGAGGAAGCCGCCCGCGATCTTCTCGACCAGTCCGAGGGCCGACATCTCGCCGGAAGCGATGTCGACCCATGCGCGCAGGCGCTGGTCCACTTCGGGCAGGAGCCACACCGTGGGAGTGCAGGCGGACAGCTTCATGCCGTCACCTCCTGCACGGTCGGTTCCGGCGAGAGAGGCATGCAGGTCCTGCAGCGGAAGCTCTCGCGCACGACGTTGCGGCTCAGGATGCGTGTCGAGCATCCAACGCAGACCATCGTGTCGCGCTCGTAGCAGGCCATGCAGACCGGTTCGTCCTGGACATCCGTGATCTCGGACGAGTCGACGTGCTCCGCGCAGAGGCTGCACTCGACGGTCTCGTTGTCCGAGTCATCGTCGTCGTAGTCCTCGTCGTCGGTCTCCTCGTGATCCTGCCCCCAGGCCTCGACCTTGAGGTAGGCATCGCGCTCGTTGTACGAGTGGATGAACCGGTGCAGGACGGTCAGAAGGCCAGCCCACTCGCGCTCGGCGAGCAGGCGGGTCAGGCCCGCGTGCAGGTTGCCGGTGCAAGGCTCCGACGCGCTTCGCACGTGAGGGTGTTGAACGTTCTGCCTGGGGTTCGTGCGATTGGTGATGGTGAAGGTGCCCGCGACCACGTCGACATCGACCTCGAACTCGCCGATGTCGAAGGACATCTCGTCGTGCTCGATGACGACCTCGTAGGTGAGCGCCACGAGGGTCGTGCCACGCAGCTCGATGACGCGGTACGTCTCGGGTACGAGGCGCCGCAGGGCGGCCCACTGGTGCCTTGCCAAGTCTCGCAGCGACGCGTGCGCGACCAGCTGGAGGGCGCGCTCCTGACGGCGTATGTCGTCCGTCTTCTGCACCAGGTCGCGCATCTGCGACTCGAGCCGCGTCAGCGAGTACTCGTTGTTCTCGATGGCGCCAGGCAGCCGCGCGAGCGTCTCGCGGTGCCACCGTTCTTCGAGGCGCGCGAAGGCCTCGACTTGGCCAGTGTCGGCCGTCTCTCGAGCGTGGCGTGCGGCCTGTTCCAGCGCCGCGACGACTGCATGGTCCCAGAGTCGGGCGAGCAAGGCTCGATCGCTCTCCCTCGCGAGCGCGTTCGGATCGAAAGCTAGGCGGACGAGATTCTCATCGACGGATGCGACGGCGATAGGGCCGTCCTGGCTATCGACGCACACGGGGGCGCCAGTCGGGATTTGCGCAATGGGGTACGGCCAGCAGCGATCCTCATCGCCGGTGATGATCGCGAGCTGCCTTGGCGCGTCGGGATGCGGCAAGCGTACGACGACGCTGGTTGTAGGTGGATCGTGCTCGGCCTCGTTCGGGCACGCGATTTGTGTGGACAGGCGCTGCTCCTCGAAGCGAATGAGCTCGCGCACGAAGTCGTGGACGGTCACGTGTACTCCTGAAACGACGCGACCCTCTCGTGCCACCGGGCGGCGAGAGGGTCGGGTCGTGGATTGGACGTTGAGATGGTTGATGTGTGGTGCGTCGGGTCAGGCCGCGGTTCCGCCAACCACCTTCGGGATGAGCGTGATGATCGCGCTCTCCGAGAGCACGGCTTCGTTGGTGCAGCCCAGACCGTCGAGAGACAGGGTGTAGCCGTCCGTGCCGAGGTGGGCGGTACGGAGCGCGTCGCCGACGTTTGCACCGGGCTCCACATCGACGACGTGCGCAGCCTGGCCGAGCTTCAGGATTCGAATCTTCATCGGATCTCCTTCGTGTGATCGCAGCACTCCATGGCGTACTGCTCGTCAAGGTTGGTGCAGGACGTTCCGGGAATCGGACGCGTCCGAGCAAACAGGAGCGTGGCGTGGCGTAGCGCGCCATCCGCGCTCTTGAGCGCTCGCCGGGCTGCACGTGCTGCGTGGTACGCGCCGGCTGCAACGAGCAACCGGAGCGCCTCATGCACCAACGCACGCGCGTCGGCGAGCAGGTTGAGATCTGCCTGGACGACTAGGCGCCGACGCCGCCTGGCGATCAGGCTGCGCTGCGCCCGAGGGCAACGTGAACGCATCGCGTCCTCCGTCTGAAGGTGGGTTTGCTGCGCACTCCCTGGCATGCTGCAGATCCGCGGCCCCGAGCGGCGGCTGACCTACCTCCCTCCAGGTCGTTCGTCCCGGGCCGCGGAACTCCTACACGATGCGCAGCGTGGTTCCGGTAATCGTCGTGCGAGCCGGCGAGACGAGTTGCGGGCGGAGCCCATGACGTCGCAGTCGCTCGTGCAGCGTCTGCCGCGACATGCCCAGGGCGCGAGCCGTCGCCGAGCGGTTCCATCCATGGGCATCGAGCTGCCCAAGCAGGAAGGCCCGCTCGCTCTCCGCTTGCCACGACCGCCAGGACGAACCTGTCTTGGGCAGGTCACGCGCCACGTCGTCACGCGGCGGGAGGTGATCGATGTCGATCGGCCCACCACGTGAGACGGCTGCAGCCCGCTCAATGGCGTTGCGAAGCTGCCGCACGTTGCCTGGCCAATGGCGAGCCCGGAGCTCGGTGATCGCCGCTGGCCGGATGCGAAGCGTGACTCCGCTGCGCCTTCCGACGCGCTGCAGGAGGTGCTCCACGAGGTCCTCGACGTCGTCGATGCGATCGTCGAGAGCTGGTAGCTGAAGCCGCAGGACGTCCAGCCGGTACAGGAGATCCTCGCGAAACCTGCCAGCCCGAACCTCGGCGGCGAGATCACGATTCGCTGCCGCCACGATGCGCACGTCGAACGGCTTGGCGCGATTGGCGCCAACCGGCCGAACCTCGCGTGTCTCGAGGACACGGAGCAATCGCGCCTGTAGCCCAGCTGTGGCGTTCGCGATCTCGTCGAGGAAGATGGTGCCGCCGTCGGCTTGAACGAGGAGGCCGTTCCGTGCGCCGGTAGCGCCAGTGAATGCGCCGGCGGCGTGGCCGAACAGGTCAGACTCGGCGAGGCCATCCATGAGCGCGCCGCAGTCGATGGGGACGAACGGTCCAGCGCTACGGCTCGAGAGGTCATGTACCAGCCGCGCTGCGATCTCCTTCCCGCTGCCCGTGGGCCCAAGGAGGAGCACGTTCGCGTCGGACGCGGCGAGGGTCGCGAGCTGGGCTCTCACCGCGCAGGCTGCGACGGAGCGCCCGACGAAGGCGTCGGCGCGCGGATTCGGGTCGTGCATGGGATGCTCCTGCCCCGGCCAGGGGTGCGTCACCCTTGGCCGGCCGGAGCGTCATGTCGCGCGAGGGAGCGAGGACGAGAGCGCCCTCACAGTTCTTCTACCGGATCCCGGGGGCCGTCAGT
>Ga0315912_10004341_pt1 | contig 13505 bp, 14 predicted proteins | sample VfabasoilMG_FD_204469 | JGI IMG/M metagenome (GOLD analysis project Ga0315912, IMG submission 204469) | Garden soil microbial communities collected in Santa Monica, California, United States - V. faba soil | ecosystem: Environmental > Terrestrial > Soil > Garden | place: USA: California... | reverse complement strand
CGACGAATGGGGAGACTACCTCATCTACCGGCTCTACCCCCATAAAAAGGTGTTTGTGGACGGCAGATTTGACTTTTACGGGGCAAAACATACGGAGGACTACCTAGGAGTGCTGGAAGGGCGCTATAATTGGGAAAGCACACTTAACAAGTATCAAGTGGCAGGCGTGTTGCTCCCTGTTAGAAGTAGCTTGTCAAGTACATTAAAAGCATCTAACCGCTGGGTCCCGGTGTACGACGACGGGATCGCTATCATGTTCCGAAAACGGGAGCAGAGAGCCGCAAAGCGAGGCGGGAGTCAGGTTTCAAACCCGGTGCCGACCGGAGATGGGAACGCGGTTTCGGAGGCTGTGGCCAGACCGTGAGTACAATAGTTAGGGAGGATTATTATCATGAATTTACTTAAGAGTTTTCTTCGCGAAGACGAAGGGCAGGATTTGATTGAGTACACGTTGCTGTTGGCATTTGTGGCTCTCGTTGCGGCAGCTGTTTTCATTGGTGCCGGTACCGAAGTAAAGGGTATCTGGACCATTGCAAACGGTCACCTAACCAACGCGAACACAGCTGCAGGTTCCTAAAACCGCCGCAACAGAAAAGAACCGCATCGGTGGATGGCCATCGTAAGTTGGTCGGCCACCGATGCGTGATTGAATATTGTACGCGTGTAAATCAAATGAGGTTCAGACGAGTGCTGGAGTTGATTCACCGGGCCGTTAGCAGCGGGTCAGAGTTCCTACAGCAGGAGGACGGTCAGGATATGATCGAATACTCCCTGCTGTTGGCATCGGTTGCACTCGCTGGTGCGGCTGCCTATATTGGCATGATTCCGCTGACCAAAGGATTATGGATGATCGCCAACTCTAGGCTTGCCAATGCGAATAACTAATATGGAGTTTCCTGAGATTCGGTTTCTTGGGCGAAGGAGAATGGGATGAACAAGCGGTTGGTATCGGTTCTGGCGTTCGCCTTGGTTCTTTCAGCAGCTGCCACATACTTGCTTTATCGTCTGTTAGGCGGAATTCTTTCGTCCAACGTAGCGCCTACCACGAGTAAGATCCTTGTGGCATCTCATCCTCTGGCTGTTGGCGCGCTACTGCGCGAAACAGACCTCATGGAAGCGGACTGGGCTGGTGCGATACCTGACGGAGTTCTCACTAAGCGCGAAGACATCGTGAATCGGGGTGTTGTTGCCGCTATCTATTCCGGTGAGCCGATTCGGGCGGATCGCTTGGCACCGATTGGTGCGGGCGCAGGGTTATCCGCAACCATTCCCGTTGGCATGCGGGCCGTTGCGATTCGCGTCAATGACGTCGTTAGTGTAGCCGGCTTTGTAACTCCTGGCCAGCGTGTGGATCTACTGGTTCATGGAAACTCGCCTAGCGGTGGTGGCGGGAACATGTCGCGAACCCTCCTGCAAAATATCGAAGTCCTTTCTGCCGGGCAACAAATTCAAAAAGACAACGAAGGTAAGCCTGTTTCGGTGCCCGTGGTGAACCTCTTGGTCACTCCCGAACAGGCGGAAACAGTGAGTTTGGTAAGCAACTATGCCCAGATTCAGCTGGTTCTAAGAAATCCGATGGATAAGGAGGACAGCAAAACATCAGGTGCCTTTTACGACCGATTGTTTGGTGCGTCGCCTTCTGGCCCGCCACCGCCTAGCGTAGAGCCGCGAGCCCCTCGGGTTCCCCGCGCCGCCGCTCCCCAAGCGCCTCCACGGCCCGCCCCAGAAGTAAGGCCCGTAGATAACTCTCCCCTTCTGGTAGAAATTTACAACGGTGCCAGCAAGGATACAAAATCCTTCAAGAAGGCGGAGGAAAAGTAGAATCATGAATCGTGCCAGTAGATACTCCGCCCTACTCCTGATGATTTTTTCCGGGGCTCTTAGGTTTGCTCAACCCGCCTTTGCACAGGATGAAACACGCGAGCTCAGCGTCACCGTCGGTAAATCCACTCTCGTCGACAGTCCAGTCAATGTGATTCGCATCGTGGTTGCCAACCCGGATCTGCTTCAGGCTTTTGTAGTCTCACCGCGTGAGTTGGTGTTGAACGGCAAGCAGGCCGGTGTCACAAGTCTCACAATCTGGCAACAAAATGGGAGCCGTCTTTCCTTTGATGTGAATGTTCTTTCCCAGGTTAACCGCATCGATCTTATTCGGGCGGAGATGGCCAAAGAGTTCACAGGACAGGACATTACGATCTCGATGGAAGGTGGCAACGTTTTTCTGCGCGGCACTGCGGCTAGTCAGCTAGCTGCCGACCGAGCCATCAAGATGGCCTCCGTTCTTGGAGCAGTTGTCAATCTGATGAACGTCAAAGTGCCTCCCATGGAACCGCAGATTCTGATCAAAGTGCGCTTCGCCGATGTCGATCGCGGTGCGTCCAGCGAGTTGGGTGCCAACCTCATCAGTCAGGGAGCCTTTAACACAACGTCGCGTATTACTACTCAGGCCTTTAGCCCACCGGACGTCCAGGCGAATGGCACTTCTACTTTTAGTGATCTCCTGAATATCTTCCTTTTTAGGAACGATCTCAACATCGGGGCGACGATACGTGCACTCGAAAACAAGCGCATGCTGCAAATTCTGGCCGAGCCTAACGTTCTTGCTATCAACGGCAAAACAGCCAGTTTTCTGGCCGGTGGTGAATTCCCATTCCCCAACCTCCAAGGTGGTGGTTCCGGACTTGGTTCAGTTACCGTCCAGTTCCGGGAGTTCGGTATCCGCATCAACTTTACCCCCACCATCACCCCCAGGGGCACCATACGACTTCAAGTGACCCCGGAAGTTAGCTCGCTCGATTATGCCAACGGCCTCGTCTTTCAGGGTATTACCATTCCCGGCCTCAGTACGCGCCGCGTTTCTACCGAAATTGAGTTGGAGGCGGGGCAGAGCTTTGCCATCGGTGGCCTGTTGGATAATCGTCTTACCGAGACATACTCAAAGGTCCCTGGAATCGGAGACCTCCCCATCATCGGTAAGCTGTTTCGCTCGCGGAGCTTCAACCGCAACAAGTCAGAGCTCCTCGTAATCGTCTCGCCAGAGCTCGTAAATCCAATCCCCAAAAATGGAGCCGTGCCGGAAATTATCTTCCCCAAGGAATACATTCAGGAGGGACGTCAGACCCCGCCCCGCACTCCTGGCCCGGAAGGAACCGCACCGGTGGTAGCTCCGACGGTTCGTGAAAGTGTTCCCTACGAACAGTTGATAGAGAGCCAGAAATCAGCACCCACAGCGGCGGCTACGGCTCCGTCAGGATTGGTTCAGTATGTGCCTGTACCCTTGGCACCCAATGCGCCGCCCGCATCTGCGCCGCCTGCTGCAGCACCGCCAGCGGCCGCTGCGCCGCAGCCTGGTAATTAGTTAGATTAAGAAGTACGGAGGCTTTCGGAGTTGTTTAATTTCAAGATCGGCGTGGTTGTGGGTAGCAAGGATCTGGAGAATGCCATCGCTCCAGCGCTTCGCGAGTTCCCCGGCCAGCTTGTGCTGCAGGAACGTGGAGTCGATAGCCCCGCAGTCCTGCTGGAAAAACTGGAACGCTCCCGTCCTGATGTAGTCCTTCTTGACTTGTCTCAAGTCGATCAATCCATCGAGGATACGATCCGCCTGATCAAGTCGGCATCGTCCAATCCCAAAGTTATCGTACTCCACGTCGCTGCTGAACCCGCTACTATTCTCCAGTGCCTCCGGGCCGGTGCGGACGAATTCCTTTACCCCCCCTTTGAGAAGGATCTCCGAGCCTCGCTGGATCGCATGTTGCAAGAGCGCATGAAACAGCAAGCCGGTGCTACCACCCGCGGCAAAGTTCTTGGATTCCTTTCCGTCAAAGGCGGCTGTGGGGCCACCACCCTGGCCTGTCACTTGTCTCCACAGATTGCGCGGCTCACCTCGCTTGATGTCCTGCTCGCCGATTTCGACCTCGAAGGGGGCATCATCGGCTTCCTCATGAAGTCGCAGTGCCGCTACAGCATCATGGATGCTGTGGAAAATATCCACCGGCTCGATCTCAGTTTCTGGAAGGCTCTGGTTTCCAATGGCATCCCAGGAGTCGAAGTGATGATGGCACCTCAGGCCGGTGTCTCGGTCACGCGCATTTATCGCAATCCGGACGAGTACCGTAACGTCCTCCGTTTTGCGCGCGCCAACTATGATTGGACGATAGCCGACCTGGGTCGCAATCTCAATTACCAGACCATGAGTGTCTTTGAGGAACTGGATCACCTTTACCTTGTAACCACTATGGATGTTCCGGCGCTCCATCAGGCCAAAGCGATTGTTGGTTGTCTCTTGGAGAAGGGTTTTCCCGCTCACCGCCTTCAGGTCATTGTCAACCAGATGCAAAAAAATTCCGAACTCAATTTGGATGAAGTGGAATCCATGCTCGGCCACGCGGTTTTTGCGTCACTCCCTGATGATCATCAGGCACTCAATGAAGCTTACTCGGAAGGAACCCTGGTTTCACAAGGCGGGTTAGGGGACCATTTTATCCGCGTTGCCGGTAAGATCACGGGCGTGGAAACGAAAGTCAAGAAGAGGTTTTCACTATTTTGAGCGGCTTCGGATCGGACTATTCATTCACGGGAAGTGTGGTGCGGACAGGCTCAGGCCTTCCGGAAAAACCCCTGTGGGCGACTCGGCCCGCTGACAGGCCAGCCGACTCAGAGCAGTATCTGGAGCTCAAGTTCATCATCCATCGCAAGCTCCTGGATCGGATCAAGCTGGACGCGCTCTCGGGCGTGGCCAATGCCCGCATGCGAACAGAAATTCGCAACGCCGTGGTCCGTCTGGTTGACGAGGAAAAAACACCGCTTAGCATGGTCGAGAAAGACCGGCTTGCGGATGAAGTTCTGGATGAAGTCTTCGGTCTCGGGCCACTCGAACCGCTCCTGTCTGACCCAACCATCTCCGACATTCTGGTCACCACTCCGCGCCTCGTCTACGTCGAGCGTGCCGGTAAGCTCCACCGCACCTCCATCCAGTTTAAGGATGACCAGCACCTCCAGCGGATCATCGAGAAAATTGTCTCCCGCGTTGGCCGTCGTATCGACGAATCGTCGCCGATGGTGGATGCCCGTTTGCCCGACGGTTCCCGTGTGAACGCCGTAATCGCTCCTGTCGCGGTGGATGGGCCTATGCTCTCGATCCGCCGATTCGGACGTGATCCGCTAAAAGCGGAAGATCTGGTGCGTTTCCTCGCGATGACCGAAGGGATGTGCAAATTGCTGGAAGCTTGCGTGAAAGCGCGGCTCAACCTGATCATCACAGGTGGAACCGGTGCCGGTAAAACTACGCTGCTGAACGCGCTTTCCTCGTTCATCCCGGAAGACGAACGCATCGTAACTATCGAGGATGCCGCCGAGTTGCAACTTCGTCAGGTGCATGTCGGACGAATGGAAGCCCGTCCTCCCAATATAGAAGGTACCGGTGCGATCCGGATCCGCCAGCTTGTCATCAACGCATTGCGCATGCGTCCAGACCGCATCATCGTCGGTGAAGTCCGCGGCGAAGAGGCGCTCGATATGTTGCAGGCCATGAACACCGGTCACGATGGTTCTCTTACTACGATTCACTGCAATAGCCCGCGCGACGGCATCAGCCGTCTTGAAGTCATGGTTGGTATGGCGAATGCCAACATGGGCGTTCGCGCCATCCGACAGCAGGTTGCCTCGGCGATCGATCTTTTTGTTCACGTCTCCCGCATGAGTGATGGAACTCGCAGGGTGACGCACATTACCGAGTGCGTCGGCATGGAAGGTGACCAAGTGACCGCCCAAGATATCTTTGTTTTTGAACGCACTGGACTCGGCGAAAAGAACCGCGTGCTCGGACGCTTCAAACCAACCGGTATCCGTCCCAAGTTTGCCGAAAAACTGCGCGCCTCCGGGCACAACCTCCCTGCCGAAATTTTCCAAACCATCGTTGAGGTGACCTAGCTCTCCATGCAAAATTGGGTGTATGGTCTTATCTTTTTCGTTTTCTTCGCTGTCTTAGCGCTATTTATCGGCGGCGGCTATAGCCTTCTCCTGGGACAGCGCAAACGTAAACTCGCTGAGATGATCCAGCGGCAAGACACCCAAAGCGTTTTTGAAGACACCAATATCCTTGAGGAAATTGAACAACGGGGACCATCGGGCCTTAGTGGTATTCCCATCTATGGGACTATCCAGAGGAAAATTCAGCTCGCTGCTCTTACCATCAAGCCGGAACTGATTATGGGTCTGATGGTTGTGGGAGCCGTTGTGGGCGGCATCCTTGGATCCCGCGTAGAAGCGCCTATTCTCCACCAAGCCGCCATTCTCGGCGCAGCTTGTCTCGGAGCCTTGCTTCCCTACGGTTTTGTCGCTTACAAGGCAAGTAGCCGGATGGACGCCTTTGAAGAGGTCTTCCCGGAAGCACTGGACTTCCTGGCAAGATCCATGCGTGCTGGTCACGCGTTTTCCATTAGCTTGGAAATGATGGCGGAAGAAACGCCTGATCCGGTGGGCTCGGAATTTCGCTGGATCTTCCATGAGCAAAACCTTGGTGCCTCTCTGGAAACCACGCTCCGGAACTTCGCTGTCAGAATCCCGCTGCTGGATGCAAAACTGTTTGTATCTGCCGTGCTCCTCCAACGAGAGACCGGCGGCAATCTGGCCGAAATTCTCACCAAACTTTCTTTTATTATTCGTGAACGCTTTCGCCTGAAAGGCCAAGTTAAGGCAGCCAGCGCCCATGGCCGCATCACGGCGGTGGTTTTGTCCGCCATGCCGGTTGTTACTCTTGCGATCCTCCACTCGGTTGCTCCCGACTACTTCGACCTTATGATGAAGGATCCTGCCGGACGCTGGGTCGTGCTCGCAGCAATTACCCTTCAGCTCATCGGATACCTCTGGATGAAAAAGATTATTAACATCAAGGTGTGAATCAACTATGGCCTTGCTGATCCCTATTATCTTCTTCGTTGTCCTAGTCAGTCTGATCGGCTGGGCCGGGTACCGTTTCTATGCCAAACCAGGCCAGGTGTTTGAACAAATCACCCCTGCTGCCTCCTCTCTGACAATTGAGGAAAAGAAGGGTCCCGGTTTTGGCGTTCGGATTATCTCTCAGCTCGGTGAGCAGGTGCCGACATCGCCGGAAGATGCCACCGTTACCGGCCGTATGATGATTGCTGCGGGATTGGATGAAGCGGTCGCCGTTCCCGTCTACAACGGCTTACGCGTGATCGCCATGGTCCTGTGTCTGGGCCTTGGACTCTATCTCCAGTCGCTTTTCCAAACCTATAGCTACCGGGTCATCTCCGTAATCATGCCGTTGATTGTGGGTTTTTTCGTCCCAGGCCTGATTCTCGATTACCTGGTTGCGGCCCGCCAGGAAGTCCTGCGGCTTGCTCTTCCCGATGCACTTGATCTCATGGTGGTCTGTGTCGAAGCAGGTCTTGGGTTGGATCAGGCGATCGCGAATGTGACGCGCGAGCTTGCACTCACCCATCCGGAAATCTGCCATGAATTTGGCCTCATCACCCTGGAAATGCGCGCCGGTAAGCGTCGTGCCGACGCCCTGCGCCATCTTGCGGACCGAACCGGCGAACCCGAACTCCGTAAGCTTGTCTCTGTGTTGGTTCAGACGGATCGTTTCGGAACCAGCATTGCAGATTCACTTCGCACGCACTCTGAATTCATGCGTATTCGCCGCCGCCAGGAGGCCGAGGAGCGTGCCGGTAAGGTCGGCGTGAAACTTGTGTTCCCGATCTTCTTCTGCATCATGCCGTCACTCCTGGTAGTCGTTGCTGGTCCCGGCGTGCTCCAGATCTTCCGCGAACTGCTTCCCACCTTGCGTGAATTCCAGCAAGGGCAAGGGTAACCATCTTCGTCCGCAAACGTACGGCACACTGCGATATAGTAGTTGCTTAGCGGTCTGCGTTTGATTGTCCGCCTTCGCGCCAGTTTCAAATCACCGGCGCATGAAAAAGGAGAGCTTTACGCACTATGTCGAATGAAACCATAGCAACAATACTTTGGGTAGCCGCTGCCGCGGTCTTTATCCTCTACATCCTTCGTCGCAAGGGCCGTAAGAATAAGGCCTTCCGCTAGGAGCAATTTTCTGGCTACAGAGGATTTGCTGGAACCAGCGTTTCGGCATTTGGCCGTTAGTCAGAACTCTGATGGCGGCTGGAATTTTGGCACGGGAAGCTCATGGCTTGAGCCAACAGCTTATGCCCTGCTTGCTTGCCGTCATCGTCCAGCCTCAATTCCGATCCATACCAACAAGGCGATTCTGTTTCTGGAGAGTCTGCGGTTGCCTGACGGCGGTTGGAGCCCGCATCCCGGTGTTCGAAACAGTACCTGGGTCACCTGCTTGGCATTGCACGCTCTGCATGTCAACGGTCGCCTGAGTTCCGACGATCCAGCCATTAGGTGGCTCCTCCAATCCTCCGGTGCAGAATCCACCTGGGTCAGTCGACTCCGTAGTTGGTTGGTCTCCTCCGGTAGCCAAAATACGAGTTTTGATGGCTGGCCGTGGTATGTGGACACAGCCGCCTGGGTTGCGCCGACAGCCGCTTCCCTCATCGCCCTCCAGTCCCTAGCTCACTTCGTCGTGGATCCAAGGATTGGTCCCCGTATCCACCAGGGAAGGGAATTCCTCCTGGCTCGCCGATGCGCCGATGGTGGCTGGAATCATGGCAGCAACCGAGCCCTTGGATACGACGGTGATTCCTATCCTGAGACGACCGGGATGGCTCTCGCTGCCCTTCAAGGAACGCCTTCCTCTGGGTTACAGACCGCGTACCAGTTGGCGCTTCAGCAACTTAAAACGGTCAGGAGCGTCGAAGCGTGGAGTTGGCTCGTCATGGGCCTGCGCGCCCACAAAATTCTTCCGGAACAGATTCCAGAACCCAGGCCGCGCTTCATGGACCCACGTGAGACCGCGCTCTTCATCCTCGCGGTGGCCGCCCCATGAAGCCCATAACACGCAGAACCTTGTTCGCCGCCACAGCAGGCACCGCAGCCTGCTCCAACCCGCCTTCCACCGCCGAAAAACCGCAGGTGCAAATCCTGAAAGCACCATCCTACGGCCAGGAACTGTTTGAAACGGTTCGCCGCATCTTTAGTCACGCCAAGCTGGACCTGCGTGGAAAGCGCGTCATACTCAAACCGAATCTGGTCGAGTTCGACCCGCGCACCGCCATCAATACACATCCCATGGTTGTGCATGCCGTGCTCGAAGCCGCCCGAGCCTCCGGGGCCACCGACATAAGAATCGCCGAAGCACCCGGTCACCGCCGCATCAGTTGGGATGTAGCCGAAGCTGCTGGCTATTTTTCCGAAATCCCAGGTTTCACCAAACTCTTCACCGATCTCAATACAGCGGACTTCCGCGAAGTGAACATCCCCTCGCCACACAGCGGATTGAAATCACTTCACCTGCCAACTTCCGTTCTCGGCGCAGACCTCCTCATTTCCATTCCTAAGTTGAAAACACACCACTGGGTGGGTGCCACTCTGTCCCTGAAAAACATGTTCGGAATCGTGCCCGGAGCCATCTACGGCTGGCCAAAAAACGTATTGCATTGGGCCGGTATCGATGAATCTATCGCTGACATCCACAAGCTTCTTCCACCGCATTTCTGCATTGTGGACGGTGTTACGGGAATGGAAGGTAATGGGCCGATCCAGGGAACACCGAAACAAGCCGGTGTCCTGATCGCGGGCCACGACATGCCCGCAGTCGATGCCACCTGTGCACGGATCATGCACCTCAATCCGGCCATGATCCGATACCTTCAACTAGCCGCCACAAATGGACAGTTGGAAGAAGGAGCGATTATCCAGACCGGGGAAACCATCGCTTCGGTGGCGACACCTTTCGCGCTGCTGCCCAGGTTCGAACCATTTCGCCTGCGGCCATAATCATGCGCTGCTTTTCCAACCGCCACAATGTAAAGCAGGTTGCCACGAGCGTGATGGTCTCCGCTGTCATTCTCATCCCATGCTTCTGGCAACCCCAAATCGCCTCCGCCGATCTGGCAAGCCACGCCTACAACGCTTGGCTGACCTCACTTGTCGAACAAGGCCAACTCACCGGACTTCACATCGAACCCCAAATCACCAACTTTGCTTTCGACTGGCTTCTGGTCCGGCTCATGGAAATCTGGGGTACCGCTCTGGCTCAACGGATTGCCGTTTCCATCTGCGTGCTGGTCTTCTTCTGGGGAGCGCTTTCCTTCGTGCGAAGTCAGTCGAAACAACCATCCTGGCATCCCGTCCCCATTCTACTCGCGCTCAGCTACGGACTTGTGTTCCACCTCGGCCTGTTCAATTTTTATCTCTCACTGGGTATTTGCCTGTTCGCCCTGTCCAGACGACACTCGTGGTTTCTGGTGCCGCTGCTCGGTCTGGCATTCCTTGCCCACGCCTTGCCGGTGCTTTGGTCGGTTGCGGCGATTCTGTACATGCTCGCGGCCGACAAGTTTCCCATCCGTCAAAGACTCTGGCTGCTGACAATTGCCTTCGTGGCTCTTGTGCTGTTGCGATTCGTCATTCAACTTGCCCTCCCATCCAGACTGCTTCCCAATCAATTCATCCTATGGACCGGAGCAGACCAGTTCCTGTTGTTCAGGACGGAGTACAACTGGCTGGTGGCCGCGTGGCTCCTGTTGTGGATCGCCATGGGCCGCAGCTATCTTGGCCGCTACAGCTTCCCCAGAGTCTTACGCAGCATCCCATTTCAATTCGTGCTTCTCAACGCCGCTCTAATCGTGCTGATTCCTGCGCAAATTCTGCCGCCAGGCTACACATCGTGGCTACGCCTGATTCCAGAGAGAATGTCGCTACTTCAGGGAGTGCTTGTCTGCGCATGGTTGGCGAAGTCGAGTCCAGTCAAATCTATGGTCTTCGCATCTGTCGCATTGGTACTGGCCCAGGCGGTGATGCTCTACTCTGATCATGGGAAGCTGGCCAAGCTGGAGGCTAGTGCCAATCAGGCACTCTCAGCGCTGCCCGAACACGCCAGAGTTCTCAGTTCTCTGTGTTGGTCCGAAGGGCGTTTCAACGCCGCTTATCATATTACCGACAGAGCCTGCATCCGGCGTTGCTTCAGCTATGGGAACTACGAGCCGTCCTCGGCGCAGTTCCGACTTCGGGCCGATCCAGGCAACAGCATCGTTATAGCCGACAATCAAAGAGCCAGCGATTTTGAATACGCCGAAGTCCAGATTCGCGAAGAAGAAATACCCATCTATTTGCTGATGGGATCACCGGAATCCGCCGTCAGCACCCGGCTGCTGAAGGCCGACGAATCCATCCCGCCTCCATGTAGTCAGCCTATCGCGAAGCCATCAAAACCGTAACACCCATCGCTCCCGCAATATTGTAGAGATTCCAGATCACAATCCCGCCGAAAACATAGTTCACCCATGTCAGTACCTTCACTCTGTGGGACCAAATGCAAAAGCCCCCCATGCTGAACCCCAGTATCTTCACCGCCGTAAGTCCTCCCACCGGATGAAACTCCATCATCCAACGCACGAAAGGACTCATCTCGGTTCCGCCCATGCGGATGCCAATCAGGGTTGTGACAAAATCCAATACCTGGATAAAAACGAATAGCTCTATCGTTGTCATGACAACCCGCCTAACGAGGCGCCCAGGTTATCATCGCCGCTAGAAAGATCACCGAAGAAATCGCGATCACCGCCCCATGGGGAAGCGATAACGCGCCATCCTTGCCCACCGCCAGTTCCTGATTGCTTTGGTGAGGAGCCCGAAAATGTGCCAGCTCTCGCAAGATGAAAAGGATGTTTGCCACCGTCTTGCTGGAACGCTTCCGAGCGATCATTACCACCACGCCCAGCACCCCGCCGACCACTGCGGTGATAAAGAAAATCCCGAGCCAATTGGACATCCCCACAATCGATCCCACTGCTGCCATCAGCTTGCCGTCTCCCGCTCCCATCGCCCGTAAAGCGAATAATGGAAAGTAAATCAGCAATGCCACACCGGCCCCTTTTGATGAATACCATAGCCCTTCGGTCCCTCCTACGAATGAGTGCATTCCTACGCCTGTCACCAGCCCCAAACCCACTAGCCAGTTGGGAATCCGCCGTGTCCGGAGGTCAAACACCGCCGCCGTAAACACAAGCACCATCAATACCAGCGGAAAAGCAGGCGGTAGGTAACTCAAGCGCCTTTTCCAATTTTTTTCGGTTTCATTGTTCTCTTCGGAACTTTAGCACAGGGCCAATAGGTGAACCACCCGGCCTAGGGTGAACTTTAGGACGAGTACTAAAGTGGGTCACCTAGAAGAGTCCTCGCCTCTCTCTGCTATTCTTGAAGATAGCAACACGCACCCTTATTCGGAGAGGATTTGGGATGCGGTCATGCATAGTTTCGCGGAGGTATCAGTTGAGATTCTTTGAAAATGCCGCTAAGCTGGCCGTCCTCGCAACGGCTTTCTTATCGTCGCTCCCGGCTGCCAACTTCGGGACCGTGGTGCAAGTCGGTGGACACGTCTCCGACATAGCCATCGACGAGCGCCGGCAAGTCGTTTACCTAAGTAACTTTGGTGCACGTCGCATTGAAGTTGTTTCCATGGCGGATAACAAGCTTCAATCACCGATCAGTCTCGACAACCAACCTTGCTGCTTGGCGTTATCGTCAGACCAGCGGTACTTGATTGCAGGAAGTTATGGGTTTGGGCCGGGTGAAGCCGTCCCGCAAAAAGGGATTACTGTCGTCGATCTCGACAACGGTCAAAGACGCAACATTGCCCTCGGCGTAGATGACGCACCCTTAGCTGCGGCATTCGGTGCAGGTGTCGAGGCGCTCGTTGTCACTAACACTGGGCTGTTGATGGTGGAGCCAAGTTCTGGAGCCGTGACTAACCTTACACCCGGTGGTTACTTCTCATTGCCGTTGCCAACTAGTGCTCCCAGGTTTCCACCGCAGATATTACAGGCCAGCACGGCGGTCAGCGGCAACGGTCAGGTAGTTTACGTTATGCTTCAGGGCGCAGATCCGTCAGAGGCTATGGTGATTAGATTCGATGTCGGTGCCCGTGTTGCCACAATTCTCGGTTCGCTCCATACCCCTAATCAGGGACCACGTGTCATCAGCACAAACTCAGATGGATCTTACTTCGTTGCCGGCGGTTCGCTCTTCACATCAAGCTTTGTGGAAATGGCGGAGTTTCCTTATCCAACGGGATCCCTGAATATTGGCTCCAACTTAATTGATGACCAGGCTAAGCTGATTTACGCCCAGGTTCCCCGTTCCGCAACATCACTTCCAGAACTCGCGATTTATGATTCCGACAATCTCACATTGAGGCAGCGCCTCCAAGTCAAGGAAAACTTGGCTGGCCGTTCCATGCTTACCCGTGATAGACAAACCATGTATGCCGTTTCTGACAGTGGCGTTCTCGTTCTACCCATCGGAAAACTGGCTCAGTCGCCTCGCATCGTAGCTGTTCAGGAGGATCTGATCTTTCGTGGTAATTTCTGTAACCGGGACTTAATTTCGCAGTTCCTGGATGT